>Ga0184637_10000031_pt1 | contig 88537 bp, 100 predicted proteins | sample PLM3_127_b2_FD_133143 | JGI IMG/M metagenome (GOLD analysis project Ga0184637, IMG submission 133143) | Groundwater sediment microbial communities from an aquifer in East River, Colorado, USA - PLM3_127_b2 | ecosystem: Environmental > Terrestrial > Soil > Riparian zone | place: USA: East...
CCACCGTGAGGGAGCGGGATGGGGGGGACCGAGCGGACTGCAGCCCCCGCAGGGGGCGGAGGGAGATATTGGGGGGGCCCCGCCCGCGAACCACGGAAGGGTCGTCGCGGGAGCGGTGCGGAGCGAAGGGGATCCCCAGCCTCGCCTCGCAGAAAGCGAGCGGGGCTATCGGGTCGGAGCACGAGGAGCGGCGGTAGTGGAAAAGAAGATTCCGGCGGGAAAGCTTCCGGCCGCCCTTCTCCAGGCCTTCCTCGAGAAGTACGCCGTCCTCGATGAGCGAGTCGTCGTGGGGCCGAAGGTGGGGGAGGATGCCGCAGTCCTCGCGATGGGCGACCGCTACCTCGTGGTGACGAGTGACCCCATCACCTTTGTCACCGAGGACCTCGGCTGGTACGCCCTCGTGGTGAATGCCAACGACGTCGCGGTGCGGGGGGCGAGGCCTCAATGGTTTCTGGCCACGCTCCTTCTGCCGGAAGGCCAGACGACCGAGGCCTCGGCCGAAGCCGTCTTTTCACAGCTCGGCCGAGCCTGCCAGGCCCTCGGGGTCTCCCTGGTCGGGGGGCACACGGAGATCACCCACGGCGTTGATCGCCCCATCATCGTCGGAACAATGCTGGGGGAGGTGGCCCCTGACAAGCTGGTGACGACGGGTGGTGCTCAGGTCGGAGATATTCTGCTTCTGACCAAAGGGATTCCCATCGAGGGGACCTCTATCATCGCCCGGATCAAGGCTCAGGAGCTTCGCGCCCGTGGATTCACCGAGACATTTCTCGATCGGGCCCGAGGCTTCCTTCACCGCCCGGGGATCTCAGTGCTGCCCGAGGCTCTCCTAGCCACGGAGTTGACTAAGGTCCACGCCATGCACGATCCCACCGAGGGAGGCTTGGCGGGAGGCCTGCGGGAGTTGGCCCAGGCGTCGGGCGTGGGGCTTCGGATCGACGCCGAGCGGATCCCGATTCTTCCCGAGGGGGAGCGTCTTTGCCGGGAGTTCGGCCTGGACCCTCTCGGGACAATCGCTTCGGGGGCGCTGTTGCTCGCCCTGGCGCCTTCTGAGGCCGCCACAATGCTCCACGCCTGCGCGCAGGACGGGATCGACTGCGCGTTTATCGGTCACGTCGTCCCGGCGGCCGAGGGCGCGATGCTCCAGAGGAGGGGGAAGGTCGAGCCGCTCCCCACGTTTGGCCGCGACGAGATCACCAGACTCTTTGGATAGGAGTTCGCCGATGCAAGTACGAGATGTGATGGTCAAGCGGGTCGTCACGATTGGCCCCAAAGAGCCGGCCAAGCGGGCGTGGGAGTTGATGCGGGACCACCACTTCCGCCATCTCCCCGTGATGGAGGGAGGGCGAGTGGTCGGGATCATCTCCGATCGGGACCTCCGCCCCGTGCTTCTCTCTCCCTCACTCGAGGAGCTTCGCATCGAGGAGATCATGACCGAGGAGCCCTTTACGATTGACCCCGAGGCCTCCGTTGTGGAGGCGGCCCGCCTCATGGTGGGTCAGAAGATCGGCGGTCTTCCTGTCGTGTCTGGTGAGGAGCTGGTGGGGATCGTGACCGAGACCGATCTGCTGTCCATTTTGGTCGAGCTGTTGGGGCTCCTCACTACAAGCGCTCGGATTGACGTCGCGGTCAGTGATCGAGCCGGGGCCTTCGAAGAGATCGGGCGGATCATCCGAGAGGCCAAGGGCGTGATCATCAGCGCCGCTGCCCTGACCAAGCCGGGAGGGGCGGGGACCACCTACTCCTTTCGACTCGAGCCCGGCGACATTCATTTCATCGTTTCGGCCCTGGCCGCGGCGGGGTATCACGTTATTTCGCACGAGGATTCTCGTGCGTAGCAGGCTGATGAAAAAGGCCCATCTGCGGCGAAGGCTTTCCTCAGAGGGGGCCTCGACGGCCCCCTTCCGAACCTCCCCCCAAGGTTGCGCCGGCGAAGCCGGCGCTCGAACCGCCGCCTTGCATCTGGACCTTTTTGCTCAGCCTGCGGAGGTTTTTCAGTGGGCTGCCAAGCTGGCGGGGCTCGTTCTTCTCTTGCTCTTGCCGGTCGTGGCGTCAGGCGAGGAGTGGATGGGGGTGGCCCCGGGGAAGACTGACAAGGCGGCGGTCCGGGCCATCTTCGGGCCCCCGACTCGGGAGGTGACGAAAAAGGAGGAAGGCTACGACACGAGTGAATGGATCTACGAGGGGAGAAAAGCTCCGGCGGGCGCGACCAGGCTTCTGGTTCAGTTCGGTCTGCTTACGGGCGGACGTTTTCGGGGCGAGGTTGTTCGTGCCCTCACGTACTTCCCCAAGCCCAACATCTTTCCCCGTGCGGCGATCCTTGACGGGTGGGGGACCCCTGACAAGACCGGGACGGATCCAAACGGACGGGTCGTCCTCTTCTATCGGCGGGGCTTTGTCGCCACGCTGGACAAGGACGGTCGGGAGACCCTCGAGATGCTCTTCACCGTCGAACAGCCAGAATAAAGAAGCCTTCAGCCGTCAGCGGCCCCCTTGCAAGTGCAGGCTGTTCAAAAAGGTCCAGATGCAAGGCGGCGAAGGTTGGGACGACTGAGGCGTAACGACCCGCCTCACGGCGGGTGCCCGCAAAGGTACGGGAGGCACAACTGCATTCTCGTTCGAGCGCGGGCTTCGCCCGCGCAAGTTTGGGGGAGGTTCGGAAGGGGGGCGTGCCCCCCTCCGAGGAAAGCCTTCGCCGCAGATGGGCCTTTTTCAACAGCCCTGCTAGAAGCTCTGCTCGATGAAGCGAATCGACCACCCATGCTGCCGGGCATCCACCCGGAGCGTCTGGTCCGATGTCCCGACAGGCCGCTTCCCGAACTGCGTGTCCACGAATGCCCGTGCCACGATCCGGTGAGGCCCGATGTCGAGATTCACCGGCATGCTCTCGTTCGGCCGGAGGACCAGTGTCGGGGCCCCTTCGGGGGACGCGTCGACGAACACCAGAACTTCCCAGCGCGTCCCGTTGATCATGACGCCCTTGGTCGGATCGGCCGGCCGGGGAGAGGTAACTGTTACTCCGGGTGGTGGGGGAGGCGGCAGACCATGGCGCGGGGGGGGAGGCGGCGGACCGGCCTGCGGAGTGCGGTAAGGGCTTGCGGCAGCTGTTTCGCCGATTAGGGCCCCGGCAATCCCGCCAAAGATTGCCCCCAACGCGGCCCCTCCGAGATTCCTGCCGACGGCGGCCCCCGTGGCCGCGCCGACGCCCGCCCCCATCGCCGCGCCGGTCTGGCCGGGGGTGGCGCAGCCGGCCAGGATCAGCGCAATGAGGAGAATTGCGAGTCCGGGCGCGAACTTTTCGAGCGTGCGCATCAGGAATTCCTCCCTTTTGGGGTTGCTGTCACTCTGACGGTCGACCCAACGAAGCCATTCACAGTGTATCATGCCTGTTTCCCGCCGAATAAGGCCGGCCCGATGGCGGGTTGTCTCCCCCTCAGAAACCGCCTATCATACCTTGGGCATGGACACGATCGAGCGACTCCTCTCCCTCGACCCCGGAGACCGCGGCGGCGGAACCCATCTGTGGCGCCCCGGGGCTGCGCGCCGGGCCGCCCAGGCCCTGGTCGGGGCGGAACGCTGCCTCCTCACCACAGGGTTTGTCATCGCCTCGGGAAAGGCCGAGACCGACGGGCCGCCGGGGGCCGCGGTCCTTGGCCGGGCCCTTCGCCGTCTCGGGAAGTCTGTCGCCTACACCGTTGATCCCCCGGTCCAGTTCATCTTGGAGGCGGCGCTGAAGACCCTCGGTGAGCCGGTCGAAATCCACCCGTTTCCCCTGGCTCCAGATGGGGCCGCGTCTGCCGCACGCGCCCTGCTCACGCGGCTCCGCCCGACGCATCTTATCGCCGTGGAGCGGCCCGGACGGGCGGCAGATGGCGAATACTACTCGGCTCGACGCCAGGTCGTGAGCCCGCTCAACGGGCGGCTCGACGAGCTCTTCCTCCAGCGGCGGCGGATGGTGACGATGGGGATCGGCGATGGAGGGAACGAAATCGGAATGGGGGCGATCCGTCGCCGCGCAGCCCAGGTCCTGGGAGATGACACCGCATCTGTCGTCCCCGCTCACCACCTCGTGGTGGCGGGTGTCTCCAACTGGGGGGCCTACGGCCTGGCCGCGTACCTCTCCCTCCTGACTGGAAACGCGCTCGGGCACACGTCTCGGGAAGAGGAACGGATGCTCCGCGCCATGGTCGAGGCGGGGGCGGTGGACGGGATCACGGGTGAGTCCACCGCGACCGTGGACGGCCTTCCGCTCGCCCTCCACACTGGATGGGTAGAGTGTCTGGGAGCGCTGACGGAATATTTTCTCAGTCTCCACACAGCCGGCCGCCGGGCCGTGGGGCTTGAGGCGTCGTAATGGGTGAGGGGATTCGTGAAACTTATCGGCGCACCCATCCGGGGTCGTGGGCCCTCTGGGAGCGAGCCTGTCGAGCGATCCCGGGCGGGATCACGCACGATATCCGCCACCTGAACCCGTTTCCGCTCTACGTCACACACGCCCGGGGGAGTCGAAAGTGGGATGTGGATGGCCATGAGTACGTGGACTACTGGATGGGCCACGGCGCCCTCTTCCTCGGTCACGCGCATCCAACGATCGTCCAGGCGATTCAGGCCCAGGCCGTCCGCGGAACCCACTACGGCGCGTGCCACGAGCTGGAGGTGCGCTGGGCCGAACTCGTGAAGGAACTGGTCCCGTCAGCGGAACGGGTCCGGTTCACCATGTCAGGGACCGAGGCGACCCACCTCGCGCTTCGTCTGGCCCGGGCGGCAACGGGGCGACCGAAGGTCGTCAAGTTTCTGGGTCACTTCCATGGATGGCATGATGGGGTGGCCGCGGGAGTGCATCCTCCCTATGATCTCCCCCTTTCCTCCGGCATTCCGGACAGAATACTGGGTGAAGTGGTGCTCTGTCCTCCCAATGAACTCCACGCCGTCGAGGAATTACTCGACGCCCGCGACGACGTCGCTGCCGTCGTCCTCGAGCCCGCAGGAGGCTTGTCGGGCACCTTTCCCATCGTTCCCACCTTTCTCAAGGAGCTCCGCGCCCTCACCCAGGAGCGTGGGGTTGTCCTGATCTTCGACGAGGTGATCTCGGGGTTCCGTTACGCCCCTGGTGGCGCCCAGGCGTATTACGGCGTCACGCCTGATCTGACGACTCTCGCGAAGATTCTTGCCGGAGGCCTGCCAGGCGGGGCCGTCGCCGGCCAGGCCACGATCATGGAGGTCCTGGCGTTCCGAGACGATCCCCAATGGAACCGAAGTCGCAGAGTCGCGCATGCCGGGACCTTCAATGCCAACCCGCTGTCAGCCGCCGCGGGGATTGCCTGTCTGGAGACGATCGCCGACGGCCGCCTCCATGGCCCGACCAACCGCCTCGGCGAGGAGCTTCGCGCCGCCCTGAGTGCCGTCTGGAAGAAGGTTGGCGCCCCCGGTGGGGTCTATGGCGATGTCTCCCTCATCAACGTGAGCCTCGATGAGCCGGTTCGGCTGACGCCGACCGAGGCCGCCGCCCGGCCCGAGGACGTGGGCCTGACGCATCAGCTCCGCTGCGCGCTCCTCAACCGCGGCGTCGATATGCCCCGGCACCACGGGTGGCTATCCACCGTCCATACAGAAGCTGACCTCGGGGTCACGGTCCGGGCCTTTGAACAGGCCCTCCTGGATCTCACCGCCGAAGGCGCCTTCGAGAAATCTCGCCGACCGTAGGCGATGTTCACCAGCCAGGAGAAGATCGCCCGCTTGCGCCGGCTGTACGACCTCTCCCATGGCGTTGAGCCCTTTGACGAAGGGGTCTCCCTTGAAGGAGAGATGGAGGCCCTGATCATCGGAAACTGGGCGTTTTTGACGTTTGACGATGCAGATAACTTGGCCCTCTCCTTTCACGTGGGGGCTCATCCGGTGGCGGTCTCCAAGCTAACGCGATTTCTCGTGCAGCACGACGTGGAGTTTGTCCTCTACGAAGCGTTTACGATCACGGATCAGGACGAGATTGTTTTCGAATCGGACCTCGACGAACCGACGTCTTAGCCGGGCGGGTCCGAGCTGGACAGACCCGGGCGCCTCTGATAGAATTCCCGTTCGCTTATCGGCTCTTCCCTTTGGTGGGCAGGTAGCTCAGTTGGTAGAGCACAGGACTGAAAATCCTGGTGTCGCCAGTTCAATTCTGGCCCTGCCCACCATATTTTGTCTTTCGCCTCGCCCCTTTATCAGTCAGTTTCCTTCAGGCCCGTTCTGGGTTATTCTCGTGCCGTCGGGGTATCACGGGCGCAAGGCGGGCGCAAAGGAATGGCGATGAGATTTGGTTTCCTCCGCAGCGTAGGTTCCTGGTGTATTCGGCAATGGCGGGAGACCCGCCCGCTCTCCGACATCCGTCGTTCTGCCGAGCGGTGGGAACTCCTCAGACGAGAGAAGATTGGTCAGATAGATTACGAGAAATCCCCGACCCTTCGGACTGTCGAGTATGAGGCCACCATCGAGGGGTTGAAGGGTAAGGGCGGGAGCGACGTTAAGAAACTAGCCGAGGCCCTGAAGCGCCTTGAGATTGAGGAAGCCGAAGCTCTCGCCGGAGTTAAGGACAAGCGGACGATTGACAATATCCGCCGCGTCTTCGAGGCGAAGCGTCGAACGGTGATGCGGGGCGAACTCTGATGTGGTTCCTTTGGTATCTCGCCGCGCTCGCCGTGAGCTTTGGCATCTACTTTCTGTATCGAATAGGCCCCCGCACATTTGTTGTGTATGCGGTTCTACTCTTCTTCGGGTTCTGGATGTTCGGGGGTACCGGGCTAGAACTCCTCGGTGGCCTCGTACAATCAAAAATGGGTTCGTCGGCGAGCTTGAGGCCGAAAAGTAATACAGTCAATGAAGTTATCATACCGCTCGACCCCGTGAAGCGGAGCGAGCCGTTGGACATAGACGGCTGCGTCAGCTGGCAGACCCATCCCGAGCCGGGGCAGACGGTCTACGTTGCGGCCGCGGATGACAGGTATACGAAGGAGTACCGTTTCGGTCCGGACGAGTCGCCCGTCGTGCCTGGCCGGGGACCGTTCGTCTTCTGGGGGGGAGGTAAGACCGTTCGTGTCAAGATGAAGCAGCTTCCGATACCCTGCGACGAGCAGATCTCAAAACGCGGTGGCCGCCGCCGATGATGGCTACAAGAAGGTCTACCGCTATACACCCACCCAAAGTCCCACACTCGGTCCCCTTCGCGGGCCGTTGAAATTCCGTGGCACGGGGAAATTTGCACGGATTGAACTTGTTAAGCGACCGCCTTAGAAAGCAGAGATATGGAGTCGTCTGGCTCTACCCCTGCGACCGCTGTGATTAAGAGCATGACCACCGCCTTCCAACATGAACTTCGGGGCAACATCCCAATCGGAAACTCCTGGATTCCTCGTGGCCACACGGAGAAGCATATCGAGATTATCGGGGGCTCGGGGCAGGGGAAGACCACGCTTGCCGAATGGCTGATGCTCGGCATCCTAGAGCGGCACGATACCGGGCTCCTCCTCATTGACCCCACTGGCCACAGCGTCAAGAAGTACCTGGGGTGGCTTGCGGAAGGCAGAATCCAGAAACCCTGCTACCTTGTTGACCCCTCCGGCCCGGTTTTGCGCTATAACCCGCTCGCGGTCGAGAAAGAACCGAAAACCCTCGCGTCCCATGTGGCTGGACTCTTTGAATCGCTGCATCTCATTCAATCCGATAGCGCACCAAGCCAACATAGGCAGATGCGGAAGTTTGTCACGGCAGCTTTGCGCGCGCTGATTGAATGTGACTTGACCCTCGCCGATGCGTACTGGTGGCTCACCGATGAGAGCTTCAGGGCGCGGCATATCGGGAAAGTCACGCACCCGGAAACAAAGTCGGAGTGGCAGCGGGAACCTTCCAAGAGTGATTTGAGGAGCACCGAGAACTGGTTTGCCGCCTTCTGGGAACATGACTGGCTGAAAGGGATGTATTCGGGGAATGGGTTCGACTGGAAGACGGTCTACGACGAACAGGCCATCGTGTTGGTCAACTTGAGCCCCCTCGCGGGGTCTCTCATATATTCCAAAGCGGTGGCCGCGATGTTCTTGACTGGACTTCTGAACCACGCCCGTAATGCGGATCACACAAAACGTTGGTACGCGGTCATAGACGACGCGACGGACTACACCCCCGCTCACGCCGTGCAACTGTTAACTTTGGGCCGTCATTTCGACCTCTTCCTCGCGCTTATCCACCATCAGGATTTTCCAGGATCGTTCCAGGCGGCTGTAGATGTCGGCTGCCGGACGAAGTTCATCTTCGGAGACGTGCCGAAACAGTATCAGCGCGTTGAGACCGTAAGCCCGGAGTGGATTGTGCGGAAGAGTCGCTCGTGGGTCGGACCGGACGGTTCAAAAGTCACGGCGACCCGGCGGACTGAACCACTCCGAATTGAAATCGTTCCGGCGTTTCTTCCCGCCTACCGTTGCCTCTACGTCTTCGACGGGCGGGTGCGCGGCATTTTGAACCTCGACCCAACCCCGGAATCTTCCGAGGGCGGAGACGAGTTCAAGGCAACGATATATTCCCATCCTTGGTATGGAGAAACGAAAAGAGAGGAGCCGGGGCGAAAAGACCGGCCGCCTCATCAGAAACCCACGGGACCGCCTCCTCTTACAGGTCGTCGAGGAAAGTAGGTTTATCGCCTCAACCGACCTCTATCGAATCTCCGACCGTAGTCGTCAGGTTACATCAGCCGTACTGAAGGAACTCCGTGGGTCAGGCCATGTCCGGGTTGTGTATTCGATGCAACGCCTCCAGATGCGCCAAGGCGCGTTCGCTCCAAAAACCTATATCTACACCGTTGGTGTGTCTCCTAGAGGCCACATCCTCCACTGGCTCTATATTTCCCACCTTCACGGCCTCTTTACGCAAGCGGCCCGTCAGCTCCAGGTAGACCTTGAGTGGAAACAGTCGAATAAGCATAAGAATACAATTCCTGACGCCACCATAGGATTTCAGGGAAAGACGTACAAACTCGAAGTAGATAACTCGACCGAAGGGATGCGACTCGACAGAGTTGCGGGCAAGGTGGACGCGGATACCCTGATTGTGGCCTTCAAGAGCGAGGAGCGTTTTAGGAACTTGTCTACGTTGGGGGGACTCGCCACATGGCACGGATATTTTCATGACCAAGAGGAATCAGGATTCAATATCTTGTCGGCACCTGTCTGGTGGAACGGAAACGAATGGATAGCTCTCCTTTAAGCTGTGTTTTTAAAGAATCACCACCTGAAGAATCCTGATGACTTTTCGCTTGTGTAGTTCCTCCCTCCTCATTTACCCTCGGAGTCATGGAGGTGAAATACAACGTCCCCAGCGGCGGCGCGACGGTTGCTAGTGGGCAGCGCGGCGTTAGTCGTAATCACTACGCCGTCGTGCCGAAAACTACTATGCAACACAAACTCGCTTATGTGGTTGGGAACGATCCGACCACGACTCTGGCTCAAGCCGGATTCCCCGGAGAGCCGACGAAGAACGGCCAGCGCCCAGGATGGAGCAGCTTGGCCCGCCGCTCGAAGCGGTATCTCTCGGCACCATCCTGCTTAGTCCTAAGAGATGGTATACTCGTCTCCGATGATGAAGTAGGTGAAGATGTGGTGCGGGAGATTTATGGTGCGCTCGATGAAAGTGAGCGCATTACCGTCGTAGCACTTCACATCTAGGTAGCGTGCCGCGCTGCCGTTGGGGATGCCTTTTCATTTCACTTGTTACAGAAAAGTAGGCAGGTGTCAAAAAGAAAAAAGGCCCTCCCGGTCTACAGGAGGGCCTTGCGCTCATGGCAGAGCGCGAGAATCCACTTCGAGGCGTCATCACACGAGATGTCCTCGACTTTCTCGACCCCGAAGTGTTGGAGGATGAGGGGGGTGGCGTCCCGGCGGCCTTTGACAACGGCCGGGGGTTTCAGGAGCCGGAGGAGCCAGCGGTACTGGGGGCCGGTGATCGGTAGGGACGCATCATGCTTGTCGACGACATGCCTCGATACGGTACAACGGCTTGCGGCCGTGCCGTTGGAGTTCGTTGAGCGTGAAAAACACTTGTAATTTTTGGAACTTAGGCCCTCCCAGTATCTGCCTCACGTACTGAACGCCCACCCGCTCAATCCACTGCTCAAGTTCCCACCACCACCAATTGGCTTGAGGCCTCGACGAAGCGCAACTTTGTGTTTTCTAATATATTTCGAATTGGCATCCGGGTTGCCCGGCTAGTTGGCAGCCTCTCCGAGGAGCGGGTAATTGAGAGCAGAAGAGGAGGCCGACATGGGTGGATTGCTCTTTATCGTCGCCCGAACTCGCCCTGAGCTCCTTGATCAGTTGTGTGACCTGTTTGCCGGAGAGCTGGTTGAGGTTATTCTAGACCGCCGGGTGAAGGCGGAAGGGCGGCAGGGTAAGGAGCACGACCAGGACTCGCGTTTCGGGGAGCGCCGAAGTTCGTGGACGCCTCGACTCCGTACAGTTTGATCACTTGACTCGGCATGGCACACGGGAGGACACGGACATGACCATGCTGCGATTTCGGAAGCGTACTCAGCAGCTCTGGATTTCCATTGTCGTCGTCTTGCTGGCCGCAATCGCGCAGGCCCAAGAGCCTATCGACCTCTTTCCGGACAATCCCGAACTGGCTACCGGATTCGTCCGAATCTGCGCCTGGAATCTCCGTCATATCAATCTTGAGGAGCAGGCTCGGCAGTTTCTCCCCGGCAACAATGACACCGAGGACTTCGCCATCCTGATTGCGACGTTCGCCAAGGGCCTCCGCGACCTGGGCTGTGACCTGGCGGCCATCGCCGAAGTGCAGCCGCGGACGAACGAGCCGGATCGCCTCCTGCAGCTCCGCGACCGACTGAATGGGCCGGGCGGGGGACCATGGCAGGCCGATCAGACCGCGATCGAGTACGACGATCCCACCAACACGTTCGGAAACCTGCAACTGGGGCTCCTGTGGAACAGTACGAAAGTCACCATCAACCCGACCGCTGACCTGCTGCTGCACGAGTTGCGGCAGCCCCGGGACACCAACGGCAATCTGACGGAGAAGCGGATGCGGGTGCCGTGGCTCGTGCCCGTCACGACCGGCGCGCTGCAATTTGACGTGCTGGTGCTTCATCTCAAGTCAGGGGGCGAAGCGCCTCAGGCCGACGAGGTGGAAGCCCTCCGGACGTTCATCACGACCGGCCAGTCCGCCCCCACGCCCCGGCACCTGATCATTCTCGGAGACTGGAACATTCGGCCGGATCAGTCGGTGGGCCGGTCGCGGCTTCGGAAGATGATGGCGCCCACCCCCGGCGGCAACCTCATGCGTGTTATCACGGTGGAGGATATCCCGCCGAAGCTCGATGGGTGGGATGCCATTGACGGAGTCACGTTCGACAGCCCCCTGGCCCGGAGCCTGCCCTTCACCCACTTCAACGCGACAACCCTCGATACCTTTCTCGACCACATCGCGATCTCGCGGACTCTGGACGAGGTGTACGATCATCCGGTTCGGGTGCAGCTTCCGAATGGTACCTCCGACCTCCAGCCCGGAATCCAGATCGCGGTTCCGCTGATTCTTGAGGAGCAGTATCGCAACCTGACGGACCACCTCCCGGTGGTCCTGATCCTTCGGACCACGGCCGCGCCACCACCAGTCCCGCCCCCGGCGCCTCCCCCCAGCGACCTTCGCATTATGGCCGCCCTGCCGAACCCGCACGGCGACGACCAGGAGTTCGAGGAGGTACATCTGAGGAATACGGGAACCAGCCCGATCACGCTCGCGGGGTGGCGCATCACGAACGCGGCGGGGCAGCAGCACTGGCTGCTGATCGCGCAGGATGGGGTCGTGGCGCCGGGCCAGACGATGGTCGTCGTCCGGCATGGCCGCCCGATGTCCCTGAGGAACTCCGGTGACACGATCGTGCTCGTCAATCCGAGCGGCCAAACGGTGGACACGAAGTCCTACGGCAACGCTCCGAGTGGGACGCTGTTCCTGTTCCCATAGCCTCGCCGCCGGGTCACTGCCTTGTGGTCCTCAAGATCGACAATCGGACTCTTGGCTGATGGAATTCCGCCGACAGCCCGAAAGTGGGATGGTGAGAGGCGACGTTCGGGGACGGCCGGTTTTTTCCTAGACCGGGTGCGCACTCGGCTGCGAGCCGTGATGGGGCTAGACGGGTAACCCAGGCGCTCAGGGCGAACGGGCGTATCATACTTCCAGAGGAAGTATAACGGAGCCGGACCACTGCGGTCTCCGGGACCTCGACTGGCCATGGGCACCCCCGCCAGCTTCATCGATCCGCGACGTGCCGCGCAGCTTTTGATGCGGGGTATCCGGCTCAGCTGTCCCCGCTGTGGGCGCGGGTCGCTCTTCCGACGCGGCTTCTCGATGACTGAACAGTGCTCCGTTTGCGCGTTGCGGTTTGAGCGCGAGCACGGATACTTCGTGGGCGCAATCTACCTCAACTCAGCCGCCACGATTTTTATTCTGCTAGGGATGTGGCTCGTGCTCTACCGCGTCGATACTTCGGTGACCTTCCAGCTCGTCGTATGCGGGGTCCTGGCCATACTGGTTCCCATGCTGTTTTTTCGCCACAGCAAAAGTCTCTGGCTGGCGATGGACTACTTCCTTGACCCGGAGGAGACGCGCCAAGGTGACAATGAGCACCGACGTTGAGGAGGAGACGGCATGAAAAATGTACAAATAAGCGTCGAGGGAAATATCCTCACCATCAAGGTGGACCTGTCAAAGGAATTCGGGCCATCCTCGTCGGGCAAAACCATCATCATCGCCTCAACCGAAGGGAATGTCTCCGTCCCCGACCGGGACGAGAAGGTGGGATTGAACGTCTACCGAAAGAAGTGAGGGCTGGTCTATGCGAGAAAGACGAGAACGGTGTGAGGCCCTTCCCTCAGTTCCTTAGGTAGGGGCATCGCGCTGTGGGCGGAAATCCCTGGATCAATCAGTTCTAGGTGGGTGGTCAGAGCTCGAATAGGCCGCTTCTATGCGGTGGCGGAAGGCAGTCAAAGGTTGTGGGATCCTGCACGACGAGTTTCCAATCTTCATCGAACCATCGTCCAACGCTATCAGAAGCGCTTCTTCCACGGTGTCAGGAGCCTCCCTTCGGCGTCTTCAGTGAAAGCAGGGCCCAGGCCTGAGCTCTGCTTCATTTGACGCCTTGCCAGCCAAGAGACTATCATCGTTGCACTAAGGTTTTCCCCCGATGGCTCGTCTAAGGGAATAGAGCCAATGAGTGAGATTGCCGATCGAGCAGTAAACCGGAGGATCTGTCTTCCCGGGCACTTTTCCTCACCAGTCTTTGTCGAGGCCGTCGTCGAACAGAACGGTCTGTTCTTCCTTCGCGTTCGCAACCAGGAGGGCCGCTTAGAAGAGGTGACGCTTGACAGCAAGGAACTTCAAGCGGTCCTTGATACAATGCCGCCCAAGCAAGCTGCCGGCGTCCCCCCCGAGGAATTATTCCTTCTCATCGAGTCTGCTCGCATTCGTCTTGCCTTTGCCCTTGATCCGTACTTCGCGGTTAGTCTGTGCGGCGTGGAGGCCCTTCCCCATCAGCTGGAGGCCGTCTACGAGCGGATCCTTTCCCAGGCCCGTCTGAGTTTCCTTCTGGTCGATGATCCTGGGGCGGGGAAGACCATCATGGCCGGGCTTCTTATGAAGGAACTCAAGATGCGGGGCACCATTGAGCGGACCCTTGTCGTGACGCCGGCCGCTCTCACTATCCAATGGCAAGACGAGCTCCGGAGCAAGTTTGAAGAGCCGTTCGAAATTATCGGAGCGGAGCTTGCTAAGAATCAGCTCGCGGGCAACGTCTGGGAACGGTTCCCGCAGTGCATTACATCTCTCGATTTTGCCAAACAGGACGACGTGTGGCCGGACATCCTTCGGGTCAACTGGGATCTGATCGTCATCGACGAAGCGCACAAGTGTTCAGCGCGCACCTATGGTCGGGAGGTGAAGAAGACTCTCCGGTACCAACTTGGCGAGCGGCTGACCGGCCAGGCTGACCGTCTACTCCTTCTCACGGCCACCCCGCATCAAGGGACCGAGGACCAATATGTTCACTTTCTGCGGCTGATCGACCCGGACCAGTTCATTGGCGCCCCCTCAGACCGATCTCTAATCATGCTAGATGAGAGCCCCTGGAGCGCGGCAGGAGCGACTGTCTGCATAGTATGCGTAACCCGAAAGTGGCGACCTTCGGTGATTATCGCGAGTGCCAGGCTTTTCGTTACAACCATTCGGAATGGGTTGGAAGGCTTTGTCGGGTCGATTCGTGACGGACTGCAGACGGTTCCACGCCGCGCTGATCTACAGAATGCCCTTCAACAAGCTGATCGAGTATGTCTAGCATCCGGCGAAACCGCAAGTCCTTCGAGCGGCAAAGCTGGGAGGTTAGATGCGTCTGGCGCGGATTCAGATTAGAAACTTCCGCTGCCTGCAGGATGTGAGCTTTACGCTGACGAAGACTACCGTCCTCATCGGCGAGAACAACGTGGGGAAGTCCGCTGTGCTCGAATGTTTGAATGCGATCCTTGGACAGGTCCGAGCCGAACGCTTTCAGCCAGAAGACCTCTTTACTTCCGTCAAGAATAACCCTCCGGAGAAGCGAGATCCGATAGAGGTTGAACTTGAATTCTGACCGGACTCCGGCACCGCATTCACCAAGGACGAGCACGAGGCGTTCTACAAGCAGTTTGACATCTGCGATGCGGGGGTGGAGCGTCTGCGGGTCCTGGCGAAGTACGGCTATGACGGGTCTGCTCAGGAATTTCGCTACGAAGCCTTCTTTCAGAAGAGGGATGGGCAGGGAGAGCAACTGACGCCGCGCTATGCCAGGCAAATTCCGTTCTTTCTGGTGGAGGCGCTCCACGACCTTGGCCGCGAGATGACGGCGCGGGGCGGGTTCTGGAGCAAGCTTATGGATATCGTGGGCGTGAGCGAGGAGGCGCGGCTGCGGATCGAGAAGCTCCTCGAAGAGGTGAACGCTGAACTTGGCAAGGACAAGACGATGTCAGCAGTCAGAGACCGCCTGACGGCGATACTTGAATCCGTGATGAATCTCGAGAAGAAGCCGGACGGGGTGGTGATCTCTCCATTACCCCAAGAAGCAGGTCTCCTCGTGCGGCGGTCCGAAGTATACGTGAAGGGACCCGGAGCGGACATTCACTTTCCGCTCACACAGTTCGGGATGGGTGCTCAGAGCGTGGGAGTGCTGACCCTCTCTCGGGCTTCTCATAACTTTGCTGATCTGGATGGCGTCGATCGGCGCAATCTTGACATGGATGCTGTTTAAACGACGTTAGTGCATAAATGAGGCCCACCGACGGGGTTGGTGTGCGCATTTGGTTGTCCATAGTTTGTTTTTGGCTTGTTGTTCTGGTTGGAGCCGTATGGTTCGGGTTCGTACGGGATTCCCGCGTTGACGTGCTCCTGTGGTTCGGGTTTTGCTTTTGGCTCCCTCTTCTGATCAGCGTTATATGGTCCGTGCGACGCCTCTCTCGGGTTATCTATGCGCTCCGAGCTAGAGATGAACTCCTGAACGGCTCGGACGAAATCAAGCGGTTGAAGGAGTCGGCTGAATGGTGGCTGAAGGCGACGGTAATCGAGACCGTCTTCACCGTCTTCTTGACGGTGTTGCTGCTATATCTCTTGTCCATGAAAGGGATAGCGCTGAACGTGATGTCGGAACTGAGCCCCCTCAAGCTCATCATCCTGCTTGTGCTTGGTGCCGTCCTTCAAGCGGTGGGGATAATCCTGTTGAGCGGCCGTAGACCCGGGAGAGTGATGAAAAGCATATCGGAGATTGCTGAGATTGCGAATGAAGTGCTCAGCTCTGCGCGAGAGTTTCTTAGCTGGAGATGGGCCATCAAAGTGAGTTGTGTTATGGGACTTATCGTTGGCTTTGGCGGCGTTACGCGACCACGCATTGTTGGGAAATTTGGCGGGTCGTTGCTGATGTTAACGGGAATCGTGTCACGGGGGCAGTACGTTGCCTGTGATGAAGCATCATCCAAATACTTTAACTGCGTGTTACACCATTTTCTAAATGAGTTGGCGTCCAGATACGGGGTTATCGTGGTGGTTTACACAGCGACGGCGGTAGTGTTTTGGTCGCTGGGGTGGTTCGTCTCAAGACAAATTGGCGTGGTGAAGGGTTCGAAATAGGTTGGAGATTGGATTGGTATGGGAGAGTAGGGACAGCACATCGTTTATCTGGCGGAGATGGAGTGCTGGACCCGGGGTTAGGCCGGAAGTTGATTGTGATGTAGAACAGGCTGAAGGAGAAGGTAGTGTCGCGTCGCTGCTGTTCCTCGCTCCTATCGTGCCCGCGTCTCTATGTCGGTTGGATGATCATAGATCTTAATCGGTAGCTATGGTGTCGTCAAGAGTTCGCCTTATTGCACGGGCCGGCAAGGCTGTCCTATGGCAGGTGGGTCGGCGGATGGGCCCGCGGCTTGTAGTGCTGCAATACGTGGGCATCTCGATGATTGTAGTGCTGGGCGTCGTGGTTACACTGCCTCTGACCGTCGTTCTTGGTATCGCTGCGGTTGTATTTGGCGTACACCTCCTGTTCGCTGCGATGATCGTAATCGTGGCCGTACAGGTTAGCGTGACGGCCCTATCGCCGGTAGCAGGTCGCCCTGGTCGCGTGGTTCAGCGGGCAATAGGCATTGTGAGCGCTCTCTTGGGGCTCGTAATCACTACCCTGACAAGTATTCTGATGGTCGTGCAGGCACCGATTAAGTAGTCACCTGGAAGTAAGTGATCCAAGCACACGCGGAGTGGGATCGCAAGTTGACGACAAGGCGGCCAGCGATGGAGAAATTCGGCCTGAAGACGGCGGCAGGGATCGCTCAGCCGTCGCACCCGGTTTCCGTTCCGAGGGGAAGAAGGCACGGTCGGCTTCTATCTTGAGAAACCGTGGGGGCGGCAACGAAGGGGTGATGTGGAAGCAGCGCTAGGCCGTAAACGCAGGGGGAGGCCGAGGAAGGGCGAGTAGACGACAGGCAGCAGGATGAACGAGGACATCGATCTGTTTCTCGGGCTGCTGCAACGTGCTACGGCCGCCCTGGGCAACCCCTACTTCGCCCTGCCCATCCATGGACAGGACCTGCCAGTCTATCGGGAACGTGTCTATGCCTACGAGCTGTACCACCAGCTACGGGTGATCTGGCCGAACGAATGGGGCTTCACGGTCAATGGAGAAGTGGACAAGCGAAAGCATCCTACCATTAGAGGCTACGCTGTGCGTAATAGAATACCTGATCTGCTGGTGCACCGACCGGGCGACATGGGCGACAATTTGGTGATTCTCGAGGTCAAACCGGTGTCCGCATCCGTGCCCGAGATCGCGAAAGACCTACGTAAGCTCACGGCGTTCTGCAGGGACGCAAAGTATAGGCTAGGTGTGTTGCTCCTATTCGGTCCCGAACGCGACGGTACTGTCTGTGTGCGCGCGAAGTGCTGTGGAGCCCTGGAGCGGACCGGCCGGGACGCTGACCAAGATTTGATCATGGTGTTCTGGCAGGGCGAATCTAGCCACGCTGCCGTCCCCATCGCGTGGGACTGACGAGGAGGCCACCATGCCCCCGCTACGAACTCCTCTGCGAGAAGTGAAAGAAACCGTTCGAGCAGATCATGACCATCTTGGTGAGGGAGAAGGCCAAGGTCACGTGCCCAAGGGCACCAAGGTTACCCCGTAGCTCGGCGGGTTCATGGCGCAGACGACGAAGAAGAGCTAATCTGAACTGCGGCGAGTTCCGGTCCGCTGCGAGGTAAGAGAGTCCGACTGTGAGTGACGGAACTACGTGCCCGATCTGCGGGCAGCCAGCTGAGGTGGCGGAGGAGGCCCACTATGACGCTGTTCGCGTCCGCTGTGAGCGGTGCGCACCTCTGGACCGATTAACCGTCAGCGAAAGCGCCGCGCGCGCTTGGTCTGGAGCATCGGAGCATCGCGCAGTCCTCCCATACCTTTCTGCGTACATTCGGCAGGCAACTGATCGTGGCGAACATGTTGTTGTTGACGACCCGGAGAAGTGGGTGGAACTGGCTCGAGCACATCGCCACACATCCGCGGGACAGAAGATTCGGAAAACACTAGAGCTTCTGGCTACTCGCTCTCCTAGTGTGGGTGCTGTCGCGGAGATTGACGTGAGGACGGATTCCCCTGCGGTAGATGCAGTCTCCCCGGAGGAGATTGACTATCTGGTCCATCATTTGAACCTGACAGGTGCCGTCGAGGAACGCGAGCGCGAAATGGGTTCGATTCGGCGGGCAATCGTAACGCCCGCCGGGTGGGAGACTGTCGAGCCACCGCGACAGGGTATTCCTGGAAGATGCTTCGTGGCCATGGCGTGCGACTCAAGTCTCGATTCGGCCTATGTCGGGGGCATTCAGGCTGCCGTGAAGATTGACTGCGGATGCGAGGCGATCCTAATCGAGAAGGAGCAGCACAACGACAAGATCTGTGACCGTGCACTCGCGGAGCTTCGGCGGGCGCAGTTCGTAGTTGCCGACGTTACCCTGCACCGCCAGAATGTTTATTTCGAAGCGGGATTTGCGATGGGCCTTGGACGGGATGTGATCTGGACGTGTCGGGAAGATGAGTTCACGAGAGAGAAACAGCACTTCGATACCCGCCAATATCCCTACATCATCTGGAAAGACCCGACGGACCTGCGGCAGAGGTTGGCGGTCAGGATTCGGGCAACCATCCTGAAATGATTTCCGGGGGTGCGGGATCCTGAGGCCAAGGCCTGCCTTTCTCGGAGAGAGGGCGGAACTGACTTCCTAGATCAGACCGATCCAGGAACAAAGAGGTGGGCGGTAGGCTAGAGGCTAAGCGTGCCGCTCGTGTGGCGGATCATCGCGTTGCCATCGGAAGTGAAGTAGTTCGCCAAGGGCGAGAGTTCGTCGACATCCAGATCCGGTGTCCCCCAAGAAGATTTGGTGACAAGAACCCGCTCCGCCAGGCACTTGAGTCGGTCAAACAGCTTTGCTGCTTGAATGGACGCTGACCTCAGCTCCCGAATTCCTTTCTTCGTCAGGCCATGACTTATACGGTGGCGGACAGTCAAGAGCGTGCGCAGTTCAGTGCGAGCGAATCCGATCTCAACGGCGGGCGGATACTCGGCGAGTAAACTAATTAGCTTTTCCTTCTGGCATCCGAATGCGGATTCTAGTAGCCGCCACAGCTCGCGATATTGACCGACAGGCGTCTCGAGGCGCAGCGCTTCACGGTAGAGATGGAGGCCTTCGCGCTTCGCGAGGAGCTTCGTAAGGCGCTTCTGCGAGAACGAGCCGGGGTCGACGGTGCGGATGAGAACGTGGACGGTACGGACGGTCCCATCATCGACTGGATAACTATGTGAACGCAGGAGTTCCTCGTCATCCTGGTTGTCTGGCAGCAGGGTTGCGCGAGGTGAACGGAGCACCAACGCAGAGTCAGTAAGAAACGACAAGCCGTCGGCGAAGTCGCTGGCGACATCGCGGAGATATTGAATCTCCGGAGCGACCAGCTGACGTTGTACGGATGGGTCTTCGGAAACGCTGATATAGAGCTGGCTGACGTCGACAGTTGTGAGCAGCGCAAGCTTGACCTTCTGAAAATCGTCGCCAGATTCCGAGACCGAGATCAAGGTGCCGTCGGGTAGTGTGAGCTGAAGCGGCAGTTCCAGGATAGCCCGGGCGCTGGGCGGCAGCGGTAGCGGGTAAACGAGCTGGAGACGCATGCTTTAAGAGAATAGCACAGGGAGTCCGGACGACGATCAGCCAGGGTCTCTGCCCAACATGCGGGTCCTCTCCGCTGCGGAAGCTCCGATGGCGGAGCCGCACCTGCAGGCGAACGCCCGACAGTCCCTGGATCTTACTGTTCTAAGACCTTGGCGTCCGGGTGATAAGAAAAAGGGAAGTAACCGTGCGGTTACTCCCCTGTAGGATTAGCGTTCGTTCCCGGCCCACTCGTAGCAATCCTGCTGGTACTCGCAATCGGCGCACATCCAGCACCCCCGGTTCGGGACGAAGATCCCGGTCTCGATCGCCTTCCGGACCTCCTTGGCGATCTGGAAGAACCGCTCCACGTCCCGCTTGTCGCGGTAGGTGAAGTGGGGCTGGACCGAAGGCTTCTTCGTGCGGACGAACTGGACGAGCTTTAGGTCCTTCGGCGGCTCCCGGAAGAGCGTCTCGTAGGCGTAGTGGTAGGCCGTGAGCTGGAGGTTGTCGGGTAGGCTCTCCACGTCGAGCGACTTTTTCGCGTTCTTGAACTCTACTATTGAACCGTCCGCTTCGATCAGGTCGATCACGCCGCGGAGGGGCACGTCTAACGCTTCACCCGTCCCCGGGCTGACGAGCGGGAGAGTAAAGCCGAACTCGGCTTCGCCGACCATCGGCACCCGGTCGTGGTAGTAGAGGGCGAGGAGCTCCTTGCCTTTGACGAGGAGCTTCTCCTCTGGGTCGTTCTCGTCGAACGTCACCGAGTCCCGCTGCGCGTACCAGTCCCCCTCGAAGACCCGGTAGACCTCGTCAAGCGGCGGCCTCCGTCCCTTCTTGAGCTCCCGGTGGAGCCACTGAAGCGCGGCGTGCATGGCCGAGCCGAAGGCGAGGTTCGAGGGCTTCGTGAGCCTCGGCAGCCGGTCGACGTACTGGAACTGGTACTTGAGCGAGCAGGTGAGGTAAAGGGTGATCTGGGAGACGGAGATGGAGTCGGGCAGGTCTTGCCGGTTCACTTCCCGTCCCCCTTCTTCTGGTCGGCCACGAGCTCGTCGATATACCGCGAGGCCGAGTCCTTCGGGATGTCCGAGAGGTTGGTCACCTGGAAGTATTTCTTCAGATGTTCCTCGGCCTCCTTCCCCTCGACTTTCTGGGCGGCCAGGAGCCGGAACATAAACCGCTTCTGGTTCTCGGTCATCCGGGGGCCGGGGTTATCCGCTTTCTTCTCCTGCTTGGCTTCGCCGGATCGCTCAGCCGGGGCCGGCGGGACCTCGATGATTTCAATTAGCGCATCGAGACCGCCTCCCGTGTTGAGAAGCCGCTTCAGCAGAATCTGGTACTCTTTCCTCTGAATCATGGCAGCACTCCTCTCTGGGCAAGCGACACCCACTTTAGGGTGCCGTGGCTGATGATGTGGTCGTGGAGCTTGAGGTCGCCAGCGTTCGGGTTCTTCGTCTCCCGATTGGCGAAGATAATGAGCTTCACCAAAGGGTTGATCTTCCCAGACAGAAATTGTCTTTTTTCGCCATTTGACGGTTGCTTCCAGAGCCCACACAGCTTGACCGAGTTCTCCATACGATCTCACCTCCCTTCATGCGGTGCCTTCGCGCCGCCGTTCTTCATAGTAGATCGCTCTATAGACGCGCTCCGCGTGGCGTTCCGCGCCTTCCGCGCTCTTGATGGCGCGAACCACGGCCTTCCTCGTACTATGAGCGCCGACACAGAGGAAGATCGCCCGCGCGGAACGCAAGTACGATACTGCCGCCCGTACTCGCTCAAGGTCCGTAAACGCCGCTGCGGAATCAACATACGTTCGGAGTGTTCTTCCCATCACATACCTCCGCTAGAGACATCCCCGTTCTGCGAGGGACACCCACCTCTCCGTCCCGTTCCCGATGATGATGTGGTCGAGGAGCCGGATCTGGTGGAGTTTCCCTACCTCTACGAGTTGCTTCGTGAGGGTGAGATCTTCTCGGCTCGGCGTCGGATCGCCGGAGGGGTGGTTGTGGATGAGTATGAGCGCCGCTGCTCCTTCCCGGAGCGCGGGGCCGAAGACTTCCCGCGAGTGCACGAGTGAAGCTGACTGTGTGCCGACCGAGACTTCGTGGACGAGGAGGCGGTGATTTTGGCTGCCGAGAATGGCGATCCAGAAGTGTTCTTTGTCGTCATCGTGCCGGTGGATTAACTCTTTGGCCAACTCCGCCACCGCCTCCGGGGTGTCGAGTTTCTTCGGCGATGGCTGCCCTTCTTCCCGCACGACCACCCACGAGGCGAGCTTGAGACGGTAGCGCTTGGCCACTCGGTGCCACCTCCTTTCCGGTCGGCCAGAACCGCTTCGATTCTTCCAGCGCGAGTTCGATGCTCCGGTTGAGCCACTCTGCCATAGAAACTCCGGCCAGCTTGGCCGCGTCAGCGACCCTCGGCATCAAGTCTTCGCGAATCTTCGGGCTATCCATCGCCGTTCTCCCTCCCGTCGACGCCAAGATGGAAGAACCGGCCGAGGTTCACGGTGGCCTGGAAGGCCGGGGCGGGGGCGAGCTGCTTCACGGCGGTGGTCAAGACGTTGTGGAGGCCCCACTCGTCGTGCGGGGCCTGGTGGGCGTAGTGCGCGACGACCGCCGGGAAGAGGCGCACCGGGAGAATCTGCCGCCCGAACACGTCATAGATGATCCCTTTCGCTTCGAGCTCCGTGAGCCGCTCCTCCTTTAGCTCGTTGACTTGCTTGTGAAACGCCGCAAGGTGCTGCTGGTAGCGGTCCACCGCCCGCGAGATGTCGGCGTTGAGGTCGAACTTCACGGTGTGTTTGCGGTGGAGTGCGATCAGATCGCCTGAGAAGGCGAGGTTTTCGCAGACAAAGACCCGCAGGCCGACCGCGATGTCGAGGGCGAGGGACTTGTCCGTTGAATTTCGGACGCCCATCGCCGCGCAAAACTCGTCCGTCTGTTCGAAAGCGAGGTCCAGCACGGCGAAGAGCCGGGCCCCGTCCCGCTGGAGGGCGAACTGCTCCCGCTGGATCGTGATCCCCCGGACAAGGAGCTGACGGTCGATCGCTTGGATGAGGTCGGCATGGGCGATGGGCTTCCACGTCGAGGTCGCTGGCGGCGGGGAAATCGTCAGGAGTTCGTCCCGAGTAACGAGGGGGCTTTGGGTGTGAGACAGGGTTCCGTTCATAGGTGATTTCCTCCTTTGCTGGTTGTGCGACTGCGAATTGGCAAGGAGCGGTCGGTTGAAACGAAGAGTGATAAGGAACTGAGGCCAGCCTAGCGGGGCGAGCGAGACACAAAAAGGCGGGGGAAGCCGTCTCAAGAGACAACCTTCCCCGCCTTTTTTGTGGATGGAGAGGGGAATTAGGGTGAAGAGGTCACCATGGAACCTTCACCCCGAGATGATGAAATCACGTTTTTCGCCGAGACGACCTTTCGGGGAGATCGGCGTCGGTTCGGCATCCGCCGAAAGGACCGCCGCAGCCACATATACATCCTCGGCCGGACCGGCATGGGGAAGTCCACGCTGCTTGAGATCCTGATCGCCTCTGATCTCCAGGCGGGGAATGGGCTCGCGCTTCTCGATCCCCACGGGGACCTCGCGAGCCGGGTCTTGGCTCACGTGCCCGAGGAACGAAGGGCAGACCTTATCGACTTCGACCCGGCCGACCGGAACGTGCCCTATAACCCACTTCGGGTCTCGGATCCCTCCCGCCGCTACCTCGTGTCGTCCGGCCTCATCAGCGCCTTCCGCAAGGTCTGGAGCGAATCCTGGGGGCCCCGGATGGAACACATCCTTCGGCATGCGCTACTCACTTTGTGTGAGTTCCCCGGGAGCACGCTCCTGGACCTGCCCAGGCTCCTCACCGATCCGGCGTTCCGGCGAGGCGTCGTCGGGCGCGTCACCGACCCACAGGTCAGGGAGTTCTGGCGAACGGAGTTTGACCGCTACGCGCCCCACTTCCGGAATGAGGCCATCGCCCCGATCCTGAACAAGGTGGGCGCGTTCCTGGCAAGTCCCGTGGTGAGGGAAGTTGTCGGCGACCGAGAGGCCAGCCTCGATCTCCGGCAGGTCATAGACGAGGGGAAGATCTTGATCGCGAATCTGTCCAAAGGGAAGCTCGGGGAGGATGCGAGCGCCCTCCTCGGAGCCCTCCTGGTGACGGGGTTCGAATGCGCTGCTCTCAGTCGCGTCGATACTCCCGAGGCGAAACGGAGGGATTTCTACCTCTACATCGATGAGGTGCACAACTTTGCGACTTTAAGCCTGGCCGACATGCTCCCCGAAGCTCGCAAGTATCGGCTCGGCATGGTGCTCGTCTCCCAGTATCTTGAACAGCTGGAGGAGCCGATTCAGCGAGCGATCCTTGCCAATGTGGGGACCCTCATTGCCTTCCGCGTGGGGACGCGCGACGCCAAGGTGCTGGCCGAGGAGTTCTTCCCGGAGTTCTCCGTGGAGGACCTGGTGAGCTTGCCCCGCTACCACATCTACCTGCGGCTCATGATCGACGGGGTGGTGTCAAGAGGGTTCAGTGCCATTACGCTACCGCCGCATTCACATCCTTGACGGCTTCCGTCCGTTTGATAGGAGTCCCCTCAGAGGTCTTTTCTTCAACCAGGAGGGACAGTCGCATGGGCAAGAAGAGTCGAGGGCGGGTCCAGAGTGTGGTGAAGCCGTAATAGTCGAACAGACCAGAGGGCAGCCAGGCCGTGTGATGCCCCACGCGTGCCGGGGGCGAGCGTGCGAGTATTCGGGCTGCCGGAGGAAAGGGCTCGCGGACCAGATGGTCCGAGCTGCCTCGGGCGAATGGTACTGCCCCGGGCACGAACTCATCCTCGCAACGGTAACGGGCAACAGGTCGTTGATTATCGAAATCCCCCGCCGCCTGATAGCGTGTTGGACCGATTTCCCTTTGCGTCGAGAAGCGTGGTGGTCTGGGTGAAATTTGTTCCCGCCTCTAGCCGGATACAGTCCTGCACCCGAATTTCTCCCGAGGTGGTGCCGCTGACCTCTACCCCCTCGGACGGTACTGCTCGGAACGTCGTCTCGGATTTGCCAGTGTTGAAAACGCGGGCAATTTCAACCGCTCCTCCGATAACGTCCCCGTCAGGGTCTGCATACCTAAACGTTATCAGGACTTGCGTTGTCCCCGCCGACCCATCGCGTTGAGTACACGCGGCGCTCGTGAAACCGAGGGTCGGACTTGAGATCACCGGCGCATTGGCCGTCGATCCCGTGGGGCTATGGGAACCACCGCCACCCCCGCTGCATGCTACAAGGGCCGTTCCGGCAAGGCCGATACCGAGGAAACACCGAAGGGACCGCCACAATGAATTCATAGTCACCCTTCCTTTCCCTCCTCGCGGAGGCCGTCAGTACATGGCACCATCCACGTCAGATCGAGCGCCACCACCAAGAGGATGCTTGTGGTCACTCTCATCTCCGCCGTTCCTCCTTTGACCTGTACCGTATCCCCGCGGACGCTTCCTTCAACTCTTGCCGGCCGGTGGCCCCTGGAGTTTCTCCCGGAGGACATGGGCGATGACCTTCGCGGCCTCGGCCGGGGTCTGCCCCTTCTTGTAACTGAGGGCGGCGGCCAGCACGACCTCACCACGCTCGACGCTCACCACGCGGAGGCTCACATTTTGGATCACTTGGCCCATCCCGGTCCGGCTGACGGTGAAGCTGCCGGCGATCTCGGACGCCACGGTGACCGAGCCGAGGACCACGGCATCCAGGCCGTGCGCCCGCCCGATTCGAGCGACGGTCTCGGGGGTCACAAGACCGCTCCGGGTTCCCTGGGCCTCGACCAGCTTGAGGGCGTGGTCCTCCCGCACCACCTGGACCTGATACCCGAGCGCGAGGAACTCCAGCGCAACGTTGTCCGCCACGACGCCCGCAGGATCCCCGCCCGGGAAGCCTCGTCCCTCAAAAACCAAGCCGAGCTTTTTGATCCGTCTGAGTTCCTCCGAAGTCACACCGGGCGCCAGGGACGCGCGGACATCGGTCTGCTCCACGAGGCTCGCCACCGACGTGCCGAGGTGGAGAGCCTGAGAAGCGGTGGACATCGCCATCGAGGTCTGAGAAAGCGCCATCATGGCCCCATACCCGGCGCACCCCGTGACCAGAAAGCCAAGCACCACAAGGAGCAAGAGCACCTCACCCGGTTTTCTCATGATGGTCCCTCCCTTGACGGTTTCGATCCTGGCGCCAGAATGAAACAGAGCCGGCGCCGCTCTACAAAGCGACGCCGGCCCGAGAGGTCGTAGGTTGGAGGGCACGGGAATGAGGCGACATGGCAAAGGACATCGCGGCGTACTGCCGCGTCTCCACGCTCGAGCAGAAGAAGAACGGTTATGGGATCGAGATTCAGGTGCGGGACGTTACCCTGTTCGCCCAATCGCAGGGCTTGTTCATCCATCGCTTCTACCGGGATGAGGGGGCGAGCGGGACGAGGGAGCGCCGACGAGAGCTCCAGCGGCTCCTCCGGGACTGCCGGGGCGGTCGGATCGGGAGGGTCATCATCCCCTCTCTTGACCGCCTCTCCCGGGATGTCCGTCTAGCTGAGAACCTCTTCTACCAGTTCGAGCAGTTCGGCGTCCAGGTCGTGATCGCCGACATGCCGAGTTACAACGGCAAGGACCGCAAGGATGTGATGATCAGGCAGATCCGGGAGGCCATCGCCGAGGAGAACCGGAAAGATATCATCGAACGGCTCTGGAAAGGCCGGCAGGAACGAGTACGTCGGGGTCTCGCGCCGGGCGGGAATGTGCCCTATGGCTACCAGCGGAACGGCAAGGGACTTGTTATCTTTCAGGAAGAAGCCAACATGGTCAGGATGATCTTTGAGCTAGCGGAACGGGGCCAAGGCGCTTCACAGATTGCCCGCGCACTCAACGACAAGGGTCTCGAACGCCGCAACGGAAAACCCTGGACGCAGCGGCAGGTGACGGCGATTCTCCAGCGTCAGGCGCTTTACCGCGAGGGCGTCATTCGATACGGCGAAGTCGTGGGACAGAGTGGCGGCCTCACGGTTCTCGAGCATTGAAGGAGGCCACCTCCGAACGGTAGACAGCACCAAAGCAGTAAGAAAGCCAAAAACTTCAACCAAGGAGGTTGGAGATGAAGACGAGGGCGGCCCTTTTCATAACTCTGGCAGCTCTTACGATCATGACGATCTTCGTGAGCGCCTGTGCCACAAGCATCCCTCTGAAAGAGGGAGACTACAGCTTGCTCAAAGGGCAGTGGCTGGGAAAGATTGAACGGCGTGGGCCGGATGGAACCCTATGGTGGGAGTCGCAGCAGTTCCGGGTCAATGTTGACTCCCCCCGTATCCGAGATGGCAAACTCGTTCTCGAGGTTCATGGCGTCACGCGCGAGTTTCTCCTCAAGCGGGGCAAGAATGACGAACTTTCGCTTGAGACGTCCTATCCCACAACATGGGAAGGGTGGCCCCGTATCGATACCATCATCCTGAAAAAACTGCCCACGAGCTAGGGATTTCCCTGGCGTAAGAGCTTGCCTCCAAATGGCGGCTCGCTCCAGCATGCCATGAATTTGAGGCAAACGATAGCTTCCCTCTTTGTTATGCGCATCGCAAACAGGGGGCCTGCATCCTCGGTGCCACGAAATGACGCGCCGTGCTGAGTGTAAAGGAGGAGCCCATCATGTTCCGGCTACTTACCACGGCATCTGTTCTGCTCCTTGCTACGTTTCTGGCTGGGGCGGTGCTCTATGCGGAGGAGCGCCCCGTCGCGGTCAGCGACCTGAAGGAACTGGCGGGGGAATGGCAGGGTAGCCTTTCCGGCGTACGCGGCGGGACTGTCGCGTACACGTTTTGGGTGAGCGAAGACGCCACGTGGAAGGGTGTATCGCCGAACGGACCTTCGAACGGTACGTTGCGACTCGATCAGGGAGTCATCCGCTTCTTCTCGCAGACAACTGGTCGCCGAGGAACGCTCACGCTCCATGAAGTTGACGGGAAACGAGTTCTCCGGCTTCAGGGCGAAGGCGGGGCGTCGTTTGAGGTGACCCGGAAGTGAGGACTCTTATCGGATTTGTCCGTCGATGGCGTGTAGTACTCGCCGTCCTGCCTTTGATGGTTGTCGCTTGCGCCACCGTCGTGCCGCTCAAGACGACGAGCCCCGAGCCTTTTCTCGGCAACTGGATCGGGTCATGGCGGAGTCAGACGAACCCGGCCCGTTACGGTGAGGTAGAAGTGGAGATCACCCGGGATGTTGAGAACCAACCTCATGGTCTCAGGCTCACCGCCAAGTTGACCAACGTTGCGGCCTCTTGGTTCGCGGCCACTGGCGTGCTCACCGACGGACAACTCGCGTTCATAGGGCCCGGAGAAACGACCCTCCAGTTCGTACTCTACGGCGAGGACCGGCTCGAGGCGACGTACTACTACCCTAAGTTCAGTGACAGCGGAACCTGGAGCTTAAAGCGGCCTCCGCGTTAAGCCGAGTTGCCGCCCGACAAGGCAGGCTTGAGTAGACCGGCGGAGCCGGCCGCTCAGCCTGGTCGTTAACCCTTGCAGGCGGCATCGCCGGGGCGGCGCGCCCACCTTTCGAGATGGCGTCGCTGAGATAAGGGATGGTGGAAGCTAGACGGGGCAAAAGACCGTGATTCCAGGGCGCAATGAGGGTTGGCGTCGCTTTGTAAAGAGGAGCCGACCAGTTTTTTAACACGTTACTTAGGGTAGCGCAAGCGGAAAATTCCGGGATCCTTCGGGCACAAGAACATGGTCCGCGAATTGCTTGACAGCGGGAAACTGTGAAGTAGCATAGTAGAAAATTCTACCAAGGAGATTTAATCGAAATGTACGTTCAACAGTATCGCTCTATCAAGGTCCCCGTGTGGGTATATGAGAACTGGAAACAGGCCGAGCTGGCGTTAAAACGGCGCGGCGCCGAGGATGTCGCGCCTCTTCCCGCAGAGATACTGGCCCCGCCGAGATGTCCGGCCTGCCATAGCAGGATGCGTAGCTTCGAGCTGCGCTACTCGTACCGGCGCTGCGAGCGCTGTGGCTACACCCAGCAAGACCTGACTGCTACCTCGAACTTTCTTGGTGGCGCTGTCTTAGGAGTCGCACTTACTCTCCTCTTCAAGGCTTTATCGGATGTTCCCTCGTCACAGAGGCGATCTGGGGAGAGCCGCCGTCGCTAATGCCCTGCCTCGAGACGAGCTGCGGTCATTCATGGTCCCACAGAGCACCGTTGGTTCGGGAACGTCTTAGGACCTGATGTCGACTCCTATCTATTCATGGAAGAGGTTCTGGTGCCCAAGAACAGGCCAAATTAGCCTCGCGGACGGCGGCTACCTTACGGACCCGAAAGCGGAATGGGGGCACGTCTACAACCTGGATGTCGTGTCGTTCGAGGCAATCGCAAATACGCCATGCTTGGTGTTCCTCGGCGAGCCAGGAATTGGCAAGAGCCACGCGATGCAGGCCGAGCGTGATGCGATCGATAGTAGGATTAGGGTGGAAGGCGGCGAAACCCTCTGGTTCGACCTCCGCGCTTATGGCAGTGAGGAGCGATTGGTTCGCGGCCTCTTTGCGAATCCGGTGTTTGAGTCTTGGGCGAGAGGGCGTCACGCACTGCATCTCTTCCTCGACAGCCTCGACGAGTGCCTGTTACGAATCGATAATCTGGGAATTCTTCTCACCGACGAGCTGAAGAAGTATCCCACCGATCGTCTGTACGCTCGCATCGCCTGTCGTTCGGCGGATTTGCCGCGCACCCTGGAAGACGGATTGAGGCGCCTCTGGGGGCAAGAGGCGGTCGGGGTCTACGAGCTCGCACCTCTCCGACGTGTAGATGTCGCAGAGGCGGCTAGTGCGAACGGGTTGGATCCCAGTGCGTTTTTGAGAGAGATCGATCGAATGGGAGCCGTGCCCCTTGCCATCAAGCCAGTGACCCTGAATTTCCTCATCAATGTCTACCGTCGAAGTAGCAGTTTCCCCTCGACGCAAGCTGAGTTGTATCTTGAGGGCTGCCGGCGGCTATGCGAAGAAACCAGCGAGAGTCGCCGCGACGCCGGTAGGGTGGGTGCACTCAGTGCTGACCAACGCCTCGCCATCGCTGCTCGCATCGCCGCGGTGATGATCTTCGCCAATCGGTACGCGATCTGGACCGGCATTGACCTCGGCGACGTGCCGGAGGAGGACGTCGCGGTCAGGGAGCTGTGCGGCGGGCGCGAGGGAGACGAGGATGTACCAATCGAGGTGACGGACGGGGCTGTGCGAGAGGTACTCGGAACGGGCCTCTTTTCATGCCGAGGGGAAGATCGCATGGGGTGGGCCCATCAGACGTACGCTGAGTTTCTCGGGGCCCGATACTTGGTACAGCGAAGACTCGCTGTACCGCAGATGATGGATCTCATTGTTCATTCCGGCGACCCCGAGGAGAAGCTCGTGCCCCAGCTGCACGAAACGGCGGCCTGGCTGAGCGGGATGATGCCGCAGGTGTTTCAAGAGGTGATGCAGCGAGATCCCGAAGTTCTACTGCGGAGCGATGTGGCTACTGCCGAACCGGAGGAGCAGGCTCGCTTGGTGAAGAGTCTCCTCAGGCTCTATGCCGAAGAAAAACTGCTCGATCGCGATTGGGACCTGCGCCGCGGGTACCGGAAGCTCGTCCATCCGAATCTGGCCGCCCAATTGGGGCCGTACATTAGTGATGTTAGACAGGGGCTCGTTGTCCGCCGGGTCGCGATCCAGATTGCGGAGGCATGTGACGTCAAAGCTCTCCAAGAGGATCTTGTCGGAATTGCACTCGATGGGTCCCAGCCCCACGCGATTCGGGTGAACGCAGCATACGCCACGGGCCGGATCGGAGATCCTCTGGTTGTGGCGAGACTCGCGCCGTTGGCGATTGGCGAAGCCGAAAACGATCCCGATGACGAGTTGAAGGGGTGTGCCCTGGAGGCGCTCTGGCCGACTCACCTAACGGCGGAGGAAGTGTTTAGGCTCCTTAACCCACCAAAGGACGAGGCGCTAATCGGCGCTTACCGGATGTTTGTCCGCGACCACTTGGTCCAGAACCTAAAGCCGAGCGATTTGCCAGCCGCGCTCAGGTGGGTGGAGGTGCGGCCGTTACGACACGAGTTGCCCCATCCCTTTGAGAAGCTTGTTGACTCGATCATGGCTAAGGCTTGGGAGCATCTCGACGCTTTCGGTGTGTTTGACGCCTTCGCGAGGGCAGCGCTATCACGGTTGAGGCACCTGGAGGCGATCGTCGACGAGCGCCACAGTCCAGAGTTTAGATCGGCGCTTATCGGAGAAGATGAAAAGCGCCGCAAGATCGTGGAGCGGATCGTGCCTTTGCTTTCGGAGCCGGCAAAGGACGCGATTGACTTGGTGTTTGCGCGGCCACCGCTGGTGCTGAGCAAAGACCTGCCGTGGTTGGTCGAACGCCTGCGGGCGGCAGAGAGCGGCAAGGATCGCGACGCGTGGGGACACTTGATCATGAGAAGTTTCGACTGGCAAGATGCTGGTCATCTCCGTGTGGTGGTGGGGGCGCGAGCAAGGCATAGGCTCCTGGCCGACGCGTTCCCCCGGCTGAAGCTCTTTGTAGCGCTGCATTGTCCTGCGCTGCTCAGGCTCGCGGGCCGCCTGCGGAAGACCCGCTTCGGAGAACGGACGCGAAAACGCGTAGTGCTGAAACCTCCGCCCGCCGAGCGAATTCGTCGGTCACTCAGAGAATGTGAATCCGGGAACTCGGCGGCATGGTGGCGGCTGAACCTGGAGATGACCCTGGAGCCAGACAGCACTCACTATGGGGACGAGCTTGAGGCCGACCTGACCGTTCACCCTGGGTGGAAGGCGGCCGATCCGGCGACGCGGCTGCGAATCATCCGAGCCGCGAAGAGATATCTCATCGAGCAGGATCCGGCTACGCAGAAGTGGTTAGGAACGAACATCTGGCACCGTCCGGCTTGGGCGGGCTACCGCGCACTGCGTCTTCTATTCCAGGAAATTCCGAGCGAATTCAGCGCTCTGACCGTTGAGGTTTGGAGGAAGTGGGCGTCCGTGGTGCTCGCTTTCCCTGAGAGGGTTGAAGCGGTTCGTCGGAAACTCGTGGCAGAGGCGTACCAGTATGCGCCCGCGGACATTCTCGAAGCCCTGATGGTGTTGATCGACAAGGACAACCGGGATTACAGCGACGTATCGGATCACAGTGACATATCAATTGTCCGTGCCGTGGAAGGGTGCTGGGATGATCAACTCGGGAATCGGCTGATGCTGAAGGTCGGGGACGATCACCTAACGCCAAGCAGTATGGGCTCGCTGCTCAGCGTGCTTCTTGAGCACAAGGTGGCCCAAGCTAATTCATTCGCGGAGTCACTCATTTTACCGGGGTTGCCTCCAAGGGGTGATGTGGGTCGCGCGCGGGCGATCGTAGCCGCGCGGGCACTCCTGATCCATGCCGACGATGCTGGCTGGGCCACCATATGGCCCGTTATGCAGACTGACAGAGAGTTTGGTAGCGAAGTTGTATCCGCACTCGCCGAGACCTCCAGCCGAGGTGCCGAGAGATGGCCGCAGCGACTGACCGAGCATCAGCTCGCGGATCTCTATGTTTGGCTGGTCCGCCAATATCCGTACGCCGATGATGTCACACAAGCAGGCGCACACTGGGTCGGTTCGAGGGAGCGCGTCGGGATGTGGCGGGATTCGATTCTACAGCATCTCAAGGGTCGCGGCACGCCGGCGGGGTGCGAAGCGATCCGTCGAATCGGTCGCGAGTTCCCTGAGTTGGACTGGTTGAAGTGGACGCTGGCGGATGCTCAAGACCTCGCCCGGCGCCGGAATTGGATGCCTGCACGGCCACGCGACGTCCTGCAACTTGCAGGTGATCAAGAGAAGCGCCTGGTCCAGAGTGGGGAACAGCTTGTCGAGGTGTTACTGGAGTCCCTGAAACGGCTCGAGGCGAAACTTCAAGGCGAAACGCCCGCGGCGATTGACGTATGGAACGAGATCGGCAAGGCGGCGTACCGTCCAAAGGACGAAAACAGGTTGTCCGATTACGTGAAGCGATATCTGGAGAATGACGTCGGGGTGAGAGGGATCATCGTGAATCGCGAGGTCGAGATCCGGCGTGGTGCGGGTTCAATCGGCGAGCGGACTGATATTCATGTGGACGCGGTGGTGCGAAGTTCCTCGGGCGAGGTGTTCGACTCGATAACTGCCATCATTGAAGTCAAAGGGTGTTGGCATCCGGAGCTTTATCATGCGATGGAGACACAGCTCGTTAATCGGTATTTGAAGGACAATCGTTGCCAGCAGGGCCTGTATCTCGTGGGCTGGTTCAATTGCGATCAGTGGGACCCGTCGGATGAACGATCTAAACGAGCGCCTCAGATCAGCCGGGATGAGGCACAGCAACGATTCGATGCTCAAGCAGCAGATCTGTCGGCAGCCGGTCCCTATGTCAGGGCGCTGGTTCTCAATACGGCGATTCGTTAGACTCTAAGGTTGAGGCCGCTGAAGCTGTTCCTCCCGCCTATCCCTCTTTCAACCGCGCAACATTCAAGCGACCAGGTAGCATTCCTCTTCGTCATAGCCAGAGGTAGAATGTGGAAGCGTCAGTGCAATTCTCTACGGATTCTCTTCAAACCGTTTCCCAAGCCGGCTAATCACAACTCATCCCAGGTTCGAGGGATGTCCCGATACGGGCCACTGTCGTTTGACGTCAAAAAACCCGGCATAAAACCTAGCCCGAATTTGGCAAAAAAGGGGTAGGGTCTGAGTGGACCTCGAACTTTAGGACTTGGAATTCCTTCTAGCTTTCTTTGCTTCGAGCAGCTTATGGAACCGAGCGTGGGACGGATTACTCGATGCGCTGAGCGATACGCGAGGCGAGATCAAGGTACCGATTGAAGTTCGCCTCGGCCTCCTTGAGCTCTGTCTTCGAGATGCACGAAGAGCTCCTCGAAAGATTTCGACGATTTGTCTTCCATCCGCTCACCGTAATATACTGATAATTGAGAAATGCCAAAATCGCGGAAAATACGCGCGACAGCGATCGACCTCTTTTGCGGAGCAGGCGGTCTGACTCGCGGCCTCTTGGACGCAGGCGTGAAAGTTACTGCTGGTTACGACATCGATAGCATGTGCCGATTTCCCTATGAATACAATAATCCGGGAGCACGATTTCACCACGAAAGCATAACTACACTCACGGCAAGCGACCTGGTCCGTCACTACCCTAAAGGTCATGCGCGCATTCTCGTCGGGTGCGCACCCTGCCAGACGTTTTCGAAATATACCCAAGGAATCGAGAACGACAGTGACCCGAAATGGACCTTGCTCAGGGACTTCGGCCGCCTCGTCCGAGAGTTGAAGCCCGATATCGTGAGTATGGAAAATGTCCCCGAACTCCAGCGTCACAAGATCCTCTACGATTTCCTGTCCGTTCTCACCGACGAAGGTTTCCATTTCGCTAACGACCCCAAGAAATGGGTGGTCTATTGTCCCGATTATGGTGTTCCTCAATGTCGTCGCCGGCTCGTCATAGTCGCATCGCGCTTGGGACCGATCGAACTCATCCCGCCAACGCACCGCCCCAATGAATACCGCAAAGTCGCAGATGTCCTGCGAAAGCTTCCGCCGCTTCGTGCTGGCAAGGAGTGTGCGACTGACCCCCTCCATCGGGCTAGTACCCTTTCAAATCGGAATTTGCAACGCATCCGTGCCTCAAGGCCTGGTGGTACGTGGCGAGACTGGCCACGTCAACTTCGTGCCGATTGCCACAAAGAAAAAAGCGGCAAAAGCTATCCAAGCGTTTACGGTCGCATGGAGTGGGACAAGCCGTCACCAACCATCACGACGCAATTCTACGGCTTCGGCAACGGGCGTTTCGGCCATCCGGAACAAGACCGAGGTATTTCTTTGCGGGAAGGTGCGATCCTCCAGTCGTTTTCCAAACGGTACCAGTTCGTAGAACCGGGTGCCGACTACGGCTTCAAGAGGATCGGCAGATTGATCGGGAATGCTGTGCCCGTGCGACTCGGCATGGCGATCGGCAAGACCATCACGGGGCATTTAGCCCAGCATGCAAAATAAAGAGCCGTTCACATTCGAGATTTCGTTAAGTGTTCTGAATCACTTAGGCAGGAGTCTGTACCGCAGCTTTGCGACCGTCCTCGGAGAGGCCATTTCGAATTCGTGGGATGCCGATGCGAAGAATGTTCAGATTTACGTCAACCGGAATAAACGCAGCTTCTTCATAAAGGATGACGGAATCGGTATGACGGCGGATGATTTTCAGAACAAATTTCTGAAAATCGGATACTCCAAGAGAAAAGACGGAACGGAATCGTCACCCGCAGGCAGACCATTTATCGGCAGGAAAGGGATCGGGAAATTGGCCCTGTTGTCCTGTGGAGACAAAATCGCCGTCATCTCGAAAGTGAAAGATGGGAACTGGGTAGGCGGCGTCATCGACAATTCCAAACTTGACGACGCCATAACCGAGGACTTGACACCGCAGCAATATCCCCTGGGCAAATGGAAACCCGCAACCTTTGCCAAGTACACTCGCGGACATGAACATGGTACGATCCTTCATTTTGAAGGGGTCAAGAAGGGCATAAAAGGCAGTTTCCCTTTGCTCGCAAAAATCATCGCGCTCTATTTTCGCTTTTCTCTCTTGGACCCGACTTTCAACATCTTCCTTGATGGGAAAAAGATCACTCACAAGCATCTGAAAGAGTTGGCCGAGAAGACAGAGTTCCTGTGGACAATAGGTGACCATGACGACCCGTACGTAGAAGCGTTGAAATCAGCATTTTCGAAGAGTCCAGATGATCATGAGACCAGGCAACTGGAAATTACAGGCGTCACGGGCTTCATCGCTTCCGTCGAGAAGCCGAGGGACTTGAAAATCATGACCACGGAAGAACGAGTGGGCATCGACCTGTTTGTGAACGGGCGCCTGCGTGAGCGGGACATCCTGAAGCACATACCCACCGCTAGGCTCGCCGAGAGCTATCTATACGGCCAGATCCATTTCGATGGCCTGGACGATGCGACCGATAGGTTTACAAGTAGCCGGGAGGGTATCGTCGCCGACGATCCCAAGTATACGAAGTTCTTGGAGACATTTCGGAAGACGATTCTGAAAGTCGTCGAGGCTTGGGACGAATGGCGAATAAAACATCGAGAAGAGGGCGATCCTGACAATCCGAGGCTGTCGACGAAAGAGAGGGCGTCGCGTGGTTTGTATGGGGCTGTGTCGAAAGAATACGATCTTCCCAAAGGCTCGGCAAAGAAAGGGAAGGTCGCCGGTTGGGTTGACGAATTGTCTGATGACGCTGCGTTCAACTTCGAATCTTATGCCGACTGTTTCATCTCGGAGAACTTGGTAAGGAAATACATTAAAGAGGACAAACTGCCGTTCTCCAAGGAGGCGAAGGCGGAGGCTGGCCAGATGAAACAAAGGGAAAAAGAGAGTAAGGGTAGAGGCAACATCAGCATCGCGATTCGCAGAAATCCTACCGATTCAAGCTATTTGTCCATGGACGGCCTAGCCAATATGGTTGATAAGAGGGACCCAGCGAAAGAAGCCTGTTTATCAAGGGACGCGAAGGAATACAAGCCGATTAGGGACGCGGTGGCACATACGGCTCTCTTGACGGATGTGGCAAAGAACAAACTCACCACCGTTCGCGAGAACATAAAGGAAAGGGTCAAAACGATCTTAGCGAAGGTGAAACGATAGCGGAGCGGCGTTTCGCGGTTCATCATGCCTGGTCATATGACACCCGAGCAGCGTTCACGTGCGATGAAGCGCGTGAAGCTCAAGAATGGCCCCCTAGAGCTATTGGTTCAGCGTGAGCTTGCGAAGATGGGCCTGCGTTTTCAGCGAAACTACAAAAGATTGAAAGGAGCGCCCGATATCGTTTTCCCCGAAAAGAAGGTTGCGATCTTCATTGACGGCGACTTTTGGCACGGATGGCGATTGCCAGCGTGGGAACATAAGTTGTCGGAGTTTTGGAGATCGAAGTTGCGCGCAAACAGAAGACGAGACCAACGAAACTTTAGACGCTTACGCGCTGCCGATTGGACAGTCATTCGGCTTTGGGAGCACGAAATTAGTTCCGACAGTGGCCGATGCATCGATCGTATTCTCCGAGCATATGCTCGCGATATTCTATCAGTCGCGCGGGGGCGTTATGGTATCAGTCATCCCGAGAGATAACTTCGCCCAGCTGAGCAATCGTTCAAGCAAGGCGTCCCAAGTTCGAGGTATGTCCCGATACGGGCGACTGTTTGCATTCTGGAACCGGTTTGCGATCTCGGTGAACGGCGGAGTGAGCGTCAATTCTAGCGTTTTGCCGGCTAGCGCCCGGTTCGAGGTCGCGATTCTCAGCAATTCTCGTTTTTCGGCGGGAAGACCCAGCTTGTAGCTCAAATGCGCGTTTCCCGCGAGTTCGAGGAACTCGGCGAGGCGAACGGGCAGCCGGTGGTCTCCCGGAGAAGGGGTCAGGACGGAGCATTCCTCACCGTCTGGCCTCGTGTCCCCAAAGCACGGCGCTGTTGATTTCGTCTCGCCTCGATACCTTCCAAACAATAGGCAGCATCCTGGGTTGCTCGGGAGGGTAGGGATAGCCCCCTTGGCACCGGACGTCGTAGATCCCCTCCAGAACCATGGTCGCGTACATCAGGTCGGTGAAGCACGCAAAGGCGAGCAGAACGTCATAGTCTCCGGTTACGGACAGCATCTGGTTCCGGATTCGTTCAGGACAGCATTCAACCAAGCCGAGTGTTTGGGAAAGCCTTCCCATCAGGCATGATTTCTTTGTTCGTAGCTCAGGCGGCAGTCGGTCAACGGAAACATTGCTCGCGACTGGTTCGTCTATTATCTTTAGCCAGGCCTTGTTGGCAGCATTCGCATAGCACCGCGCCGGAACGAAAACTTCGGCGATATCTCTCAGGATGTTATCCATGTAACACATTACGGTAAGGATCTTCTGCTCAAGATTGAGGTCCCCGGATGTTGGCCTCTGGTCCGGCGCAAAGAGATCTCCGAGATAGTTCAATCCGCTTGACCATGCGCGCATCGACATCATTCCGAACCCGCCCTCGCGGTAATAGTCCCGGGCTGCGTAGGCGCGGAGGAAGTCCCGATACATGGGATCGTCCCAGTAGCCCAACAAGTTGAAATTCGTGATAAGGACCGAGGTACTTGCGAGCCTCTGATGTTCGAAGAGGTGTGAGAATACCGTGAAATGATGCTCGTTGAGCTCGTTCCCGAGGGGCTTGCAAAAATCGAAATATGCGAGTTGGTATTCGCCCGGCGTTGTTCGAAGGTGATGTGCCAACTCGCTCTGGACGACGTTGACACCGCCATAGTAGGTGCCAGCCACGGCACAGTCCCAGTTCCTCGCAACGGCGTTTATGTTCTGACGCCTGAAGCCAAGAGCCTCCAATGTCTGTACATCTTGGGAGTGCGGCTGTCTACCGTCTACGAGTATCAGCGCTTTGGCGTCTTGCGGGGAAACCTTGGCCTCCAGGAGCACCTGGGCCGCGGCTCCGAAAAGCTCCCGCCGTGACTTCTCTTTGTCTGGGTCCGCGTAGCGAACGTCGGCCATCGTCTAAAAATGGTACACCCGACAGCCCAAGTACTGTGGCATCAACTTTGTCGTTTCCATCCTATTCTAGCGGCTGGTTCTCTAAGAGTAGCTCGCTTGCCAAGGCGGCATGAGATGCTACGCTGGAAAAAACCCGCCGCTTCGACCCTCACTATATTATATGCACTGCCTCCTCTACGCCCGTGTCTCCACGGACAAACAGGCCCAGAAGGATCTCTCCATCCCGGCCCAGCTCCAGCTCATGCGGGAGTACGCCCGGAAACAGGGCTGGAGTGTCATTGGCCAGTACGTTGACGAGGGCGAATCCGCTCGCACCGCCGACCGGCCGGAGCTGAAGCGCCTCCTCCAGTACTGTCAGAAGCGCAAAGGCGTCGATGTCGTCCTCGTCCATAAAATTGATCGCCTGGCTCGGAACCTCGTGGACCACGCTACCATCAAGGCGATCCTCAAGCGCCACGGAATCCGACTCGTCTCCGTGGCCGAACACTTCGATGAAGGGGCGGTGGGCCAGCTTATGGAGAACATCATCGCGAGCATTTCCGAGTGGTACAGCGCCAACCTGGGTGAAGAGATCAAGAAGGCGGCTTCCGCGAAGCTCCAGCGCGGGGAGTGGCCGGTCGGGCCACCGCTCGGCTATCAGAGCGTCCGAGACGAGGAGAAAAAAGTCCGTCACGTCGAAGACGCTGTGACTGCACCTCTGGTGCGGCAAACCTTCGAACTCTACGCGAGCGGCGACCACTCCCTGCAGACGCTCGCCGAGGAAATGGCCGAGCGCGGGCTTCGGACCAAGCGCGGCAAGGCGTTCAGCGAGGAAATGGTTAAGAAGGTTCTCACGAGGCGCTTCTACATCGGCACGCTCGTCTGGAAGGGAAAGGAGTACCGGGGCAAGCACCCGCCCTTGGTTCCGAAGCCACTCTTCTACCGGGTCCAAGACATCCTGGACGAACGGCATGCCGATACGGGGCAGAAGGGCCGCCTCCACTTCCTGCTCCGAGGCGTCGCCTACTGCCGGACGTGCGGTCAGAAACTCACAGCCGAGCGGCACCCCCGAGGATCGTACTATCGGTGCCTTCCTGATACGAAGTGTCCAGAACCCTACACGCCGGTCCGGACCCTGGAGGATCAGCTGGAAGCCCTCTACGACCGCCTCCAACCGCCCGAGGAGCTCCTGCGTCTGGTGAAGCTCGAGGTCGAGGCCATCGCCCAGCGGCGCCAGGAGATTGCGGGAAAGGAGCTTACCGGTCTCAAACGCACGCTCGCCTCAGTAGAGGCCAAAGAGATGAAGCTCGTGGATGCGCTGGTCAGCAGCCAGGTGTCGCGCAGTCTATACGAGAGACTCTCGACGCGCTATCTTGGCGAACGCCGCGCGGCCGAGGCACGGCTAGCCCAACTTGAGGTAGATTACCGAGATCCCCTCGATTTCCTGGACAAGTGCCTCGTGGTGGCGAGCACATTCCGCTATCTCCACCAGCGGTTCACAGAGCCGCAGCGAAAGATGCTCCTCCGGGCGCTCTTCCAGCGTATCGAGGTGCGCCAGCGTGCCATCGTGGGGGTTACGCTCAACCCGCCGTTCTCGTTTTTCCTCAAGCCGCCGGAAGACGGCATAACACGCGGGCCTCCGGTGTTCGAAAATCCTCCTGCCGAGGGCACTGGGAAGGAGATCTTCGAACAGCTCGTCGCGTATACCCTCTCGCCCCATTACGACGAGATGAAACCGCTGATAGACTCGGTGCTGGGAGTTCGAAAAGACGGTGGGAAGGCTGCGTTAGCCGCTTGAGGCTCACGGGGAGCAGGTGCAGTTTTTGTGGGAGCGAAAAAGTCGGCACTACACGTGGGGCCGGCTGGGCCAGTGGCTTCCTACTGGGTTCGGGGCTCGGTTTGTACCGGTAGGCTATGAGGGTTAGGGCTTTCGTACATCATCAAGGATTGCGAAGAGATTTCGCAAAGTTTTTCCCGAGGTCCGCAGAGCGCGGGACTATGGGCCGGGCAGCCGAAGGGGGTTTCGTCCCGTTGGGTGGAATCCGACAGTCTGGCGAAGCAGCAGGATTCTGGCCCACTCGACCTAAAGCTCTAAATTTAGGAGGAGGAAGGTAAGGGGGGAAACGGATGAGCCTAACGGTCGCGGTCAGCGGCGCGCAAAGCGCGTCCGCTGAACTGCGAAGTTCGGCCGTACGCTGAAAGTTCGCGGCCCCTCACGCGTTGTCTAGCTGAACTCACTAATCGTCCCAGGCATCAAATTGTCGTAGAGTGCCCCGGATTAGTGTTATGACGTCACCGCCGATCGGAAGGGCCAGGATAGTTCGGCTCACTGATCGTTGCTGGCTGGTCAGCCACCTACTGACGACAAGTAAGACTCCAAGAATGTCAGGTTCGATCGGATGAAAAGGCATCGTCAGGCGCGACCAATGATAGTGATCACTTCGACAACGGCGAATCGCGGCAGAGTAGGCGCCGAGGAACGGGAAAAGCGCTTCGCTGAGTGCGTACTCGGCAGTGTCTAACGGGGGTAGAGCGAGGGAGTCGAATAGCTCCAGATGGGCTGCGACGGGCAAACCTAATATTCCCACGCGCTCTGTACGATAGGCGTCAAGCTGCCGCCGGAATCTAACAGTCTTCTCAGGAGACACACGAAGGTCGTGAAGCATCGCGTCGGGGCTCCACAGAAGCCAGACGTCGGCCGCATTCTTAGGCTCGTAGGGAAAGCGGCGCTCGCTGCGGCGCTGCCGGCGGCCAAATAGCTCAAGGAAAAAGCCATACGCGGTACCTGCTGCCACGTACGTTTCCGCGGCTTCGTCGAAAAGCCGAGTCCCTTGGTCCGTATCATTGAGCAACAGTGAATTGGCTGCTGCGCGGCGTAAGTTCGTGGCAGCGGCAAACAGCGTCAGTTCGCGGTCCGCTGGGTCTTCCTGCGACTGAGCATGAGCTAGGTATGCACGCCCGATCCCGGCATAGACTTCGCGCTGGCGGCGGACACGAGCTGCGTCGAGACCAAGATTTTCGAGGCTTTCAAGCATTCGCTCGGCCTCAGATCAAAAGCGCTCGGACGTTCGAGATCTCGTCAGGCGGACGGAAGAGGGCTAAGTTCGGCTCGGTCGTCGTTGGCCGTGGAATCAGACCCGCCGCCAGATCTCGGTTCACCCGGCTGATCTCATAGAACTCGAACCGCTCAATCTGAGTTGGCGGGATGTTGATCTTGGCACTGATTTCCCCCTCCGGCTGGAACGGACTGAACCCGGTGTAGATGTTCAACTCCCTGATCTCCTCGGCAAAAGCCCTGTGGGGCACGCTTCTCCGGCCCAGAATGAACACGTAACAGTAGAACAGGTAGCCGTCACGCCGCCATCCGTCCGTCGCGAACTCGAGAGCAACCAGCCACGCCGGATGTACGACATTCCGCATCCGGAGGGCGTCGCGCTCGACAGTGCCTGCAGTTAAGGAAATAAATGGCGTGTGGCGCCCGAACGGCTCGTTGCCTTCCAGCGGGTCCAGGTCGTCGTAACGATTCTGGTGCCAGTCAAGATTGCGCTCGGTGAGGCGTAACGGTATCTCAGGGTCTGGCAGCGGATTCACCTTGCGCCACCAGTTGCAAATGATTCCACCCGCGAGAATGTGCTGGGCATCACTCGCGCTTATTCCTCCGATGCCCTTCACCGCATGCTGAAGAATCATACGCTCCTCCGGCGGGTACCCGAGCGACTAGCGGTCGAACTATGATTAGGCTGGTCAGCCTAATCCGTTGACGAAACTTCGAAAAGGCGCCGCGATTTTCCCGCTTTTGCAAGGACTTGTCAAGGGTTTCTGCTACCCGATGTTGCCGACAAACACGGGGCGGCTGTCAGCCTATTCATGTTAGTTAGGGTCGCGGACGGCCTTGGAGGGAGGGTCGGGGTAGGCCAGGGCCTCAAGAACGGTGCGGACCGAGGGTTTCGTCTTTTTGGGCGGGACGCGAATAGGGGCGTTGACGCCCTGCCGTCGTGCCTGGAGCCGCCGAGGATTCCAGGCTCTCGGCCTAGAGGCTCTTAGATGTCAAAACGGTCAGGTCCACCCTGGCCGCTTTACTTTTTCCCCAGTTCGAGCCCCAAGTTTTCCTCCGTGGCCGCTGAAACCTGTCTGGGGAGACAGAGTTCCCCGTCTATTGTTGAGCGCGCCCGTTGGTACGGTGGAAGTATGAAGATACGTACTGGCGCTCGCAGGAAGCGAATTCCCAATCGGCTGTGGAAATATCGTACACGGATGGGGTTCAGCCAGCGCCAGGTGGCGCAGATTTTCGGATACCTGTCGCAGACCGACGTATCCCAGTATGAGCGCGGGCGGAAACTGCCGAGCCTGGTGACCGCGCTGAAGTTCGAGATCGTCTACCGGGTCCCCGTCGCGTTCCTCTTCCCGGAGCTTTATCGCTGGCTCAAGAATCAACTACGGGCGAGGGAGGAGGGGCTCCGTGCCAAATGGGAGGGCCATGAAACGAAAACGTCGACCTCGTGAGACCGAGCTCCGGGGCCGCTACCGCGAGATTCTCGGCCGGCCGCGGCTTTCAGACGCACAGATTGACCAGATGCGGGCCCATGTCCGACTCCTGGCTCAGGCGATCTGCGAGCATGTTTGGGGGAAGAAGGTGTTTTGACTCGCTGGACTCCGGGGACGCGCGGGATCTTCTGGACGCGCATAGCCAGGACCTCGCCCGCGCGTCCCCGGGGCCAAGCGGCGAAAGCCTTTTGCAGTCCCCCTGTTTATGGCCGACACAGAGAAAAACTGGTGGGCGCCAGTCTGGCGCGGTCTCGTCGTAGAGCCGGAGGGGAAGCACTTCCGGCGTATGAAGGAGGCGGTCTGGCTTTTTCTCTACCTCATCCTCCACGCTGACCGACCTACGGGGACGCTCCGGCGCAAATTGACCACGATCGGCCGGGATATGGGCGTTCCCCGACGCACCATCCAGCGGTGGCTCAGACGGTTGCGACAGGGCGGTTACATCACGACCCGGGAGACGGGGAGAGCTGTCCAGATCGCCATCCTGAAGTGGAAAACTCTCCCGGTTACGACACGAGTGGCGCACCTGGGTGGCCAGATATGGCGCCCCAGAGTGGCCAAGAATGGCGCACCTCGTCCCTTCAGAAACGGCGAAACGCGGTGAAGGCAAGCCCCGATTCTCGCGTCGCCCATCTGGCTACGAAAGTATATTTACAAAAGTTATTGAACGAGATATCGCGAACGGAATTTCCATTTAGGACTTCCGACGATCCGTCGGTCCGTCACCTCGGCTTCGCACCACCCCTGACATGTCGAACGATCCACCCCGAATCCTCGCAATCGATCCCGGCACGCGCTACATGGGGATCGCCATCCTCGACGGATCAGAATTGATCTATTACGGCGTGAACGACTTCAGGAGGAAACGGCCGGCCGATACCTTACTCGGTGCGACCCGCGAGACGCTCTGTGGGCTGATCGCCGAGTATCGCCCGAGCGTACTCGCCTATGAGAAGAGCTTCTACGTGCAATCGAAGAACTCTGTTTTCCTCCAGGCCCAGGAGGCCGAAATCAAACGAGTGGCCCGGATGCGAGGACTCAAAGCCGTCGGGTATGCCCCGACCACGGTGAGGCAGCTCCTCTGCGAGGATCGTTGGGCCACGAAGGAAGAGGTGGCAGACCTCTTAGCCGCGCGCTACCCGGAGCTGCTGCGCTATCGGAACCGGAGCGACTGGGTGAGCGAGAAATACTGGCTCCACATGTTCGACGCCGTCGCGGTGGCGGTGGTATGCGCAGAGGCCGGTCTCGTCAGCGGCGCCGACGGCGTTCGAGCGCGACCCGCTGTTGGAGGTCGTGAAGTTCCCGTTCCATGGAGGCCACGTGGTCGATGAGGGGGTCCAGGGTGACCTCGACATCGTGAACTTTCTCGCCCAGGCGGTTGACCGCGCCCCGGAGAGTCCGCAATCTCCGGTCGACCTTGTGTCGGAAGAGGCGAAGGTACTGGTAGGTCACGCGCTCCTGGCCCCTGGCGGTAGTGAGGCTTCGTTTCGGCATACCCTCCATCCGTAGGCGACATGAGAAAGCCTGTCAACGTCGGGCCGTCGAATGTTCGAAGACCTCCTGTGTCGAAGAGTTCCGCCGGACAAGGCCCTCGGAGACGGATCAAGATGGTCTGACACTTCGGTCATAGAGGGCTGTCAGAGTTTGAATCCAATTGCCAAGTTGTTCCCGAGCGAGATCTTTGGAAACTGTAGCGTGCTCTTGGTGGGCGATATATCTGTTTCTGAACTGATAGACTGAGTTCAAGAGTTCAAGGAGCTTCACATCCGCTTCAGTCGCAAACGCTTCTTTGACCACCTTGAGAATGCCGCCGAGTTCCTCACGCCCCTTATTTGCGTATTCCAGGCAGAACCGCAAGTGTCCCACCGGTGAGATCGGCGAGCGGAAAACTAAAGTCCGCTCAAGCTTCTTGATCTCGTCCTGGAAGTACTTCTGTTTTTTGCCGTCCAAGCTAGTCAGGATGGGGCTGAAAAATTGCTTCTCGACTATGCGCCCAGAGGGCACTGCTGGCGAGAGTATTCCGAGCAGCAGAGTATTCGAGGCATCCTCGAGTGCGCCAAGCAAGGGCGTAAAAACGGCGGCGAAAGATAGATTCTCTTTATTCTCTAAGAACCGAAACAACATGATCGCCTGCCGCACGCTGCTTTGATACCTTGAGGGAAGCCTGGGGAAGTCCCTTGCCGAAATGAATTCATCTTCTCTTAACGCGTCGGCTCTCTCGACTTGCGCAAAGGGGAGTGGAATTTGTCTCTCTTCGGCTTCCGTGATCAGTTCAGCCAGAGCCGGTTTGCAGAGCGAAACAAGGTCCTCAAAGCGATTGGATGAGAGCCTTTCAAACGTTCCCTGCGGGACATATACATAAGACCATTTGGAGGACTTTGAGCTTGCCGCCTTGCACCATCCAATTGCGGCGCGGGCTTTGGCCGGGACATCGCGATCAGCACGCCCCTTAGTTTCAACGACGGAATAGTCACCGTTCGATACGTGGACGAAGAAGTCCGGCGTGTAGAAAGCCAACCGAGATCCAGCGGAGAGAAAATCTATACGCAAGGATTGCGGCCCCGCGTTCTTGGCGAACGCAGTCACATCCGGAGCAGCGCTGGCAAACTGCGTGAATGCAACCTCTAACCCCTGATTGCAGGGAACCAGATTGAACAGCGTCCTGGGGCTGCTAACTGTTGGCCGGTTCTCCGAATGTGTAACCTGAAATGGCTTCCACTTGCTGAGGAGGGTCGGTCCTGTTCCACGAGTACGTTTCTCTCGCCGTGTAATCCGCTCTCGTAGCAGCGGGACAAAGGTCGCCCGAATGTATTCGGCCACGTCCGCATCAGGCAATCGGTTGATAAGTCTTTGATCGCTGAGCGTGCAGTGCTCTTGAAAGAGAATCTCCTCCAGGAAAGTCTGAAGCAAGGGCGCAAGCACCGCGTGCAAGCCTCTGACACCGCACATCCGCTCCAATTGTTCCCGGTAATACGCGACAGCGCCGAATCCGCTCTTCAATAGCGGAATCTGGATCTTCATCTGCTGAATGATCTCGTCGGTCAGAAGTGTTCGGCCTTCGTAGTCGAGTTCTGTCGATCCCTTCTGGCCAAGGCGTACAGGGGAGAATCCCGCGTTCCGAAAGCGCTGACGGACATCCTCGATCGTGATATTCCCAAGTTCCGGGACGATTCGATATTCCTCGCTGAGGCTTGGCAGCTCAATGTCGAGGTCTGCGAAGCTCGGCTTCTTCTCATCCGGAAAGATGGTGACTGTGGTCCGAGGGACTTTGTCTACTTCGACGACCTCAATCTCGATACCCTGCTGACTGAGCTCCTGTTGGTAGAGGCTGGCAAATGCCTTGTGCTCGACGACAGTCACGATTTCACTGGCCTGGCCAGGAGGGGTCATTCGTCGTAGGCCGCGGCCAAGCGTTTGTTCCGGCAGGATGTTCGCTTTCGAGCTGTAGGGTCGCAGTGGGACAATGGTCGTAACGTTCCGAACATCCCATCCTTCACGTAGCATCAGGACCGAAACAATACATGAGTGCTGAGGATTCTCATCGAGTTCTCTGGACAACTTGCGCAGCGCTTCCAGATCATCCTCGGAAATGTCTTTGGCGCTCTCAACAAACTCGTAGGTCGCCGATTGCCCTTTGCCGACCTTCTTTAGTTTTCCCTTTAAGTTCGTATGGAGGTTGATCGTCTTGCCGTTCAGTTCCTTGTACAGTTCGGAGGAGTTGAGCTCGCGGGTGATTTGATCTGCGGCCTCCGTGTCCTCAGTCATCACAAACATCAGTGGTTTCTTGCCACTCCGAGCCCATTCTTCTCTCGAAGCCTTCCAACGCTCATAGCCGAGCAGGAGATGTTGCTGGTAACGTTCGGCTGCGCTTTCGGAGAGCCGGTCCTTCAACTGGCTGCAACGACCAATAACGGGCGTCTTCACGATTCCCGCGTCGACAGCCTCACCTAGGGGCGAGTCACAGATTATGTGTTGAAAGTATTGCCCCTTATTGTCTTTGGGGGTCGCAGAGAAATCGAGTTGGGCACAGATGCCAGAATTATCTCCACCGTGCTCGCGAATGGCGCGATTCGTGAAGTCGATTGCGTCATTCCACGCAGATTCTGGATCCCAGACGTGGTGGGCTTCGTCATTCAGAACGACAACGCGGTCATGGGATGTGATTCGAGCGCGAAGCTCGGCACCGGTATCCAGGGCTTTCGCCTTTGAGACACTCGGACCTGCCCAGGCGTATGTATTGCCTTCAGACTTCTTGCGCTTCGAGGGGTCGTACAGGCGATGGATATTGGTGAGATAAAGAGTACCACTTGTGCCGGCGCCGCCGGCTTCATCTTGAAGAACAGTGGTCAGATTCCAATCACCGCGCCACGGGACGGGTATGAGCGGATCAACGTCAAAGACATTTAGTCCACCGCCAGGCGGCGCGAAGTCTTCCTTAAGTCGCTCGAAGACCGTTATGTTCGGCGCGATGATTAGGAAATTTCGCGCCATGGGCGAGTCACTTTCGCGCAGAGCATGAAAGTAGCTCCACACGACAGCGAGGCTCATCACCTTGGTTTTCCCGGACCCGGTGGCCATCTTGAAGGCATACTTGGGCCACAAGTCCTTCTCAGGGTCTACGCCCAAGGCGAGTGTCTCGGCGTCATAGCCGCCGAAATCAGCCACGAGCTGCGCGACGCGTTCACGTCGAACGACCTCCCTCAAATAGATGAAGGTCTCTATGGCTTCCCGTTGGCAGAAATGGTACCGAAACGGCACTTCTGTGCCGTCCTTCGTTTTGAGAATGTGGTCGCGCAGAAACCAATGCTCCAGAAGCTCACGAGTCGTCTCAGAGGCACCCGGGTATGAGTTCTCTCTCCACTCCCGGACGGCGGCACGAATGTTCTGAGCAATCGTCAGTGGGCTTGGACGCCTGCTGGGCTTTACATCACCGCCCTTGATGCGGTGTTTGTTCGGTTCCTCCCAGGGTTGGTAGAGGGGCTCGAGCGCCTTTGGATTGAGAATCTCTTCAGGCATAGTCTCTTGCTCTAGACCTCAATAGGGACCGTGATACTTGTGTCGCAGCCGAAGGTGTCGACCACCTTGACGCAGGCTGTGTACTTCCCCCGCGTAGGGTAGACGAAGTCTAGGTCGCTGACGGTTACCAAACTGCGATCCTTGCGTGTGCGATAGGCTTGCCAGCGGTGTTTGAAAGGTTGGCCATCCCGGTAGTCAAAATCGATTGCCCAAAAATCGATAAAATCAAACCCGTGTTTTATAGCCCGCTCCTGCAACGCTTCCAGTTCTTTCTCGGGCACTTCTGCTAGAGAGGGCAAGAATCTCTTCAGTTTGATGTCAATGGCCTTGTTCCCACCAGCCTTCTTATAGACCGGTTCGGCTTCGAGCGTTGCGATCTCAAAAAACGTGACTTCGGTACGATTTCTCTCCATGATCTCACGGGGAATACGGAGCAGCCGTATCTCCATCCCGAGTTCGGCTTGCAGAGAGTTTGCGTGGAGTCTCAAATCCATCTCGAACTCCCAGGCGAGACAATTGATCTGTTTTGCCCCGGCTTCCCTTGCAGCTTCCGCAACGGCACGCAAATCTCTTCTGGTGAATATACCGTCGATGCTGTCTACATGGATGAGAGCTGGTCCTTTGCGCCCATGTAGCAGGGGAGAAATACTGTTCGAGAGCGACTCCGCCCGGTAGAACTCGAGAACCACCCGTCGATGCTCCTCATCCGCGCCCTTGAGCCACTCCTTCTGCCACCACTGCCGCTCGTAGCGGCCGAGGTTATACACATCGAAGGCGCGATAGCTTTTGCCCTCTTCGTGTAGCTTGCGTTGCAAGTCGATGAGGCGCTTGCGGCTCGTGTGGATTGCGAAACGACCCAGATCCGCCATGATCCAGCGGCGACCAAGCCTCTCCGCCACGGCGCCCGTCGTCCCGCTTCCGCAGAAAAAGTCGGCGACCAGGTCACCTCCGTTGGAGGAAACTTTAATGACACGTTCGAGAAGAGCTTCGGGCTTCTGGGTCGAGTAGCCGGTTAATTCGTCAGCTTGCCCGGCGATAACGTTGATGTCTGTCCAGATGTCCTGCAGAGGTCGTCCCGGCATTTCATCGAGATAGACCTTCTTCTTCGGGAAACCGGTCTTCGTGTAGTAGAGAAGACCAGCATCATGCAGCGCTTGCATGTTGTTTTTCGTATAACGCCAGTAGCGGGTATGGCCGTTCCATTCATAGTAAACACCCCGATTCCCAGGTCCGAGTGTGTTCTCGACTTTGAACCTGCGGCCGTTAGCATCCGTCTGGTTGTACATCTTCAGGTATTGTTCGGAATACTGAGTGTACTGGGGGTTCCAGGTTCGTGATTCCGACTTTGTGCAGTAGATCAGGTAGTCGGAAATCGCTCCGTAGCGATCAGGGTCATTGTGTGCATACATCCGCTGCCACGTAATGATGTTACGCACATTTTGACGGCCAAAGATTTCCTCGATCATGGTGCTTACGTAGTCCACGACGGTTTGACCAATGTGAACATAGATAGAGCCAGTATCGCTCAGTAATTTCCGCATGAGGATCAATCGCTCATAAAGCATCTGGAGGTAGGAGTCAGTGCCTTTACCCCACATGTCTTTGTAGGCGACCATTTCGAGCGTGGACTGGTCTTTAGCCAAGATCTCCTTCCCGTCACCAATTGGCACATCCATGGTGAAATCCGCGCCGACGTCAAAGGGCGGGTCAATGTAGATCAGGTCAATCTTGCCCTTGAAGTCTTTCAGGAGACTTGCCATCACGAGCCTGTTGTCGCCCCAAATGAGGAGATTTCGGAAGTCCCCAAGCTTTCGGGCTTGTTCATTCAGCGAGAATAATGCCTGTTGGTTGCCTTCGGCTTCCGCGCGGCTCCTCGGCTCATCGATGGTCTCGATCTTTTGGAGCGGTACGGCGGCGCCTGCAACGTCCACTTCACGGCGCCGCCCATATTCGTCGTACTTCCCTTCCCAGACAAGTTCAGTTCTCCTCGTCGAGAGGGGATGAGGATTATCGGGACCGTAACGGCCGTGATTCGTAGGCTCGTTCTTCATGGTCGATTTTGTTGATTATATTACATTTTTAGCGTAGCGGGTGGGGCTGTGGTGTCAATCTGCACCGACCGTTTTTGACCGCAAACAGAGCCTCTTCTCCGATAAATGCGGAGAGGATGACGAGAAGCCAGAATGAAGCCTTTGTGTCCCGGGAGACGATTCCGGATCTTGAAATCGGATTTCGGTTGACTTTGACAATCGGCCCATCTGAAAATTGTCACGAGTCGGGGACACCCGCCGGATCTCGGCGGCTCCCCCGGCTTGCCCCGCCGGGCGCCGCTCACGGAGACAAGGCTGCGCAAAGGAAAACCGCCCGTCACTCGACAGGCGGTGGTGTGTCGCTCATCATGAGGAGGCACTCGGCCTCGACGAGCGCGGCTGCGGCTTGCGCGTCAGGATACTCGGCGAGGAGCTCCTCGCGGTCCGCGATCTGAAGGGCCAGGGCGAACCCCTTCCAGAAGTTCTGCGCCAGCTCAGTCTTCACCGGGTGGATCAGATCGATCATCTTCCGGCGCAGGGGAATGTACGCCTCAAGGGCTCGTTGGAGGTACTGCCGCTCCCGTGCCGGAAGAAACTTCTCCACGTCCGTTTCTTCGATGAGTGCGACGAGCGCGCGCGAGAACTTCCGATTGAGAGTAAGGAGTTCATCAAAAAGCTGTTCTGTACACCCGAGAATCATGGATGCCTCCTTTCGTAGCAGGGCGGAAGGTTCGTTGGGTCGAAACTTCCGGCTACCACGAGGAGGTAGGGCGGCTAACTACCCGATTTTATTGTATGAATCTGATCAGGATTTGTCAATGCCTGCGAAATTTCAAGGGCGAAAGGGACGCCTGCGAGCGCTACCACGATCAGAACGAGTGATTGCACTTCGGTCGCGTGAATCCAAAATCTCGGATCCTGACAAACCCTGACAACTTGCTGCTTGCGTAGTCCGGAAGAACACGGTCATAATCTGCCCGTAGCGGGTAGCCGAGAGGCACCCGCTACCGGAACAGCCGCTCAATACCGAGACGGGCTGTTTTCGGATGAGTTGAAACCCCTCCCGGCGAGGAGGGAAGATGCAGCTCATCACCATCAGGGAGGCGGCGCGGATGCTCGGGATCGAGTCGAGGGCGGTGAAACGCGAAGGCAACCGGCTATGGGAACTCCTCCGCGCCAAGCGGATTGACGTTCCCTACGTGCGCGTGGGCCGCCGCTACATGTTCAACCCCGAGGCGGTCATCGAGTGGGAGCGCAGCCACCGGAACGGAGGGGGGCGGTGAACCCGCCTCCCTCCTTCCCCACCAAGCGGACATGGGCCTACCACGGGGTCAAGAAGACCGCCTGGCTTGTCAACTGGCATGAAGATGGTTTAAGACACCGACGACAATTCCCGACCAAGCGTGAGGCCACCCTCTTCCGGGATAAGCTTGTCCAGGACGTGGAGGCCACGGTCTACGGTGCCCTGAAAGGGCCGATTACCCTGAAGGAGTTTGTCGATGTCTACGAGAAGGCGAAAAGCTGGCGCACTGACTCCTACCGAGAGCGCTCAACGTCAGCACTCCTTCGTTGTTCTCTTCGGACGCTGGCTCTCCACGCGATCAGGCCGGAGATGGTTCAACACCTGCGTCAGGAACGGCTACAAGGCGGTGCCGCTCCCGCAACCGTTCGTCAGGAGCTTGCGTCGCTCTCTGACTGCTTCGGGTGGGCGGTCAAACTCGGTTACCTCCGCAAGAACCCGGCGGCTGGAGTTGAGAAGCCCCCACTCTCGGTCAAGCAGGACGACCCCGCCGCCTACATCCCCAAGGAGGAGTTTGAGAAAATCCTGAACGTATCGGGGCGTGACGCCCCGATTTTTCAGTTTGCGGCCTGGACGGGGTTGCGGATCACCGAGCTTATCCAGCTTGAGTGGCCCGACGTGAACCTCCGAGATGGGTTCCTGGTCGTCCGGCGGGGGAAAGGGCGGAAGCAGCGGATCGTCCCGCTTCTCCCAGAAGCCCAGTCCGTCCTCCAGAAGGCCCCCCGGCGACATGATGATCCTCGTGGACGTATCTTCTACTGGTCAAGCGACCGCCATGCCCTCCTGCGGCGCTTCCAGCGACGGTGCAAGAAAGCGGAGATGCCCATCTACAAGTTCCATCATCTTCGGCATTCCTTCGCAAGCTGGGCCGCCATGAGCGGGGTTTCCCTCGAAGTCATCGCCCAGGTGCTCGGCCACACTTCGATCACGGTCACGAAAAAGTACGCTCACCTTCACCCTGATTACCAGCGGAACGAACTCGGGAAAATGTCAGGCGCAAGGGAGGCGCAACAACTCTATAAAAGCGCGAGGAAAAAGCGTTTGTTCCATTCCTGAAAATCCTGGTGTCGCCAGTTCAATTCTGGCCCTGCCCACCATTTCCTCATTCAGGGCAGCTCGATCCGTGGGCGACGGCGCCGACCACTGGATCTACCGCATGAGGGGCGCATGACCAACCCGCTCTTTGGTCCCAACCGGTTGAAGCTGGGCGTCTTTGGCGCGAACCTGGGCAACGGCTGCACGGCGACCCGCGCTCCCGGGACGCTCCGGGCGAGTTGGCCAGAGGTGCTGGAGGTGGCCCGACTGGCCGATCAGGCCGGCTTCGAAGCGATGGTGCCGGTGGCCCGCTGGAAAGGGTTTGGCGGCCCCACCAACTTCAACGGCAGCTCGTTTGAGACGTACACCTGGGCCGCGGGCTTGGGGGCGCAAACCCAGCGAATCGCGGTGTTCGCGACCTCCCACGTGCCCACAGTGCATCCCATCGTGGCGGCCAAACAGGCGACGACGATCGATCACATATCCAACGGCCGCTTCGCCCTGAACGTGGTCTGCGGCTGGTTCGAGAACGAGTTCAGCATGTTTGGCCGGCCGATGATGGACCACGAGACGCGCTACGAGTACGCCGAGGAATGGCTCGACATCGTGCGCCGTCTGTGGACGGCCGAGGACGAGTTCGACCACGAGGGCCGTTTCTTCCGCATCGAGAAGGGCTTCCACCAGCCCAAGCCGCTGCAGCGGCCGCATCCTCCGATCATGAACGCCGGCCGTTCGGGCACCGGCAACCGCTTTGCGGCCAAGTACGCCGACATGGTGTTCACCTCGTTCTGGGAGAGCGGCCACACTGGCGCCGGGGCGGCCGTGGCCGGCCTGCGCCGCCTGGCGCGCGAAGAGTTCGGTCGTGAGATCCAGGTGTGGAGCACGGCCTTCGTGCTGTGCCGGCCCACCGAGAAGGAGGCGCGCGACGGGCTGCGCTACGTCGTCGAAGAGCAGGGCGACTGGGAGGCCATCGACAACCTCGCCCGGATCATACGCATGGACAACCGAGACGTGCCGCCCGACGCGCAGCGAGCCCGAAAGGCGCGGCTCATGACCGGCTACGGCAGCTATCCGCTGGTGGGCACACCGGAACAGGTCGTGGACGAGCTCCGAAAGTTGTCAGCCGACGGCTTGGACGGAGTGGTCCTCTCGTGGGTCAACTACCAGCACGAGCTGCGGCAGTTTATCGCCGAGGTCTTGCCGCTACTGGAGCAGGCCGGCCTGCGCACCCCTGCCGGCGTGACGCCAATAGTCGCCGGCTGACCACGTTGGCAAAGTCCGTCCTTCGTTGACGATTTTCAAAGTCTTGAGACGCTTTGGAGGTCAGAAAAGTGGATCGAGAGATTAAGTCCTATGGCAGGGCCAGGCCCAGACTGTCAAGGAACTGTCCTCAGCGGCATCCGCCATTTCGATGTTCCTTGCCGCAAGGCTTCTCGGGAAGCGTTGAGACGCCGAGGTAGAAGCGCCGCAGCGCGTTCAGTTGATCGGCAAGCCGTCCTTCCGGGTTCACGCCGGGTCCGACCGGCGATTCGAGGGACGATGTCCCTGTGCCTGGTGAGGGCGCCGATGCTCAAGCCACCGTCCGAGCGGTTCGCACGCGGCGGCTTCCCGCTGTCGGCGGGAAGTCAGGCTTCAGCGGGCCACCGTGCGGCGGCTCGGGCGGACCATTGCTCCGTTTAGGCCAGCGCCGCGACGCCGGCGTTGGCGATCTGCTCGTCCTCGTGGGACTGGACCCCGGACACGCCGATTGCGCCGACGCACTCGTTCTGGTGCATGAGCGGCACGCCCCCCTGGATCGGCAGGTTGTTGGGAAATTTCAGGAACACGGGGCGCTCTTTGACGCGGTCCTCCCAGAACTTGGTCGGCCGCCGCGTGACGGCCGCCGTGCTCGCTTTCCCGGCGGCGACTTCGGCCGTCATCGGCCCCGCGCCGTCCATGCGCTCGAGGTGAAGCAGGTACCCGGCATCGTCGACGATCGCGATGCTCACGTTCCATTTGTTCTTCACGGCTTCCGCCTTGCAGGCGGCCATCATTTGTTGGACATCTGCTGCGGTCAGGGCGGGTCTGTTGCGCATGTTTCCTCCTCTCGTTGAACGAATCTAAGCGCGTTCTCGATCTCCTCGGACTCCCTCCGCTACGCGCCAAGGTACGGGGAGGATGAGGAGTCTGTCAAGGCGAAAAGCTGGCGATGGATAGGACCGCTCCACCCGGCCCTTCGACCCGTTGTGGCAGGTGGGAAGTCCGGGTCGGCTACAAGTTCAGCGCGGCGCGCGCCTTCTCTGCGAGAGACGGGTCATCGCGCGCGTTGAGCACCGCGCCGTTGAGATCGCGCGTGGCATCGGAGGCAAGCCAGGCGATGACAATCGCCGGCGCCTCCGGCGCGGCCACTTCGCCGTTCGCCGTCAGGTCCTCAAAGAAACGGCGCCGGTATTCCGGCAGTTGCTCGGGCGTGGCCGTGCGCAGCGCGCGCACCATGGCCGTCTCGACGATACCCGGATGCAGCGAATTCACGCGCACGCCGGTCCCGCCGAGATCGACGGCCAGGTTCCGTGTCAAGTGATCGAGCCCAGCCTTCGAGACGGCATAGGCCGTCCAGTTCGGTCCGGCGAAGTCCGCCGCGCCCGACGAGATGTTGACGATCGACCCGCGTCGCCGCTCGATCATGCCGGGCAGCACGGCGCGGGCGCAGTGATAGGCGCCGATCAGGTTGATCTCGATCGCGCGCGCCCACTCATGGGGCGGCGACTCCCACATCCGCGCCAGCGGGCCGAGGACACCCGCGTTGTTGATCAAGATGTCGATCGGCCCGAGCTGCGATTCGATCTGCCCGACCGTTTTGACCACCTGCGACCAGTCGGACACGTCGCACGTTACCGACTCGGCCGGGCCATACAGCTTGCGCGCTTCGGCGGCGACTTCGTCCACTTCGCCGCGCGTCCGGGCGCTGACCGCCACGTGCGCGCCGACCCGAGCCAGCGCAAGGACCGCCGCGCGCCCGATTCCTCGGCCGCCGCCTGTCACCCAAGCCACTCGTCCCGATAACGCTCCCACTGTGTATCCTCTGTCTGGAACAAACCCGTTCGTCAGCGCCAGTGTCCCATCTCTCGCCAGGGCTCTGCCTTCCTGATCTCATCGAGATTCCTCTTCACCTCGGCCGCCCGCTCCTCGATCGCGGTTCGTCGCCGTTGGAGGTATCCGTTGCGGACGGCACTGTAGAGGTCGAAGACGTTTTCCTCCACGTCCTGAAAGAATTCCAGATTGAGCGAGCGTTCGTTGACGGTCTTTGTCGCGGTCATTCCCGCATTGGCGGCAGGCGGGAGGAAGTAGCTCAGCGGGTCCAGCAGGAGGTCGACCGCTGATCCGATCCCGTCGCGAACCGTGAGTGGAGGTAAGACGGGCAATACGAGGTAGGGTCCGGGGCCAACGCCGTAGACACCCAGGGTCTGCCCCGTGTCCGCCTCGCTCTTTTCGATGCCGAGCTTCTCCGCCACGTCGAAGAAGCCCGCGATGCCGACCGTGGTGTTGAGGAGGAAGCGAGCCAGTTCCCGCCCGACGCCCGGACCGTAACCCTGGAGAAGATTATTCACGAGGCGCCGCGGCATGCCGAGGTTGTCGAACATCCGTGCGAGGCCTCGCTGGAAAGAGTTCGGCAAGACCGTATCCCACCCGGTGGCCGCCGGTTTCAGCACAAACCGGTCGAGCACGTCGTGGTTGAACGAGAACGTCCGTTCGTTGAAGGATTCCCACGGGTCGTAGTCGTCGGCCCCCTCGCCTTCGGTGTTCGGTGAGGCCTGCGTCGGTTCGGCGACCGCGGTCCCGACCTGAGGGGGGCTCAGCGGGAAATCGCCGACCTCCCCGTTGGCGCCGGGCACGCCAATGAGGCCCGCGCTTCCCACTGCCACCAGAAGCGTCACAACCCACAACGCTCTACTGCGCTCGAGTGGCACCCTCCCCCCTCTTCACCGAGACCCGGGCCCGACGGTTCGCACGGCGGCGACGAGATCGTCCACGTCGGGGAGGACCAGGGCGTCGTCGGTTACCCACCGGTAAGCAATCCTGCCGGTCGGCTCGATGACGAACAGTGACCGCTTGGCCACGCCTCGATGCCCCCTCCACGACGTGTAGCGGACGCCGTACGCCTCGGCGACCTCGCCTTCCCAGTCGCTCAGCAGCGGGAAGTCGATCCCGAGGTGCTTGGCGAACGCCATCTGGGAGAAGGTGGCGGTGACGGCGACGGCCACGATCTCGGCGCCCAGCTCTCGTATCTCTGCGGCTCGCGTCCCCAACTGGGACAGCTCGTGACTTCAGACGTTGCCGAAGTCGAAGACGTAGAAGGCGAGGACCACCGGCCCTCGGGCGAGGAGCGCGTCGAGGTCGACCGTCTCCTCGAAGGTTCTCCGCAGCGAGAACCTGGGCGCCCGGTCCCCCGGTCCGGGCGAGGTTGCCGAAGCGGTCATCGAGGCCCCCTCCGAGAATCCTAGTTGTAGAGAATCCCCTTCAACTTGGTGTCTTCCTTGACCGCAGCCCCTATGAGCTCGAATTTCCGCGCATCGAACTCGATCCCCGGCTGCCCCAGAACCTGCCCCATGAATAACCCCCCGGTGAAATGCCCCACAGTCAAGCCATCTGGTTTGGCGATCCTGTAGAGGTGATTGGCGGAGATGAGGCTTCCGGCCCCTGGCATGTTGTCAACGATGATGGTGGGGTTCCCGGGGATGTGCCTGCCTATGTGCCGCGCGAGGACTCTGGCGTACGTATCATAGCCGCCTCCGGCCCCAAGACCCACGATGATGCGCAAGGTCTTGCCTTCGAAAAAGGACTGGGCCTGGACCGGGCCACTACCGACAAAGGTGAGCATGATAAATGCGGTCAATAGAGCGAGAATCCGTCTGCACATACGATCCTCCCCGTGTTGGAGTTCTGCCCTTCTGAGCCGACCCCCATCCTGCCCGGACCGCGGCAAGTCTCCCTCCCGGCGCCTTCTCCGAAACCGGCGTCCGTGGAGCTATCCGCCGACGAGCAGCGAGCCATCAGTTACGAGAACTGCCGGCGGTTCCTGGGGCTGGCTGTTCACTAGCGAGAGTATCCCGGCTGATTCGCTAACCCTCGGCCGGCTGAGGCTCGCCGTAGATGAAGTCGTCCATCACCGCGACGTCGGCGCCCTTCGCGTCGTTGGGCCCCAGGGCTGCCGTGCCGTACGCGATCCGGACGCGCGCGACCAGAGGCCGGTCGAATACCACGCCCAAAAACGACAGCCCGTTGTTACAGGCGGGCACCGGGAAGCGTCCCAGCGATCGGCCGCTCCGGTCGAAGTACTCGAACGCCGTGTGCGGCTCGTCCACGTCCGCGTACACGGCCCCGAACCCGCGCGTGACTGCCGGCGTCTTCGTCCCCGGCACGAAGAACGTCATATCCACGATGTTGCTCCCGACCGGCGAGAAGAGCCGCTCGGGGCTGAAGGTCTTGAAGATCCCGGTGTAGCCGGGGTTGATGTGGCCGAAGCGCGCCGCGGCGCGCGCCGGGTTGCCGCTCTTGGCGCTCACCTGGACGCCCTTGCCGGGCGTGGCGAAGACGGCACCCCGCGCACGCGGGGCCGCCGTCGCGTTGAAGAAGTCCGGCGGCAGGAAGCTCGGCGCTGCGAGCTCGTCCGGCACGCCGTCCCAGTTGATCTCGCGCCGGCCCGACGGGCGCTGGCCCGGCGCGCCGCCGTTGTCGGGGCCGAGCAGACCGCGGTAGCGCTCGACGGCGTCCTTGATGTCACACGCGGCCGTGACCACGACCGGTTCGGCGCCGGACTGGCCGTAGCGTTGGGCGCAGCCGTAGACTACCAGCAGCACGATCAGAAGCATGGCACTGGCGAGCAAAATGTGTAGGTGCCGCCGGGTATTCATAGAGCGTCCCTTCCTTTTGTTTACCTTCTCGGCTACCTCGATCCTCATTAAGTCCTCCCCCGGATGGACATGCTACCCCATTTTTTCTGTTGTGGGTAGTGGTCACTGGCGACGGACCGCCTTCGCGGCAACCCGGTCATAGAGGCGACCTCCCAAAGTCGACCGCGGTGGTATTGCCACCGCTGATGAGGACGGCGACGCGTTCTCCGAGCGCGGGCTTGTAACCGCCCGAGAGAAGGCCGGCCAGCGCCGCCGCTCCGCCTGGCTCGACGACCACCCGCAGCGCGGCCCACAGGGCTTCCTGGGCGTGCCGAATGGCGGCATCGCTCACCAACACCACGTGATCGACATAGGCTCGTGCGATCGGGAACATCAACTCACCGACACGGCGTGGCGCGAGCGAGTCCGCCGCAATGCTTCCCGTCTCGGCATCGACGGGCCGACCCGCTCTAAGCGCCTCCGTGAGCGTCGGCGCCGCTTCTGGCTCGACTCCGATGATCTTCGCGGTCCCCGCATACCAGGCCGCGATGCCGCCGATCAGCCCACCACCACCGACCGCCACCAGCACGGTGTCGAGAGCGGGGGCTTGGGCGGCAAGCTCCATGCCGATCGTCCCCTGGCCGAGCAGCGTCTCGACCTGATCGAAGGCGTGCACCGGCAGCGCGCCCGACTGCGTGACCCACGCCTCGCTGGCGGCGAGGGCATCCGCATACCGGTCGCCCACGACGACCAGTTCCGCACCGTACTCGCGGATGCGCTGGATCTTCGCGGGCGAGGAGACCGTCGGCACAAAGATCGTCGCGGGCACGCCCAGTCGCATCGCGGCATAGGCGACCGCGGCGCCGTGATTCCCACCCGAGGCCGCCACGACGCCGGCGTCCGGGATGTTCCGCATGAGCAAGTTGGCGAAGGCGCCGCGTGCCTTGAACGACCCCGAATGCTGCAACTGCTCCAGCTTCAGCATCAGGGTGGAGCGGGAGAGCCCCAAGTCCCCGCCGTTCACCTCCACCACCGGGGTCACACGGACGTAGGGCTTGATGACCGCATAGGTGGCCTCAATGCCCTCCCGGTCGATCCTGGTGGTCACCATTGGCCTCCTCCCTGATCGCCTGCAAGCTGCGCAGGGGCGGATGTGACGACGCCTGTCGGCACGGCGCTACCGGGGAATAATCCATCCGGATATCTGGGCGACCACCTCCCGCTCGAGCCCGTTATAGCCGTGGTACGCGAACGCTTCGCACGGGTCGCCGCGGCTCACGCCGCCCTTGAAGGTGAACAGCTCTTTCCTGGGCACCGGCGCGAGCCTTTCCATCAGTCGCGGAATATCGCTGTAGAGGCAGGAGCTGCAACCATCCTGCTCGTGGTGAACGACCAGCACGGGAATCTTGATCGTGCCCAGCGACATGTCGGGCACGGGACGCCCCTTGTTGTCCCTGAGAACCGTCGAGGTGAGCACGAGGCCGTCCGGCCCATCGTGTCCGGTGAGCTGTGTCGCCAGGAACGCGGCCGACTGGGTGCCCCGGCTCGTTCCGACGAGCCACACCGGGACCGGCGCCTGTTTTCGGAGCCAGGCGATCACTCCCTTGATATCGGCGACGTGGTGCTGCGTTTGGCGGAATCCGCCCAAGTAGGGCGGACTCTGCCGATCAGACGGGGCGTCAACCACGGCGACGATGAGGTCCCGCTCCGCAAACAACTGGCGCGAGCGTACCAGGAAGTTCCCCGCCCCCCACGTGAAGCGCCCGTTATCGGCAATTTGAAGCCCGCCATGGCCTCCGGCGAAGAGCACCACCGCGGCCTTGGGTTCTCGCGGTGTCAGAAGGACAAAGCGCTGCGTGACGCCCGGACGCGTGGGGACATCGACCACGCGCTGAGCGACTTGACCCTCCACAGGCTTCGCAACAGAGGCGATCAGCAGAACGAGTGCGACCAGCACGATTCGCTTCACGAGACCTCTCTCCTGCGCGGTTTGGTTCGCAAGCGCGCAATATTCTGTTTGCGATTGTATCTCCCGGTCGCTTCCCGAAGCGTGAGCCGCTGCGTCGCTGACGGAGGACGAGGGGGGACTGGTCACCGGAGCGTGCCCTGTCTCGGCAGTGATTCCATCGCGGCCTCCTTAGCCGCTACCGCTCCCCAAGCTCGCTCGCCAGCCGTCTGACGGTCTCGAAAAAGTCCTCGATCGGCCCGAGATTGTCCAGGGCCTCCATGACCCGTGCCATGTCCAGGGCGACGTACTCGTGGATCAGCACGTTACGGAATCCTGGAAGCCGTTCGAGGGCGCGCACGAGTCCGGGCGGAAAGCGTGGATCTCGGGCGAGATTGCGGATGGCCTCGGTGTAATCCTCGAAGCGGTCTCCCCGGCGAGCGGACAACTCCCCGGCGATGTCGATGACCAGCTGGCAGACGGTCAGGAGGGAGAAAAGGACGTCGTTGTGAAGCGACAGATCCTGCTCGAGGGCTTCTGGTCCGTGAACCCGAGGCCGCAGCGTGCGCAGGTGGTCGAGATGCCGGCGCAGCTCCGCGAGCCGCTCGACGAGGAAAGTCATCGTGCGATCGAGTTCAGCTTGACTCGTCGGGTCCGGCGCAAGAATGGCTCGAGGTCGGCGGCGCGCAATTGGACGTCCCGCACGAACGCGTGGTCGGCCTCCAGGTCGGCGCAGAACACGCGCCGCCCCGTGGTCACGATGCGTCGCCCGAACTGGGCCGGCACATCGTTGAGGATCACGACATCGGCGCGACTGTGCAGCTCGGCACTCAGCCAGGCCGAGAGCCGTACTCTTTCCTCGAACCGCGCGCGGTGGCTGGCGTGGATATTCCAGTCGAGAAGGATCCCCACGTCGATGTCGCTCTCGCGGTGGGCGTGCCCCGAGGCGTGGCTGCCGAACAGATACGCGGACACGAGCCCTTCCGGAGCCTGCGCCCGTAGGCAGTCTTCAAGCTTCACGGCGACGTTGCGCGGATGCGAGGGTAGAGCGCCCACACTCGAACCTTCGCCAAGAGCCTACCACGCCGCCGGTGGGGCTTCAAAGGCGGCCGTATTCGCCGCGATCCACCCCACCGCGCGGGCGGGCCCGCGGGTCTCTGTCTCGCCCCCAGGCCCGTCGGTGACGGAGGACGCTGGGGGATCGGTCACTTCAGCGCGCCCTTCTCTCTCAGATAGCGCGCCGCGCCGGGGTGGAACGGGATGGCAACGCCCCCCACGGCGTTCTGGAGGTGCCACTCCTTGCCCGCCGGGTGAACCTCGCCGATCTCCGCCGTGTGCTCCAGGATCGCCTTCGTGACCTCATAGACCAGCCCCTCTTCGGTCTCCTTGTGCGTCACCAGCACCGTGCCCAGGGCGAGGGCCGGCACATCCTGGGTCTGGCCGCGATAGGTCCCGGCCTTGATCACCCCCAGGTGGTAATAGCCGTGCTCCTTGACAATGTTCCGGCCCACCTCCTCAGGGAGCGGGAGGAACCGGACGCTGTGCGTCGTTGTGAGGTCGATGATCGCCGGCGTGGGCAGCCCGGAGGCCAGCGTGATGGCGTCCACCGTGCCGTCCTTCAGCGCCGTGGTGGCCTCGCTGAAGGTGAGGAACTCCGGCTTGTAGTCCTGGCCCCGCTTGAGCCCGAACCCTTCCAGGATGATCGTCGCGATGACCTCGGAGGCGCTCCCCGGCTGCCCGATCGACACCCGGCGGCCCTTGAGCTCCGGCACGGACTTGGAGGGCGATTTCTCCAGCACCATGATCTGCTGGTGGTTCGTGTGGCCGGCCACGACCGCCCGGAGGTTTTCCAGCGGCTCCTTGAACGCCCGGCCGCCCTTGTAGGCGTAGTAGACCACGTCCGGCGTGGAGAGGCCGAAGAGGACGCGCTTGCCCGCCACCAGGCGCATGTTCTCCTGGCTCCCCCCGTCACTTCCGGCGTGGACCGCACGTTGGGCACATACTTCTCGATCACCTTCGCCAGCCCCGTGGCCACGAAGTAAAACCCCGTGGTGCTCCGGCTGGAGGCGATCCGCACGAACGCCCGCTGCTGTGCATCGGCCGGCGGCGGAGACGCGACGAGCCACGTCACCGCGACGGCCCTGCCACGCAGAGGACCCCCTTCACCCCGACGCCGCCCCCACCTCGTCTCTTCATTCTCCGCCTCTCGTCAGTTGCCTCATACCCTACCTGGCGCGCGACTGCTGCATGCCCGCGTTAGATGGCAGCGTTGGGGTGTGCCACCTGAATTGTCTCGAAACCCACCGGGATGATGGCGATTGCGTTGCCGGTACGCGCATCGAACTCGTGCCATGCCGCCTCCGCAAACACCTCATTGGCATTTGGCCGACCCGTAAAGTTAATGCGGAGCTTGTCGCGAACGTCAGCGACGATCGAACGATCATTGGCATCCATCTTCAGACCCCGCCCGGTCACGATTAGGGAAGCTCCTCCCCGTAGCCGATCGCTGTCAAGCACGGTTCCCCCGATCTCGGCAGGCGGTTTCAGGACCGGTCGGCGGGTCTCGGACGACACAAGGACGTTCAGCACAAGTTTGGAACCTTCTGGAACTTCGATGAGTCTCACCTTCGCGTCAGCGCGTTTGAGGGGGAGGAGCACATCTGCCTCCACCAAGAAGCTGATTTGGACAGCGTGTAACCAGCCAAGTGACAGGCGCAGCGGGACGGCCAAGCGAGTGGTCGTGGTCCCCAAGCGGTATTGCCATTTGAAGTTCTTGTGGAAGCTGATCTTACCGAGCGCCGCAGCATCCCTTGAGGCTGCGTAGAACTCGTCTCCCTGAGCCCAGAAGCGCCACGCCGAAGCGATTTGTCTGCCACCTCTGGACGGGGCGACTCGGAGAGCGTGCTCTCTCTGCATCGGTTGCCAGGCGGCGACCTAACTATTCAAACGGTGGTCCGCATAACAAGGACCTTGTACATCCAACGAGTGCCGAATTCTGTCCAGTTTTCCACAACTTGTCAAGGGGAGCACATTCATCCGGCGTCTCGCCTCAGAGCATCCAGACCCCGACGTGCGTTCGTCTTCTCGGCCTCGGTGGCCTGCGGGGCGCGGAGGACCTCCTCGTAGCAATCGCGTGCGGCGCCGTAGGCTCCCACTTGAAAATAGCAAGCGCCGAGCCACGGGAGCCATCCACACCACTCGGGATGGTCGTCTGACAACCGATCGAGGACGCGCTTGAAGGCGTCAGCCGCCTCGGCGTACTGACCGGCATCGTACAGAAACCGGGCCACGCTGCGGTCGGCCAGGTCCCGGAAGTCGGCCCTTTCGGCGTCCGAGACGCGGGGAGACGCGAGCACTTCCTCGTACCGCTCGCGGGCCCCGGCGAAGTCGCCAAGGAAGTAACAGCAATCACCCAGCCACCTGAGCACCTTGCGGCGGTCCGGGTCGTCGTCCCGGTAGTGGTCGAGGAGGCTCTCGAAGGCCCGGGTAGCGGGTGCGTACTCCCCCGCCCGATAGTGAAACTCCCCGGCGGTCCAGAGCGCCCAAATCGCTGCGTCTGCGCGGTCCTCGTCAGAGGCGTGAGGCGCGGCGAGCACAGCCTCATATGCCGACCGGGCGTCGGCAAGGGCGCCCGCGCTATAGCCGGCATGACCGAGCGAGAGCAGCACCCATGCGCGCGCCGGATCGTCGTCAGCGTACCAGCCTAGCAACTCCCGCCACGCCGCCGCGGCCTTGTCGTGCTCGCCCAGCTCCGTGTAGACTTCCGCCAAATTGCCCCTGATGGTCTTCACGATCCTGGCATCGTTCTGGAGCGGATGCCCGTCCAGGGCGGCGAGCGCCCGCTCGAAGCTCTCCCGGGCATCGGTCGGTCGGCCCCCGGCCCGGCAGATGAGGCCGCGGAGGTGGCACAGGTGGGGACGCATGCCTCGTTGCTCACCGACGCAGGCCAAAGCCTCCACCACTGCCTCCTCGGCCTCGGCCAGTCGCCCGGTCAGCCGCAGCGCTTCACCGAGTGTAGCGAGTGCCCCGACCCGCGCTGGAAGGCTCAGGTGTGCCTGTAGGTGCCGGCGGCAGAGCGCGACCGCGCCAGCTCCGTCATTCAGGGCATTGTGGAGTCCGGCGGCATCCAGCCAGAGGTACTCGAAGGCCTCCCACTCCGGGTGCTCGCGGAACAGACGATCGAGTGTGCTGAGCGCCGTGCGCCAGGCATTCGCTGCCGCTTCGTGGTCGGTTCCCGACAGCCAGTCCCCGATGAGCGAGTGCGCCAGCCCGCGCACGTACAGGACCTCGGGCGCTTCAGAGGCGCCCGCCACCCGGGCGAGGCTCTGGCGCGCGAGTGCCAGGGCCCGATCAACCTGGCACGTTTGATAGTAGAGGGTCCACCCTAGGTCCACCTCGACGGCGGCGCGCCCGACCTCAGACAACGGGAGGGCCAGCGCGAGCTCCCAAATTGCAATGGCTTCGTCGGTGCGTTCTGCCTCGGTCAGCCGGGCCGCTAGGTCACCGTAGTCTTCGGCATCCTGGGAACCGGCGGCCAGCCGCCGCCTTAGCTCCGCCTCACTCGGGCGATCGGCCGGGTTCTTCATCGCCGCTCCTGCTCCGGCCTCCCCAATACGGTCCTACCCATCCGCCGCGAGTTCGATGTCCCAGCGGGGCGGGTCGTGGCGCGGCAGCCCGCGTTCTCGAGGAGCCCACCACACGCGGGAGTTCCCCCCGACCTTATCCCTGTTCGTTGTGCTCACTGTGCGGGCCTCGCCAGCACCTCGAACATGTTACTGTGGATCTCGGTAATGATCCAGAGTGGCTGCGTGATACCGAAGTGCATCACTGCGCCGAGCGCAAACGATTGCCACGCGGACCGAATTCCGATCAACAGTAGCGGAAGACTAACGGCAAATCCGATCGCCAGTAGGACGTAGCCGGTCCGCCGAGCAATGCGCCCCGCGCGGCGTAGACCGTGCGCGGATTCGAGCAATCTATCCCGCGTCACGGTGGGCAATGGTTTCCGCATCGTGTATCGGAGAAGCATCGAGCTCAGTATGCTCCAGAGGACGAACACCCACATCAAAAGGCTGATTACTACGAAAAATCGCGCGACCTCCAGGTCGCCAGGCGCGAACACCCGTTCGAGGTAAGGCTCAATGCCTACGTAACGTGTAATCGCGTCCATTCATAGCCCCGTGCTAGTGTGGCGCCACGTGATGACGCGACGGCCCGGGACACTCGGGGGGGCTAGCGTCCACTGCTAGCTCGATGTCCCAGAGGACGGGTCCTGCGTCTGCCAGCCCTCGTCTTGAAGAAGCCCGCCGCACCCCGGGCAGCATGAACGTCCCGGCGCGCGGCTTCCGTCTCCGAACTGAGCGGCACCCCCTGACCGTGCTGGCTGATCTTCTCATGAAAAGGTCGTTGGGTACTGAGGGTTGAAGGTCCCCCGGGTCATGCTGGCAAGCCCATGTCGGGTCGCCGGAAACCGGACGCTTTACAGGGGCCCAGGGAATAGGTATACTCAACATGTGTATGGTTTAAACGAGGTTTCTCTCATACAACTCGTCGGGGGTCATGGCCGTGTCACCACAAGATATTGACAGCATCCTGCCTGTTCAGCTAGATTTCATTCGGGCGCCGGGGCGCGACATGCCGGACTCGGACTCGCTATTGGAAGCTCTCGTGGCTAAGCATCTAGGACACCTGCCCCTTCGGCGGCTTCCTCAAGAGACTATCCCCCGACTGGCGAAGGACGGTCAGGCCCGCCGAGCGATCCAAAAAGCCATCAAGGAGGTTCCCACCCGTCACGATCTGTGGCTGGGCGACGCCCGCACCATGTCACAGATTCCTAGCGAATCAGTCCATCTGGTCATTACATCCCCTTCGATCTGAAGAAGTATCCCGAGCACCGCGCCCAACTCGGCGCGTTGCACGACTACGAGCTGTTCTTGAAGGAGCTGGATCAGGTCTGGATCGAGTGCCTACGCGTGCTCGTGAAAGGCGGTCGTCTCGTTGTGGTCGTCGGCGACGTGTGCCGATCTCGTCGTGCCTTTGGTGCTCATATGGTCGTCCCACTCCACGCTGCCATCATGGAGCATTGTCGCCAGATCGGGTTTCACAACTTGGCGACCGTGATCTGGCACAAGATCTCCAACGCGTCCTTCGAGGTCGAGAATGGCACGTCCTTTCTTGGGAAGCCGTACGAACCCAACGCGGTCATCAAGAACGATATCGAGTTTATTCTCATGCAGCGGAAGCCAGGGGCCTACCGCCGTCCGACCAATGCCATGCGCGTGCTGAGTGTCATCGACGAGAAGTCGCATCGAAGATGGTTTCAGCAGATCGTGACAGTCAGAGGCGCCTCGACTCGATCTCACCCTGCCCCGTATCCCGTCGAACTGGTGGAGCCGCTAGTCCGAATGTTTAGCTTCGTCGGTGACACCGTTCTCGATCCGTTTTCCGGTACCGGCACAACGACCTTGGCGGCAATGCGGTCAGGGCGGAACAGTATTGGAATCGAGCTTGAGCCTGTCTACCACCGCCTGGCGGTTCAGCGAGTCACCGATGCGATACGCGCGGCGAAGCTTCCCGCGACGGTTCTACCCGGTGAGCTGAACGCCGGCGTCTAATGTCGAACGGGAAATTCCAACTTCTTGAGACATTCCGCAGGACGTTCGCAGGGACTGTCTACCAGCATCGCGATTCTACCGTTGGCAACAAGATCGGGCGACAGCTCTTCGAGGACTTGCTGACTCACGATGTTTCGGCTCGGTACACGCAACACGTGAGCACGAATCACGGAGTGGTCAACCGGGCGGGAAAGATTCATACGCCGAGGGACATTCGGAGAAACGACAGCGTCTTTGGCCGACCTCCGGCTGCGGCGAGTACGCGCGCGGTGAAGGGGTTCTCGGTTCCTGAGGGGCCCGTGGCCGAACCACGAATTGCGTGTGAGGTGAAGATCATTGCGAAGTCTCAGCAGAAACAGATCGACCGGGTGATCAACGACCTGGATGGCTTTGCACGAAGGATGAAGGCTCTCAACAAGAAGTGCGTGAACGTCGCGGTGGTGGCCGTGAATCATGAATCCGACTACGTAGGGCATGAGGGAGAGCGGGCGTTCAAACACTCTCTGAAAGAGCAAGAGCCCGCGAAGGTCATGGCGAAGCTGCGTGAGCGGCTCCTTGGCCTGTATGATGAATTGCTCGTCTTGTCGTTCCGTGCGACGAACCAGCGACCGTATCCGTTCAAGTGGATGGATGCCCAAAAGGTGGACCTGGACTACGGGGCCGCATTAACATGGATCGGAGAGGAGTACCAGCGGCGTTTCCGTTGATGGGCGTAATCGCCGAGTAGGGTGGGACCGGCTTTGCCGGAGCTAACGCCCTGACCCTACGGCCCCCGGGACGGAACCTACCGGCGCGCGTGCTTCACGAAGGTCCCTTGCTCGTACTCCCGGAGCGCGACCCGCAGCTCTTCCTGAGTATTCATCACGATCGGGCCGTGCCACGCCACCGGCTCCTTGAGCGGCCTCCCTGCAACGAGGAGGAAACGGACGGGCTGCTCCTCTGTTGAGACCTCGACGGTGTCGCCGGGCCCGTAGAGGACCACGGTCTCGCGGGTGGCAGGATCGCGCCCGGGGTCGAAGTAGCCCTCGCCCTCGAAGACGTACGCGAAGACCGTGTGCCCCGCCTTCACCGAGTGCGTGAATGTGGCGCCGGGTGGCAGCGAGACGTCGAGGTACTCCGGGTCCGTGACAATCTCCCGTACGGGGCCGCGCACCCCGTCCACCTGCCCGCAGATCACCCGGACAGTCGCGCCGCCCGCCGTCGTCACCTCCGGGATGTCACTGCGCTTGATCTCCTGGTAGCGCGGATCCATCATCTTGTGGATCGCGGGCAGGTTCGCCCAGAGCTGAAACCCCCACATCCGCCCCTCAGGGTCTCCCTTCGGCATCTCCTGGTGGATGATGCCGCTGCCCGCCGTCATCCACTGGACGTCCCCGGATGAGATGACGCCGCGGTTTCCCAGGCTGTCGCCGTGCTCGGCGTCGCCGGCGAGGATGTAGGTGATCGTCTCGATGCCGCGGTGAGGGTGCCAGGGGAAGCCGCGAAGGTAGTCGGTCGGGTTGTTCGAGCGGAAGTCGTCGAGAAGCAGGAACGGGTCGAGCTGCGGCACCTCGTCGAAGCCGAACGCGCGTTTGAGGCGGACGCCGGCCCCCTCGATGGTCGGCTTGCTCTTCCAGACCTTCTCGATCCTCCGGACTTCACCCATCGCTGCCTCCTGCCGTCGTCGTCACTGAAGCGAAGACGCCGCAGCTCGTACTCTTTCAGCATAGGGGGCGGCTGACGAGCCTGTCAAGGGCGGAGGTGTACAATGCGGGCGTGACGGATCCGGCGAAGAGGTATCACCGTTGGCAGTTCTGGTTTGGAGTCGCTCGGCTCGCCCTGATCGTCGCGCTCCTGGCGGCGTTTCTCGTCACGGGCTCGACGCTCACCCTGCGGCGCTGGGCTCAGTCGGCAGGCCATCCGCTCTGGCTTCAGGTGGCGGAGCTGTGCGTGATCCTGAGCGTCGCCCTGCGGCTCGCGACGGCGCCGCTGACCTGGCTCGCCGGCTATCGGCTTCCGGTGCGGTTTGGCCTCCTCCACCAGCCGTTCTGGCGTTGGACCCTCGATCACCTGAAGGCGATGGCGCTCGGCGGGAGTCTGAGCCTCGTCGCCGCCGAGGTGATCTATCTCCTCCTGAGCGTCACGGCCTGGTGGTGGCTCTGGGGCGCGGCGGTCTTCTTGGTCGGCTCGGCGCTCCTGACGATGGTGGTCCCCGTCTGGATCGTGCCGCTCTTTTATCGTCTGACACCGCTCACGGACGAGGGGCTCCGCGAGCGGCTGCTCGCCCTGGCCGCCCGCGTCGGCGTCCCCGTGGTGGGGGTCTGGGTCGTGGACCAGTCGCGGAAGAGCCGGACCGCCAACGCGGCGCTCACCGGCCTGGGGCGCACGCGCCGCATTCTGCTTTTCGACACGCTCGTCGCCGGCTTTGGCCCCGACGAGATCGAAACCGTCCTGGCCCACGAGCTGGCCCACCACGTTCACGGCGACGTCCGGCGCGGGCTCGTGGTGCAGGGCGGCCTGACCCTTCTCACCTTCTGGGTCGCTGAGCTCCTTCTTCGCGTGGGAAGCCGGTGGTTCGACCTTGACGGCCCGGCCGATCCTGCAGGCTTGCCGCTCTTCGGCCTCATCGTGGTGGCGCTGGGCCTCGTGACGCTCCCGCTGGCAAACGGCTATTCGCGCTGGGTAGAACGCCGGGCGGACGACTTCGCCCTGGCGGTGACGCAGAACCCCGAGGGCTTCATCGGCGCCATGGAGCGTCTGGCTGATCTGAATCTCGCCGAGCGCCGGCCGCACCCCGCGAAGGAGTTTCTCCTCTTTTCGCATCCGTCCATCGAGCGCCGGATCACGCGCGCCCGCCGTCTCGCGCCCCACGAGGGGCAAGCCAGAGCGCAGGAAAGCGAGCTCCATAAGGGGGGGGCTCACCCATGCAGCGCGTCGAGGAACCGCACCCAGCCGGGATAGCGATCGAAGAAGTCCATGGCGGTGTACTTGGCTCGGGACTCGAGATACTGGCCACGGTCCGGGGGGAACCAGATACTGAGGCCGTGCGACTCGCGCACCGCCCCGCCTTGGCGGTCGGTGGCCACGACGCAACGGCGCACCGCGTCGCCAAAGGCGCGAGCGCGGGCTCGGACACCCGGACCGCTGGCGAGCCGCGCGACGAGGCTTGCCGCGTGCACGGCGTCGACGTAGTCGGCGTACTCATACGCCTGCACGAGCGACCGCACGCGGCGTATGGCCGAGCGATCGGCGGGTATCGACGTGGCCAGTGCGTCGCCCAGCTGGCTCCACGCCCGGACGGCCGCCTCGACGCGGTCGGTGCGCACCGCGCTCTGCGTCACGTTGCTGTCCCCCACGGCACGGCACTCCCGCATGTAGACGCGCACGATTTGCTTCGCCATCTGCTCCGGGGTCGGCCCGGTGTTTACGGCGGCCAGCACCTTGTCGTAGGGCCAGCCATCGCCGGGCTCGGTCTGCTGCGATCCCACGATGAACTCGGTTTCGTTGCGTAGCTGATACGCGATCTCCAGCATGTTCATCAGGCACGCGTCGAAGCCGAGGATGCCGAGCTTGTTGCGGGTTCCGAGACCAGCGCGACGGAGCGTCCGCTGCAGCTCGTTCATGTCCAGCGAGCTCCCGTAGTCGTCGTAGGCGATGTCCCGGCGGGACGTCCGGAATCCTGCCCCGTGGTTCCACACCACGGCAAGCCGGTGCCGGGCTGGATAGCGCCTCAGGCCCCAGTGAAGGAACTGGAAAAGCACCTCGGGATTGCCCGAGTCGGGCTCATCCAAGCGCTCGATGACCACGCGATGCGCGGCGCCGGTCGGGTCAGGCTCGGAGATCTCGTAGCGGATGGCCCCATCGTGCTCGCCGATGGTGTCGATCTGGACGCCGACGTGACTTGTGCGGGAAGCGCCCACCTCGCACATCTCCTGGATGTCCTCCAGGCCGTTGTCGCTCAGGTTGTTGTCGCCCGCGATATAGGCGAGCATGGCCCACTTTTTCGGCGGCAGCGATCTCGACCGGCGTCGTGCCATGGCACCCCCTCCATTCCTGAGTACAGATTTCCCCGCTGCCGACGGCAGCCCGGGGCCACAACACTGTTACTCGAAATGGAAGGGAGTGTCTTGGGACGGCTTGCGATTTATATGGGCGAAGTTGCGGGCGAGCTGTTGACCACCAGCGCCCGGCGCCAGGTCCGCGGACCCTGACCGGTCATGCGGCGGAAGGCCTCGTAAAAACTGGAGTAATCAGCAAACCCCGCGGCGTACGCGACTTCAGTCGCGCTCCATTGATGGCCTTGAAGAAGTTCCTTTGCTTTCTCAACTCGGTATCGGGTCAGGTAGTCGCGGTACCCGATCCCGACTGCCACCTTAAATAAACGACAAAAGTGACATCGGCTGAGTGCGGCTTCCTTCGCCGCGTTCCCCATGGAGATGGGTTCAGTGTAGTGAGCATGAATCCACGAGAGGGCCCGCTGGATTCCAGGGTGGGCCCTCGGAACCTCTTCTCGCCGCGGGGCCGACGGGAGCGAGGCGAGCACGTTGCGTCGGAGACGCTTCTTGGGACATGCCAGAAGCTCCTGGACCGTCCTGGCCAACGCGTTGAGATCGTAAGGTTTAGAAAAATAATCCCGCGCGCCAAGCCGAAACAGATGAGCGCAAACCGATTCCGATCCGTAGCCAGTGATGACAATGACGGGGAGTGAGGGCCAAGAACGCTTGATCATCCGAAGGGCCTGGTCGCCCGGGCGGTCAGGAAGGCAGTAATCAAGCACCACCAGATCGATTCGATCCTGCCGAAGGATCTCCAGGCCCTCGGCAATCGTGGGAACGGCCCACACGCGACCGCATGGCTCGAAGGCGCAGCTCAAGCTGTCGCGCACGCCGGGATCGTCGTCGATGATGAGCAATTGTTTTTTCATCTCAAGGCTGGCGACCGCTGCCGCTCCGTCATTTTTGCCCCGAGGACGCAGACCAATTGAAGTTGGTCGACTAAGACTACCGCGTGTGCTATGGGCCCCTTTCGTGCTGGAAGCGAACGGTGAGCCCCGGGGAAACGGTCTCATCTTAGGAAAGACATGCGGACATGTCAAGCAGCAGAAAAGAGAAGCTCGTGCCGAGTGACTGGGGGGCCGCGGTCGCTCCGGGCTCAAGCCCCGAACCCCCAGGAGAAGACCCGGCTGGGCGTGACCTCGACGATCACGGAGTCGCCCTCTTCTATGGCCGCTTCGTCGGGGTACTGCGGGTACTTCCGGTAGAGCGCGCTCCGGATCTTCCTGAATCGCGGCCCGCGCTCGATGAACCGCGTCCGTCCCTGCACCAGCACGCCTCTCAAATGCGTCCAGCTGTCCGAGTAGAGATCAACGCTGAGCGCGACCCGGGGATTGGCCTCGAGGTTCTTGAGCTTCTTCGCCCCGGCGCCGGTGGCGAAGTAGATCTTGCCATCCACGAGAACGTGACAGACCGGGACCGCGTGCGGACTGCCCTCGGAATCGGCCGTGGCCACCCGGCAGACTCGCTCCCACTGGATGAACTCGGCTTCCGCCTTCTTGAGACGCATACACCCCTCGCGCGTCAGGCCAGCGAGCCGACGCGCCGACGCTCGTAGAGCTTGCTCAGGGTTTCGTCGACGGCGGCGCCGGCCCACACCCGGAAGAACGGCGAGTCGAGCATCTCCATGAAGTCCCGGTCGCCGCGCGCCTGCGTCTCTTCCTTCGTCTCGCCCGGGCGCGGGGCCCGGATAGCGCCGACGATCCGGTCCTTGTGATAGACGGCCGGGTACTCGATGTAGTGGTAGAGATACCCGAAGTCGCGCGTGTAGAACGCGACGACGGGGATCGACTGCCACGTCCCATTGTCCTTGTGATTGAGGAACTCGGCCATGAGGTCGGCGTTGGGCGACTCGGCCGGGTTCGGCGTGTCGGTTCGACTGAAGCGCTGGCCGTCACGCGGAAAGATGCGCAGCTCGAGGCCAGTCGCGTCGGCGATCTTGGCGAAGGTCGGCACGTCCCTCCGGCAGTCGGATGACCACTCCTCAGAAAGAATGAGGATCTTCGCGGGGCCGTCGGGCTGGCCGGCGAGCCACGTCCAGGCCCGCTGCTGGGCGTCGGAGAGGTGCGCCGACTCGTAGGCCTTGCGGAGGAAGCCGCTCCAGTCCTTGCGGGCAAGCCCCTGGGACCCCTCCCGCCTCAGGTTCTCGGCGGTCCCGATGTACGCGACGTACTGGTCGAACGTCATGCCGGACGCGAACCGCTCCGCCGTCACCACGCTCTTCGTCCGGTCCACGGGAGTCCTCCTCTCTCGGGCTTGGTCAGAACTTCACCGGCTTCAAGGGCGGATGGGGCCGAGCCGGTAAAATCGGCGCGGGTTGTCAAAGAAGAGCTTGCGTTTGGCGCTTTCGGTCACATCCTTCCGTTCGATGATGCCATTCACCATTCCGGGCCACGTCATGTCCCAGTGCGGGTAATCACTGGCCCAGAGGATCACGTCCTCGCCGAGCGTTTCGATGGCGTGGGCCAGCCCCTGTTCTTCCGCCTCGCAGGAGAAGAAGAGGTTGCCCCCGGTGCAGTATTCGCTCGGTCTTCGCTTGAGAAGCGGCGCCTCCGCGCGGAGGCTCTCCCACTCTTCGTCCATGCGTTCCAGCCAGTACGGGACCCAGCCCACCCCCGCCTCGAGGAAGGCCAGCCTGAGTCCGGGAAACCTCTCGGGGACGCCGCCCAGGACGATCCCAGTGAGCGCGATCATGATGTCCACCGGGAACGCAACGGTATGCACCTTGATGAAGCTCTGGAAGCGGTCGATCCCGGTGGCCGCGAAGCTATTACCGTGCACACCCAGCCCCACACCGAGCCGCTCGGCCTCTTCATAGAGGGGCCAGAACTCCGTGCTCCCCAGGTCCTTGGGGGGTCCGTTGCATGGCAGCATGGCCCCGGCGGCGTTGAGCTTCGTGACGGCCCGATTCAACTCCTCGAGCGCCGCCTTCATGTCCTGGATCGGCAGAAGGGCCACGTAGGCCAGGGTGCCGTGGCTCCTGGCGCAGAAATCGCTCAGGTACTCATTGTACGCGCGGGCCAGATCGACCGCCCAGCCCGTCTCCTGAATGGCGATGTGGTTGAGGCCGAGGGTGGGGTAGAGCACGGAGACATCGATCCCCTCGCTCTTCATGTCGGCCAGCCGCGTCTCCCGGTCGGCCCGCCGCTTCTCCATGGGATGCCCCTCGAGGTAGCGCTGCCACGTATCCAACGGGAAGAGACACCGACGCTCCCTGGCCCCCGGTGGGAGCTTCTGGATGAGGTCCGCCTCACTCTCCATGATGTGGCCATCGGCGTCGATGATGGGTGTGCCGTTCTTCATCGGATGACCTCCTGCGAACCGATCAAAGCCGTTCGCGTCTCACGCGCGGTCAGATTCTAAGCGTTCCTGAATCCGAGGTCAAACACAGCTCTACCTTCGCCCTTGACTCCGCCCTCGTCCGCGTTGTATCCCTGTTTCCTGTATCCGGATCGGTGACCACCCATTCCACTGAGGAGACGTGACGCATGGAACCATTGCCACGAGGCGCCAACTTCTTGCGATCCAAGACCCTCTGGGAGATCGGGCTTCACATCGCGGGCAACCCCAACACGCCGTACGGCGGCAACCGGGACATGTGCATCGTGGTGGGGAGCGGCACGGGAGAGCACTTCGTCCCGTGGCTCCGCATGGCCACAGGGGCCCCCCATCTCGCCTCCGCCGTCGCGGACGGCGGGATCGAGATGGCCTTCGTCAATCCCTCGGGCCTCTTGACGCAGGCGTACCGGGGCACGGGCCTGTTTTCGAAACCCCTGCCGGTGCGGGTAGTCGCGAGCTATCCCTCCTGGGACCGTTTCGTCTACCTGATCCACCCGCGGACCGGGATCACCTCGTTGGCCCAGGTGAAAGAGCGTCGCTACCCGCTCAGGATGTCGATCCGCGAGGAAAAGAACCACTCGACCCGCGTCCTGATCGACCAGACGCTGGCCCTCTACGGCTTCACCCTGGCCGACATCGAGTCATGGGGCGGCACGTTTCAGCGGGTCGGGCCACCCGGCGACCTGCGGCGGGTCGCGGCCCTCCGTGCGGAGGAGATCGACGCGGTGTTCGACGAGGGGATCACCAACAACAACTGGTTCGACGAGGGCCTCGCCGCCGGGTACCGGCCGCTCAGCCCCGAGGAGCCGATCCTTCGGCAGCTCGAGGCGATCGGGTGGCGGCGCGTCGTGATCCCGGCGGGGCGCTTCCCGCATCTCAAAGCCGACTACGAGTGCATCGACTACGGAGGCTGGCCCCTTTACACGCGCGAGTCCTTGCCGGACGATGTCGCCTACCAGGTCTGTGGCGCGTTGCACGCCCGGTCCGAGGAGATCCCGTGGGAGAAAGGCGCCTTCACCGGGATCGACCAGCTCGGCCGGGACACCGAGGCCACGCCGCTGGATGTCCCACTCCATCCCGGCGCGACGCGCTGGTACCGCGAGCACGGCATCGCGGCGTAGCTACGCTGGGGGAGATTGCCCGGCGAGCCGCTCGACGCCCCAAGTGATCGGCGTGGTCAAGGACAAACGACGTCGTGACGCGCTACTTCTTGGCGGCGAGCTCGAGCCGCGTCTCCAAGAGCGTCCGCACCTCGGTGGCGGCGGCGCGCCAGAGGGGGCCGCCGGGGACGTGGTACTCGGCCTGGGTTTGGTTCCGGTACTCGGCCATCGCGGCCTCCTGCTTGTCGGGAGGCGCCGCCTCGACCGTCCGGGCGCGGATGCCGGCGATCTTGGCGGTGGCCGCATGCGCGCGCTCGATCCACCGGCCGATCTCGTTCCAATCCTTGTCGAAGAAGACGAGGATCGGGATGGAGCGGTAGCCGTTATTCAGGAAGCAGTCCGTCAGGTCGAGGTTCTGGTCGCGGAATAACACGCGGAGCTCGCAGTTCGGCATCGCCTCACAGATGTGCGCGAGGAGCGGCGAGTTCCGATGGACGTCACCGCACCAGTTCTCAGCCAGCATCAGTGCGTACCGCACCTGGCCGAGGCCGCTGAAGAACTTCCGTTCCTCCTCGGTCAGCACGGCCTTCGCATAGTTCTCCTCGGTGCGGGCCCGCGTGTCGCCCATCTGGGCCAGGTAGTCCTTCCAGGTCAGGCCGGTGGCAAATCGCTGCGCGTCCAGGGGAATCCTCACTTGAGCCATGTCGTCCTCTCCTCCGTTGGCAATTGGAATCGGAGCCCGTTATCCTTAATATATACACCAAACGGGCGGCGGCTGACTACCGCGAGTGCGGCTCCCAGGCTCGGGAGCTGCCTACGCCGCGGGGCTAGTGCCCGGCGGCCAGCGCGGACGCTGCAGGCATGAGCACCTCCACCTTCAGCGTGAACTTGCGCGACTCACCCGGCTTGAGCGCCCCGACCCCGACGACCCGCCGCGCCACCTCGCCGCGCTCGTCGTTGACTTCGATCACGACCGAGTATTCCCAGGCCGGCTCGTTGCCGGGGTGTCGGATCGTGCCGTCGACGCTCAGCGGGCACACGGAGGGCCGGGCCGGTCGCGCGACCGTGAGCGCGTCGAAGCGGAGGTGTCGCTGGCAGGCCGGGCACGCCGGCGCGCTCCGAAGGATGCGCTCGCCGCAGTGGGGACAATTCCAGGACTCTCCCGTCATCGTCTCACCGCTCAGCTACTGTGCCCGACTCCGCCTTCGGATGGGGCCGAGAGATCGATCTCGCCCTCTTTCCACCCGAACTCGACTTTGCCCCGCATCTTCGACCCGGCGGCCACCGTGAGGCTGCCGGCCTTGAGGTCCCCGATCAGAGTTCCGGACTCCTTGAACTCGACGCGCGAGGTGGAGATGATGTGCCCGTGCACCTCGCCGCCGACGAGCACGGTGTCCGCCTTGATCTCACCGTCTATGGAGGCGCCCGGCTCGATCGTGAGCTCGCCCTTCACGTTCACGTTGCCCTTGAATCGACCCGCCACCCGAACGTTCCCGCTTCCTTCGATCTTCCCCTCGATGGTGAGGCCGGCGGCCAGAATCGATTCGGAGCCCTTGCGGGTCGCCGGTGCCGTCGGGGGGTCCTCCACGCGTCGCACGGGTCCGGGCTGCGTTGGGAGCGGCGGGCGCTCGACCAGCGGGTCGACTCTCGGTTCAAGTTTGGGAACGGGTTCGTCCTTTCGGGACTGCTGCCCAAACATCGCCATGATCACACCTCCTCGAGCGGGTGGCCCGACTCGGGTGAGCGTAGGAGACCGGCACCTCTCCTCCCAGGACCAGGATCCGACGCAGGACAGAGTGCGGGGTTAACCTCCACTTAAACCCAAACCCCGAAGCGTGTCAAGCATTCCTTCACCCCAATTGAGCCCTTCTCAATTGAGAGAACCGTTGTTTCATCAGGTCAACCTGATTCAGATAATTCCGCAGGCTGTGGGTCCCGCAGTGCTCGCCCGGGGCCACCCGGAACCTTCGTCTGACAAAGGTCTCTGCTCTGCTCCCCCCGCACAGGTGAATCACGGCGGCCAGCCTTTGCTTTTGATCAAGACGGGCCTTTGCGATGCGATGGGCAGCCAGCGTATCCACCACGCTCTGGTGGAGGTATGCGGCAGTCATTTCAATCGAGTGGCTCGGTATGATTCGGGTATAGAAGCTGTTGAACCAGCAGGAGCGTAGGTCGTACCATGGCCCCTCGGCGACAACTTTATGATCCCGGATGCAATACTTTCGCGCTTCAGCGAACGTCCCATCGGTGATTTGAAACATGCCGACCGCACTCGAGGCGGGACGGTAGATTTCAAACGGGTTCGGTGACCACTTCCAACGCCAGTAGGTCCGGGCGACGGGGTTTCCGTCGCCTTCACGTTGAGCCAGGGCGGCAAGGACTTCAGGTGAAAGGATACTCGTGGAATACTTCTCAAAGAGTGGCCCGTAACTCTGCCATGTCGACTGAGGGCTCTTTGAGAACGAGGCGCTGACCGGGGCGAAGAGCTCGCTGGGCTTCCGGATGACCTGGTAGGTCCAGTTGAGCACGAAGAATCCGGCGATCGCAAGAATGCAGCACCAGACAATAGCTCGTCTCCAGCGGAACCTCCAGATCCTGCGAGGCCCTTGTGTCGAGTATCGAGGCGTGCTGCGATAGACTGTGGCCGGCATTAGTGTGACGTCTCGCCCCCTCTCTAGCGGGCTGATGAAAAAGGCCCATCTGCGGCGAAGGCTTTCCTCAGAGGGGGCCTCGACGGCCCCCTTCCGAACCTCCCCCAAGGATTGCGCCGGCGAAGCCGGCGCTCGAATCGCCGCCTTGCATCTGGACCTTTTTGAACAGCCCGCACTAGTAGGGTGTTTTCCAACACCCTACTAGTGTAGCGCAGGACCGCCGAGGTCGTGAAGATGTAGCTCCGGCCGTGCGGCCCCACCGGCGGGTCAAGGTCTGCGGGCCAACTCCGGCCGATGTTTGTTTGACACGTTCCTCCCGGGGCTGGTAGGGTGTGACGGTAGACGAACGGAGCCTTCCAGACGGACCCCCCAAGAGGACGAGCGATGAACAGGGTTGGCGGGCAAGCTCGGCGCGCGGGCAAATTGGATGCAGACCGCATCGCGGGCCCGAGGGAAGCGCCGGGCCGCGAGAGGGGACAGGCCGGGCGTTCGTCCCGGTCCAGGATCCTCGAGGCCCTCCTGATCACTCCGAAGACCGGGACCGTCTTCGTGTTGACCTTTCTTGCGAATCTGGGCTACGGCGTGATGATCCCGAGTCTCGCGCTCCACGCCCACTCGACCGGCGCGACCAACTCGTCCATCGGCATGATCGTCTCGGCCTTCGCCGCGGCCCAGCTCCTCACGCAGATTCCTGTGGGCCGGCTCTCGGACCGGATCGGGCGCCGGTTCCTGATCGCGGCGGGCTTCCTCGGCGTGGCCGTGGCGGCGGCCCTGTACAACTTCGCGACGGGGACCGGTCATTTCCTCCTTCTCCAGGGGTTCGCGGGCATTTCGATCGGGCTGGTGTGGCCGCCCCTGATGGCGCTCCTCACCGATGACGTGGGACCCTCGGAGCGCGGCAAGCTCATGGGGATCTTTAACACGATCTTTTTCATCGGCGTCGGCGTGGGACCGCTCATGGGGGGGTTCATCGCTGCCCAGTACGGCCACATGGCCGCCTTCAGCGTGTGGGCGGTGATTTCGGCCGTGGCGGCCGTCTTCTGCCTGGTCACTCTGAAGGACCCCCCGAAGACGAAGACGGAGGCGGCGCGTCGAGGGGGGCACGCGCCGATGGTGGGCGGCGGTCTGCTGAAGCCCGGGTTCGCGCCGACGTTTGCCGCGGCGTGCGCGGTCCGCGCGCGGGGAGGATTCTGCACGAGCTTCAACAACGCCCTCCTCCCGATCTATGCCGTCGGCCTCTTCAGCGCCACGCCGCAGATGATCGGGAGCCTCATGTTCACCCATGGCCTGATGCTGGCGTTCTTCAACCTGCCGGGTGGGCTCATGACGGACCGGGTCGGCCGCCGATGGCCCGCGGTCCTTGGCTCGCTGGTCGCGACCGTGGGGGTCCTGTGGTACGCGGCGCCGACCGGCTTCTGGTCGCTCGTGGTGGCCGTGGGGCTAGCCGGCGCCGGCTCCGCCTTCGCGACGCCCGCGATTGCGGCCCTGACCGCCGACGTGTGCAACCCCGAGCGCCGCGGTGAGGCGTTCGGCTATTTTCTCACCTCGTTCCTCATCGGGATGGTCCTCGGGGCCTTGGTTTTTGGTTTTGTGGCGGACCTGGTGGGGCTCTGGGGCGCCGTCCTGGCCTGGGGGATGACCAGCCTGGGCCTCTCCCTCGCGGGCATCATCATGCGGGAGACGAAGACCCCGGCGCCGGTGGACGCTCGCGTCGCGCGGGCGTGAAAACGGGGTCGTCGAGAACGCGAACGAGCCAGCACTCTGCCGTTCGCACCCCTCGCGTGTTCGGGCTGACGAGGTCCAGGGCGGCACGAGAATCGGCGTCGTCTCGGAAAGGAGGAATCCATGGGCGGGCAATGGCGGGTGGTGGCAGCGGGCCCCTGGGATGACCCTGGCTGGCAGGACGCGCTCGAAGAGGCCGGATGTGAGGTCGCGCTGGGCCGGTCGTTTGAGCGCTTCCCTGGTCAGCCTTACAGCGAGGACGAGCTGATCGATCTCTTCAAAGACGCCGACGCGGTCCTCGTGTCCACCCGTGAACAGGTGACGCGGCATGTCTTAGAGGCATGTCCCCATCTGAAGATCGTCGCCAAAGCGACGATCGGCGTCGAGCGCATTGATCTCGAGGCGGCCGCCGATCTGGGTATCCTCGTCGTGAACAGCCCCGCTCCTCAAAACTATCTTGGGGTGGCCGAGGCCACCGTCGGCCTGATCCTGGCACTGACAAAGCGACTGATGCCGAACCAGCGCCGCCTTCGGGAGGGGCGGTGGAAGCACCCCGACGGCCTGGGAACGATGCTGATGGGGCAGACGGTCGGGATCGTCGGCCTCGGGCGGGTCGGATCGAATGTGGCCCGCCGGCTGACGGCATGGGGCGTCCGGCTCCTGGCCGCCGACCCGTACGTCGAGCCGGCTTGCGCCTACGCGGTGGGCGCGGAGATGGTTCCCCTGGACGATCTGGTCCGCGAGTCGGACGTGGTCACGCTGCACGTCGTCTTGACGAGGGAGACCCGACATCTCATCAACGAGGCGCGCCTGCGGGCGATGAAGTCGACCGCGTGCCTCGTGAACACGTCGCGAGGGGGAGCGGTGGATACGGCCGCGCTGGTGCGGGCGATCCAGGAAGCCTGGATCGCGGCCGCCGCCCTGGACGTGTTCGAGGAGGAGCCCTTGCCGGCCGACAGCCCGCTGCGCGGCTTGGATCCGGATCGGCTGATCCTGACGCCGCACTGCATCGGCAACAATCTGGACTCGCACCGGACGGGCACGCGCATGGCCATAGGGAATATCCTTCGAGCGCTGCGCGGCGAATTGCCCGAGTACATCAAGAACCCCGCCGCGGTCCCGCGTTGGCGGGAGCGTTTCTCGGAGGAGTGATGAGCGACATGCCTGTGATCGATGCTGACGGACACATCACCGAGTCGACCGAGCAGGTCCGACCGTATTTCGAGGGCCCTTATGGAGAGCGGGGACACTGGGCTGGTCGTCGCTCCTATTACCCGGAGGATGGATGGGACCGCTCCCTCGGTGGCCGGCTGGGCGGCAAGGCGAGTGACGCCAAGACATGGCTCCGCCTCATGGATGAGGGCGGCCTGGAGACAGCGATCCTCTACCCGACGGCCGGGCTCGGCATCGGGTGGGTGCGCGAGCCCGACTTTGCCGTGGCCCTCTGCCGCGCCTACAACAACTTCCTCCACCAGGAATTCGTAGCGGTCAGCCCACGCCTGAAAGGTGTTGCGCTCGTTCCGTTTCAGGACGTCCCTGAGGCCGTCAAGGAGCTTAGGCGCGCCGTCACCGAGCTGGGAATGGTGGGCGCCTTTGCGCCCGCGGTCGGGCTCCGGCTGCCGCTCGGGCATCGGCAGTTCCATCCCATCTACGCGGAGGCCGAGCGGCTGGGGTGCATGGTGGCCTGCCATGCGACGGTACGGGGCGCGCACTACTTCGCAGCGGACGGATTCGATCAGTTCATCGCGGTGCATACGCTCTCCCACCCCTTTGCCCAGATGATGCAGTTGACCGGCATGGTCTTCGAGGGGGTGCCTGAGATCTACCCGCGTCTCAGGATCGGCTTCATGGAGGCGGGCTGCTCGTGGGTTCCGTTCTGGATGGACCGCATGGACGAGGAGTGGGAGAAGCGGGGCGAGGTAGAGGCGCCGGCATGTAAGAAACGGCCCAGTGAGTACGTACGTGGCGGACAGCTCTACTTCGCCGCGGAGGGGGATGAGAAATCTCTTGCTGAGGCGGTGCGCCGGTTCGGTGACGACATCATTTTCTACGCCAGCGACGTTCCCCACTGGGATCACGACTATCCCGAGAACATTCACGAGATGGCCACGCGTGACGATATCAGTGTTGAGACGCGGCGGAAGATCCTGTCAGAGAACGCCCGCCGACTGTACGAGGTGGCGTCTGTCGCCCAGACACGCCCCTGATGAGAGGGAGGTTCATGATGAGGCGCCGATACCTTTGGTCGATCGCAGGGGCAGTGACGCTGGCCGTCACTCTGGGACTCATCGCGCGGACCGCGGCTCAAACACCGACGCCCAGGCCCGCGCAAAAGGTCGCGCTCAGGTCGGCGTATACGACGACGGGCGCCACCATGGCGCCGCTCTGGGCGGCCAAGGAAGGTGGCTTTTTCGATGAGGAGGGCCTGGATGTGAGCCTGACGCGAATCCAGGCGGGGCCTCCGATCCTGGGGGCCATCTATGCCCGCGAGGTCCCGATCGCGTTCGCGGGCGCTCAGCAGATCATCCATGCCAACCTCAAGGGCGCGACGTACGTCATCGTCGCGGGCTTCAATGACACACTCCCCAATTCGATCTATGTGCACCCATCGATCGAGCGGCCCGAACAGTTGAAGGGCAAGGCGATCGGGGTCACGAACTTCGGGGCGATCTCCCACGTGGCCGGTATGGAGGGAGTGAAGCATCTTGGGCTCGAGGGGCAGGTGACCTTCCTGGCCACGGGGGGGCCGCCGGAAACCCTGGCCGCGATGCAGTTCGGCAAGATCCACGCAGGCCTCTTTTCGCCGCCGGACACGCTCAGGGCCCGCGAGCTGGGCTTCAGAGAAATCGTGAACGTCTCGAAGATCGGCGTCAAGTCACTGGGGGCGGCCGTCGTCACCACCCGCGAGTGGGCGCGTGAGAACCCGGAGCTGGTCGAGCGCTACATCCGGGCCGCCATCCAGGCCACCCATCGGCTAAGGACTGATAAAGACTTCGGGATGAAGGTGATCGAGAAGTACACCCGGCTGAGCGATCCCAAGCTGCTGGAAGAGACCTACAACTTTTATAAGGAACAGTGGCAGAAAGACGGCTTTCCGTCCCGGGAAGGTATCCAGAAGAATATCGAAGTCGCCGCCGCCGAGATTCCCGAGGCGAAGGGCGCCAAACCCGAGCAGTTCACGGACCTGACGTTCATTAACAAGATCAAGTCCAGCGGCTTGATCGAGCGGCTCTGGGGGAAGTAAGAGCGTTGCCAGCCGACGAGGCTCCTGCGCATCGAGAGTGGACCCGAGGAGATCTCGCGCTGGCTGGTCGCTCTCGACGGTGACGCCCTCCCCCGGCGACGTGCCCGTCGTGGGGGTCGAGGGGCCCGGTGGCGTGTGCGGGACGAGAGGGGAATAAGAAAGGGAGTGTCGCGGGGGATCACCGGTCACTGGGCGAGCCTGGCGGTCACCTTCGCGATCTTCGCCGGCGTTCTTCATGATGCGCGCGCCCTGTCCGCTCAGCCGCGCATCGTCCTCGAGCCCGTGGTCTCCGGTCTCGACACCCCGCTCTTCGTGACCCACGCGCGCGACGGGAGCGGTCGCCTCTTCATCGTGGAGCAGGGCGGCCTGATCAAGGTGCTCCAGCCCGGGGCAGCCGAGCCCACGATCTTCCTCGACCTCTCCTCGCTGGTGTTTTTCGTCGGCGAGCGCGGCCTCCTCGGCCTCACCTTCCACCCCCACTTCAGGGAGAACGGGCGCTTCTTCGTGCACTACTCCCGCCAGCCGGACTTCTGGACCGTCATCGCCGAGTACCATGTTTCCCCCTCGAACCCGAACGTCGCGGATCCCACCGAGCTGCCTATCCTCCTCGTCTCCCAGCCCTTCGGGGCTCACAAGGGCGGGATGATCGACTTCGGCCCGGATGGATTTCTTTACATTGGCCTGGGCGACGGAGGGTCGCAGGACGACCCGGACAATCGCGCGCAAGACATCGAAGAGCTGCTCGGCAAGATCTTGCGCATCGACGTGGACCACCCGCTCAGCGCATCCCAACCCTACTCCTCGCCGCCGACGAATCCGTTCGTCGGCCGGCCGGGGCGAGACGAGATCTTCGCTCTGGGTTTCCGCAACCCGTGGCGCTTCTCGTTCGACCGCAAGACAGGAGAGCTCTACGTGGCCGACGTCGGCGAGAAGACGTTCGAGGAGATCGACCTCGTGACGCTCGGCGGCAACTATGGTTGGCGTGTCTTCGAGGGGACCCACTGCACGGACAACGATCCGGAGCTTTGCGGCCAGCCCGGCTTCATCTTTCCGATCGCGGAGTACGAAACCGAAAGCAGCTTCCGCTGCGCGATTATCGGCGGGTACGTGTACCGTGGCATGCGCGGGAGCCTCCCGCCGGATGCCTACGTCTACGGGGATCTCTGTAGCCGCGAGATCTTGATGCTGAAGGATGGGGTCCAGACGGTCCTGCTTGACGCCATCTCCGACCTGGTTGGCATCTACTCGTTCGGCGAGGACGAGGCGGGAGAGATCTACGTGGTCGATGGCGACGGCGTGGTCTACCGGATCGCGAATCCGGATGCGATCACCCTCACCCTGACCCTCAACGAGACGGCGTTTCGGCCCGGGGAGACGCTCACGGCCGGTCTGATCGAGGCCAACCCGGGCCCGGCGACGGCCGTGGACGGGTACCTGGGGGCCTTCCTCCCTCCCCAGGCCGGGCCGGCCTTCAGTTGCCCGGGAGGGGACGCGGTCGCGTTCATTGCGGACGGGGGCGCCCGCGTCGAGGTGACCTGTCTCTCCACTCCGCCGTTCCCTCCCTTCGCCCGGAACGTCTCGATCCCCGCCGCGCTGCCATCGACCGCGAGGCCGAATCTCTTCAGTATGATCTGGCCTTCGGACGCGCCGGCCGGGATCTATCTGGCGTTCATCGCGTACGCACGCGCCGGGGGCACGACGCTCTTCGACGTGATCGCGGTCGCCACGCAAAATCTCGAATTCACGCCGTGAGGACCGGTCGCGCGGCGACTAGTGCTGCCCCGGCGATAGTCCGGGAAGAGGCGTGCCCCCTCCGAGGAAAACTAGTGCATCTGGGGAGGGCCTGAATCTGTCGGCGGCGGCTCGACCGGGATGCCTGCGTAGCGTTCCCGCAGGCGCATCCAGAGGGCGAGTCGTTTCCAATCCGGTGTCTCCACATAATCGGATTTCTCGGGATCGAGCCAGGGATTGGGGAAAAAGACGGTGATCATCTGCTCATCCTTGCCGTTCCACATTCGAAAGCCCCAGGAGCTCTGACGCCCGGCCCGATCGAGATCCCGAAAGAACGCCGCTCGGGAGCAGCGCCGGGTGGCCGCAAGTTCGGGCGGGGTCGGCCGGGTGTCGCTTCCTTTGTGAGGGCCAACGCAAAGATGAAAATGCCACGATGTGGGGCCGATCGTCAGATATCCATCCTGATACCCGATCCTAGGCTTTTCGAAGAACCGGATTTCGAAGACGGCCCCTTGCACGCACGGACCGAAGATGATGTGCTCCCAGTTGTCCTCGAAGAGCTCTTGAATGAGAGATCGCAGATTCTCTTCGGTCGGTTCGACTTCAAAGTATTCGGTTTTTGTGCCCTCAGGATTTTCGCTTGTGCCGGAACGGAGGGGCAGCGGGCTTGCCACATGTCCTCCTTTCTCTTGTGGCGTGTTCTGGGGCCGAATCGGTCCCCTAGCCTAGCCCGAGGGCCGCGAAGCGTCAAGCATCGTCTTGACCGCCCTGCCGATCCCGCCTAGACTCTCCTGGAAGTCTTGGGGCACGGGTCGAAACGTACAAGGAGGGCGGGCGTCATGGTCGTGGATCTGGATTCCCACCTGCGGGAGGGCTATTTCTTGGACGAGGTGTACAGACTGGACGGACCATACGCGAAGTATACGCCGGTGAAAGTGACAGGCGGCCGAGATCACCGGACTCATTTCCTCCATTCCCTGGAGGTGGGCGACGCGAGGGCGCGTGCCATTTTTCGACATCCGTACATGTACGATCCGAAATACGACCCGGAGGTGGCCGAACGTCAGATCGGCGGATATGACATGGAGCGGCGTTTGGTGGATATCCGCAAAGAAGGAATTCACAAACAGATCATCTTTCCCACCGGAATCGGCATTCCAACTGTGAACGCCGGGGGCCTGGGCCTGGCTCTCTGTCGCGCGTACAACGATTGGGTCGCCGGGTTGGTCAAGGGCTACGAAGAGATATTCTTGCCCGTGGCCATGGCGCCGGCGGGATGTCCGGACGAAATGGCCAGCGAGCTTCGGCGGTGCGTCAGGGAACTGGGCATGAAGGCCGGGCACCTCGTTCCCTATTGCGGGCCACGGAACCTGGACGACCCTGTATTTTACCCGTACTACGAGACGACCGAGGAGCTCGGCGTGCCGCTCTTCTGTCACCCGAATAGCAATGGAGAGCTGACAGATCGGTTTGATACGTTCTTCAAGCAGCATGTCTTGGGGCGCCCCATGAATTGCACGGCGGCCCTGGTGGCCCTGGTCTTGGGCGGGGTGTTTGAAAAGTTTCCGAGGCTTCGGGTCGCCTTTTTTGAGTGCAGCGCGGAGTGGATTCTGTACTGGATGCACCGGATGGACGACGACTATGAGTGGGCCAAGGAGCTGCCGGCCCTGACTGGCGCCGAGACCATCACGATGCCTCCGTCGGAGTACGTCAAGAGGAACTGTTACGTGACGTGCGAGGCGGACGAAAAGCGGCTCCCGGCTGCGATCGAGGAAATCGGGGCCGACCATATCTGTCTGGCGACGGACTACCCGCACTTCGACTCCAGATATCCGCATACGGTCTCACAGATCAGAAAGCGAACCGATCTTACGAATCAGCAGAAGGAATCGATTCTCGGGGAGAGTGCGGCCGGGCTGCTGAACCTCTAGCGCCGTGGCGAGAAGCTCCTCCCTCGGGCCTCGAACGAGGGTGCTGAAAAACACTCTTCCGAGTGCAGGCTGATCAAAAAGGTCCAGATGCAAGGCGGCGATTCGAGCGCCGGCTTCGCCCGACCCGCCTCGCGCCGGGTGCCCGCAACGGTGCGCTCGCTGCGCTCGCAACTCCTGCGAAGAGAGGCTCGGGGGAGGTTCGGCCATAGGCTGGGCGTGCCCCCCTCCGAGGTAAGCCTTCGCCGCAGATGGGCCCTTTTCATCAGCCTGCTAACGCTGCTCCTCGGCTTGGCGGACGCAACACAGGCTCAGACCTTCGTCTTCGGCTGGTCGGCCGAGCCGGTCCAGCTCGATCCGGCCGTGGTGATTGATAGCGCGTCCCTCGGCATCACCCCCCAGATCTACGACACCTTGGTAAAGTTCCGGGGATCAACGACGGAGATCGAGCCTGCCCTCGCCGAGAAGTGGGAGGCGTCTCCAGACGGCAGGGTGTGGACCTTTCATCTACGGAAGAATGTCAGGTTCCACGACGGGAGCCCGCTCGACGCGACCGCGGTCGTCTGGAACTTCGAGCGGTGGTGGAAGTCGAGTCACCCGCAGCACCAAAACCAGGTCAAGGCCGGGCAGACCTTCGAGTACTGGGAAAGCCAGTTCGGCGGCTTCGATGCGAAGTCGATCGTCTCCAAGGTCGAGGCAGTTGGCTCGCACTCGGTCCGCATCACGCTGAAGCAGCCTCTCGCGCCGCTCCTCGCGAGCCTTGGGATTCCCGGATTCGGCATCGCGAGCCCCAAGGCAGTCGAAACGTGGGGCACCGAGTTTGGCAAGCACCCGGTCGGTACCGGGGCCTTCAGATTTGTCCAGTGGCACCCCAATCAGGAGGTGATCCTCCAGGCGAACCCCGACTACTGGGGGGTCAAGCCCACGGTAAAGCGGGTCGTCACCCGGACGATCAAGGACAACGGGAAGCGCCTCGCCGCGTTGAAGACCGGCGAGATCCACGGCATGGAAGGACTCAACCCCGAAGACGTGAGGGCGGTGAAGGCGGACCCCAACCTCAAGCTTCTCCTTCGGCCGGCGAACACGACGGGCTACGTGGCGTTCAACTACAAGGTGAAGGAGTTTCAGGACAAGCGCGTGCGCCAGGCGTTCGCCCACGCGATCGGAAAGAAAGCGATCGTGGACGCGCTCTATGGTGGGACCGGGCTTGTCGCGACCCAGTTCGAGCCGCCCACGCTCTGGGGCTATAATAGGAGCCTCCAGGACTACGAGTCGAGCCCGGCGAGGGCCCGGGACCTGCTCAGGCAGGCGGGGTTTCGGAACGGGCTCAGCGAGGTCACGTGGGAGGGCGGGGAGAGAACACCCCTCGTCTTCTGGTACATGCCGGTCTCGCGACCCTACTATCCGAATCCGAAGGAGATCGCGGAAGCCATAGCGGCGGACCTCGCCAGGGTTGGGATCCGAGTCCGGCTCCAGACGGTGGATTGGGCCGTATACCTCGACAGAGTGAAGAACGGCCGGCTCCCGCTCTACATGCTCGGATGGATCGGCGACAACGGGGACCCCGACAACTGTCTCTGCTATGTCTTCTGCTCCCCCGGCGCGGCGAATCAGGGCTTCTACGCGAACAAACCCATGGCGGACCTACTGCTTCGGGCTCAGAGGCTGACCAGGCACGCAGAGCGGGCCGAACTTTACCGCCGCGCGGAGCAAATGTTGCACAACGACGTCGCCCGACTTTTTATCGCCCACAACCAGTCTCCACTGGCCCTCTCGAAACGGGTGAAAGGGTACATCCCGAACCCGACCGGGACCGAGTACTTCAACACGGTGGAGATCCAGTAGGTCTCCTTGACACTCTGCCTCGCCCCGCCTAGACTCCCCTCAAGCCCCAGGCATGGGCCGATCTCTGCGGGATGGCGGCCGGCCCGGCCAGAGGAAGGTCGGCCTGGCGCCGCTCGAATCGCACAGGAGGTGAGCAATGACACGGTCACGCCTCCCAAGTTGGGGGGGGCCAGGCTCTTCGAGCGCCGGCTTTGCCCGACCCGCCTCGCGGCGGGTGCCCGCAAAGGTGCGCTCGCTCCGCTCGCAACTTCCGCGAAGAGAGGCTCGGGGGAGGTTCGGCCATAGGCTGGCCGGTCTAA
>Ga0184637_10000032_pt1 | contig 87301 bp, 61 predicted proteins | sample PLM3_127_b2_FD_133143 | JGI IMG/M metagenome (GOLD analysis project Ga0184637, IMG submission 133143) | Groundwater sediment microbial communities from an aquifer in East River, Colorado, USA - PLM3_127_b2 | ecosystem: Environmental > Terrestrial > Soil > Riparian zone | place: USA: East River...
GTGCACGTGCTCCACGATGGCGCTCACCTCGTTCGCCGGATAACCGAGGCGCGAGAGCGCTTCGGGCACCGTCTGGTTGACGATCTTCATCAGACCGCCGCCCACGAGCTTCTTGTACTTCACGAGCGCCAGATCGGGCTCGACCCCGGTGGTGTCGCAATCCATCATGAGGCCGATGGTTCCCGTCGGAGCCAGAACCGAGGCTTGCCCGTTGCGGTAGCCGTGGTCCTTGCCGAGCTCGACCGTCTCTCTCCAAACGTCCCGGGCGGTCTGGTAAAGATTGGGCTGGACGCGGTTGGGATCGATTTGCCCCACGGCGTCGTTGTGCATCGCAATCACCTCGAGCATCGGAGTCCGGTTGGTCGCGAAGCCCTCGAACGGACCCAGGTGGGCGGCGATCCTCGCGGACTGCTGATAGGCTTCGCCGGTCATGACCGCGGTGATGGCGGCGGCGGTATCCCGTCCCCGGTCGCTGTCATAGGGAATTCCCTGATACATCAGGAGCGCGCCCAGGTTGGCGTAGCCGATTCCGAGAGGCCGGTAAGCGACAGAGTTGGTTCCAATCTTCTCCGTGGGGTAGCTGGCGTTGCCGACGATGATTTCCATCGCGGTAATCACCACGTCGACCGCTTTCACGAACCCGCGCACGTCGAACTCCCCGTTGGGAGTGAGGAATTTCATCAGGTTGAACGACGCCAGGTTGCAGGCGGAGTCGTCGAGATACATGTACTCCGAGCAGGGATTCGAGGCGTTGATGCGCGCCGTGCTCTTGGAGGTGTGCCAGCGGTTGATGGTGGTGTCGAACTGCATCCCCGGATCGCCGCAGACGTGTGTCGATTCCGCGATCTTGCGGAGGATGTCGCGCGCACGGTACCTTCCCAGGGGTTTGCCGCCCACGACCGCCGGCGTCACCCACTCCCGGTCCTCTTCCACTGCCTTCATGAACTCGTCGGTCACCCGCACGCTGTGGTTCGCGTTCTGGTAGAAGATGGAGGCGTAGGCCTCGCCGTTGAACGAGCCGTCGTATCCGGCGTCGATCAGGGTCCAGGCCTTCTGCTCTTCGACGCGCTTGCAGTCGACGAACTCGATGATGTCGGGATGGTCTACGTTGAGGATGACCATCTTGGCGGCGCGGCGGGTCTTGCCTCCGCTCCGGATGACGCCGGCGAAGGCGTCGTAGCCTTTCATGAACGACACCGGGCCGCTCGCGGTGCCGCCGCTCGAAAGCCGCTCCTTGGCGCTGCGGATGCTGGAGAGGTTGGATCCCGTGCCCGATCCCCATTTGAAGAGCATCCCCTCGGTCTTCGCCAGTGTGAGGATGGACTCCATGGTGTCCTCGACGGAGTTGATGAAGCAGGCGGAGCACTGCGGCTTCTTCTCGATGCCGCAGTTGAACCACACCGGGGAGTTGAACGACGCGAACTGGTTCAGCAGGAGGAACGTGAGCTCGTCCTTGAACGCGATCGCGTCTTCCGTCGAGGCGAAATATTTCCCGTCGACGCCCCACCGCGTCATGGTGTCGACCACTCGGGAAACGAGCTGGCGCGCGCTCCGCTCCCGGTCTCCGCTCTCGAGAGAGCCGTGAAAATACTTCGAGGCCACGATGTTGGTCGCCATCTGCGACCAGCTCTTCGGAACTTCGACCGCCTTCTGCTCGAAGATCTTCTCGCCCTTTTCGTCCTGGATGACGGCGTCGCGGATCTCCCACTCGACAGCGTCATAGGGCGACACCCCGCGCCGTGTGAAGTGACGCTCGAAATGAAGGCCGGCGGGGCCGCTCCCGCTGCGACCTGTCTCGGCAGACTGGGCCGATAGCTCCGAATCCTCTATCAATGAAACGTCCTTCTTCGTCGTGGCCATGACCTCGCCTCCGCTGCCGAAAAAAAAGAAAAAACTTCCGGGAAACCGCGAAACAGAGCCTTCACCGTCAACTCAAGGCCGACGATGCGATTGAGATCGTTGTTCCCGATGACTGCCTTGGATTTCGATATATAAGCGGAGTATGAATCAGGTGTCAAGGGAAAAATACCAGATTTTGCGCTCCCGAGCGCATCCCCCCACTAAATCTTGGGGTATAGCTCCGGAAGATACTGATCGGGTGGGACTTAGGCGCTCGCCGAAAATGGCCCCGGAATGTCGCTCTGGCCAATTACTTAGTTTGCAAAAACGAGTGCCCAGTGGGCCAGGCGGAGACCAGGTTCCGCAGTTAAGCCTGAACTCCTCAAGTGCCGCTTGAGGAGTTCTTCTCAGCCGAAGATTTTTTTGAACACGTCGCGCAGCGGATCTTTGGCGCTTTGTCCGCTGCTGAGGTGCTTCGTGGCGTCCTCATGGCGGGGATTTATGCGGATAGCGGTGCGGAACTCGTGCTGCGCCCTCGAATGCATGCCGAAGGACTTGTAGTACAGGCCGAGCGAGAAATGCAGGTCCGCGTCCTGAGGAGCGAGCCTCAGCGCTTCGATGAAATGACGCTCGGCGTCCTTCCGCATGACCGGGTGCCGGGCCATCGCCCGTGCCAGCATTGCGTGATTCTGCGCGGCTTCCGGTTCGAGCTCCACCAGCTCGTACAGGAGGGACACCGCATGCTCCCAATCGCGCACTTGAAAATGAAGCTTGACGTCCCGGCGCAGTTGCCGCACGCGCTCGACGCGAGCGGCGCCGTAGAGCAGCGTCGAAGGTTTCTCCGATTCCGGCGAAGGGGCTTCGACGGTGGGAACCCGCTCGGCCTCGATTTCGGCAGCGTCCGTCGTCTCTTCGATTCCAGTCTCGTCGCCTTCAACGTGGGTCGCGAGCTCCGCCGATCCGAGCATGTCGTCCATGCCGATCTCGTCGAAAAGATCCTCGTTCAGCGGGGGGAGGGTCTGCTCGGCAGGGGTCTCGAAGACCTGGGGTGCTTCGTCGCCGCCTTGAATCTCTTCTCTAACTTCCGCGGATGGACCGCTCCGGAGGCGGTCGTAGGCCTGACGCAGCCGCTCCTGGATGACGTCGATTTTCGCCACCAGCGTGCGTTCGTTCTCGACCATCGCCCGTTTTTGTTCCCACTCCGCGCGTCGTTTCTCAAAGGCATGATCCAGATCCGGCTCGCGCGCGAGTCCGGCGCCTGCGAGGAGCTCCGGCTCCGAAGTTCGATCCAGCTTGTCGAACTCCATCAGGATCTCCTGGCGGGCGTTGGTGGCCCGAATCTTCGCGAACTTGCGCTGGATTTCCGAGAGCACGAAGACCCCGGTCTCCTCCTGCACCTTGAGTGGGCGCTTTCCGGTCTCACTCGCGCTCTCGAGAAGCCCCGCCGCCCAGAGCCCGTAGCTCGCGCGGAGCGCGAGCCCGCGATCGGCCGCCGGGTCCTGGAGGAGGGAGGCGAGCGGGATCGGGGTGCGCGCTCCCTTGAGGAGCTCCTGCTCGACGGCCTTGAGCTTCCGAGGCTCGACGGTGAAGGGCGGCCGCCCGGCGACTTTGACCGGGGTATTGAGCGGTGGAAGCCCCGCGAGGATGAGCTTCCCGTCGGTCATGAACCGCACGCCTTCGAGGAGAATCCGATAGATGGAGAGGCTTACCATCAGGTCCATCGGGATGTTGGTGCCGCGCTCGTCGAAGCTGTAAATCCCTTCCTTGCTCTTGAAGAGGGACAAGACGATGCGGTTCACCTGCATCGCGACCTCGCGGCCGAGATCCTCCTCCGAGAGAACGCCCGCCTGGACGAGGGCCTCCCCGAACTTGCGCTTGCTCCCCTTCATGATCATGCTCGCGACCGCGAACTCGTGGCGCGAGATGCGCCCGGCGTCGATCATGCTCTCGCCGAGACGATCGCGTTTGAGGTTGCTCGCGGCGAAAACCACGAAGCCGTGATCGAAGTAGACGCTCTTGATCGCGGAGCCGAGGTGGATCTGGAGATCCCCGCTGAGCTCCTCGGCGGCGACCCGGCGGAAGACCTCGGCGATGGGAACGTTCGCGAGCGAGCCGAACCATCCGACGCGGGGGCGCGCCCCTTGCTCAGGTTTCGAGGAGGCCATGCTCATGCTGCGGTCGGGTTTGGGGGGGTCATTGTCCCCGATCTCGGCCGAATCTACAAGGCGGGAGGATTGGCCACAGAGACACAGAGACACAGAGACACAGAGAAATTCGAGATAATGGAAGACGGCGACGGGTTTTAGCAGTCGTTCCGCTCGGACTCGGAGATCGTAAGCGCTTCTACTCAGCCCTGATTCGACCGAGCGCGGGCGCTGCCTCTTGGCCCACTCGACCCGCTTGACCTACTTGAATCGCTACGAGGGGTTGACGATCCCCGCGTGCGCTGAGCTGCTTCGCCTCCGCTCTGCGCTCTTCCGCCGGTCGCGCCCGCAGATGAGCTTCGCTCTCGGGTGGAGCGGCTTCTACCGCTCATCTGACGCGACGGAGTTTCCACGCTCGATCGGCCACGCCTCGGCTCGGCCTGTTCGACGCGGCTTCGCGTCTCCGATCTCGTTTCCGGGGTCCGCGACTCCGGGGTGCGGGCACGCGTGCCCCGGGACTCTCTCGAGTCGCCGCGGAGGCGCTCGAAGCGCTCCCGTCTTTCTGTCTGCGCTGGCCCGGCCGCATCGCCTGATTGCTCTCGCTGAGACGCTTCGGGCGTTTCCGTTGTCCGAGGGCGCTCGGTGAACGCCCGCCTCTCGCGCACGATCGAGCGCGACGCTCGGTCGCGGCGCGCCGGCTCTGCGCGCTCGCGCGGGGAGCTCTCCCGGCCGTCCAGCGCGCTTTGAATCTCTCGCGCTCTTTGGACGATGCCGGAAACCTCGCCCCCCCGCTCGCCGCGACGAGACGCGGTCCTCGAGGTATCGTCAATGACGCGCGGCGAGGAAGCCGCGGCCCTCTCTCGGAATCCACGGAGCGCGTCTTCGCTCCGGCGGCTTACCGACGAAGGCTGGCTTACCTCACCGAACCCCGGTCGCGCCGAAGCCGGGCGAAGGCGGGTGGCTCGGGGATTGAGCTCGCGATCGAGCGAAGAGACCTCATCCACGAAGCGCGCGTTTTCGGCACTCGCTCGCAGAGACTCGGGCTCGAGCCTTCGATACCCCGCTCGAGTCACGATTCCCGAACGAAAATCGTCTTGGCTGCAGACGTTCCAACCTCCGCGATAGTGGCTGTAACCTCCTCGCCCGTAGTAACCGCCTCCGTAGCCTCCGAAGTACGAGTTGAAAGCGAATACCGGCTGGTTGTGGTATCCGAGAGGGGTCCAGCCTACCCACGTGGGACCGATCGCGAAGGACACCCACGCCGGTCCAAAGGTTGCGCCGGGAATCCAGTACCACCCGCGGTGCCCGAACCCCCATCGCCCATAGTGGTAGGGAGCCCAGCCCCAGGGCTCGCTCGAGATCCACGTGTGACCGTAGTGGGTATAGCGGAAGCGACCGTATGTGTACGGGGACCATCCGGCTTCGACCCGCGGATACCAGACGGAACCGTAGTCCGGTTCTTGATGCCAATCGCCGTGGTCGTCGAGATCGTAGGCGTAGCGCTGAACCTCGTGAGGGAGACTCCGCACGAGGATGTCCCCGGTCCGCGCTCGCCGAACCTCGCGGCTCTCGCTCCACCGATCGAAATCGTCGAGGCGCGCGGTGTTGAACTTCACCGGAATCGAAGGCGGGTCCGACGCCGTCGCGAAGCTCGTTTCGCCGCTCTGAACCAGAACCGTCCCGAGGGAGCTCGCGAGCTCTGCGGATCCGCGTTCGACCGAGAGCGTCACCACGTGACCTCCATTGATGTCGTCATCGGCGTCGTCATCGACGTCGATGCGGTAGGAGCCCTCGCGGGACGGACGAATGATTCCCGCGGGGGAGTCGACGCGAAGCGCCTCCGTCGATTCCGCCGGGATCGCCAGGATCGCGCTTCCGCTCCAGAGTCTGAGAATCGTCTCCGAGTCGTTGGCAACGAAGTCGAGCTTCGCTCTTTCGGAAAGGCGGACCACTAGCCCCGAACCGAATCGAATTTCGGCCCGCGAGCTCGCGTGGGTCCAGATCCGATCTCCCGGAAGGACGGGAACGTTCAGCGAGCCCGGCTCGGGTTCGGGCTCCGACGCCCGCTGCAGGCTGACCTCCCCCTCGACATGGCTGAGGTAAGCGTAGCGGTAGGCGTCTTCCTGAACAGCCTGAGCCTGTACAGCCTGTACAGCCTGTACAGCCTGAACCGAAAGACTCGTTACCAGGAGGAAACTCGATAGCGCCATTCCACGTTGCATTTTTGTCCCCCCAAGCGGCGGCGTAACCGTATAGTAACGCCGATTCGAAGCGGCTTGCAAACTGAATCCTCTCAGAAGCTTTCACAAAAGTTGACTTATTTACGCTCACATCATATTCTTGGGGCTGACTAAAGCTCTATCAGAACGTTCGAGGCCACGGACGCGGAGGACCGAAGCGCAATGAGCAAGATCATCGGGATCGACCTGGGTACCACTAATTCCGTCGTTGCGGTAATGGAAGGCGGGAGCCCCACGGTAATCACCAATCCGGAGGGCGGCCGCACGACGCCGTCGGTCGTCGCCTTCGCCAAGGGGAACGAACGGCTCGTGGGCCAGGTCGCGAAGCGGCAGGCGATCACCAACCCCGAGAACACCGTTTTCTCCATCAAGCGTTTCATGGGACGCCGCTTCGACGAAGTCAACGAGGAAATGAAGATGGTGCCCTATCGCGTGGTGCGCGCGGAGAACGGCGACGCCCGCATCGACATCAAGGGCAAGAATTCCTCGCCTCCGGAAATCTCGGCAATGATCCTCCAAAAACTCAAGCAGGCCGCGGAGGATTACCTCGGTACGAAAGTGGAGAAGGCGGTCATCACCGTTCCCGCGTACTTCAACGACAGCCAGCGCCAGGCGACGAAAGACGCGGGGGAGATCGCCGGTCTCGAGGTGATGCGTCTCGTGAACGAGCCCACCGCGGCCGCCCTCGCCTACGGCCTCGATAAGAAGAAGGACGAGAAGATCGCGGTCTTCGACTTCGGCGGAGGTACGTTCGACATCTCGATTCTGGAAGTGGGCGAGGGGGTGGTCGAGGTGAAGTCGACCAACGGCGACACCCACCTCGGGGGCGACAACATCGACCAGCGCATCATCGATTGGATCGTCGATGAGTTCGTGAAAACCAACGGCATCAACTTGTCCGAGGACCGGATGGCGCTCCAGAGGCTCAAGGAGGCGGCGGAGAAGGCCAAGATCGAGCTGTCCTCGACTATCGAGACCGAGATCAACCTCCCTTTCATCACCGCCGACTCCACTGGACCGAAGCACCTCTCGCTGAGGCTCACCCGGGCGAAGCTCGAGCAGCTCGTGGACGACATCCTGCAGAAGACGATGTCTCCCTGCAAGCAGGCGCTCGAGGACGCGGGTCTCCGGTCGTCCGAGATCGACGAGGTGGTGCTGGTGGGAGGCTCGACCCGCATCCCGAAAGTCCAGCAGATGGTGCGGGATTTCTTCGGGAAGGACCCGCACAAGGGCGTGAACCCCGACGAGGTCGTGGCCCTCGGGGCCGCGGTCCAGGCGGGAGTCCTCGGAGGCGAGGTGAAGGACCTCCTCCTCCTCGACGTGACCCCGCTCTCTCTCGGGATCGAGACCCTGGGCGGTGTCTTCACCCGGGTCATCGAGCGCAACACCACGATCCCCCACAAGAAGAGCGAGGTCTTCTCGACCGCAGTCGACAACCAGACCCAGGTCGAGGTCCACGTTCTCCAGGGCGAGCGGGCCATGTCGGGCGACAATCGGACCCTCGGGCGTTTCCACCTCGTCGGCATTCCGCCGGCTCCCCGAGGGGTGCCGCAGGTCGAGGTCACCTTCGACATCGACGCCAACGGCATTCTCAACGTCTCCGCCAAGGACATGGCCACGAGCAAGCACACGGCGATCACCATCACCGCCTCGAGCGGGCTCAGCAACCAGGAAATCGATCAGATGAAAAAGTACGCCGAGCTCCACATCGAGGAGGACAAGAGGCGTCGCGAGGAGGTCGAGGAGAAGAACCAGACCGACAACTTGATCTATCAGACGGAGAAGCTTCTCCAGGAGCATCGCGACAAAATCCCTTCGGACGACGCCAAGCAGATCGAGGCCGCGATCGACTCCGCCAAGAAGGCGCTGAAGGAGTCGGACATCCAGGCGGTGAGAAACGCCAAGGACGTCCTCCAGAAGGCGAGCTATCGCCTCGCGGAGTTCATGTATCAGCAGGCGAATCCCGGATCCGGCTCGGGCGGCGGTCGCCCGGCGCCCGGCGGAAGCGGCGGAAAAGACGACGACGTCATCGACGCGGAGATCGTGGACACGGACGAAAAGAAATGATCGGGACGCCATCGAGCCCGGCGCCCGACCCGCCTTCGCGAAGCTTCGGCGGGTCCGAAGCCCGGGGCGGAGGCGGAAGGGCGCCTGTATTGGGAGCGCTGGGGGTGGGGCCAAAGCGCACTAAATAATGCCTGACGACTACTACACTCTTCTGGGCGTGAAGTCGAACGCCTCGAAGCCGGCGATCCGCCGCGCGTTCCAGAAGCTCGCCCGCAAGTACCATCCGGATCTCAATCCGGGGGACAGCGTCGCCTCGGTCCGCTACCTCCGGCTCTACGAAGCGTTCGAGATCCTCATCGACACCGAGAAGCGAGAGCGCTACGACACTCACGGAAGCCGGCCTCCGGAGCAACCTCGTGAGGAGCCGCCTCGCTATGGCTTCGCGGGCTTCGACTTCTCGCTCGAAGGGGATAAGCGGCCCGATATCTTTCCCGAGCTCTTCCAGAGCGCCTTCGCGCCCGAGCCGGGGCGCGGCGAGCGAGGTGAGGACCTCCACCACAGGCTCGCTCTCCGCTTCGAGGACGCGCTCACCGGGCTTGAAACGAGCTTCCAGATCTCGCGCTCCTATACCTGCGGCACCTGCCAGGGTTTCGGCGACATCCCCTCGGCGGATCCCGCGCCCTGCGGCGCCTGCTCGGGGCGGGGGCGCGCGATGAGAGTCCACGGCTTCATGATCTTCGCCAAGCCCTGCGCGGTTTGCCGGGGAGCGGGCCATCTTTCGCGGGAGGTCTGCCCCGACTGCAGAGGCGCCGGCCGCACGAGCCGCACCGAGACGGTGACCGTCCAGGTTCCGAGGGGAGTGTCCGACGGCGACAAGCTTCTCGTGTCCTCGCGCGGCCACGAGGGCCGGGGAGCGGGCGCCCCCGGGGACCTGTGCGTCGACGTGCACGTCCATCCGCATGCGCTCTTCTCACGGCAGGGCGACAACCTGTTCTGTACCGTTCCCTTGAGCTTCACCGAGGCCGCGCTCGGCGGGCGCATCGAAGTGCCGACCCCCGACGGGCCGGTGACGCTGCGCGTTCCCGCGGGAGTCCAGTCGGGCCAGAAGCTTCGCATTTCCGGGCGCGGGGCGCCGTCGCGGCGAGCCGATGCCCGCGGCGACCTGTTCATCGTGGTGAAGGTGGTGACCCCGACCGTCTACGACGATCGATCGCGCGAGCTCCTGCGCGAGCTCGATCGCTTGAATCCGCTCGGGTCCCGCAATCCGCGCTCGAGCGAGGTTTCGGAGGTCTCCTCTTGAGGAAACGAGGAGCTTCCAGCCGCGAGGGACGAGACGGGCCGCGGAGTCGTGGGAAGGGGAAGGGTTACTATATGATCAGCGCCGTCGCCGAGTCGTATGGGATCCATCCGCAGACTCTCCGGCTCTACGAGAGAGAAGGGCTTTTGAGGCCCTCGCGAACGGAGGGCAACACCCGGTTGTACTCGGACGACGACCTGATGCAGCTCGAGACCATCCTCAACCTCACGCGGGACCTCGGAGTGAACCTCGCCGGGGTCGAGATCATCCTCAACATGAGGGAAAAGATGGAGCGGATGCAGACCGAGATCGGCGAGTTCGTCGAGTACGTCCAGCGCGAGATGGCGAAGCAAGAGGACGGGTGGAGAGAGCGCGTCTCGAGCGCTCTGGTGAAGCTCCCTCCCCGCCATCTGGTGAAGAAGGAGCCCTGAGGGGTGAACGATCCGAAGTGCCCCGAGTGCGGCGATACCGCTTGGAAGCGGATGTCAAAGAATGGCGTGGAGCACGTCACGCGCTGCGATTGCTTCCTCGGCGAGCGGCAGAGCTCGGCGATGACCAAGTGCGGCGTTCCCAAGAGGTACGAGGAGTGCGCCTTCGACGCCCGCGGCGGTGGGAAGCCTTTCGATCAATTCCCGCCCCTCGCGCAGGCCTATCGAGTGGCGCTCGATTGGGCGGAACGGTTCCCGGACGTGGATGCGGGTATTCTCCTGTCCGGCCCTCCGGGTGTCGGGAAGACCCACCTCGCGGTCGCCATCCTGCGCCGCATCCTCCTCGAGCGGCGCATCGCCGCCCCCGCGCACTTCGCCGATTTTCGCGCCCTTCTCCGCCAGATCAAGAGCTCCTACCATCCTGACGCTCCGGAGACCGAGACCGACGTTCTCCGCCCGGTTCTCGAAGCCGAGCCGCTGGTACTGGACGACCTCGGAGGGGAGAATCCGACTCTATGGGTCTTCGACAAAGTCTTCGACATCCTGAACCAGCGCTATAACGAGCGGAAGCTCACGATCATCACGACCAACTTCAGCGATCGTCCCTCGAGCCTGCATTCGGTTCCTTTGCAGCGCACGGCTCCCCGCGAGGAAACCCTTTCGGATCGGATCACGACTCGGCTTCGTTCGCGCCTCTACGAGATGTGCCGCGACCTCTCTCTCGACGGCGGCGATTATCGGCAGAGCACGCTCCAGGCCAACTTCAAGGGCTGACGGTGGAGGCTCTCGCCATCCCCGACGAGTTCTCCGGCGTTGACATCCATCCGTAGGCGCGATTCAATAGGCGCGCCCAGGAGGTCGACGCCAATGAAATTCGTGCTGCCGCTCTCGCTTCTTCTTCTTGCAACCGAGCTCTTCGCTCAGGCGGGCTCGCCCGCGCTCGACGAGGCCCGTCCCATCGAGGCCGTCGATACGGTTTTCATCGAGGACCTCACCTGGATGGAGGTCCGCGACGCCATCCGGGCCGGCAAGACCACGGTTCTCGTGGCGACCGGGGGGATCGAGCAGAACGGACCGTACCTCGTCACCGGCAAGCACAATGTCGTGCTCCAGGCGATGACCGAGTCGATCGCCCGAAAACTCGGAAACGCCCTCGTTGCCCCCATCCTCGCCTTCGTCCCCGAAGGGGACTTCGACCCCCCGACGGGACACATGCGCTACCCCGGAACCATCAGTCTGACCCAGGAGACGTACAAGGCGCTTCTGCGGGACATCGCCTCGAGCCTGAAGGCCCACGGCTTCGAGCACGTCATCTTTATCGGAGACAGCGGCGGCAACCAGACGGGAATGAAGGAAGTTGCCTCCGAGCTCACCGTGCGCTTCGGCGGAAAACCCGGGGTTCACTTCATCCCGGAGTTCTACGACTACGACGGGCTCATGGCCTGGCTCAAGGAGCAGGGATACCCTCAGGTGGACCAGGGTCTCCACGACGACTACGGCATTACTTCCATCATGATGAGCGTCGACCCCGAGAGCGTCCGCTACAAGCAGAGGGTGGTAAAGGGGCTCGACAGCATCAACGGCATCAAGATCACCCCCATCGAGAAGACCCAGGAAGTCGGGCGGAAAGCCGTCGAATGGCGGGCCGACAAAACCGTGGAAGCGATTCGGAAGGCGGTAGGAAGCCACCCGGCGTCCTCTCCTTGAGGGGGCGGGTGGGCTAACGGCGGGCAACTTGACAGAAACCTCCCGCCTAGGGTATTTACAAGCTGTCAGTTATCATACCGTTTCATAATCCAGCGAACTCATAACGACGAGGCAGGGGGGGCGCCGGCTTTTGCCTCGCGTATATGGCCGGTTTGACTGCCATGATGTCGTTCGAGTATCGCGATCTCCTCGTCGCCGTTTGGAGCGATGAAACCCCGGGATTTTTCCGCGCCCGGGCGGAGGAGGAGTTCGGCCGCGCGACCCCTCCGGGGCGCATTTACCTTCCATTCGACGACCGCTGGTTCGTCCAGTACGCCGACAACGTCGAAGAGCTGAACCCGCGAGAGCTTCATTACGTCGGGGCGCGCCTCTTCGATAGCCTCTTCCAGGACGAGATCCTGCGCCTCTACGTGCACCTTCTCCAGCAGATCCGGAACACGGGGGCCAGACTCCGCGTGCGGCTCGCGCTCGACCCTCCCATCGTCGCCCGCCTTCCCTGGGAATGTCTCTACGACACTAGAAACGGTGCGTTTCTCAGCACGACCCCCGAAGTGACGCTGGTCCGCTACATCCGGCCGTCCGGGCAGGAACCTCCGGCGGTACCGGCGCGGCCTCCTCTCCGGGTTCTTCTCGCGGCCGAGTCGGGTCAGCAGGAGCGAGTGCTCAGGGAGGCGGCGACCGTGAGGGGAGCGCTCGCGCAGCTCGAGGCGGAAGGTGTCGTGAACGTTCTCGAGGCGGGAAGCGCTCTCGGCGGTGCCTCGCTCGGCGCCTCTAGCTTCGAGTCGCTCCTCGCCCGCACCTTCGACGTGCTCCACGTGGTGGCCGATGCCGCCCGGGCCGATGCCGCCCGGGATGGAGTCGGGGGCGGCGAGGCGCGGCTTCTCCTCGGAGGCGAGAGCCTCTCGCTCTCGGCGTTCGCGCATCTCCTCAAGGCCCATCCTCCGGGGCTCGTCGTCTGGAGCGGCGGGCGCGAGGCCGGCTTCACCGGTCCGGCGCTCGCGGAATCGATCCTTGCCTCGGTCCCCGCGCTTCTGGCGCAGCGCCGCATCGCGTCCAAGGAGCTTCTCGCCCCCTACACCAGCGCGCTCTATCGCGCGCTCGGCGCCATGAAGCCGGTCGATGCCGCGCTCGCCGAGGCCCGGGCTGCCGTCCTGTCCCAGTTCCCGGACGAGACGGAGTGGGTGGCGCCGGCGCTCTATCTTTCGCGCAAGGACGCGACGGTGCTGTTTCACCCCGGCCGGGGCTCGGTTCAGGACGTCTACCAGCTCTCCGAAGGCCGCTACCGGCGCCGGCTCCGCGAGACCCTCAACCGGTTCTGGCCGAAGCCCGAGCGTTACTTTCCCCAGCTCCTCCAGTGGCTCCCGCGCGATGAGCCCCTCACTAGCTATTTGCACGCGGCTGAGTTCCTCGGCCAGCCGCATAGCGCCTCCGAGCTCAACCAGCGCTTCCAGCGCCTTCTTCTCCTCGGGCCCGCGGGCTCGGGGAAGACCATGGCTCTCTACCGCCTGTTCTGGGAGGCGGCCCAGCCGGTTTTGTCGTACGAGGCGAAGTCGCCGCTCCCGGTCTACGTGTCGCTTCCGGACCTGGACTACGAGACCGATCTTTTCTCGCTGCTGACGGCGGATCTCGACCCGGATCTCTTCAAGAGCGACCTGGAGGAGGGAAGATTCCTGTTCCTTCTGGACTCGCTCGAGGGGCTGAGCGCCCGGAGCGCCGTTACCCAGACCGATGCTCTGAACCAATTCATGAAGCGATACCCGCTGAACCGGTTCGTCGTCGCGGGCCGAATGCCTTCACCGCGCCCCGTCGACATCCCGAACTGGGTCGAAGTCCTGCCGCTCACCGAGTGGGAGGCCATCGATTTTCTCGTCGCCGGCTCTGCGATCCGGCCGGAATCGGCCCGGCTTCTCTACGCTCAGCTCGCGAAGGCCCTCGGGCCCCGCGCGGGCAACCCGCAGATTCTCGCGTTCGCGCGGCGCCTGTGGCGCGACGGCGCGCGCATCCCTTCGACGGCGACGGAGATCTTCCTGGCGTTTCTTCGGGTGGCGGGCGAGGGGATCGCACCCGAGACCCGCGACGGGCTCTTGCCTCAGCTCGCCTTTTTCATGACCAAGGAGGGACGCCTTTCACTCCTCAAAAATCACCTCGTGGAGGAGCGCCAGCCGCGCGGGATCGCCCAGCTCGCCCAGGAGGTCGCTTTCCGAACGACAGGCGCCACGTCCGTCGACGAGCTTCTTGCCGAGGTCGAGAAGACGCGCTTCTTGCGGGGTCCGGGGGCCTTCTCCTTCCCCAACGTGGCGTTTCAGGAGTTCCTCACCGCGTACGCGCTGAAGCTCGCGGCGCCCAACACCATTCTGAGCCTCGTCCCCTACGCGGATTGGCGGGAGCTCGACGGGAAAAGCGATGCGCGCCCTCTGAATATGAGCCGCGGGCCGTTCCACGGGGCGATCCCGTTCGTCTGCGGCCTCCGCGAGGACGGTCCGAAGCTCGTGGAGCGCCTCGTGGAGCGGGATCTCGTGCTCGCGGCCTCGAGCTTCCGAGAGTGCCGGCCGTCGATGACCGTCGATCTCGCGCTCCGAGCGGGAGTCGAGCGGGCTCTCGCGTCGACCTCGGAGCTCGACCAGAGGGTCGCCTGCCTGAGTCTCGAGGCGCGCGGCGACCGCTGGGCGGTCGACTGGCTCGAGGACGTCGCCGGCCGGAGCGGGAGCGCGGCGCGCGCCGTTGCCCTGGAGGCTCTCGGGAACCTCCGCTCGCGCCGCAGCGTCTCCGTCCTCGAGTCCGCCGCCGAGGACCTCGATCCGAGCGTCGCCAAGGCCGCGTTCGACGCCCTCACGCGAATCAAAGCGGGTTGAGTCCGACGCGCTAAACCCCTTCCCCCTCGCGGTTGCCGACACCCCCTCCGGCATGCGATAAAGGAGATCCTATCGACGTGGATTTTATCCCCCCTCGTCGCCTTGGTGCGAATCGTGAAAGACATAAAGATCGAAAAGGTGGACAGCGTCCGCTCACCCTTGTTTCATGCCTCGTTCGCCCTTTACCGGAGGGTTTTCCCCAAGGACGAGCAGATGCCGAAGCGCTATTTCTACGAGCATCTGGTGGAGGAAAAGCTGGGCTTGTCTCGACCCTTCCATTTTCACTATTTCGTTGCAATCAAAGGCGATAGAGTCCTGGGTTTCGGCTGCTGCACGTACCTCGCACTCGTCAACATGGGCTTCATCGACTATCTGGCGGTCGATTCAGGCGCCAAGGGCCAGGGCGTCGGGACGATCCTCAGGGAAAAGCTGGTCGAGGTCCTGCGCGAGGACGCCCGCAAGCACGAGCTCGAGGACTTGAACGCCGTCCTGGGGGAGACCCGGGAAGAGAGCCCGTGGCTTCGGCGGCTCCAGAGCCAGGGCGCTTTCGCTCTCGATATCGACTACCTCCAGCCGCCCCTCGAGGACCACAAGAGCCCGGTGCCGCTGGTGCTCTACGTTCAACCGGTGGCGCAGCCCTTCGACAGCCTCACCACGGACGAGGTGCGACAGGTCCTCTACACGCTCTACCGGAGGCTCTACCGCATCCCCTACCCGCTCCAGGATCCGAACTTCCGGTACATGCTCAAGCAGCTGAACCGCCGGCAGAGGGTGGGAGGCAAGCTCGTCGAACCGAACCCGATCCGCGAAGCGAGCTAGATTCTGGTGTAAGAAGGGGGATTAGGAGATAGGAGGAGATAGGGAGATAAGACGCGCCTTGTTTTCTCATCCCCTTATCCCTTCCTATCCCCATATCCCCTTTCTTACACCCTTCTTGAGCTCCCTAAGTTTCGTAGCAGCTAGAGCACAATCCTTCGCTCGAACTGGCCGTCGTTCTCCCAGGGAGTGGCCTTCAGGTCCGAGGCTTCGTCTTCGGTGGGTTGGAGCCGGGAGCCCGCTCGCGCCCGGGAGACGAGAACGTGCTCCCCTTGGGACGGCGAAGGCCAGGCGAGGGTGAAGCGGAGCCAGTCGTAAGGGGACGAGCCGCGCTCGATCGCGGCCGGCTCCCAGCTCCCGTCGTCGATGCGGATGTCGACGGCGTCGATGGGAGTGCCGTCGAACCAGGCGAGTCCCTCGATGCGCAGCTCGCCTTCGACGCTCCGCACCACGCGGGTCACGACCGATTTCAGCCGCATCTTCCCGACGGAGGTCGCCCGGTGCTCGATCTCCCCGCCTCGGCGCAGGCCCCGTACGGTGACGTACTCCTTCGCCATGAACCAGCCCATGAAGCGCGAAGGGGAAAGCTCGACCCTCTCGAGCCATTTCACCTGGGCGACTCCGTACCAGCCGGGCACGAGGAGCCTCAAGGGAGCGCCGTGCTCGGGGAGAAGGGGGGCGCCGTTCATGCGGTGAATGAGCAGGACGTCCGGCCCGAGCGCATCGGAAAGCGGAAGGCTTCTGGCAAAGCGCGACGGATACCGATTTGCCCGGAGCCTCTCCTCGGCGCGGTCCGCACCGACGAAGACCACCTCTCTGGTGTCCTTCGGCACTCCGAGCTCGCGCAACAGGGGACCGAGAGGCAGGCCTTCCCATTCCGCGCTTCCCACGAGACCCTGAACGCCGGCACCGCCGTTTCCCGCGCACTCGAACGCGGCCGCGACGCGCTTCGAGGGGCGGTTCACGATCTCCTCGAGCGTCAAAGACACGTCGCTGTGTTCGCACCCGGTAATGCTGAGCCTCCAGGAGTCAAGGGAGATGCGAGGGATTTCGTGATGCTGCAGAACGAAAAACTCGGAGAGGGGAACGCGCGGGGTCGCGATCTTCGAGAGGTCCGTGTATCGAATGCCGGGACGGGAAGGAGGAGGGAAGCTCGACGGAAGGTCTGCCCAGGGCAGGATCTCTTCCGTCGAGCTCCTCTGCAACTAGACTAGGTCAAAAGTTGACGCGCACTCCGAAGCGGAAGATCCTCGGCGCCAGGAAGTTGATGACCCGGCCGAAGTTCGCTCCGCTGGCGGTGTTGATGTCGTAGACGTCGTTCGCGTTGAAGATGTTGAACATCGCGAGCTCGGGCATGATCATCGTCCGTCCCGTGCGGAACGTCTTGCCGAAGGTGAGGTCAAATGTGGCGACGCTCTCGAGCCTCGATTCGCCGTTCTTCTCGGCGAGGATCGTTACCGTGCCCTGGTTCAGACCCCCCACCGTGAACGTACGCGCATAGGGCGCGCCACTCTGAGCGCGGAGGACTCCCGACAGCCGGAACTCCTTGGGGAGCTGGTAGCTGCCAACGACCTTGAACTGATGGGGCCGGTCCCAGAAAGGCTTCGCCCCCTCGGCGTTGATGAGGTTGTTCGGGTTGTCGTAGAACCCATTGGCGAGATCGCCATCCCCCCCGCTTACGCCTCTCGTCGTGGTCTTGGCGTCCATCCAGGTGTAGGACACGAGGCCCTGCCAGTTGTCGCTGAACCGCTTCTGCAGAACCAGCTCGACCGTGTCGGCATCGAGCGTGAACCCTTCGGGGTTGGTGAGCATCCTCTGATTTCTTCCGCGGAACGCAAGGTCGAGGTTGTAAACCGTGACCGGCCCGCCGTCGTCGCTCGTTCCCACGGTGCCATCGGGACCCGGATCGATCCGCTGGACGGGCGAGTACGCGGAGAAGGGGATTCCGATGTCGACGGAGTCGTTGAGGTTTCGCGCCTGCCGGTGGGCGTAGGTGGCGCTCGCGAACATGTCGTTTGCGAACTCCTTCTCGACTCCGACCGTGAACTCGTCGGTGTACGGGTGGAGGAAATCGGGGTCGACGAGGTTTTGAGCGGCAATGCCTCGGGCCAGGAGCGTCCCCTGCTCGCCGTTCTGGAAAAAGCCGTCCCCGCTTCGATCGGTCCAGCTATAGGTGTCCGCGAGGCTCGCATTCTGGTTCGCGAAGTTGGGGAATCCGGTGGGGAACTGATGATAATAACGGCCCCAGCTCGTCTTGAAGGCGCTCCGGCCATTCTCTTCGAGACTGATGACGACCGCGAGGCGAGGTGCAAAACTTCCCACGTCGAGAATGTTCCTTCTCTCGGGGAAGCTCCTCTCCGGCACCCAGGTGCCGGCGGCGCTGTCCTGCCCGGGAAGATACCCCTCGTAGGCATCGTAGCGGAGGCCGAGCTTCAGGGTCACCCTCGGTCCCACGTTGACGATGTCGTCGATGTAGAACGCGAGCTGGTCCACCGCTTCCCTCTGGATCAGCGGGGTGTTTCGAAGGAGCACCTGATCCGATACGCCGTTCCGGAAGCGGAGGTCGACGTCGTCGATGGAGGTGATGTTGTTCTCGACGGGATTGTGGTCCCATTCGGCCCCGAATTTGAACTCGTGGTTGGAGGAGAGGAACTGCTCGCTGAACCAGGTGACGTCGCCCTTGAGCGTATAGCGCCTTCGATCGCGCTCGACCGACTGGTCGCGGGCGTTGAAGAAGGTGTTGCGCCCGGCATCGAACGCCGACTGGCCGAGGACGTCGGGTTGCTGGTAGGTGGGAAAGAAGACTTTCAGGTGGCTGAAGCGGATGTCCAGGAGCGCGTTGTCGCTGATCGTCGAGTTCCATTCCGCCTGCACGATGTCGAAAGTGTCATCTTCGATCCAAGTGGCCTCGGCCGTTCGATTCGCCGCCGCGCCCCGGTTCGGCTTGTAATAGGACATGTGGTGCCACTCGAACCCCACGCGATTCTTGCTGTTGATCTGGGTGTTGTTCTTGACGAGGTACTGCCACATGTCGGTCGATTCCACTTCGGGAAATCCCGACACGAACCGGTGTACGCGCTCGTCGCGCCAGGAGAAATAGAACGTGGACCGATCCTTCACGATGGGACCGCCGAGCTGGGCGTTGGCGTCGGACAGATAGTCGAAGTCGCCGCGGCTCGCGCCGATGGAACGGAGATCGTCGGTGAGGTTGTCGCCCTGGGTGGCGCCATTCTGGAAATAGTAGGTGGCGCCGCCCCTGAAATCGTTACCACCCGTTTTGGTCACCATGTTGAGGAAGACACCGGGCGCGTTCACGGAAGCAGGATGGCTTCCCGTGGCCACCTGGACTTCCTCGAAGCTGTCGAAGTCGTAGTAATACCCCGAGGCTCCGAGCGCTGAAGGACAGGTCACGTTGACGCCGTTCAGGTAATAGCTGTTCTGCTGCCAGGAGCTGCCGCGCGAGGAGAAGAGCGCCTGGAGCCCCGTCTCGCTTCCACCGACGTCGAGGCGATTCGTGGTGACGCCCGGCGCCTGGTGCTCGAGGACCGACCAGACGTCCCGCGCGCTCGGCACCTCGGAGAGAAGCTGCTCGTCGAAGCTCGCCCCGGTGACCGTCGACTTCACGTCCACCAGAGGGGACTCGCCGATGACCGTAACCGTTTCGGCCACGGTCGCGATCTGCATCGCGATCTCGACCGGCGTGTTCCTGCCGATGTCGACGCGGATACCCTGCAAGGTCAGGGATTGAAAGCCGGAAAGCTGCGCCCGTATGTCGTAGGCCCCGGGAGGCAGGTTGATGAATCGATAGAGCCCCGTCTCGCTCGACGTAGTTACCTGTGCGGTGACGAGAGTCGGTCCCTCGAGCGTGACAGAGACGCCCGGGAGTACCTGAGACGTGGCATCGCGGACGGTTCCGCTGATAGTGCCGGTGCGCGTCTGGGCGGAGAGGCCCGTGGCCACCAGCATGACGGCGATTCCGAAACTCGAGGCAGTTCTATTTGACACCCTTAAGTCCTCCTTCTTGTTACCAGCCGATCGGATCAAGGTGTGAATCCACTTAGGTTGGACATTAAAGAACAAACCGTATTAAGAAGCAATCGTCATGCCCGGCTCTCCCAGAACAGACCCACCTTATTTTTCTAGGAGTTACAGCAGAATCTGTGATGGTTTTCACGAATCTGATACGACTCGTTGAATCGATGATCCGAAAGATCGTAGATCTTTTACTTTCTCAGGCAGGCGAGCACCCGCTCTTGCCCGGCCGTCCAATGACCGGATCCGTCTCCGTGCTGGATGAGCATGCGTCGATTCTCGTAGTCGGCCTTCGAGACCCGGAATCGCTTGTGGTTGGACTGCCGGTGGCTGTGGTCCCACGACTCGCCGAGCGCGGCGTCGTTGTAGCGGTAGACCCCGGTCTTTCCATAGGTCAGCCAGTTCGACCAGACGTCCATACCCGGAACGAGTCCCTGGAGACGGCCGTCCGGCCCGAGCGGAGCTTCCGACTCGACCTCGAGAACTCCGGGGATGACCACGCGCCGCATCAGACCCGTGGCTTCGAAATCGACCCGAGCCGCTTTCAGCAGTCGATACACCTGGGGAGCTCCGGGAACGAGGCTCGAATATAAATCCAGGACGGCCTTTTGCTGGACCGCGGTCATTTGCTGCGAGAAGTAAAGCGCCGTCCAGTTCTCCGGACCGAGGCTCACCCACGTCGCCCCGGCGAGATCCACTTCCCCGTAGTGCCCGCGCTCGAGTCTCTGCGTTGTAGTGGCGTGGCACGGGGGATGAGACGGAGGTGCGTTCGAGCGGCAAGGACAGGGCGTGTCGCAGGGACAGGCGGTGAATGCCTCGCCCTCGATCTCCCAGTCGGGGAAGCTCGCATAGCTCGCATTCGGATCCGGGGGACGCAGGAACATGCCGTTGCCTCCGTGCTCGGAAGTTTTCCGGAGAACGAAGAGCACGGTTTCGGCGAACCGCAGAGCCACCGCGCGTCCCTCTACGAGTGTCGGCTCGTAGACCCACTCCCGCGCGGCTTCGACCGCGGAGGGAATGAGCTCCGGCGCTCCCCGCAGCGGTCGCACATCCCGGACCGTGCCTTCCGGATTCAGAGTCAGCTCCAGGATCACGATCGATTGCAGGCCCTGAGCGCGAGCGTCCTCGGGGTATCGGGGCTCGACGAAACGGACCCTCTTCGGACGCGCGATCGATCCCCCGACGGGAAGCGGCTCCTCCGAAGTCTGCGAAAGGCCGAGAAACGGCAGAAAGGAGACGAGCCCGATAGAAAGAGCGCGGCGGAAGTGCACCGGCTTCGATTCTACCGCGAGGTTATGCTAAAGATGAAAACGCGATGCCGGCGATACTCCTTGTGCTCGCTTTCGGTCTCGCGCAGACACCCGAAGAGATCCAGTCGCGAGCCCAGGAGCTTTACGCTCGCGGCGATCTCGCAGGGGCGCGGCGGCTCCTCGAGCCTCTCGTGTCTTCCGAGCCCGGCTTCGCGCCGGCGCGCTTCCAGCTGGGCGCCGTCTACCTGAGGCTCGGAAGCTTCGACGAGGCGGCGAAGCTCTTCGAGACCGTCGTCGCTCAACATCCGGGAAACGCCGAGCTGTCCTTCCGCATTGGTCTTGCCTATTTTCTCGAGAAGCGCTCGGCAGAGGCGAGACTCTACCTCGAGAGCGCCCTCACGATCGATCCCGGGCACTCCCAGGCGCTACTCGCGCTCGGACAGATCGAGGGGCGCGAGGGGAATTTCGAGCGCGCCCTCTCCCTCTTGGAGAAGGTGCCGAACGAGGCGAGCGCGTACTACTACAGGGCCGCCGTCTTCGAGAGAATGGGCCGCGATGAGGAGATGCTCTCGGCCGCCCTCCGCGCGGTCGAGCTTTCCCCGCAGGATGCAAGTTTTCACAGATTTCTTGGGGGCGCCCATCTGAAGCTTCGGAATTGGCCCGAGGCGGAGAAGGAGCTCGAGGCGGCGCTCGAGCTCGGAGCCTCCTCTCCTTCGCTCTACCTCGATCTCGGAAGCGCCCTCCTCCGTCAGGACCACGTGGCCGAAGCGCAGAAGGCCTATCGCAAGGCGCTAGATCTCTCGCCCGACTCCGCCGAGGCGCTTCTTCAGCTCGGCTACGTCGAGTGGCGGCTTTCGAGCTACGACGCGGCAGTCGCGTTCCTCGAGCAGGCGATCGCGAAGGACCCCAGCCTTCTCCGCGCGCGCCACTTCCTCGGTCTCATCGCGCTCCGCCGCGGCGATCTCGAAGGGGCCGAGAAATCATTCCGCGAGGCGGTGGCGAGGGACGAGACGTTCGCCGAAGGGTTCTTCAACCTGGGGAAGATCGCGCTTCGACGCGGCGATCTCGACGGAGCGGTCTCGTATCTCGAGCAGGCGGTCCTCGTCACTCCCGACTACAAAGAGGCGTACTATCAGCTGGGCTTCGCGCACCGGCGCCGAGGAGACGCCGCGGCCGCGGAGCGAGCCCTCGAAAAGTTCCGAGAGATTTCAGAAAAGGAGTCGTGATGCTGGGTCTCGTTCTTCAAATCGTAGCGACGTTCTCGATCGTGGCCTACGACCCGGAGACGGGCGCCATGGGATGCGCCGTCGAGTCGCGCTACTTCGCCGTCGGGGCGGTCGTCTGCTGGGGCGAAGCGGGTGTTGGCGTCGTCGCCACGCAGGCGAACGTCAACGTGGGCTACGGCCCGAAGGGCATCGACCTTCTTCGTCAGGGTCTTTCGGCCGAGCAGGTCGTCGACCGGCTCCTCGTGGAAGACACTTTTCCCGGGAAAGACGGCCGCCAGCTCGCCGTGGTCGACGCGCGAGGCGGGATCGCGGTCATGACCGGCTCCGCCGCCAACGCCTGGGCGGGCCACAAGAAGGGCGCGACCTACAGCACTCAGGGAAACATTCTTACCGGTGCCGAGGTGGTTGACGGGATGGCCTCAGCCTTCGAGGGGGCGAAGACCTCTCTTGCCGAGAGGCTCGTGACCGCTCTCGAGGCGGGTCAAGCCGCGGGGGGCGACCGCCGGGGCCAGCAGTCCGCGGCGATCCTCGTGGTGCAAAAGGGCGCGGGGCGGAACATCAATAATGATGTCGCCGTTCGGCTGCACGTCGACGACCACCCGACTCCCATCGCGGAGCTCCGCCGGCTTTTGAACGTGCAGCTCGCCATGAACGCGCTTTTCCAGAGCCGGACCCTCATGACCGAGGGCAAGAACGAGGAGGCTCTCGCCTCAGCCCGGAAAGCGGTCGAGCTCTGGCCCACGGCATCCGATCCCTACCTCTACCTGGGCATCCTCGCCTATACCGGGGGAGACAAGGCCGAGGCATTGAAGGCCCTCAAGAAGGGAAGCGAGCTGAACCCGCTCTTTCGGGGCCAGCTCGATGCCACCCTGAAGTTCATCCAGCATCCCGGGCTCGACCCCGAGTTCATGAAGCAGCTCTTCCCCGAATGACTCTCGCCCTGGTCGCGGTTCTGTTCCTCCAGGAGGCCATGAGCCTCCTCGATCAGGGGAGGCGTTTTCTCGAGGAGCGGAACCCTGCGGCGGCGGAGAGAGTGTTCCGGGAGCTCGTATCGCAGAGCCCCCAGGACTCCCGCGCGAATTACTACCTCGGGATCGCGCTCGCGCGGCAGGATCGGACCGAGGAAGCAATCGTTGTCCTCGAGAACGCGCGGCGGTTCGCGAAGCGTCCCAACCCATCCATCCTCTACGAGCTCGGTACGGCGTTCTCGAAGCTCGAGCGCTGGCAAGAAGCGGAGGAGGTCTTGAAACAAGCAACGGAGCTTGTCCCGATGGAGGCGGTGATGCGGCTCCAACTCGGTTGGGTTTACTACTCGAAGCTCGAAGGCGAGAGGGCACGGGCGGAGTTCGAGCGGGTGATCGCGACCTCTCCGTCGGCGATCGCGTTCCTGTACCTGGGGCTCACGGAGATCGGTCTCGGCCGGAACGAGCCCGCGGTCGAAGCACTCCGGGAAGCGATCCGGCTCGAAACCGGGCTCCTGGAAGCCAACGTCGCTCTCGGGAAGGTACTCGCGCGCGCGGGCCGCGACGAGGAGGCGAAGCCCGTATTGGTCCGCGCCCTCCAGATCGATGGGAGCAACGCGGAAGCCCACTTCCAGCTCGGCCTCATCGCTCTTCGCCGCGGCGAGCTCGACTCGGCCTCCCGATCGTTCGACGCCGCGATCGACGCCGACCACGAGCACCTCCAGGCCTGGTATAACCGCGCGTTGGTCGCGGAAAGGCTCGGCCGCGGCGAGGAAGCCCGAGCTTGCTGGGCTCGGGTCGCGGAGCTTCGGGCCTCAGGAGCGGAGGATCCCGAGGCCAAGAGGCGCATGCGCGCTCGTACGAAGTGATTCTTCTCGCCCTCCTCACGCTCACGGATGTAACCGCCCAGGCCGGGATCTCTTTCCGGCACGATCACGGCGGAAGCGGCCGACGCTACATCGTGGAGATCGCGGGCGGGGGAGTCCTGGCTTTCGATTACGACGCGGACGAGTTTCCCGACCTGTTCTACATCAATGGGTCGCCGCTTCCGGGAACGAACGGTCCCCGCGCGGGCAACGCCCTCTACCGGAACTTGGGAGACGGCACGTTCAGGGACGTGACGGAACAGGCGGGGCTCGCGGGAGAGGGCTACGGCATGGGAGGAGCGGCTTCCGATCTGGACAACGACGGCGACATCGACGTGCTGGTCACGGCCTTCGGTGAGGATCAGCTCTATCTCAACAACGGCGACGGAACGTTTCGCTCTCGTGGCAGAGAAAGTGGCGTCGCTGACGATCGGTGGTCCTCGAGCGCCGCGTTCTTCGAGCTCGACGGTGACGGCTTCCTCGATCTCTACGTCGCCAACTACCTGGATTTCACGTTCGCGACCCATCGCGAGTGCGTGAGCCCGACGGCGGGGATTTCCGCCTACTGTCACCCCCAGGAGTACGGAGGGGTGGCCGACGTCCTGTACCGGAACCGCGGCGATGGAACGTTCGAGGACGTTTCGGCCGCCTCCGGGGTCGCCGGCCTCTCCGAAGGTAAGGGCCTCGGTGTCGTGGCCCTCGATTTCGACGACGACGGGGATTCCGATCTCTATGTGGCGAACGACACCACGCGGAACTATCTGTACCGAAACGACGGCGGCGGCCGGCTTACCGAAATAGGGGTCGAGGCCGGGGTCTCCTACAACGAGCAGGGACTCGCCGAGGCGGGGATGGGAGTCGACGCCGGGGACGTCGATCGCGACGGGCAGCTCGATCTCGTGGTCACGAACTTCGACTTCGAGAACAACACGCTCTATCGCAACCTTGGCGGAGGATTCTTCTTCGATGCCACCTCCGCTTTCGGTCTCGGCGCCGTGAGCCTCACCGAGCTCGGTTTCGGCTGCGACTTTCTCGATCTCGATAACGACGGCTGGCAGGATCTCGTGGTGGTGAACGGCCATATTCTTGACAACATCGCCGAGATCCAGTCGAACCTCTCGTTCGCACAACCCGGGCAGGTTTTTCGGAACGAAGGCGGGCGATTTCGAGATTTCACTGCGTCCTCCGGGCCGGCGATTGGAAGGCCGCGTGTTGGGCGGGGACTCGCGAGTCTCGACTTCGATCGCGACGGCGATCTGGATCTCGCGATCTCCTCTCGAGGCGGGGCGGCGGAGCTCCTTCGGAACGACGGCGGGAATGCGGGCGGCTTCATCGGCCTCCGTCTCGTCGGTGTCGCCTCCAACCGGGACGGCGTCGGGGCGAGACTCACCCTCGAGCTCGAGGGCCGTCCGTGGGTCGACGAGCTCCGAGCCGGCTCGAGCTACCTCGCCCAGAACGAGATGACCCTCTACGTGGGTCTCGGGAGCGCGCCGAAAGCCGAGGGCCTGTCGCTTCGCTGGCCCTCGGGGCGTGTCGAGGAGATCCAAAGCCTCGAGGCCGGACGATGGTACGTAGTGAAGGAAGGCGTCGGAGTGATCCGTTGAACTTCCTTCTTCTCACGATGCTTCTGGCGCAGGACTCGCTGCGCTTCCGCAATGTCGCCGAGGACGCGGGAGTCGCGCGATCTCTGACGTACGGCGGCATCGACGAAAAGCGCTACATCCTGGAAACGACGGGAACCGGCGCCGCGTTTCTCGACTACGACGAAGACGGAGACCTGGATCTCTTCGTCGTGGATGGACGGCGCCTCGAGGGCGTGCCCGAGGGCGCTTCGAACCGTCTCTACCGCAACGCCGGCGAGGGGCGATTCGTCGACGTGACCGAAGCTTCCGGTCTCTCGCGCCAGGGCTGGGGCCAGGGCGCCGCCTTCTCGGACGTCGACAACGACGGCGATTCCGACCTCCTGGTGACGTACTTCGGGGCGGCGCTTCTTTATCGAAATCGCGGCGACGGGACGTTCGTCGAGTGCGGCGAAGCCTCGGGTCTATCGCAAAAGGGCTGGCACACGAGCGCGGCCTTTGCCGACTATGACGCCGACGGGTTCGACGATCTCTTCATCGCCCGCTACGTCGACTTCGATCCGAAGAGCACCCCCGAGCCCGGAGGCGCTCCCAACTGCTTCTTCATGGGGATCGCGGTGATGTGCGGGCCCAAGGGCCTTCCCCCGGCGAGGAGCGTCCTCTATCGCAACCGCGGCGATTTCACCTTCGAAGACGTGAGCCAGAGAGCGGGGGTCGGGGTGAATCCGGAGTACGGCCTCGGCGCGGTCTGGAGCGATCTCGACGACGACGGAGACGTCGACCTCTACACCGCGAACGACCAGTCGGGCCACAACCTCTATCGGAACGACGGGAAGGGCCGCTTCCAGGACACGGCGCTCGCCGACGGCGTCGCGTTCAACGAGGACGGGAGGTCTCAGGCGGGAATGGGCGTCGACGCCGGCGACTACGACAACGACGGTCTCTTCGATCTCCACGTCACGAACTTCTCCCACGACTACAACACGCTCTACCAGAACTCCGGCGCCGGTTACTTCCTCGACGTGAGCTTCGCCTCGGGAGTCGCCGAGCCGAGCTACCTCTTCCTCGGCTGGGGCTCGGGGTTTCAGGATTTCGATCGCGACGGATTTCTCGACATCTTCGTCGCGAACGGGCACGTTTATCCCGAAGTGGCGAGAGAAGAGATCGAAAGCGATTACGCCCAGAGGAGCCTCCTGTTTCGAAACCTCGGCGACGGGAGATTCGCCGAGCTGGGCGAGGGGGCCGGCCTCTTAGAGCCTCTCGCGGGGAGGGGAGTGGCGTTCGGCGATTTCGACGACGACGGGGACGTCGACGCCTTCGTGACTCAAATGAACGGCAAGCCCGCGCTCTACCGGAACGAAACCGTGACGTCTCGACACTGGATCGGGCTTCGCCTGGTCGGCCGGAAAAGCGCGCGCGACGCTCTGGGGGCGAAGGTCACGGTCGTAAGCGGCGAGCTTTCTCAAATACGCGAAGTCCGAAGCGGCGCGAGCTACCTCAGCCAGAGCGACTCGAGGGTGTTCTTCGGACTCGGCGCTCACGAGCGAGTGGATCGTATCGAGATCCGCTGGCCCACGGGAACGGTCCAGAAGATACCCACGCCCGCGATCGCCGCGTTAGATCGTTACGTGCTGGTCGTGGAAGAGTTCTAACGAGGCTACGGCTTCGACGCAGGCACGGACGGCTCGTTGGTGACCGTATACAGCTTCCCATCGCGGAGATACATACGCCGCTGCTCCTGGGCGTTGAACGGCCGCGCCCCGCGCCGGCCGAAGACACCGATCTGATTTCCGAGCTCGTCGACAGCGCGGTCCCGATCGATCCCGCGGGAAACTGCCAGCGCCGGGCTGCTCGTCTTGTACGTCGCCACCAGCTCCGGCGTCGGGCGGGGGCTGAAGCCGTAGGCGCCCGGGGTGTCGTTGGCGGAGATGATCTGCACCACTCTCAAACCGTTGCGGCCATCCGCTACGTACGCGAAGGCGCTACCCGCGGTCATGCCGATCTTGACGTCATAGGTGTCGTTCATGGCGCCGCCCGCGTCGAACGTTTGATCCCGCCGCGGACGCCGCGGGCTCTCGATGTCGACGAGGACGAGCCCCTCCGGGCCCGCCGCCACGTACGCGTAGGTGCGCGCCAGGTAAAGGCCGCGAGCATCCCCGATGGGGACCGAGGCACCGGGCACGAGAGCGGGCTTGTCCGGAAGAGTGATGTCGAGAACCTTCAGGCCGTCTCGGTCGGTAACGATCGCGAAGCGGAACTGCACCGCGATCGCCCGCAAGCCTCTGAGCCCCTCGCTCACCCGGGTCAGGATACGCGGGCTCGTCGGCCGATCGAGGTCGACGACGACCAGACCCGATGGGGTGGCGACGTAGCCGACGGTGCCGGCCAGCGCCATCGTTGACGCGCCCGAGAGCGCGCCGTCGGGATTGAACGTCGCCGCGCGATCGATGAAATTGTTGCGCGGCTCACCGTCGAGCAGTGTCGAGAGCGGCCCGACGACGACGAGACCTTCCTCGGCATCCGTCACGAAACCGTAGCTGTATATCGGGTGGATGCGCTGCTCTTCATTCTCGGGCGCGACCTCACGACCCGGGTCGATGGTTGAAGTCGCGGGCAGAACTACCGAGGTGGCGTCCCGGGTTTTCACATAGAGCTTCTGACCGAGCGGGGATACCGGTGCGCTGACGATGCGCTCGCTGAAGCCCTTCTGATCGACCTGGGCGACGTCGTAGATCCTGAGGCCGCCGCCGCCTTCCGCGGCGAAGAGGTACTCCCCTCGGAGCTGGAGCGATCGGACGTTGCCGCCGTGTCCGTACGCGGTTTCAAGCCTTCTGCCGCGCGCGAGGTGCTCTCGGTACCGGTCCGGATAGGCCAGCTGGTGCAGCCGGCTTCCGATGACCGCCCCCGGCTCCTCGCGCTCGGACACGACGACGGCCTCGAGGCCGTCTCTCCCAGTGGCCACGTAGGCGTAGCGGCCAATCCAGTTGAAGAGCCCCGTGCCGTGCATGAGCACCGACGCCATCCAGGCGTTGTTGGTCTCGTCCCCGGAGACGTGGCACGAGGTGCAGGTTTGGGTTTCCGTCGTGCGCACGGTGTGGGGAACGAACGTGGAAAAAGCCGTTCCCGCAAACCCTCCTGACGACGTCGTCTGCTGCGCCGTGTAGATCCATTCCCGATTGGCGTTTTGCGACGAGACGAGGACGGCACAGGCTGACCGCGCTGGCGCGATGCGGCTCCCGGCGACGGTTCCGTCCCTCGCGAGGAAAAAGATGTCGTCTCTGAGCGTCTGGAAGTTGTAGGTCGTGTAATTGCGGCTCTCTCCGCCTTCACTGTGAAGATTGGGCTTTTTCTCGTCCGCCGTCATCGATAGGTGGCAGCCGAAGCAGCTCGTCGTCCAGGAGGTGTGGCACGCGAAGCACGTCATGTTGGAGTCGTCGTGAGCGAGGAGGTCGGAAGACGCCGTATTGTCTCCCCACGCCGCGCCGCCGCGCCGTACCGTTTTCGCGTAGCGCGCCTTCTCGTTGTACGACGGAGCGCCCGGCGTGATGCTCCTCAGGACCTGCGGGATGGTCCACTCGACTCCCTCGGTCACCATGCTTCGCTGGACGATCGCGTCGCCCGAATCCTCGAAACGCAATTCACCCCACGGGGTCTCGAGATCGGCGAGATTCGTGCCCGTCGACGCCGGCCCGGACGTCGTGAGCGTTGCGAGCTCGCGAACGGTGCCGTGGCAGTCGACGCAGTCGATCTCGATCGCCGCTCGAGGCTCTCCGTACAGCTTGCCGGTGCCGTGGTTGTCCTGCGAAAAGTGGCAGTCGACGCAGTGCATGCCCTTCTCGAGGTGGATGTCCATCATGTGGACGGCCTTGTCGAACTTCGACGGATCGTCGTCCGGCACCACGTTGCCGTCGGTATCGAGAAGTCGCCCCTTCTTGTCTTTCTTGTAAACCGCGCGGAACGTCCACCCGTGGCCGTGGAAATCCGCGAACTGGGTGTTTCGTGCCTCGTCGTTGAGACTGGACACTTCCGCGAGAAACTCCCGGTCGGACCACTTCCCTCGAAGCGCCGCGCCCTCCGGGTTCGCTCGCTGAATTCGATCGACTTCCGCCGAGCTCAGTTTCCTGGGCTCTTTCGGGTACATGAGCTGGCCGTCGACTTCGTTGTCCCACCACGTGTACCCGAGATAGCCGGACAGCATGTTGCCGCCGGGATGCATGTGACAGGGCATGCACTGGCTGGTCGGGATCGACGAAGTAAATACGTGCTTCAGCGGATGACCGGACTCGCCTTTTGGGATGGTGGGGTCCACGGTCTGAGTCCGGCCGCGGTTTCCGAAAGGTGCATACGGTCCGGAGCTCGCTTCCGAACGGTCGTTCGCGTAGACGACGTGGCACGCGCTGCAGCCGCTCGAGCGGTAATCGCCGGGGTGATCGTTCGTGCCGAGAAGCGACAGCAGCGGATCGACCAGCCGCGATTTCTGGGCGCCCAGGATGAGAGGGTCGGTGCGGAGGAGCGTTCCGAGTCCGCGCGTGGAGAGGTTCTTGTCCGGCTGGCCCGGCTCCTCTTCGATTCCGGGGAGCCCGACTTCGAGGACCCGCCGGCCGCCGCGCTCGAAGACCCGGAACCGATTTCCCGGCTGCCCGAGCTCCCACCGTGGAAACGGCACGAGCGCCGGGAGAACGCCGTCCTCCTTCGTCTGCTCCGGAGTCGGCGGAGGGGACATCGAAAGCATTCGCGACTGGCCGTCCGGCCCGTAACTCTCTCCGACGATCGGGTCTTTGCCGGGGAGAACGCCGTTGTTGTAGAGCGCGGCGCCGTACAGCATGGCGCTGTGGGTCATCATGCTGCTGGGCACGTTCTTGGACTGAGTTCGGTGGCACGGTCCGCAGGTCAAAGGCGCCACCCGCAGATCCCCCGGGTTCATGAAGCGGACGAAGTCGACGTCCTCTTTCAGAAGCGCGGTGTAGCTTTGCTCGGGGTTCGCCGAGCTCGAGAAGACCTCGTCGTTCTTGGGAAGCTTGTGGGCGCGCCTTTTCGCGTCTTCGTACGAAGCGGAGCCGGGCTCGCCTGCTCTCGTGATGGAAAAGTCGCCTCCGTGACAGTCGGCGCAGCCGAGGACCACGCTCTCGGCCGCGTGCATGGTCCTCGCGTCCGTCGACGTGTGACACGTGATGCAACCCTTGCTTCGCTCGGCCGCCTGCTTCGGGGTCACGCTCTTGATGCCCAGAGGATCGACCAGGTCCTGCAACGGCGCGGTGAACGCGGCTGCCGCGGCCAGTGGCAGGAGAAAGGAACCTGCGAGGATTTTGTGACGCATGCGGGTGTCGCTCCTCTTCAAAAGATGAGCCTCACGTCGACGAAGACGTTGTACAGAGTCTGAGACGGCGCCCCGCACCCCGGAATCGAGCAGGACGATGTGAAGATATCCTGAAATCCCGCGCCCGGCAGAAGCCCCGTGATGCCGCCGGCGATGAAGACGTTCTCGTTCAAGAGCGGCCGGTACAGAAGGCCGGCGGCGAGGTCGAACCCGATGCTCTCGTCGATGGCCTCCTGAAACAAAACGAATCTCAGCGACTCCGCGGTGTGGAACCGCAGATAGCTCGCGTTACCTACTACCCGCAGCTTCGGGGTCAAATCGGCCTCGACACCCGCGTGGAGGAGGAGGACGCCGGGGTTCACGTAGCTCGCTTGCCCCTCGAACTTGTTGCTCCTGAGATCCGGCAGCAGGCTGAACTGGGGCTTCAGCAGGACGCCCGTCTGCGTCAGGGGAATCGCCGAGCGGTTCCAGAAGCTGAAGGCCCCGCCGGCGAAGTTGGTGAAATCGTAGATGCTGTCGAAGCCGCTCGCGGTGTCATCTTCCGGATCGTCGTCGCCCGTCGCGAAGAAGAACGAGCCTTTGAACCGCAGCCAGTCCCGGTCGACGGACGCCTCGACGGCCGCCATCTGGGCGCTGACGTCGGTCGCACGCGCGGCGATGGGGTTGTGGTCGTCGGCGCCGAACGCGTAGTAGTACGCATGGGTGACGTTGAGACGCCCGATGTGGCCGTCCCCGGAAATCCCCAGGTACGACGCCGTGACCTCGTGGGGGCGAGGCTCGCCGATGCGCGCCGGCCGTACGGGAAACTCATTGAGGTCGGTGTGCACCGTGGGCTCGTCCCGACTGTAGTGGAAGCTCGGAGAAATCTGATAGCCCGGCGTGAGGAAGTCCTGCACGAACAGGTTCGCCACGAAGACCTGCTGTTCTCGTTTTTCGAAGGTGTTGAGCTCGCTTCTGGTCTCCTTCTCCAGGAGGTCGAAGTACGCCACGTTGTACTGCAAACGGTTCTTCGCGAGGTTTCCAAACAACCGTGCTCCGAGGTTGCTGTCCTTGAAAATGAACCCACGGAAATCCGAAACGAACGGCTGGATGCCCACGCGCGCCGAGAGGAAATCGAAATTGGGCGAGAGATCCGCGATCTTCACTTCGCCGAAAGCCTCTTCGAGAGACACGTCCTGCCGCCGCCGGTTCCTTCCGAGTTGCGGGTTGATGTTGACGAAGTTGTTCTCGTCCGTCCTCAAGTAGTTGAGGTTGAACGCCGGCGTGATTCTGAGAGCCCACGTCTTGGGACGAAAGGCGGTCTCTCCTTTGAACAGCTCGAGCGTCACGAACACCCTCGGCGTCGCGAAGAACTGGTCGCCGTCCCCGAAGAACTCCGCGCTCTCGGGCCGGTCGGCGCTCACCCCGCTCGGGACGGGGATGCGCCGTGTCTCCATCGGCGCTTCGAACCTGGTCTCGAACAACAGGAAGATCTCGTCGCCAATGATGGGCTTGTCGGCCTTGAGGACGTTCTGGTTGTAGGGATCGATGAGCCTTCCTTTGACGATGCGCGGCGAATCGGGAAACGCGATGTCCCAGCGATCCGGCATAGGAGTAAAGATGACCTCCCCCTCGGGCTCCGGAGGGGGCGAGGTCGGCAGTTCCGGCGGAGGGAGCGGCGTTGGCGGCTCCGGCGGCGAGGGTGGGGTTGGGGTTTCCGGCGGCGGGGGCGGCGGTACTCGGTCTTCCAACGGAATTCGATCGAGCGAGGGCGACACGACCCTCCCCTCGGAAATGGTGAAGCTCTGGCCGTCGACGGTCTCGAAGACGACTTGCCCGTTTCCGCGAACCAGGCGCCGGACGACGAACTGACGGCCGTCCGTCAACTGCAGCAGCCAGGGAATGGCTTCGAGCGGCGGAGAGACGACCTGATCCTCGGAGACGCTGAAGATACCGCCGTCGGTCGTCTGGAGCACTACCCGATCGTTCTGGCGGATGACGCGCGTCACCTCGAGGCGCCTGCCGTCTCGAAGCTCGACGACTTGCTGGGCCAGTGCGAATGCGACAGGCATCGCGGCGACGCACAGGCAGGCGACGAAACGAGATCTCATCCACAGAGGGCACAGAGGGTGCGCGGCAATCATGGCAATTCGGGCGATCTCGGGAACTTGACGTACGGAAGGCGAGTGCCTCGGAACAGGAGAGTGTCGCTGCGCATCTCTTTTGGGGCTTCGAAACCGACGCTTCCTGCCGCGGCGATGAGGTCATCTTGATCGACACCGTCGCCGCTGACACCGATCGCGCCGGCGAGACGCCCCCCCTTGTAGAGCGGAACGCCGCCGGGAAAGATCGTGATCCCGTTCTGAAGGCGCCCGATGGGGGTGCACGGACCGAGCACTCTCTCCAGAGTCTCGCAGGGACCCATCGGCCGAGCGTTCAGGTAGTCACGGACCGAGAGGGACCTCCCGAGAATCTCGCCAATGGCGCCGAGAATCAGTTGCGTCTGCAGACCGGTGTTGAACGGGCTCCAAAGCCCCTCCGCGATCGAAAGGGGGCCGTGATCGGACCCGGCGATGCCCGGCGGGTAGAGGGGCTGCGCCAGAAATCCGACCGCTCGGGTGCTGTAGGCGATCGACCCGTCGAGAGGAACGCCCCCATCGAGGAACATGGAGAGAGCTTCGCGACGAAGCTCGTTCCCGGCGTTTTCGTGGCTGAAGAAGTTCGCGGTCCGCGCCTTTTGTGAGGCGATGTCGATCCCGAAACGGGGAGCGTCTTCGCTCTGCACGCTCCCGAGGATCGTGCCATCGGTATCGACGACGGCGATCGTGACCCGGGCCTCCTGATTGAGGGGCCGGCGGATCGCGGCCCGCGTCTTGCCGGCCTGTGTGAGCGCCTGACCCAGGATGCGCGCGACCTCTGACTCCGTCAGGAGCGACCCACCACGGGTTGTCCGACGAAAGCAAGAGTCGCCGCCCTCCCGAGGCACCTGCTGGAAAGTGCCGGCAACGTCGATCGCGGGCCCGGGCTGCGCCTCGGCGTGCACGTACGGGAAGCGAAGGCCGTCGACGAGGATCCGCTCGGCGCGAATCTCCGCCGGAGCTTCGAACCCCACCGCCCCCGTCACCGCGACGACCTCCTCGCGACCATCCACGAATCGCGGATCCTCGAGAGGGTTCCGGACTGCGGTGTAGACGCCGTCACCTTCGACACCCAACCCCCCGACCACGTCACCGTTCTTGTAGAGAGGAATCCCGCCGGGATCTCCGGAGAGACCGAGCGGAAGATTGCGAACGTCGCTGCAAGGAAGACTCGAGAACTGCACGCCGAAGAGCGGTCCTCCGAGCGGAGTGAAGTCGAGCTGTGGCGGGAATTTCCTCTCGATGATGAAGCTCGCGGTGCGCGTCGAGAACGCGTGACCAGCCGTCGACAAGAACGCCCCGGTTCCGGCCTTGGTCACGGCGACGAGGTCGGCGGGAAACGCCGTTCCCTCGAGGCCTCCCGCGACGGGATCGTCCCGGTCGGCGAGGATGACGCTCTTCGCCGGCGCACCGCTCATCGCGAACGCGGCGAGAATTTCCCCTTCGCGATCCGTCACCGCGATGTGCGCTCGCAGGCCGAGGCGTTCCGCCGCTGAAGCCGCTTGAAGGAGGATCGTGCGGACGTCCTCCTCGGTGAGTCTGGACTCCCCTCGGCTCGCGACAGGGCAGAGGCACGCCGCTATCGCGAGAGCGAGAACCTTGCGGTTCAGGCCGCCCCCTGAAACGTGCATGTATGGATTCCGCGTAAGATCGAATCTACATGCTTCGCTTTGAAGCCGTCAAGTTCTTTCGGTGAAAAACCGGCTTACTCGCGGCGCAGGTGGACGACCAGCTCGACATGGCCGAGCGTCACCAAAGCGCCGTCGGCAAGCGGTACGGGCTTGTCGGCGGGTTTACCGTCTACCAGCGTACCGTTAGAGCTCCCGAGATCCTGCAGCGTGACCGTCTCGCGATCGGTGTCGATGTGCAGCCGGGCGTGCACGCGTGACACACTCTTGTCGTCGATCCTGAGCGGCACCTGCTCGCCGCGACCGATGAGATGGGCTCCGGGCTCGCGCACGGTTAGAAGGAGACCTTGACCGGTCAGTCGGACCTCCTGGACGCGTCCCTCTCGCGGCTCCGCGCGCGAGGCGTTCTCTGGCTCCCTGTCCGGTTCTGCCTTCTTTTGGACAAACTTCATTGGCTCCGCTGGTTTCACGGGCTCCGCTGGCTTCGGCTCCGGCGTTTTTGGCTCGTTCGCTTCGTTTGGGCCGCGCGCCTCGACCTTCGGTTTCGCGTCCTCCGCCAGGGGCTCGGGCTTCGAGTCAGCTTTTGCCGGAGCACCCGGGTCCGCTTTCATCCGCTGATGAGCCCAGTCGGAGCGCTCGACCTTGAAGGCCTGGAGCTCCTCCTCTTCCCACTGCAGCCGGGTCTTCCATGCCTGCGGGAACTGGCCCGTTTGCAGGCGCGGGCGGCGGGCCGCCGTAAAAAGCCTTCGAGACGGATCCAGGGAGTCGCCCGCCCCGCGCGAAAGTGACGGCTGCCGGGATATGGGACCGGTCTTGACCTGCCCTCTCGCGATATGCACCCGGTAGGGGTCGACCTGGCCGAAGGAAAGGATATCGCCGTCATTCAACGACGCTACGGAAATCGCGACGCCGTTCACGAGCGTACCGTTCGCCGAACGGAGGTCGGTCACGAGGAGGGCATCCGTACTGCGCTCGAGGCGGGCATGGACTTTGGAAACAGCCCGATTGTCCAGGATGATGTTACAGATGGGGGAGCGGCCGAGCGTGGTCTCGCCGGGACCGATCGACTTCGGATCTTCTTCTCTCCCGATGGGCCCTATCGGGATGAGCGTCGCCTCGAGAATCCCCTCGCGGGTCTTCGGAGCCTCAGTGGATCGAATGACGAAGACGAGGTCGGCTCTTTTCCCGAGGCCGATCACGTCAAGGTGCTGCAGCTTCTCGGTCCCGACGAACGTACCGTTCACGAACGTCCCGTTGACGCTCTTCAGATCCTCGACGTAATAGTCCTCGCCCTCCTGCAGGATGCGGGCGTGACGCCTCGACACCCCAGGCTCTCCGACCTGAACGGAAATGCCTCGTTCGCTCCCGAGCACGATCTCACCCGCGACGGCGAAGCGACGTAGCTTCCCCGAGCTTTCCCGGTAGAGAAGCTCCGCTACCATTTCCCACTCGACGGGTGGTAGAAGTGGCAGGATTGGCAGGCGTCGCCGATCCCGCCCGCCCCATGGCACTCCATGCAGCTCGCGATCCCTTCGAAATTGAGCTCCTCGGCCATTTTGCTCTCGACGATGCTGGGATGACAGCGAAGGCAGTCGCCGTCGGTCTGCAGCACATGCGGCGAGTGCACGAAGGTGGAGCGCCGCAATTTGCGGGCGGCGGCCTCAACGCTCACTTTGGCCAAGAGTGGAACGTGGCACGCGTTGCTGCAGGTGGCGGTGAGCGCGTCGAGCACGCCTTGGAGCTCCTGCCGCGCGTCATCGTCAAGAGGGGCCGCCGGGGTCGGCCACTCCGGAAGTTTCGTGAGCCGTGCGAGTGTTCCTTCCGCGCGTCGCTTCAGGCTGCGCTGCTGGCCCAACAGTAACGTATTCGCCGCTGGCGGGACGCCCTCAGCGCGGAGAGAAATCTCGTCTCGCACCCGTTCGAGCTCGGATAGTCGCTGAGCCCGGGACGATTCCAGCAAGCCGCGGCTCGAAAAGCCGGGCACCAGGGATGACACCCGCGTGCGAAGGGCGTCGACGTCGTTGCCGAGCGCGGCATCGTCGGGAGCCGCCTCGGTCAAAGAGTCGAGCAAGCCATGGATCTCGTCGCGGCGCGCCTCGAGCTCCTCTCCCGAGAGGGCGCCCTCGGGAACGTTCGCGCTGGCTCGTTGGTTGAGGTGGGCTCGGATGTCCTGTGCCTCGGCGCGAGTATCGCCCTCGGCGACCGCCGCGAGCGCCTCGTTGATGACGTTCACGAGAGACAGGTCGCTTCCGGGGGCGATGGCGGTCTCTTGCGCGGCGAGACGGGCGTCGATCGCCTTTAGCTCGGCCTCTAGAGCGATTTGCCGGGCGCGAAGGCGCCCTTCATCCAGCCCGGCGAGCGGGGTGGCCAGGGATTGCTGCCGCCGCAGCTGGCGAAGCTCAGCGACCAGCTCCTCCCGGGAGCGCACGTAGTGGGCAGGGTCGAGCCGGGAGTGGATTCGCGCCGCGTTGAACGAGATCCAATCGTCCTCATGGCGCAGCCTGGTCTTGCTGATAGCGCCGAGCTCGATTGTGAACTCTTCGTCGCGAAAACTCCAATCGCCAGCAACCGCGAGTGCCCGGATCGCGGACGGCGACATGACGGCGTCGAGCGGCAAAGGCTCGGTGGCGTCGTTTCCGAGAACGTGGCACGACTCCGTGCCGCACGTCCTCTCGAAGGACAGGGGTGCGAAGTCGGACCCGTCGTACTCGTGGCACTCGAAGCAGCTGGCTTCGCGCTCGATATTTCGTTTTTTCTTGACGGCGTCGAAGTGTCCGGCGTGGCTGAACCGCGCGAGGCCCGTCACCTCGGGCGCCCTTCGCCCTTCGGGGCCGCTGGTCCTCAAAACTTGAAACTCGGGGTGAGCGTCGAAGGAACGGAAGTGGCATCCGCCGCAGTAGGCTTCATCGATGGTGCCGAGGGGATGGTCGCGGCCGCGGTGCTCGACGTGACACGCGGCGCACGCAAGCTCACCGGCTTCGAGCGCGCGTTCGACGTTGCCGCTGACATAGAGCGCGTGCGCACCGGTGGACAACGTGCTAGCTCCGCTGGGATCGTGGCAACGCTGGCACCGAAGGTTCGATACGCCGCCCCCCAGGGAGTGGCACTGCTGGCACTGAGCCTCGATGGGAGCGTGCGCGCTGGTAACGGGCCCCGCTGACAACGGCTCGTTGACCCCGATTTTGTGGAACAAAAGCAGGAGCGCCACGAGAAGCCCGCCGACGAAGAGTCCAACGGTGACGTAGAACCCCGTCCTTCGTGGGATGACGTAGTGTTTCGTCCGGTCCGGTGTGCCCCAGTGCGGTAGTCTCGGCATCAGTAGACAATCCAGACCGCGATGTGCACCACCAAAAGGCCTATCAGGAGACCTGCCGCGGGCACGTGGAGGACTTGCCAGCGTCGCAGGATACTTTGCAGGCTGTACTGTGCGTCGAGCTCCAGCTTCTCGGTATAGATCGTCATCAAATCCTCGACTCTATCCTGCTCCGATGGATCGACGAACTGGCTCATGCGGCGGAATTTTTCGAGCGCGCGCTCCCGGCCCGCGGCCACGTTGAACAGATACCCCCAGGAACCGCTGACCGAGCCCATCGATTGACGGGCCTCACGGTCATAGAACCGCTTCAGCCTGTCGCTCGAATTCTCCACCAGTGTTTCCGCTTCGGTCCGGAGCTTGTCCAGGATCGCGGGGATGCGCTCGTAGAGCACCTCCACCGTGAGCCCGTCCGCGAGAGCGCTCGGAATCCATTTCTGGAGCCAGACTCCCAGAAGCCCGGTCAGCGTCGTCCAAACCGAGAGCATCATGAGCGACCATCCGAGCGCCCCCGTCGGCCACCGGAAGCCCGCATGGATGAAGACAGAAACGAGAGTGATGACCCCGAGATAGACGTGCGCCTGCAGCCAGTTCCTGGCGGTGTTCAAAAACCGCGACGCGAGGCGGCGTCGCCACGGGTAGAGCATCTCGAACGCGAACAGGAACGCGGCCAAAAAGCCGAATACCAACCCGGGGCCGCGGTTGGCGTGCCAGGGAAAAAACAGTGACGATACCGCGCAGGCGGCGACGAGAGCCACCGAGACGATCGCGGTAGCTTTGAGGTTTCGTGGTACTTTCGGCGCGAGCGCGATACCGGAGCTCATCGCAGCGTCGTCGAGACCCGGTCGATGTCCTTGAAGTTGATGCGGATGGTCGCGCCTTGCGGGCACATCTGGACACACGCCGGGCCCTCGGGCCGCGATATGCACAGGTCGCATTTCGATGCCACTTCCACCGCCTTCCCGTCGGTTCGGACTTCGCCCGTCTCGATCATGACGATGTTGTCCCAGGGACAGCTCTTGGCGCAGTTGCTGCATCCGATGCACGTCTCTTCGTTGATCGTCACCTCCAGAGTGCCGACTTCGCGGGTGATCGCTCCCGTGGGGCAGTTCGTCATGCAAACCGGGTCGGTACACTGATAGCAGGCGCTCGGGATCAGCCAGTTGCGGTACTTGTAGCCTTCGCGCACGAACCGCGGCGTCCCCCCGTGGGTCTCGGCGCAGGCGCGTACGCAATCGTCGCACCGCGTGCATGTCGCGAGATCGATGAGCAGAACGCTTTCTCCATGGATGAGCCCGGTCTCGGCCGCCATCTGGAGATACTCGGACGATATGGGGTCGCGCATCACCGAGCCACGGGCCTTGAGCTGAGCGACGCCATCGTTCCAGAGCTTGTCCTCGACGTCGGGTGCGACGGCGAGGAGGCGCCGGAAATCCTCTTTCGAGATCTTGACGAGCTCGACGTACTCCATCGCCTGCAGGGTAAACGGCCAATCGAGATTCATGAGCAGCGCCGTCTCGCCCACGTACTCGCCCTTCCGCAAATAGGTAACGACGAGGTCGGTGACACCGGCGCGGACGCTGACGCGCACGTAGCCGCCCCGCACGAGGTAGAACGCGTCGGCCTCGGTGCCCTCATCTACGATGATCTGTCCCGGCTCGAAGGACAGAAGCTCGGCTCGTTCCTGCATCTCTTTGAGGAACCGCGCATCGACTTTGGAGAACAGATCGACGTTGCGCAGGTGCGAGCTGAGCGTGCGCCGCCGGTACCGGTCGTCGACGAACTTCTGGAACTCCTTCGACGTCTTCATCAACATCCGGAGCCCCGGAAGACGCAGCTGAAGGAGGCGTGTCGTCCCCACGGATTTAACCGTCGCGCCAACCGCGTAGCGGCTGAGCGCCGCGACCTCGCCGAAGACCTCGCCCTCCTGCATCAGCACGCGAGAATCCGGGGTATCCTCGATAGCCACGTCCGCAAGGATGAACGTCTTTTGGCCCTTGCCCACCATGCCGGCGATGGAAGACCGGGGACGAAGCTCCCTTGGGGCCGCGCCCGTCGCCGTCGAGCGAAGCCGCGGAACGGCAAAGCGTTCCTGGCTTTTGAGGTTGGCTTGCACTTCGACCGTTCCGCTGACGATGAAGAAGGCGGAGTCGCTGTAGTCGCCCTGACGCAGCACGATGTCGCCGGGACCGAACTCCACCCAGTGGACGTACTGGCGGATCTTTTCGAGGATCTTGTCGCGCGCTTTCTCGGGCAGCCCCGAGAACAGGGACAGCCCCTTCAGCTCTTCGACCGCGGCGGGAACGAGGAGCTTCAGCCGCTGCTCGTGCCTCCGCGCCAGCTCGGCCCGGTCGATCGCGCTCATGGGGATCGCCGGGTCAGAACCTTGAGGAGCAGAGCGGCGAGCTCTTCCTGAATGCGCAGCAGCTCGCCGTCGGGGCCGGTGAACTCGGCGAGCCTTCCGGCGTCGTCGACGTCGAGCGTGCCGCGCTCTCTGACCACCCGCTGCAGGAGCTCGAGGACGCGGCCCCGGTTCTCGGCCGCACGCGCCGTGCGCGTGGACGTCGATCGAGGCGATCGAGGCGATCGAGGCTCGGGTGGCTCCTCGGGGGACGCGTAAGGTTTCTGCCGTTCGACGGCGATGGCCGGCGGCTCGTAGGTGATAGGCGCCGGGCGATATTCATCGGGTAGAGATGTCGCCCGCGCAATCCAGGCAAAAGGGTCGTCTTCTGGTTTCGGCGCCTCGTTCGGAGGAGCGACCTCATCCCCTTTTGGTTTCTCCGTGGTGACGACGTTTCCGATCCTCGCGAGGAGCGGCCCTTTGAGCCTGTGCGACTCCGCCGATACGGCGCCGGGGTTGTGCGCACCGAGGTCGAAGTGCTCCGAAGTTCGGCGTTGTCCCGCGATCTTGGGAAGCGAGGCGCCGGCATCGAAGTCTTTACCCGACCCGTGGCCGGCGCCGAGAAGGTTGACGTCCGTGACGACGTGGCAACCGACGCACGTTCTCGCAATGACGGGCGGGTTGTTCCGGAGGTCGGTGAGACCGAGCGCCACCGACCGTGCATAGGCGCCGTCGTCGTTTTTGATCTGCTGGTGCAAGACGAGGTAGCTCGTCCCCGCACCGTGACAGGACTCGCACGACACTCCTATTTTCGGAGTTCCGCCATATACCGTCGCGTGGCATCGGACACAGGCACCATTGCGAGCGAGCGGGTCACGAAGCCCAGCGGCGCTCGCATACTTTCCGGAGTTGGGCGAGCGCTTCACCTGGTTCAGTCCGTTGTAGTGCGCGGAGAGCTTGAACTCCGAAGGCTCGGTCTTACTCCACTGTGTCTTCTGGTCGGTGTGGCACGTCGAGTTGCACTTGCTCGGTCCGAGCACCTCATGGGTCTGGGCGTGAACCCCCCCGTTCCCGCATATCACCACGGCGAGAACGACGGCGCGCGGAAGCACGCTCCGCGTGAACGTACTCAACGACGCGGATGCGAGGCGTTTCGTCAGCATGCTGTGAATGCGATGCTTATGGAATCGAAGTATATACCCCCAATACAAGGGGGATAAGGGGATAGGAGGAGATAGGGAGATGAAATTGGACGAATCGGTCCTGATTCATGTTATCTCCCCATCTCCTCCCATCTCCCCATCCCCCTTGTATTTTCTTTTTTGCGCCCTTGGCAGAAGTTTTGCACTAAGCCCAAGGGGTATCGTCCCAAGCGCTCTTTTTGTGTGGATTTACCCACGAACTACGACAAAAAAAACACCCAATTTCGAATACCTGCGGGAACTGAACCCATGTCTACAAAGATTCGACTGGTCCTCATCGTTGCCCTCGTGAGCGTGGGAGCGCGGCCCGCTCGGGCGAGCTTGACCCAGTGCGCGACGGACTGGAACAACTTCAACAATCCCGGCTTCCTCTCGGAGTACACGTATCAGGGGCAAGTGATCGCCGACGAGGAGACTTCGGCGGACAACTCGCATGGACCGGCCGCGGTGACCCCGTCCTGGACGGACCTCGCCTCCGGCTCTCCCGGGGCGTTTCCCGGCCCGGAAGCGACGTCGTTTTTCGGCTACTACGACGGCGGCACGGTGTACGACCCGGACGATCCCGCCACCATGGAAGACGATTACATCGTCTTCCGCATGCGGGTCGAGGGAAATCCGAGGACCGGCCCCGCGTTCGACAGCAAGCACTGGAACGTTCTGTTCGACGTGGACGGCGACGGCTACAAGGAGTATTGGGTCGACCTCGACGGAGGCACCGGTTCCGGACAGCAGCCGGATAGTCTTCGGATCCTCTACGACAACGCCAACCGGCAGGACATCGCCGATCCCGGCGCCGCGCAGGTCGAGGTGTTCACCGCCTGGCACTCTCCCGACGGCGCTCCGGCCTGCACCGGCGGCTCTCCCGGGATCTCGCACACCCGAACCATCGAGGTCCTCGACGGCACGCCCGACTGGTGGATCGAGATGCAGGTCCCGATGACCGCCTTCAACGATCTCGCGGGAAACCAGGTCCTCTTTCCCGACTCACCCGTGGCCTTCGTGTTCTCGACCGGGGCTTCGAACCAGGACCCGCTGCAGAAAGACTTCATGCAGGATCTGAACTTCCTCACCCTCGCCGACCCCATCACCTTCGGCGACGTCGTCACTCCGAGCGGAGTCCCGCGCATCGAGTTCACCGACGTAAACCTCGATCCCGTAAGCTTCTACGCCGTGGGAGATGACGTTTACGTCTACCTCACCGACCCCGTTTCCAACACCGATCCCAACACCGTCGAATGCATCAACGTCGTCGTCACCGACCCCTCGACCGGGGACGACGAGTCGGTCACTCTCTGCGAGTCAGGCCCGAGCACGGGGATCTTCACCAACCGGGGAGGCGCCTGCAAGGCGACCATCACCAACCCGAGCCCAGCGCCTTCGCCCCCCACCGCCTGGCTCGTGGGGTTCCGCACTTCGAGCACCACCGTCGACGAGAACTGGACCCTTACGTACAGCTCCGGCACCGACAACTGGGGCGTTACCGGCTCCGTCTCGGGAGCTCAGCCCGCCGCCTCCCACGGAGTCCCCTACACGTCGACCACGGGAGGCATTTCTTTCACGCTCTATCAGAACGGGCCCGCGAACGGAACGGTCATCTCCACCTGCACCCGTGCCGCGGATCCTCTTCCGACCTCGTCCGCAGGCGGGACGGACAACGACGGAACGCTCCAGGTGTTTGGGGGGAATAAAATCTACGTCTCCTACACCAACCCCAACGCCATCACCGTCACCGACCAGGCCGTCATCCTGGGATCCTGTGAGGCCCTGATCGTGTTCACCCGGGCAACGGGCCTCCCCGCGTCGAGCTTCCAGCTCACGGTCGACCCCGCCACGAGCGATCGTTTGTACGTCACCGTCTTCCATCGCGAGGCGAACACCGACGCCCTAACCGTTCAGACCATCAGCGTCTTCCTCACCGGCAACGACACCCAGACGCTGACTCTCACCGAGACCGGTGTTGACACGGGAGAATTCCGCAACACCATCGGGCTCCAGACGAAGATCGACGACGGGGTGGTGACGCCGAACGACAACCTCTGGGAGGACGTCGACACCGGAGTGGTGACTGCCACTTACAGCTACAGCTGCGGCGGAGCTCCGTATTCCCCGTCGACCCAGGCGTCGCTCTTCTACACGGCCGGCGCCGGCCGGGTTTCGTTCGTGAACGGCGCCGGAACCCAGGACGTGGAGCTCTACGGGGCGAACGTGCCCGTGTGGCTGAAGGTGACCGACTCGAACGCCTGCACCACCCTCGTCGGAGGAGTCGCGACGCTCACGGTCACGGTGACGACGCCGGCGGGAGATTCCGAGACCGTCACTCTCTACCAGACCGCTCCCGGCTCCGGCGTCTACATGAATCGCCGTGCCGACCTCGTCACGACCGCTGCCTCGGCGGTGGTGACGTCGGCCTCGTCGACCTTCGTCACCGACGGGATCCTGGCGGGCGACCGGTTCGCTATCGCTACCGGCCCCGACCTGGGCCTTTACACCGTCCTGAGCGTCGGAAGCGAGACCCAGATCACGCTCACCACCGCGCTCACCGCCACTCGAACCGGGATCGGTTTCACGGCCCAACCCCTGATCACGGCCACCGACGACGGCGCCGTCGTCGCCAACGACCGGGTGCTCGAGGCGGATCACGAGGACACGCTCACGGTGAGCTACACCGACTGCAGCGACGGCGACACCGACCCGACGAACGACGTGAAGATGGATACCGCGGTTTACAACGCGCCGCCTCTCCTCATCAACGAGGTCCTCTTCTACCCCGACACCGCGGCGAGCTCGTGCCAGACCGAGGCGGTCGAGCTCTACAACGCCTCCACGGGTCCCATCACCGCCACCGGCTACACCATAGCCGACGAGGACGGCTTCAGCTACGTGATCCCGACTCTCGGCGGCTCCAACATCGTTCTCCAGCCGGGCGAGCTCATCTACCTGTCGCTTTGGAACGCCAACCCGCCCAACAACTTTTTCCTGAGTGGGACCTACTATCTGTTCACCCAAGCGGGGACCACGTACCCCTCCGATCGTTTCGCCGACCCGATCGTCGATCTCGCCGACCAGGTCACCTTGTTCGACTCCTTCGGCGTCGTTCAGGACTACGTCGGGTGGAGCTCGACTCTTTCTCCCTCTCTCGATTTCTACAGCGACGACACCCCGGCAGTGCTCCAAACGATCTGGCAGGACGACTCGTTCAAGAACGCGACGTCGGTGGTTCTCGCCCAGTCGATGGCTCGCTCCGCGAACGGTTTCGACACCAATAAACCCACGGACTGGGGATTCGTTTCCAACAATACGTGCCAGATCATCGCCACCCGCGCCTTCGTTTCGTCCTTCCGCGCGTTCCGCGAAGGCGGACGGGTCGTCACCGAGTGGGAGACGGGCTCTCAGAGCGGAACGGTGGGCTTCTACCTCTACCGGCTGGACGAACGAGGCGAGGGATACGTTCAAGTGACGAGAGAGCTCGTGCCCGCCCTCCTCGATGCCCCACAGGGCGGATTGTACCGGGTCCTCGATCCGGGCGCTCGGGGCGAGACCCTGAGCTACGTCCTCATGGAGATGGAGTCCGGACCGTCAGGGACCGCGCACTTGTTCCATGGCCCCTACACCGTTCGCGTCGACGAGGCAGGGGCGGTTTCGAGGGCTCCGCGTCGGCGTGGCGCGAGCGAGGAGTCCTTCGCCTTCGCGGTTTCGAACGAAGAGCGCTCCCGCCGCAGCGCATCAGCGAGGGGGGGCCAGGCTGCCCGCTCATCGAGGGCGAGCGGCCGCGCTCCGGGACGGCCCCGCGCGAAGATCGCCGTCGAGAGCGACGGGCTTTACTCGCTTTCCCTCTCGGAGATTGCCTCGGCACTCGGGATCACTGAAGACACTGCGCGAACGAGGCTTCAGAGCGGTCTTCTCCGGCTCACGAACGGCGGACGACCCGTCGCCTGGACGAAATCATCGGACGGCGGGCAGCTCCTCTTCTGGGGCGAAGCCGTCGAGAGCATCTACACGACGGAGAATGTCTACTGGCTCGAGCCAGGACGCGGGCTCGAGATGCCGACGACGCGGCGCGCGCGCGAGAAAGACACCGGCACGAGCGGGACCTCGTTCCGATATACGGCCCATTTCGAAGAGGACGCGTTTGCCGCAACCCTCGTATCCACCGACCCGGAATCCGACTACTGGCACTGGACCTACGTGTCCAGCGGTCATCCAACTTTCGGTCGGGCTAAGTTGACGGTGCGGCTCTCCGGGCTCGCCTCCTCCTCGGCGGAATCGCAGCTCGCGGTTCGTCTCTTCAGCGCGACCGATACCAGCGGGGGAGCGCGGCAAGATCACCATGTGAAGGTCCGGATGAACGGCTTCCCGGCGGGCGAGGCCCGCTTTGCGGGTATCGGCCCCTTTACGCTCGAAGCCGCGGTCGCCACGTCGATCCTGCGAGAGGGTGACAACGTCATCGAGATCGAGGGGCTTCGGGACACCGGCGCGCCGTTCAGCATCTTCTACGTGGACTCCGTCGACGTCACCCATCCCCATCGCTACCACGCATCGGGATCGACGTTCGTCTTTCGTGCCGACTCATCGCTCTTCCTCGAGGTCTCGGGTTTTTCCCAACCCGGCGTCACGGTGCTGGACATCACGAATCCGACCCGACCCACCCGGGTCGAAGCGGCGGTCGAGGAAACGGCAGGCGGCTTCGTCGTCCGGTTCCCGTCGTCCCCGGACGGGGTTTACGCGGCGGTCGCTTCCGAGGGGCTCCGTTCCCCTCTGCGAGTATGGGCCGACGAGCCCTCCAACCTCCGATCGGCTTCGAACGCGTTCGAATACGTGGTGATCGCTCCCGCTGAATTGGAAGAGGGAGCGGCCCGTCTCGCGAAGCTGAGAGAATCTTTCGGGCTCTCCTCGACGGTGGTGCTGCTCGAGGACGTGATGGACGAGTTCCACCACGGGATCTCGACTCCGCACGCCATCCGCGAGTTCCTCGCACACGCCTACCTCCGGTGGAACAAGCCTCCGAGGTTCGCGGTCCTCGCCGGGGCGGGAGACCTGGACTACAAGGGGCATTACGGTCTGGGAGGCAACGTCCTCCCACCGCTCATGGCCTCGACTCCGAGTGGGCTCTATGCCTCCGACAACCGATTCGGCGACGTCGACGTCGACGGGTGGCCCGACGTGATCGTGGGACGGATTCCAGCGGTGAACGCGGCGGAGCTTTCCGCCTACGTCGACAAGCTCACGGGCTTCGAAGCTTCGGGAATGTCGCTCTGGTCCGACGCGGTGCTCATGGTGGCGGACAACGACCCCTGGACCCGGTCGACGTTCGACCGGCACAGCGAGTCGATGGCGAGCGCCGTGCCATCCTCGTCTCTTCGGAGGATCTACCTCGGCCCGAAGAGCGCCGCCGAGGCGCGGGCTGAGCTTCTCGCTGGCCTCTCCGAAGGCGCTGCGCTCTTCAACTACGTGGGGCACGGAGGCCTCGATCGGATCGCCGACGAAATGCTCCTTCACACGAGCGACGTGCCGCGACTCGGCAACGGTAGCCGCGCCGGGTTGGTCACCGGGTTCTCCTGCAGCATCAATCGATTCGAGCTCGCCGGGTTCACTTCCCTCGGGGAAGCGCTCACCGTCGAGGCAACGGGCGGCGCCACCGCGGTTTGGGCGCCGTCGGGGCTCTCGCTCGATTTCGAGGCCTTCCGACTCGGGAGCGCGTTCTTCCGCGCCGCCTTCGACGGCGCCGAGCCGACGCTCGGTGACGCCATCCAGTCCGCCTTCGGCGCCTACCGCGAGGGAGGCGGAATCACGCTGACGCCCACGATCTACAATCTTCTCGGGGATCCGGCCGTTCGCTTGAAGTAATTAGCGCCGGAATACGATCTTGCCGCCCACCATCGTGAGCGAGATCCCCATGTCCCGGATGCGCTCGGGCTCGCAGGTGAGGATGTCCTCGTCGAGCACCACGAGGTCGGCGAGCTTTCCGGGCTCGAGCGTTCCTTTCAGGTCTTCCTCGAACGTCAACGCGGCGCCCCCAAGAGTCATCGCCCGCAGGGCTTCCTCGCGAGAGACTCGTTGATCCTCGCCCATGACTCCGGCGCTGATGGTGTCGCGGGTGATGAAGTGATAAAGGACCCATAGCGGTGGGTAAGGCACGACCGGCGTATCGGTGCCCAGGGACACGGAAATGCCGGCGTCGATGTAGGCCCGGAGCGGGGTCACCCATCGCGCTCGCGAATCACCCCAGTACTTCATGAGGCTTGGGGCAGCGAGATAGAGGTGGTCTTGCGCCGTGACGTGGAGGCCGAGCGCTTTTATGCGAGGGAAATGATCCTCGCGCGGAATGAAGCCGTGCTCGATGGCGAAGCGCCGGTCCACGATGCTCCGGTCCTGGTTCGCTTTCTCGTAGGCCTCGAGGACGAGATCGATCGCCGCGTCCCCGACGGCGTGGGTCGCGACGCGCCATCCCTTCTGATTCAGCGCGCGCACGAGCTCGATGTAGGGCTCGGTGGGAACGGTCTGAAGCCCGTAAAACGTCCCCTTCTGCCCCCAGGGCTCCTCGTAGGGCTCGCGCATGAGACCGCCCTCGAACCCTCCGTCGACGCCAAGCTTGATCCCCGCTACGCGGACCCATTCGTCACCGGCGTCGGGCGCAAGATTCTCGAGAGCGGCTTCGTCCTGGAATCGCAGGAGGACGCTCACCCGAAGCGGCAACTCACCGCGCTTTTCGAGCTCCTCGAGGTCTCGGTAGAAGGCTCGTGAGGCGCTTGCGTAGCGAATGCTGGTGAGCCCGACCTCGCTCAGTCGGTGGAGCTCGTCGGCGATTCCCTTCAGGCGCTCCTCGGCCGAGACCTCGGGCCTGGGAGGAAGGGTCACGGGGCGCCTGGCGGTATCGACGAGCTCGCCGTTCAGACGGCCATCGGGGTAGCGGCCGACGCTTCCTCCCTCGGGCGCTTTCACCGATTCCGCGATTCCCCAGCGGTTGAGGGCGGCGCTGTTCAGAATGTACTCGTGGCCTCCGCGGACGACCACCACCGGATGGCGCGAGGTCGCGCGATCGAGTTCGTCGCGATAGGGAAGCCGCTGCTCCGTGAGCTGGCCTTCGTGCCAGTCGCTGTTGGTGACGATCACCTCCCCTTCGGGAGTCTCTGCCGCTCGGGCGGAGATGGCGTCGAGAACTTCCTGTAGGCTGCGGGTGCGCGAGAGATCGACGCCCGGCCCTCCACCGATGCTGTGATAATGATTGTCGGCGAGCCCGGGAACGACGGTCTTGCCCCCGAGGTCGATCCTCTCGGTCGCCGAGCCCGCGCGATCGAGAATCTCCTCGGTCGTTCCCACGGCGAGAATCCGACCTTCTCGGATGGCGAGGGCCTGGGCGATCGACCCCGCGGCATCGAGGGTGACGACCTTCCCGTTCACGAGGATGGTGTCGGTGGGCTCTCTTGGCTCGCAAGCAGCGAGGAAGAGCGCGAGAACGAAACCTGGCCGCCTCACTTCGCGAGCATCGCTTTCCGGCGCTCGGCTACCTCGGGCGAGAACCAGGTGTCGAGAAAGAGGCGCCGGGACTCGGCACGGGTCTTCTCGATGCGCTCGAGGATCGGGGCGCGGAGCGCGAGCTTGGAGTGCCGAAACGCGATGGGCGGTTTTTCCCCGAGCTCCCTCGCGGCAGCTTCGGCTTCGACGAGAAGCTCGTCCGCCGGAACCACCCGGTGGAGGATGCCGGCCCCGACCGCTGTCTCCGGAGCGAGGAGCTTTCCACCGAGAAGCACTTCGGGGACGAAGGGGGGTGCGAGCGTTGCCCGCATGATCTCGAAAGCGCTCGCCGGAAACACGATGCCCAGGCTCACCTCGGAGACGCCGATTTTGTACGACCCCGCGGCTCCGATCCGCACGTCGCCGGTCGAAGCGAGGATGCATCCCCCGGCGATGGCATGCCCGTTGACGGCGACCACCAGCGGGAGCGGAAACACGAGGAGCTTCTCGTTCAGCTTCTCGAACTCGTCGAGAAACGACGCCATCTCCGCGCGCCCTTCGGGTAGCCCTCGAAGATCGAGCCCGGCGGAGAAGAACCCCTCGCGGCCGGTGAGAACCACCGCCTTCTTTCCGCTCTCGAGCGCGCGGTCGAGCTCCACCGCGAGGGACGACGTGAAACGCCCGTTGATGGCGTTGGCTTTGCCGTATTCCAGGCGAATGAGGTAAATGTCACCCGCCAAGATGTGCTCTGCCTACGCCTTCCCGGGAATGAGCTTCCCGAGAGACCATCCGATGAGAGCGGCGATGGAATTGAGGATAGGGTTGACGACGAGGCCGATCAGTCGGGCGATCATGGCCTGCCCCAACGGAACCGCTTCCGGGACGTTGAGCGCGATCGGATTGTTGAAGTAGGTGTCGGCTCCCGTGAGGTAGGAGCCGAGCGTCGCGAGGAAGATGAGAATCTGCCCGGATAGGCCGATCGCGACTCCGAGCATCATGGCCTGATGGAAGCGAAAGCCCCAGAGCGGCCTCGAGAACGCGCCGAAGAGGAGAGAGGCGAAGTAGGAGAACGTCACGATACTGAAGAGATTTGTGCCCTGCGCGTAGGGAAAGCCGGTCGCTCCGAGAACGAGCCGGCCAATCGCAAAGAGAACGAGGAAAAGAATCGCGAATCGCACCCGATGAAAGTAAGAGCCCATAAGTACCTCCTTGGCGACGCGATCTCTATCGTGGAATGGCCATTGAGCGCAACTTCTGCTACCTTCCTGCGAAGAGGCTTGCCATGGATTTCGCCATTTGCTTCAAGGGAGACATGGGCTTCGCGCGGACGAAAGCGATCTGCCGCCAGGCGGAGCTCGCGGGATTCCGTTACTGCTGGTTCTACGACTCTCACGTTCTCTGGCGCGATCCCTATCCCGTGATGGCGGCTTGCATCGAGCATACGGAGACCCTGCGCTTCGGCCCCTGCGTGACCAATCCCGACGTGCGCGACTGGTCGGTCGCGGCGAGCCTCTTCGCGAGCCTCGCGCTCTCGAGCGGGGGCCGCTTCGACGTCGGCGTCGGCCGCGGCGACAGCTCGCGGCGGATGATGAATTTCCAGCCGGCGGGCATTCAGCGGATGAACGACTTCGTCGGGACCATCAAGCCGCTTTGCCGCGGCGAGGCGGTGAAGTACGCGGAGTGCCCGACCGAAGTGCAGCTCTCCTGGAGCCACTACGATTTGCCGGTGTGGCTCGCCGCCTATGGTCCTAAAGCGCTCGCTGCCGCGGGGGAGCACGGCGACGGTCTGATCCTTCAGATCGCCGATCCGGGACTCTGCCGCTGGTTCATCTCTCAGGCGATGAGCGCCGGGAAGAAGGCGGGACGGGACATGTCGAAGTACAAGGTCATGGCCGCGGCGCCCGCGTGGATCGGTCCGCAGGCCCTCTGCATCGAGCAAACGCGCTGGTTCCCGGCGATGGTGGGAAACCACGTCGCCGACATCGTCGAGAAATACGGAAAGGATTCCAATCTCGTGCCCGCGAGCCTCACCTCCTACATCGAGCGCCGCAAGGGCTACGATTACCGTCAGCACGCGAAGAAAGACGCGAAGCACCTGGACTTCGTCACCGACGACGTCGTCGAAAGCTTTTCGATCCTGGGCTCGCCCGAGCAACACGTGGATCGGCTCAAAGCGCTGGAGGAAGCAGGCGTCACCCAGTTCAACATCTATCTCATGAACACCGAGGAGGAGCGCATCGTCGCCGAGTACGGCGACAAGATCATCCCGCGTTTTCGATAGACGGCCCGTTCGCCGGGCATGCGGGTCTTTTCCAAGGCCCGTCGGGATTCTCCCACGGGCGCCTTGTACTCTTCGGTGGAAACCGTACTAGCTCTGCTAGTTATCGATGACCCGGCCGGACTGAAACCGGGCTCGTGGCTTGCATAAGAAGAGCGGGAATGTCCTCGCCGCGAGCTTTCCTGGCGGCCACTCTTCTGCTCGCCGCTTCCGCCGTCGAAGCGCAGACGACTGTCTTTCGATCGATCGGCATTGCCGGTGGGACGTTGTACTCGACGGGGACGGCAAGCGTCGCCCTCGGCGGAACGACGGTCAATTTCGGTGGCGGTGCCTGCCTTCCCTCGAACGTCGGGCAGGGCGACCAGCTGGTAATCGGCGGCGAGACGTTCTACATTCTCTCGCGAAACACGTCGAGCCAGGTGACGGTCCAGACCGCGGCTGTGGCGGCCCACGCCGCCGAGGCCTACACCATTAGCCGCGCCTACAACAGCCTTCAAGCCTGGGAGACCGGCCAGCAGGGGGACCTGGTGGGCGGAAATCGCGTCGAGGTGGGAGTCGCCTACAACGACGGGCCGTTCACCACCGGCCTCACCATCAGCGGGTCGACCACCAACGCGACCCGCTTCATGAGGCTCACGGTGGATCTCTTCAGCCGGCACAACGGCACCGCGGGAACCGGTGTGGTGCTCGATGGCCTGGATTTGCCGGGCAACACCATCTCCGTCGAGGACGACTTCTCGGTCGTCGAGTGGTTCGAGTTCAGACGGCATCGCGGAACGAACGGCCTCGCGTCGGTCACGGTTCAAAACGCCTCCGGCGTGCTCCTCCAGCATCTTCTGATCCACGACTTCGACGACGTAGTGAACACCGTGGTCGGTATCAAGGGGGGGGTCAGCAGCGCTTTCACCGTGCGCAACTCCATCCTCTATGACGGCGGGGGAGCGGGACAGGCGGCGGCAATCCGCGGCACGACCGCTCCCACGACGGTCACCGTCCAGAACACCACGATCTTCGGGATGGCGGGACGAGGGATCTACGAGGACAACGGCACCTTCACCGTCACGAACACCATCGCCATGGGGAGCGCGGTGGTCGACTTCGACGTCGTTACCGGTACGCAATCCTTCAACCTCTCCTCCGACGCCACCGCCGCGGGAGCCGGGTCTTTGATCAACCGGCTCGCTTCGAACCAGTTCCTTCGAACAACCGCCGGCTCCGAGGATCTCCACTTGAAGGCCGGGGCGGACGCGTTGAACGCGGGAACGACTCTCGGCGGGTTCAGCGTTGACGCCGACGGAGACGGAAGGCCAGGTATCACCACCGCCTGGGACATGGGAGCCGACGAGAGAGGCACAGTCGTCTTCCGCTCGATCGGAACCAACCCCGGCGCTCTCGCGGCCGGATCGGCGACGGTCCCGCTCGGCGGCGTCACTGTCACCTTCGGCGCCGCTCTCCCGGCGAACGTGGGAACGGGAGACGAGTTGAACTTTCTCGGCCCTCCGACCGAGACACTCTTCATCCTCTCCCGCGATTCTTCGACGCAGGTGACCCTTCAGAGCACGGCGACCCTGGCCCACACCGGGCAGAGCTACGACATCACCCGAGCCTTCAACGATTTTCAGCCCTGGGAAGCGGCGCGCGAGGGAGACCTCGTCGCGCAGAACAAGATCGAGGTGGGCGTCGCTTACAACGACGGCCCCTTCGTCTACAACTCGGGGGGCCCCCCCTCGACGACGCCCGCACTCGTGATCCAGGGGTCGACCACGAGCCCGAGGTGCTACATAAGGCTCACGGTGGCGGAGAACCAGCGGCACAACGGGACCGCGGGCACCGGTGTGGTTCTCGACGGTACGGGCAATACCAAGTTCGGAGTGCGGGTGCGGGACGACTACACGGTCGTCGAGTGGCTATCGCTCAAGGGCTTCCACGGCCCGGGACTCGCGGGCGCCGATGGGGTGAGCTCGGCAGCGCGCAACGTCCTGCTCCACGGCCTCATCATCCACGGTTTTTTCGACGGCTCCGATTCTGCGAACGGGATCAGGACTGAGTTTGGGACCAGCGCTTCGGGCCTGCTCTTCACCGCGCGGAACTGCATCGTCTACGACGGCGACCAGAACGGAATCAGGGTCGACAACTGCGATGCGAGCGCCATCGTTCTGAACTCCACCGTCTACAACATGCACGGCACGGGAGGACGTCGAGGAGTCGCCGCGACTTCCGCGGGCGCATCCATGACGGTGACCAACACCATCTCGATGGGCAACGCCACCGACTTCTCCGCGGTCGCCGGCGCCACCCTGACCCAGTCCTTCAACCTCTCCTCCGACGCCACCGCCTCGGGGGCGAGCTCGCTTATCAACAAGCTGGTGGCGAACCAGTTCGTCGACACCACCGTCGGGCTCGAGGACCTTCATCTAAAGGCGGGCGCCGACGCCCTCGATACCGGGCTCGATCTGTCGTCGAGCTTCTGGGACGACATCGACCGCCAGTCGCGCCTTGGTTTGACGTGGGACATCGGCGCCGACGAGTCGGGAGCTCCGACCGAGGTGAAGCTTTTGTCGTTCCAGGCGGACGGCTTCGACGCGGAAGTGGTCCTTCAGTGGAGAACCGCTTCCGAGCTGCGCAACCTCGGCTTTCATCTGTACCGGGCCACCGACCCCGCGGGCCCCTACGAGCGAATCACCGAGAACCCGATCCCCGGGCTCGGTTCCTCGCCTTCGGGCGCGAGCTATCGCCACGCGGACTCGGGCCTTGCGAACGACGTCCCCTATTTCTATCGGCTCGAGGATATCGACGAACGGGGCGCATTGACGTTGCACGGTCCGGTTTCCGCGACACCTCGAGCCGGCGCGGGCCAGTCGCCTCCGGAAATCGATGCTCCCTCGGTCATCACCTTCGGAGATCCCGCGGCCAACCGTGTCGAGTTTCTGGAGTCGGGCCGGAGCGGGGTGACGGTTCGGATCACGACCGAAGGGTTCTACGCCACGCCCAACGACGACGGGACGGTGAATCTCGACGTCCCCGGGTTCGAGGTCTCGGGCGAGGAAGGCGCGCCGGCGCTTCCTTTGCTTCGCCCCTGGATCGATGCCGTGGCTGGGAGGGGCGTCCGCCTGGTCTCCGTCGACGAAGACTCCCTGGCTCGTTTCGCATCTCTGACTCCCTCGGGCGCGGCGCGCCCGGGAATCGAAGCTTCCTTTTCCGGAGTCGTCCGTCCGCAGCGCCGTTTCCGGCGACTCGCGGAGCGAAGCGGGCTCTTCCCGCCCGAGCCGGCGCGAATCGTTGGAACCGGATTTCAGAGCGAGACCAAGAAAGTTCAACTCGAGCTCGCGCCGATGCGGTGGGACCCGCAGGCGCGCGAGCTCACGCTCGCGCGGCGACTGGTCGTGCGACTGGCCTTCGACGGCGGAGCCCGCGACGAGACTTCCGAGAACCGTCGCTTTCGACGGCGGGCGAGCCGGGAGCCGCGCTCCGTTCTCACGCGGCTCGCACGGCTCGCCACGACCGAACCGGGGCTGCACGTGGTGCGATACGAGGAACTCTTCGGTCGAGGCGCGAGGGCTTTCTCCGCGGATTCGCTGCGGCTGAGCCGGTTGGGAGAGCCCGTGCCTTTTCACCTCGAGCCTCAAACGGGACGACTTGCTCCCGGTTCGCGCCTCTACTTCACGAGCCCGGGCGGGGCTGCGAATCCCTACGGGCACGAGGCGGTGTTCGATCTCGACGTTTCCTCGCACGGAAGCCGCATGGAGGTTCGGTCGGCCGCCCCGTCTCTCGAGCAGGTTCCGTTCGGGTGGGCTCGAGTCGAGAGAGAAATCAACCGCTTCTATCAGGCGGGCCTCGTCGATGCGCACGATCTCTGGTTCTGGGACATGCTGCTGTCGCCAGCGTCGAAGAGCTTCCCGTTCGAGACATACGGGCTCACGGGTGACGCCGCCCAGGTCGAAGTGAGACTTCAGGGCGCGAGCGACTTCGAGGACGTTTCCGACCACCACGTCGCCGTCTACCTCAACGGGAGCTGGATCGGCGAAGCGACCTGGGATGGCAAGACCTCCAAAACCTTCGACGCCGATCTCGCGCCGGGCCTTCTGAAAGAGGGCGCGAACGATCTCGTGATTCGAAATCTCGGCGATGCGGGAGCGTCCTATTCAATGGTCTTCCTGGACCGCTTCACGATTCAGTACCCGCAGAAGCTCGACTCTCGACGCGGGCCCTTCGAAGGCGGCTTCTCACGGACTGGAGCCGTGTCGATATCCGGCGTCGGGGTGAAGGCTCGCGTCCTCGACATCACTCGAGAGAGCCGACCCGTCTGGCTCGCGCGCCCGGCTTCGACGCCGGACGGCTCGATTTCGTTCTCCGTGGAGCAAGGACATCGGTATCTCGCCGCCTCCGAGGACGACCTCCGCCGTCCACGAATCCTGAAGCCCCCGAGCTTCAGGCTCAAAAGCGGCAAGAATCAAAGTGCGGACTATCTCGTAGTCGCTCCCGGCCGTTACCTCGGCACTCTCGAGCCTCTTCTCGCGCTCCGGCGCGGGCAGGGCCTGCGGGTGCGGGCGGTGGCGCTCGAGCAGGTCTTCGACGAGTTCGGATTCGGAGAGGAAAGACCAGAAGCCATCAGGGACTTTCTAAAGTACGCCTATCGTGAAGACCCTCGGGCGGCGCTTCGCTACGTCCTTCTCGTGGGCGATGCTACATACGACTTCAAGGACTACCTCGAAACGGGGGTCGAGAACGTGCTTCCGCCTTTGATGGTGCGCACCTCGTACCTGTGGACGGCTTCGGACCCGTCGCTTGCCATGGTGCACGGGGATGACCTTCTGCCGGATGTGGCGCTGGGACGACTCCCCGCGGCCGACGAGGGGGAGCTCCGCGTCATGGTCGACAAGATCCTGGCGTACGAGGCCGGCGCCGCGAGTCTCTACTCTTCGCCCCTGGTCCTCGTTGCCGACAACGCCGACGGCGCCGGAGACTTCGAAGCCAACGCGGAGGAAATCGCCTCCACGACCCTCGCCGGGAAAAACGTGCGGAACATCTACGTGAGCTCGCTCGGCGCGCGAGGGGCCAAAGACGCCGTTCGAAGCACTTTCGACGACGGCGCTTCCCTCGTGAGCTATATCGGACATGGGGGGATCGCCCTTTGGGCGGACGAGCATATCCTGAACGTCGAAGACGTCGAGACACTTCATCCACAGGCGCAGCAACCGCTTCTTCTCACCATGAACTGCCTCAACGGATACTTCCACTTCCCCTATTTCGACTCTCTCAGCGAAGCTCTACTCAAAGCGGAGGACCGGGGCGTCGTGGCGGCCTTCTCACCGAGCGGTCTCAGCCTGAATGCACCTGCTCATCGCTACCACCAGGCGATCCTCGCGGCCCTCTTCCGAAGAGAGCACCGCCGCTTGGGAGATGCGGTCCTCGAGGCCCAGGAAGCCTACGCGGCTTCGGGAGCGTTCCCGGAGTTGCTGCTTATCTACCACCTCCTGGGCGATCCCGCGCTCACGCTGCATTAAGAGATGGTGAGGCTGGTACACTGTGAGGAGCGCTCGCTCGCAAACTAAGAGGAGACCCCATGAAGCGTTCAACCGCGCTCCTTCTCATGGGTTTGGCGACACCGGTCAGGGCACAGACAGGCCCCCCGTGGAAGTACGAGATCTTCGGTAGCGCCGGCTGGTCGGATTTCGGAGGAGACGAAGGGGGCTTGGGTGGCGGCCCGAGCTTCGGCGCTGGCGTCGAGGTCCGGCCCTTTCGGCGGCTGGGCTTCGAGCTGGAAGTGAACCGCGTTCATTACCGCCGTTATCTCGAGGCAGTCACCTTGCCCGAGCCGCTACGGGCGCAGTTTCCCGAGCTCTCCGCGCCTCAGCTTCTGTTCGAGGGGACGGCGGTCTTCGTCACCGGCAACGTCGTGTATCACGTCGATGTCAGCCCGCGGATCCAACTCTACGTTCTCGGCGGGGCGGGGATCGTTCGCGAGTCGTCAAGACCGACCGAGGCATCTCCCAACGTACCGGAGAGAACCGTCGACGAGTTCACCTTCAATGCTGCGGCAGGGGTGGAAGTCTTCGTCTCCCGGCGCCTGGCCATCCGCCCGGAGTTCAGGACCAGCAATTTCCTGATTCTCTCGAGCTGGGACAGCCGCCTGTATCAGAACCGGGTGTCCGTGGCGCTGGCCTATCATCGCTGAACGGGTAAAGCTCAGCGAGAATGAACTCCCGCCCGTCGGGTGAGCGAACGACGAGATTCTCTCGTTGCGCTTCGATCGTGCGCTGGTTCGAGTAATATTTGAAGTCATGAGCGCCGCTGGGACACTGCACCCAAGGGACGTGCGGGCGCGCATTCGCCGAGGGGAATGGACCGGACCCACCGTGGGCTGCAGCGACGGCTACGTCCAGGCGAATCTCGTGGTGCTCCCGCAACGGCTCGCGGGCGATTTCCTTCTCTTCTGCGAGCGGAACCCCGGGCCCTGTCCTCTTCTCGAAGCGACGAGGCCAGGAGAGTTCGAGCCTCGCGACACGGCGCCGGGAGCGGACCTGAGGACGGACCTTCCGCGCTATCGAATCTACGAGCGCGGCGAGCTCCGGGAAGAGGTGAGCGACCTCCTTCGAGTCTGGAGCGACGATCTCGTGGCCTTTCTCCTCGGCTGCAGTTTCACGTTCGACGACGTCCTCGCGAAAGCAGGAATCCCGGTGCGGCATCGGGAGGAAGGGCGGAACGTCTCGATGTACGTGACCAACCGGGCTTGCGCTCCGGCCGGCACGTTCACCGGTCCCTTGGTCGTCTCCATGCGTCCGATTCCCGCCGGTCTCGTCGCGCGCGCGACGGAGATCACCGCGAAGCTTCCGCTCGCGCACGGCGCCCCCGTTCATGCGGGAGATCCTCACGCGATCGGAATCGCCGACCTGAGTCGTCCCGATTTCGGCGATCGCGTCACCGTAGGGCCGGACGAGGTACCCGTCTTCTGGGCCTGCGGGGTCACTCCCCAGGCGGTGGCCATGGAGGCGAAGCCGGAGTTGATGCTGACCCACGCCCCCGGGCACATGTTCCTCACCGACCTGACCACTGCGGAGTAGGATGGGATTGCAATGATCGCCTCCGTGATTCTCACCGCGGGCCTTTCCATCCTCGGGCAGCCGGTGCCCGAATGGCCCGCCAAGGCTCCCGAGAAATGGGTGCAAGGTGGACCGCTCACGCTCGCCGGACTGCGTGGCCAAGTGGTGCTCATCCGTTTCTTCATGGACGCAGACTGCCCGCTCTGCCGGGGTACCGCTCCGGCGCTCAACGAGTTCCACGACCTGTTCTCCTCTCGCGGCCTGGTGGTTCTGGGGATGTATACCCCGAAGCCTAGGCCACGGCCGGTTACCGTCGAGCGGGTCCGCGAGTACGTCGAGGCCTATGGGTTCCAGTTCCCCGTCGCTCTCGACGATGACTGGAGCGCGCTTCGGCGGCTCTGGCTCGATCGCGTGACCGATGCCGACTACACCTCGGCGTCCCTACTCATCGATCGCGACGGGATTCTGCGGCACGTGCACGAGGGTGGGCTCTTCGCGAAGGATGCCGCGGATCCCGAAGCCCGGAGGGGTTACCAGGAGATGCGCGGCGCGATCGAGAGACTTCTCGCGGAGCCTTGAGTTACTGAAAGCGGAGGATCCCCCATGCGCGCGCTCGTCCATGCCGCCGTCTTCGTCGCCTCAGTTTCCAGCGTTTTCTCGCAGGCCGAGGCACCCCTTCCCGTGCGGAAGGTGGTTTTGTACAAAAACGGCGTCGGCTATTTCGAGCACCGAGGTCAGACTCGCGCCGAGGGGGCAGTCGCCATCGAGCTTCCGAGCTCTCAGCTCGACGACGTCTTGAAGTCGCTCACGGTGATCGACCTCGGCGAGGGCGGTCAGGTCGCCGGGGTCAGCTACACCACGCTCGCTCCCCTGGACCGCAGGCTCGACGAGATCGCGCTCGACCTCGCGTCCACCGAAGGTCTCGCGCATTTCCTGAATCAGATCAAGGGCGCCCGGGTCGAAGTGCAGTCGGGCGGAGGGGTCGTGACCGGAAAGCTGATGGGGGCGGAAGTGAAGAAGCGAGAGGTGGGCTCGAGCGGAACCGTCGAGACGACGGAGGCGCTGGTCTTCACCGGTCAGAACCAAGTGCGAGCGCTCGAGCTGGGGTCGTCGGCGGCGATTCGCCTTCTCGATTCCGAGCTTTCATCACAGGTCTCACGCTACCTGGATCTCCTGCGGACGGGCCACGAGCGGGACGTGAGGCGACTCGAGATCGAGACCCTCGGCACGAGCCCGCGCTCGCTCCAGGTGAGCTACACGTCCGAGGCGCCCATCTGGAAGACGACCTATCGACTGGCTCTCGAGGAAGGGGAGAAACCCCTTCTCCAGGGCTGGGCCATCGTGGACAACGTGAGCGCCACGGACTGGAGCGGAGTCGAGCTTTCGCTCGTGGCGGGCGCGCCCGTGAGCTTCATTCAGAATCTCTCGCAGCCGATTTACTCGCGAAGGCCGACGGTTCCCCTTCCCCAAGGAGTCCAGGTTGCGCCGCAAACGCATGGCGCCGCTCTCGACGTCTCGGGAGAGGAAACGCGGATCGCGGGATCGGTCACCGATTCGAGCGGGACGGCTCTTCCCGGGGCGCTCGTCGAGGTTTTCGACCGCGACGGGGATTCCGCGGGCGAAGCGTACGCCGGCGAGGACGGTGAGTTCGAGCTCGCGGTGGCTCCGGGCACGTACCGCGTCGTCGCGAACCTGCCGGGTTTCTTGATCCGGGAGTATCGTGAAGTAAGTGTGTCCGTCGGACGGACCCGGCAACTCGACTTCACTCTCGAGGTCGGGGGAGTGAGCGAAACCGTGACCGTAACCGGCGAATCTCCGATGGTCGAGACCGGAGAGCGGGCCAAAGGACGTGCGCGCGAATTCGCATACGGCGTCGCGGCAGCATCACCTTCCGCCGCGCCTATCTCTCGAGCTCTCCGCGAGAGCCGTCTCGAGACCGCCCAGGCCAAAGCACTCGGCGACCAGTTCGAATATCGGCTTCCTCACCCCGTCACCATCGGCCGCAATCGCTCGGCGCTCCTCCCCATCGTTCAGACGGAGATCCCCGGGGAGAAGGTATCGATCTACAACGAGCGTAACGGCGACCCGCGGCCGCGTCTCGCGGTCTCCCTCGTGAACGAGACCGGCCTCACGCTCGACGCCGGCAGCTTCACCGTCCTCGACGGCGATGCGTTCGCGGGCGAGGGACTCACCGACGTCATTCGTCCCAAGGAGAAGCGGATTCTGAGCTACGGCCTCGATCTGCAGCTCGACCTGTCGGTCCGCAGGGAGGGTGCGCCCGAGCGAGTCACGAGAGTCGCCATCGGCCGGGGAGTGGTGCGGCGGGACGTGAAGCTCCGGAGAAAGGCCACCTACGTCGTGCGCAACCAGGACGACGCGCGCCGCGTCGTTCTGGTCGAGCACCCTCTCGACGCCGAGTGGAAGCTCGTCGAGACCCCCGCCCCCGCCGAGACGACCGCGGGCGAGCATCGCTTTCGCGTGGAGGCCGCACCCGGCGTTACCACCGAGCTCGTCGTCCAGGAAGAGAGCGCCCGCGAGACCACCTACGCCCTCTCGAACGTGAGCCCGCAGCAGATCGAGTTGTGGCTCCAGGAGCGGACCATCGACTCCGAGATCGAGAGAGTCCTGCGCCAGGTCGTCGCGAAGCGCGACGAGGTCGAGGCGGCGCGCCGTGACGTTGCGGCGCGCGACTCCGAGCAAGCATCGATCTTCAACGATCAGGGGAGGCTGCGCGAGAACCTGTCGAAGCTCGGGGACAGCTCCGAGGAGAAGGGCCTCCGCCGCCGGTACGTGGCGGAGCTCGAAAAGCAGGAGAACCGCCTCGAGGTGATTCGGGCCGAGCGGGTGAAGCTGGAAGCCGAATGGAGAAGGCTCCAGGCGGAGCTCGATGCTCTGGTGAGAGACGTCGCGTTCGAGAAGAGCTTCTGAGCCGGTTCGACAAAATTCAACGTGGGCGTTTCCGCAGCGTCTCCTTGATCCCCGCGATCTCTTCCATGCGGGCCTTGAGCCGCTTCTCGAAACCTTCGTCCGTCGGCCGGTAGTAGCGGCGCCCCTGAAGGCTCTCGGGAAGACACTCCATGCCGGTCGTCTTCTCGTCGTGGTCGTGGGCGTAGTCGTACCCCTTCCCGTAGCCCCAGGATTTCATCGGGTGGGTGACCGCGTTCCGAAGATGGAGCGGAACCGGCTCGGTCACGTCCTTCAACGCGTCCTCCGCCGCCTTCGCGTATCCGAGATAAACCGAGTTCGACTTGGGGGCGAGGGCGAGATAGACGACGGCCTGCGCCAGGGCGAGCTTTCCCTCGGGAATGCCGACGAAGTGGAACGCCTCTTTGGCGGCGATGGTCACCGCGAGAGCCCCGGGCTCGGCGAGACCCACGTCCTCGGACGCGAACCGCACGAGTCGCCGCGCGATGTAGAGCGGGTCCTCGCCCGCCTCGAGCATCCGCGCGAGCCAGTAGAGGCTCGCGTCCACGTCCGAGTTCCGGAGCGACTTGTGGAGCGCGGAAATAATGTTGAAGTGCTCCTCTCCCGACTTGTCGTAGAGGAGCGCCTTTCTTTGCATCGCCTTTTCGATCGTCTCGAGCCCCACGCGCTCCCCCTCGCCGGCGACCGAGGTCAGAGCCTCGAGCACGTTCAGGACGAACCGAGCATCGCCGTTCGCCTGGCGCGCGAGCCAGTAGAGCGCATCGTCCTCGACCGCGAGCTTCGAGCCGAGGCCCCGCTCCTCGTCCTCGAGGGCGCGCTTCATCAGAGTCGTAAGCTCTTCGGGAGTGAGCTGCCTCAGGATCACGACCCGGCAGCGGGAGAGAAGGGCGGAGTTGACCTCGAAGGACGGGTTCTCGGTGGTGGCGCCGATCAGAAACACGTTTCCCGACTCGACGTGGGGAAGAAACGCGTCCTGCTGCGCCTTGTTGAACCGGTGGATCTCGTCGACGAACAGAATCGTACGGCGCCCGTAGATTCTCCTCTCGTCCTCGGCCCGGCGCATCACGTCCTTGATCTCCTTGATGCCGGCGACGACGGCGCTGAAGGGCACGAAGTGGGATTGGGTTCGATGGGCGATGACCCGGGCGAGAGTCGTCTTTCCCGTTCCCGGCGGACCCCAGAGAATGAGAGAGCCGACCTCGTCCTTCTCGATCGCCGCCCGCAGAGCCGTTCCCGGCCCGACGATCTCCTCTTGTCCCACGATCTCGTCGAGGTCTCGCGGACGCATCCTCTCGGCCAGAGGCGCGCGCGCGCCCGCAGTCTCGCGGGAGGCCTCCGAGAACAGATTCTGCTGCGTCACCGGCCCAGCATATTGCGCTTTACGGCGGGCGTCGAGTCGCCTCGTAGAGGACGAGGGCTGCGGCCGTCGCGACGTTCAAAGATTCAACGTTGCCCCGCATGGGGACGGTCACCCGCAGGTCGGAACCTGAGACCATAGCGTCGTCGAGCCCGCTCGCCTCCCTTCCGAGCAGAATAGCGACGGGAGGCTTCCAATCGGCCTCGCGGAAATCGACGCCCCCGCGGGGGACGAGAGCCGCGAGACGAAACCCGCGCTCGCGCAAGAGAGCGACGTCGTCGATCTCGTGGAGGGGAACTCGAAGGAGGCTTCCCATCGAGCCGCGAAGCGCCTTTGGGCCGAACGGATCCGCCGATCCTTTCAAGAGGACCAGAGCTCGCGCTCCCGCCGCTTCCGCGATCCGGGCGAGGGCGCCGAGGTTTCCCGGGTCCTGGATTCCGGCGGAAACCAGGACGACCCCGAGCGCCCCGGGCTCCGCGACGGAGCGTGCGGGCCTCTGCGCCACGGCGAGGATGCCCTCGGGCGACTCCAGGCTCGAGACGCTTTTGAAGAGCTTCTCCGTCGTTTCCACGACCTCGATTCCCCTCGCTTCGAGCGACTGGACTTCGCCGGTCGCGCGACCGCCCGATACCAGAGCGCACTCGATCGCGATCCCGCTCTCGAGCGCTGCCTGAACGAGCTTCCGGCCCTCGAGGAGAAATCTCGGGTCGCGCCGTCGTCCACGGGCGAGCCGCCGGACGAGCTTGAGGAGGGGGTTCGCCGGGCTTTCGAGAAGTCTCACGTTGTCTCTTGAAATGGCGCGAGAGGGATAGGTATCATACTTTTCGCGGCGGGTTCCGCCGAGGCCAGAAAAGCATGTCCGTCGACATTCTCAAGAAGCTCAAAGAAGAGATCAAGGTCCTGGAGGAAGAGCTCCATATCGAGCTTCCGAGAGCGCTCAAGGTGGCTCGGGAGCACGGCGATCTCTCGGAGAACGCCGACTACGACGCCGCCAAGGAGCGCCAGGGATTCGTAAACGCTCGCCTGGGACAGCTCCGCAAGCGCCTCGCGGATCTCTCCATGGTGAACTTCGACCGCATTCCCAAAGGCAAGGTTTCGCTCGGGTCTCAGGTCACTCTTTACGATCACCAGAAAGAGGACGAGGTGATCTACAAGCTGGTGATGAGCGAGGAGGCCGACGCCAGAAAGGGCCACATCTCGACGACCTCCCCCATCGGGCGCGCGCTTCTCGGCAAAGAAGAGGGCGACGAGGTCAAGGCGCAGACCCCCTCGGGGGTGAAGGTCTTCGAGATCGTGAAGCTGCTGACGATCCACGATCTGATCGACTTGGACTAACGAGAGAAGACCAGCTCGTACAGTCGCCCTTCGTCGAACGTCTTCCTTAGCTCGAGCCGATCGGAGAAGCTGTCGACCCGTTCGAGCAAGGCTTTCCATCCGGCCTCGTCGTACCCGTTTCGGTGGAAGACCGCGTAGCGAACGGAGAGTTTCGCGAGCTCCGACAGGCCGTTCTCCGACGGGAAGGAAGCGAGCTCCCGAAAGAGCCGATCGTGCCGCTCCGGTGTGAACCCACTGTAACCGTTCACCATGGGAAGGAAGTGAACGGTTGCGTAGAGCATGTAGAGGGAGTGGCGCCTCGCGGCGGCGATGGTGTCGCGGGGATCGGGAATCGGGAAGTGGGCGACGGGACCCCGCTCCATATCGAGAAGCGCGTGGTCCATCGGGGACGCCTGAGCGGGGTAGGGTCGCGCGTCCAGAGGAAACGCCGCGAGCTCCACGAGTAGAAGAAGAAGGACGGCGGGAAAAGCGCGGCGCACGCGCTCCGCACCCATCCCCGCGAGAACCGCGAGCGCGAGGACGGTGAGAACGGTGAGGCGCGAGGGCACGCGTATGAAGTCGAACCCGGGAACGAGGCGGTAGAGAGCGGTGTAGAGGCCGGCTCGCGGCCCGAGACTGGCCCACAGGGAACACAGCGCGAGAATGACGTAGAAGCCGCCCGATATGCCCATGCGGGGCTCGAGAAAGCTTCGGACTCTCTCGATTGATCGGCTCAGCGCCGGCCGGAGCGCGAAGGGAGCCCGCCGGAAGATGCCGAGGCGCAGGGCGAGAAGGAAGAGGCCGAGGAGCGCCGCTCGGCCCCCGCCCGCGGCCGATAAGCGCACGCCGCCCAGATTCCACCGGAGTCCGCCCGCGGCTTCGATGAGGAGCGACGTGACGAGAACGGACACGATGGCGAAGTCCAGAGCTCGGAGCGGAAGGCTCGACGTCTCGCTCGCGGGAGACGCACGTCGCTCGGTTTTTCGCCCCGGGCGCCCCGGGAGAAAAGCCAGGAGCGAGAGAGAGAGAGGGACGAATCCTGGAAAGAGGTAGGCCTTCGCTCCTTGGAGGCCTCGGAGGCCGAAGGCGGACGCGGCCGCCCGGTGGACGTGGGTCGGAGACGAAAGGTAGCTCACTGCGTTGGGAGACCAGAAGACCGCCTCGTCGAGGCTGCGCTCGAGCGGAAGCTCCTGGCGCACTTGTAAATAAGGAAGAAGAAAAGGGAGGTTGAGCGCGAGGGTGAGCCCGAGGGCGCAGACGCCGTCTTTCGACACCGAGCCCGCCGGCCGAAGCTCGCCAAAGATCCAGAGATAGGCCACGAGCCCCGTCGCGGCGAGAGCAAGAAACGCGGCACTCTGACCTCCCGAAAGCGCCTGGAGCCAGAAGGCGAAGGCCGCCCCGAGGAGGTGCAGGCGCGTCCCGCCTCGAGCGTAGCGGTGGAGAAGCGCGAGCGAAAGCGGAATCCATTGGACCGTCGCGAGGTGAAGCTGACCGATCCGGAAGAACCGCGGCGGGCTCAGAGCGAATATCACCCCGACGAGAATCGAGCTCGTCGTCGAAAGCCCGAGCTGACGGCCCAGGGCATAGGCGAACCATCCGGAAAGGAATGAGGACAGAAGAAGCACGGCGTTCATCGCCAGAACGAGGTTCCCCGTTCCCCAGATGAGGGGGAGAGCGAGAAGCGCGCTTCCGATCTGGTGCTCGGAGTACGCGAGGGTGCGCGGCTCGGGATGAAAGATGTTCGCGTCGAAGATCGCGAGCGGCGCCGTCCGGAAGGCGTGGGCGTCCCATCCGAGCGTCCAGAGGAAGAGCCGGGTGTCAGGGCCGAGATCGACCGCCGCCGAACCCATCCGGACACCGAGGGGATAGGTGAAGACGAGGGTGACGGCGAGGAAGAAGGCCGCGGGCACGAATCGTCGCACGAGACGGAAACTAACACCGGCTTTTCACCGAAACAAATGGGGTATAATCCGAGAAAGAGATCCATGGGAGTATCTCGCGTCCTATCAACCGTTTGTGTCGGTCTGTCCTTCTGCATCCCCGCGAGCGCCGAGCCGTCGCGTCTCATCTACAAAGTCGAGGTCGACGACATCATCCACGGTGTCTCCGCGCGTCACATCATCCGAACGATCGAGAAAGCCGCGGAGGACGACGCCGAGCTCGTCCTCATCGAGCTCGGGACTCCCGGCGGCCTCTACGAGTCGACCCGGGACATCATCGAGGCGATTCTCTCGAGTGAAAGACCTGTCGTGGTGTACGTCGCGCCGGCCGGAGCCCACGCGGCCTCCGCGGGATTTCTCATCACTCTTTCCGCGGATGTCGCCGCGATGGCCCCGGGAACCAACACCGGCGCCGCGACGCCGGTCTCTGGAACGGGACAGGAAATCGAAGAGACTCTGGCGAAGAAGATTCAATCCGACGCCGCCGCCTATACCCGATCGATCGCCGAACGGCGCGGACGGCCTCCGGAGCTCGCGGAAAAGGCGGTAACGGAAGCGAAGTCCTGGACGGCGCAGGAGGCGCTCGACGCCGGCCTCATCGATCACATCGCTAATAGCGAAGCCGAGCTTCTCTCGAAGCTCGATGGAGCGACCGTCCGCCGAATCGACGGGAGCGAGGTCGTGGTCGCGACCGCGGGGGCGAAGGTCGAGCTCGAGGAGATGTCGACGAAGGATCGCATCCTCTCCGTCATCGCTAACCCCAATCTGGCCATCCTTCTCGGACTCATCGGCCTCGCGGGGCTCTACCTCGAGTTCTCGAATCCCGGCATGCTGGTGCCGGGTATCGTCGGCGCCATAGCGCTTCTCCTCGCGGCCTTCGCCTTCGAGATTCTGCCCGTCACCGCCGCCGGGATCCTGCTACTGCTCGTCGGCTTCGGACTCCTGGTCGCGGAAGCCTTCACCCCGTCCTTCGGCGCGCTCGGGACGGGCGGAGTGGTCTCGATCCTGTTCGGGGCCCTGATGCTCTTCGAAGAGCAGCCGCTTCCGACCCCGGCGCTCGAGGTGAGCTTGTCGGTGATTCTCCCGGTCACGATCTTCTTCGCCGCACTGGTCGTGGTCCTGGGGCGTAAAGTCGTCGAAGCGCAGCGCCACGTCCCGGTGACGGGGCAGGAGGGACTCCTCGGGACGATCGGCACCGTGAGGACCGAAATCCACGGCACGGGAAAGATATTCATCCATGGCGAGTACTGGAACGCGCGCGCGAAAGACCGCATCGCCGAGGGGGCGAAAGTCAAAGTCGTCGGAATCGAAGGACTGACGCTCGACGTGGAGCCAGTGGCAAACGGATCCTGATCGCTATTGCTGTAGTTAACGCCATTCATAAAGAAGGAGCGTCTCATCATGTTCGGTGGTTTATCGGCAGGGACACTCGCGGTTCTGGTCATCGTCGCCATCTTCCTCCTGAACTGGCTCAAGGTCCTGAACGAGTACGAAAGGGGCGTCGTCTTCCGCCTCGGGAACCTTCTGCCGAAGCCCAAGGGGCCGGGACTGGTCCTGGTGCTCTCGCCCATCGATCGCATGGTGAAAATGAGCTTGAGGCTCGTGGCTCTCGACGTTCCTCCCCAGGACATCATCACCCGCGACAACGTTTCGGTGAAGGTCAACGCCGTCGTTTTCTTCCGGGTGGTCGATCCCGTCAAGGCGGTGATCGAGGTCGAGAACTTCCTCCACGCGACCTCGCAGCTCGCCCAGACGACGCTCCGGAGCGTCCTCGGTCAGGCGGAGCTCGACGACCTCCTCGCCGAGCGCGATCGGCTGAACCTGCAGCTCCAGGACATCCTCGATCGCCACACCGGCCCCTGGGGCATCAAGGTGACGTCGGTCGAGGTGAAGCACGTCGATCTGCCGACGGAGATGCAGCGCGCTCTCGCGAAGCAGGCGGAAGCAGAACGCGAGAAAAGGGCCAAGGTGATCCACGCCGAGGGCGAGTTCCTGGCGGCGGGGCAGCTCGCGGCCGCGGCCAAGATCGTGGGCCAGCATCCCCTGGGAATGCAGCTCAGGTACTTGCAGACGCTCACCGAGATCGCGGCCGAGAAGAACTCCACCATCGTTTTCCCGCTTCCCATCGATCTGATCAGCCCGTTCCTCAACCACTTCAAAGGAGGTGCTCCCGATGAGCGGGGAAAGTGAAGATCTGAGCATTCGGGGCTCGCTCTCCGAATCCAGCCTCCCGGAGCTCCTCGGCACCATCAGCCGGAGCAAGGAAACGGGAATCCTCAACTTCCACGACGCCGGCCGCTGGAAGGCGATTTATTTCAAAGAGGGCCGCATCATCTACGCGATGTCGAACGCCCAGGACGATCGCCTGGGGGAGTTCTTGATCAAGACGGGGAAAGCCACCGTCCGTCAGTTCCTCGAGGCGTCGAAGCTCATCCAGCCTGACAAGAAGCTCGGCGCCGTCCTGGTGGACCAGGGGATCATCAGTCCCGACGATCTGTTCGTCGCCATCCACCGCCACGCGGAGGCAGTGGTCTACAGCCTCTTCGACTGGGCCCGGGGAGAGTACGAGTTCGTGATCAAGGACCTCTCCGCGGAGGGGCCGATGGTTCTGGACCTCGACTCCAGCAACGTGATCGTCGAAGGCATCCGGAGGCTCAAGGATTACACCAGGATCTATGCCGGCGTCGGTCCGCTCGAAACAGTGCTGCGGTCCTCGGAACATGCCGAAGGTCTTACTCACAAGTTGAACCTCGACGAGGACGAATCGCAGGTCTTGTCTCTGGTGAACGGAAGGTTGAACCTCGAGCAGATTCTCACGATGAGCTACCTTCCGAATTTCGAGACGCTCCGGATCCTCTTCGGGCTTCTGTCCGCGGGAGTGCTCGATCGCGGCGGCACGGGAGAGTCGGAGAGGATGGGGATCGAGCTCGAGTACGAGCTCCAGGAGATCGTCGAGCACTACAACCGGAGCTTCGAGGCGGTGTGCGCGTCGCTCCGGTCGAAGGTCGACGACGACGAGGCGCTCGTCTTTACCGAGCAGGTTCTCGGCGAGGTCGCGAAGCAATTTCCGAACCTCTTCGAGGACGTGGAGCTCGGAACCGCGGGCCGGGTGGACTTCGACCAGCTGCTCCAGAACCTCGGCGACAAGCCCCACGAAGCGAAAAAAGCGGTCCTCGTGGACGGGCTCAACGAGCTTACGTACGGGCTTCTGCTGGAGGTCGGACGAAAGTTCGGGAAGGGCGAGCAGGAGGCCGTCGCCACCACCATCTTGAGCCAGAGCCAGCCTGGAATTCCGGGCACATAAACCTGTTAACTTCAAGCAAAACTTGAGGTACAATACACGGGTTCCAGGCCGCGCGAAATCAAGGAGTACGTGGGAGATGGCCGAGTACGACGACGGGGCTTATTACGAAGTCCAGTTGAACAACAAGCAGTTGGTCTTCTTCTTCATGGCGGCGCTCGCCATCGCCGTGGTCGTGTTTCTGTGCGGCGTCATGGTGGGCCGGGGCGTCCGCGACGCGACACTCGCCGTGGCCCAGAACGACATCGCGGCGGGAACGCTCCCGAAAGCGTCACCGACCCCGCGCGCCACGTCCGTTGCCGCGCGGCCCACGCTCGATTACACCCCCCGCCTCGAGAGCGACGACGTTCCGAAGCGTCTCGAGCCCATGCGCTCGACGAGCCCCGAGACCACGGCGAGCGTGACTCCTCGCGAGACCGCTCCGGCGCCTCGGCCTTCCGTTCCCGAGACCGCCTCGGCACCGCCGCCCGCCGCTCGACGGGCTTCGACCCTCGGCGCCGACAGCGGGGCGTTCACGATCCAGGTCGTCGCCCTCAAGACGGAGGACGCGGCGCAGTCCCTTCTTTCGCGCCTCAAGGGCAAGAACTACCGCGCCTACCTCGAGGCCGGCTCCGACGCCGGGCTTCACCGGGTTCGCGTCGGGAGGTTCGCGACCCGCGCCGAGGCGGAAACGGTCGCCGCCAAGCTGCGCGACGAAGAGAAATTCAGGCCCTACATCACCCAGTAAACCGCAAGGCCAGTAATGCCAATAACGAAAGACGATCTTTTCAAGCGATACGAGGACCTCTGCCGCCGCGCCCGCGACGTTCGAGGTTATCTTTGACGAAGCTGCCCTCCGAAAATCCCTCTCCGAAGTAGAGCAGAAGCTCGCCGACCCAGGGGTGTGGTCGGATCCGACGAAAGGCGAGAAACTCTCCCGCGAGCGGAGCCATCTGAAGGGCGAGATCGACCTCATCGAGAAGCTCCAGCATTGTGAGGACGAGACCAGCACCCTTGTTGCCTGGGCCCGGGACGGGGAGAGTGTCGAAAGCGATCTCGAGATTCATCTGGACCGATGGGAGCACGAGGTCGGGCAGGCCGAGATCCAGAAGCTCCTCTCGGGAGAGCACGACCAGACGAACGCCATCGTGAGCATTCATCCCGGCGCCGGCGGCACCGAATCCCAGGACTGGGCGCAGATGCTCCTCCGCATGTACCTGCGCTGGGCGGAAGCGCGCGGGTTCAAGAGCGAGATGATCGACTGCCAGGAAGGGGAGGAAGCGGGCATCAAGAGCGCCACCTTCAACGTGATGGGGGAGTACGCCTATGGCTACCTGAGCTCCGAGGTGGGAGTTCACCGGCTGGTGCGAATTTCACCCTTCGATGCCGCGAAGCGCAGGCACACGTCCTTCGCCTCGGTCTTCGTGTTTCCCGATATCGACGACGAGGTGAAGGTGGAAATCAACGAGAAGGACCTTCGCATCGATACCTTCCGTTCGAGCGGACGAGGCGGTCAGCACGTGAACGTGACCGACTCGGCGGTTCGCATCACCCATCTTCCCACGGGCATCGTGGCGCAGTGCCAGAACGAGCGCTCCCAGCACAAGAACAAGGACGTGGCGATGAAAGTGCTGCGCGCCCGCCTTTACGACCTCAGGCTCCGGGAGCAGCAGGAGCGGTTCGACGCCATGCACGACGAGAAGAAAGAGATCGGGTTTGGAAGCCAGATCCGCTCGTACGTTTTCCAGCCGTATCGATTGATCAAGGACCACCGGACGAAGACCGAGGTCGGCGACGTCGACCGGGTGATGGACGGAGACATCGAACCGTTCATCAAGGCGTTTCTGCTGAGCCGCCGCAAGAACGGCTGATCTACTTCGCCAGCGCTTCGTGCACCTTCCCGACCAAACTCGGTCCCGGAGTGAGGGTCTTGTCTCCCTCGTCCTTCCACTGCGCGGGGCAGGCTTCCGCCGGCTTTTTCGCGAGGTAGAGGTTCGCCTTGAACTTCCGCATCAGCTCGTCGATGTTCCGGCCCATGTTGAAAAAGCTGACCTCGGAGTTGAGGAGCCGGCCTTCGGGATTGATGAGGAACGTGCCGCGAAGCGCGAGGCCCGCGTCCTCGACGTAGACCCCGAAGAGTCGAGAGACCTTACCCGAGGGGTCGGCGCCCATCAGATACTGCACGTTCTCGAGGCTCTTCTCGTGCTGTCTCCACGCGAGGTGCACGAACTGGGTATCGGTGCTGACGGTGACGAGCGTCGCGCCGAGCTTCTTGAAGCGATCTTGCTGCTCTGCCAGAGCAGCGAATTCGGTCGCTCAGACGAAGGTGAAGTCGGCGGGGTAGAAGAAGAGGATGGTCCACTTCCCCTGGGATTTGATCTCGTCGAGGCTGATTTTCCCGAAGTCGTTCTTGACCGGGTCGTACACGGAAAGCTCGAAGTTCGGGACCTGGCCTCCGAGCTGGAGGGAATTCGAATCAGGGCTCGTCATGAAATAGCAGTCTCCTTTTCGTACTATTGTTCGCCTTTGCCGGCCGAAGCGCAAGCCGGTACCATCCGAGGGGTGCGCATCCACCATATCGCTCTCCGCGTCCGGGACCTCGAGGCGGCGCGGGAGTTCTACTGCGGGCTTCTCGGGCTCCAGGAGATGAAGCGGGACGGTTCCCGCTCGGTCTGGCTCCGGGCAGGTGACGCTGTCCTGATGTTGGAGCGGACGCTTCGCGGGACCGGACCGGACGCGGGTTCCGGCCACGTGCTCGCGCTTGCGGCCGAGGATCTCGAGCTATGGGAAGAGAAGCTCTCGGCCGCCGGAGTCCCGATCGAAGATCGCACTCCGCACACACTCTTCGTGCGAGACCCCGACGGTCACCGGGTGGCGCTGAGCGTCTTCGGGTTCAGCGGCTGAGCTCTTCGACCAGGCGCTTCACTCGATCGTGAAGGTCCGGGGGTGCGCCGTAGAAGACCTCCGCGGTCTTTCCGTCCGGACCGAAGACCATGAGCGTGGGGACCGCGAGCACCGGTCCGAACTTCGCGACGAGATCGTCCTGACCCATCACCGAGTCCGACGGCGCTCCTTCGATCTCACCGAGCATGCGCCGCACGTCCCCTTCTTCGGAGCTCACGGCGATGCCGACGACCGCGAGGCGGTCGGGTTTGCTGCGTTCCATCTCTCCCAGGAACGACAGGGTGCTGCGACAGGGCGGGCACCAGGTCGCCCAGAACTCCACCAGCACCGTTCGCCCGAGGAGGCTGTCCCGCGAGATTTTCGCACCCGTGAGCGTCACCGCCTCGAACGAGGGAAGCTCGGAGATGGGAAGACGAGAACCGCCTGAGGGTGCGTCCACGCTCTCGATGCTCTCGCCCGCGAGTCTCCTCTGGACGAAAGTCTCCAGGTCGCGGACGAACTTCTCACGGCTCGAGGCTTCGAGCCAGGGAACGTAGCGGCCCTTGGGTGCGTCCGGCCACTCGAAAAAATCCCAGGGATTTGCGATGAGAGCCTCGTCCACGAAGATCGCCGGGTACTGCTCGACGCCGAATCTCGCGGCGAGCTCCGAGTCCCCAAAATTCTCCTCGACGAACAGCACCCGCCGGGGGTAGCGGCTCGCCACCTCCTGAGCCAGCAAACTTGCCGGCCCGGAGATGTTTCAGGTGTAGGGCCAGCGAACCAGGGTGATGGTGACCGGGGTATCCGCAAGTGAGGCGGTGAGCGCCAGGGCCAGAAGCATCGGAGTCATCAATCCTCCAGAAGTTGAAAGTAGAAGGGAATGACCTCCTCCAGGAGAACGGCCGCCTCGCGGCGATCCTTTTCCTCGGAGGAGGCGACCCGGTCGAGCGCTCGCTCCCAGAGGGACAGTGCGAGCGAGTGATCGAACGCCGGGTCGAAGAGCCGCGCGCGGTAGGGCACGCGGTCGAGGTCCGGAGCGGGAATCGGGGCGCTCGGATCCGTCTGTATGATCCCGAGGCGGAAACGGGCCTCCAGAAGGGAAGCGGCGGCCCCTAGATCTCGGTGGTCCGCGATGAGCTGCCTCGCCTCCTTGAGCGACGAGTCGAGCCGAATGAAATCCTTGTGGTGGAGAGTCGAGGCGTCGCCGCGGCCGTAGGCGGAGACGGTGCTCTTGGAGAGATCCGCCTCGACGTCGGCGAGCGGCCTGAACCTCGGCAGCGCGCCCTTCGGCTCGTCCTCGATCCGGGCACAGAAGGATGCGAGCTCCGCCGCGGCATGGGCGCTTCCCAGGTAGTAGAGTCCGCCTTCGATTCCGAACTTCGCGTACATTTTCGAGGCGCGGTAGTGGGTCAGGATCCGATACGTCGAGATCTCTCCCCGGCTCTGGACCAGGGCACTCCGGCCGGAGAATCCGGTTTTTTCGAGGCGGGCGGCTTCTTGTTCTAGAGCGGGTCCGTCGGCTTCCCAAAGGGCGAGGAACGCCTTGGACTCCCGAACTTCGCCCTGATGGCGGCTCAGAAAGGCCGCGGACTCCAGGATGTCCCGGGAGGAGGCGAGCCTTTCGAAAGCGACGTAGACCTTTCCCTGGGCGAGGTCTTCGGGGATCGGACGGAGCCCTTCGAGAGCGAAGGCGATCTCTTTCTCGGCGATCCCCTGCCTCTGGTTTTCGGGGATCAGCTCTTCGAGCCGCTTCACTTCGGACTCGATGGCCTGCGGCAGAGCCAGCCAGGACGTCAGCAGAAATTCAATTCCTTGAAGTCTCACGCTCTCGAGATTAGGCGTGAAACACCGTCCGAGTCCTGAGAAAAAGGTGAAATTTCGTCTAGCCGAGCCAGGGAGCGCTCAGATACGCGAAACCGACGACGCAGAGGACGAGACCCGCCCACCGCAGGGTCCGGATTTCAATGTCCGGAGTCCGTCGAGCCGCGATATGGAAGAGGCTCCGGGTCGAGAGGCCTATTACGAGCTGCACGAGAGCCAAACCCAGAAGATAGGCTGAAAGCGGGGTCATCTCCGCACCCACGATCGATTCTCCATACGCGTACCCGTGGAAGATCCCGGCGGCGGAGGCCAAAACAATGACGATCGGCAAACTCCGTCGTCTCGCGACCAGGAGCGCGCCCATAAGAAGAACGGACAGCGAGATCATCGGTTGCGACGCCGGCAGATCCAAAGCCAAGAGATGGACGCCGGTCCCCATGAGCGAGGCAGCGACGAAGGCGATGGGAATGAAGACCCCGCGGCGATGAAGCGCGGCGATCAATCCCGCGGCCACGACGAAGGCCAGATGATCGAGACCGATCACGGGATGGGCGAGTCCCGACACGAGTCCGTCCCATCCATTCGAAGGAGTCGCCCCTCCGATCGCGTGGTGCGCGCTCGAGGGAGTCGAGATCAATAGCGCACACAACGTGAGCGCACCCAGGCCCAAACCGTTTCCGATCCTCATCATTCCGTGCCTCCTAGAGAATTCCCGTGTTCCGCAACAGGACGGGCTTGCCGTGCGGGGTATGGCGATAAGCATCGGCCCACTCCTCTTTTCGCGTGAGGAGCTCGGTGTCGTCGGTCAAGTGCTTCCCGGTAACCAGGCGTTCGAGCGCCGCCAACCAGTGCTCGTAGTAATGGGACCCGTCGTCGGGCTCTCCGCGATCGGCCGCCGCCTTCAGCTCGCCGGCGAGCGTGGCAGCCCACTCCTTCCATGTGAAATGGCCCTGCGCGGAAAGTCGCACCGCGAGCGCGAACGCCTGGGCTTGCCACGGCTCGGCGAAAACCGGACCGCCTTCGTCGCGGGGAAGCCGCGGCAAATCAGAGAGGCGTTCGGAGTCGAGCGCCGAATCAGACTCGCTCAAGGTAGTCGTCCCACATGTCGAGGGAAACCGAGTCGCGCGGCGAAGCGCTCTCTCCCTACAACTCGCGTGCGGAGAACACCACGGAGTACACGTGCTGGCGCTTCTCTCCTTGGAAGTGCGCGTTGGTGTCGGGAAAAATATAAACACCGTGGTCTCGCGCAACGATACCGGTCTTGCCTCGCGCGTACCGCGGAAGACGGGTGTGACCGACGGGATTGAGATTGCGGGCGCGTACGCTCTCGCCCACCGCGAAGAGCGGCGGGACTCCCGGATCCTGACTCGGTGCGATACCCCGGCTGAGCCAGCGAGAAGACGTCGCGAGCGTAAGGACCGGTGTCGCCTTGGTGGAGCCTGGAGCCACCTTGCCGCTTTCCATCTCCTCTTTGGTCACCAGACCATACTTCACGAAACGCGTTTCGAGCGTGACGAGCCAGCGCTCGTAGTAGCTCATGCGCAAATAGTCGACGGGAGGTAGAAGCTCGATATCGTGCCGCCATGCGTCGAGGTTCCACTTGCGCAAGGCCCCGGTCGCCCGGTTCAAAGCCCAGACCCGTCCCTCCCAACGAGCGTGGAATACGGGCTCGTTCTTCTCATATTGAACTGGACCCATCCCCTGCTGGCCGCCCATGTCGTGCACGCCGTTCATGCGACGGCTCCGGACGGAAATGCAACTCGGGCGACACCGACCATGGCATCCCGGGTGACGAGCGCGGCAAGCTCCTCTTCGGTCAGGTCTTCCGTCCCGGCTGGACGCTCGGGGAGAACGATGTAGCGCAGCTCCGCGGTGCTGTCCCAGACGCGCACCTCGACGTCTTCCGCGACCTCGGTTCCGAACTCGCGGAGGATGCCGCGCGGGTGGATGACCGCGCGGGAGCGATAGGGCGCGGACTTGTACCAGACGGGCGGGAGACCCAGAACCGGCCATGGATAGCAAGAGCAGAGAGTGCAGACGATCAGGTTGTGCACCTTGGGTCCGTTCTCGACGACCACCATGTGCTCGCCTTGCCCGCTGGTATAGCCGAGCTCGGCGATCGCCGCGGGTGCATTCTCGAGGAGTCGTTTCTTGTATGCGGGATCGACCCAGGCCCGCGCCACGACCCGTGCTCCGTTGCGCGGACCGACCTTGTGCTCCATGGTGTCGACCAGCGCGTCGAGGGCCGCAGGATCCACCAGGCCTTTCTCGACGAGCAGAGACTCCAGGGCCTTCACCCGAAGGGTGAGATCGGAAGGGACGTCCTGATGATCGTGATCCTGTGCGTGCATGGCGGCCGGTGTCGCTGCGCTTGCGGCGAGCCCTTTCAGGAACCCTCGACGGTCGACGGAACTACCTTCGGAGTCGGCCATGTCCACCTCCTGGTGGGTTCGACGGAGCGGAAGCAGGCTACTTCACAGGCGCTTTCGTTTTCAACTCTTCGAACCAGTTCAGCACGATTTGGATTTCGGTGGGTGCGGAGGTTTGCGATTCCACCGGTTTCAGCATGAGGAAGCGCTCGCCGTCGGGGGAGACGTCCCACCAGGGAAAGCTAGCGGAGGTCGGAAGGTAGGGTCCGTCGAAAAGCATCCGGGGTTTGCCCGCCGAAAAACTGGCTTCCGTATCGATATCGACCGCCATGATCCTGGTCCCGCTGCGGTAGAACAACTCACCGCCCCGCGGGTTCCAGACCGGCTCCTGACCGCCTTCGGTGGAAATCTGCCACTTTCCACCCGGACCGGGATAGGGCTGTACGAAGATCTCCCGGCGGCCCGTTTCATCCGACGAATAAGCGATCCACTCTCCGTCGGGAGAAAACTTGGGCGCGGTCTCTTCGTAGGAAGTCTTGAGAAAAAGCTGCGTCTTGCGATCCTCCAGGTTCAGCACCCAGAGGTCGCGCCCGCTTTCCGGGTTCTGTTCCATGAACGCCACCAGTCTCCCATCGGGCGAAAACGAGCCCGGGGACGGTAGATAATCACTTGTCGCCAACCGCTCCACGGCGCTGCTTCCGTCCGCTGCCAGCAAATTCAGGTGGTAGCTTCCTTCCACATCGGGATTAGATCGGAAAACGATTCGCAGCCCATCCGGCGACCAGGCCATGGTCATGTTCCCATCACGTTCAAAAGTCAGCCGGCGGAGGGTATCTCGGGAAACATCGTAAATCCAGATCTGCGACTCCTCATCGGCGATGGAGACCGCTATCCGCGCTCCGTCCGGCGAGATCCGCGGAAACTGGTAGTTGCGAGGAGGCGCAGGAAGGAGCTGCTCTTCGCCGTTGCGCCTTACCAAGGCCAATGTAGCTTCTCTGCCCACCAACCCTCCTGCAAGATAGACGAGGGTTCCCGTAGTAGAGACGCCGTATTGCGCGGATCCCGTCTCCGTCGACTGCATCACGCCTTCGAGCACGCGAACGGCACTGCCAGAAACCGCGTGGCGCCGTGCATCGAAGGGCGCGGCCATCAGGGTGCCGCCCTGCGCGTAGAGCAGATGACCCGACGCGGCGTACCTGGGCTGCGTCCCGCCTTGTACCAGAATCGCGGGTTCGCGCTCTCCGACAAGCTGGACTCCGATCTGGCTGTTGTTCCAAGCGGCATTCGTCGGTGAACCAGCGAAAAGCACCGCCGATTCACCCGGGAGGAACTCCGGCCAACGGTGAAAATTGTCCGTTTTTCCCGCCTTCGTAAGAGGCTGAGGCGTGCCCCCTTCCTGGGAGACCTGTTGCAAGGCCTGCGACTGAAACGCCAGAATTCCCTGGCTGCTCCAACTGGCTCCGCCGGAAGAGCTCGCATTGGTGAGGACTGCCACAGGGCCGCCGTCAACGGAAACCTTCTTCAACTTTCCACCCGCGAAGAAGCCGACCCAATCGCCGTCCGGCGAAAAGAACGGCGACACCGCGTCCTCGGTCCCCGCGATAGACCTCGCCTCCAGGCTGTCGAGAGGCCGCAGGTAGAGCTGCGGCGGGGAGCTCCCGTCGATGGCAACATAGACGAGATTCCTGCCGTCGGGTGAGATGGCAATCGCAGGCTGATCCAGCGCCGCCAGCCGCTGGCCCGGCGGAAGCGCGATCGTCAGTCGGCTTACAGCGGGCGTCGTGCTCGGTCGCCACACCCAGAGTGCGACACTGAGGGCAGCAACGGCCCACGGTACGATCCACCGCCATAGGGGAACAGAGGCCCGCGACGAAAGCATTTGCGCGCTCGAGCCCGAGTCCTTGATCCATTTCAGCTCACGACAGAGGTCCCCGGCCGATTGCCAGCGAGCCTCCGGGTCTTTGGCGAGACAGGTATTCACCAGACGGTCGAGCGACGGTGGCGAAAGCTTCTCTGAGGACGAAATCAGGGGCGGGTCATGCTGCAGGATGTTGGCGATGACGCTTGCCTGCGACTTCCCCTCGAACGCCTTCTTCCCCGTCGCCATCTCATAGAGCACTGCGCCGAAAGCGAAGATGTCCGTGCGGCCGTCGATATCGTCGATACGGCCTTCGACCTGCTCCGGGGCCATGTAATGGAGTGTCCCTAGGATCGTTCCTTCGCTCGTCAGCGGGCTAGCCGTGACGCGCTCATCGGCCGGCACCTCTTTTTCCTTCAGCTTCGCCACTCCGAAGTCGAGGAGCTTCGCGCCCGATTTCGTCCGCATGATGTTTGCGGGCTTCAGGTCGCGGTGCGTGACGCCCTTGCGATGCGCCTTGTCCAGCGCATCGGCAATTTCGATGGAGTACTCCAGAACCTGTTCCAGAGGCAAAGGACCTTTGGCGAGTCGCTCCGCCAGCGTCTCGCCTTCGAGGTGCTCCATCACCAGGTAATCGGTCCCATCCTGGTGGCCGACGTCATAGAGCGTGCAGATGTGAGGATGATTCAGGCCGGCGATGATGCGCGCCTCGCGCTCGAACCGTTCGCGCGACTCCGGGCGCGAAGCGAGATGTGCGGGGAGCACCTTGATGGCAACGATGCGACCGAGACGCGTGTCCCGAGCCTGATACACTTCGCCCATGCCCCCCGCGCCAATCGACTTCAGGACCTCATACGTGCCCAGCCGTTCACCCGCGAGGAGGGTCATCGTTTCGAGAGGATACCAGAATCCGTTTCTTGGCGTTCGGGCCTGGAATTTCCTGTCCGTCCGACAACGCCGCTCCTGGACGAAGCGCGGACGGGATCAGCGTCGATACAGTAGTCCGGCTTGATACGGACGATCGGATAGTCGGGGTCGAACGGCTGGTCTTGGGCGGCCAGCTCATCGAACTTCCGGACGAGATCGCCGATGGTCATGCGTTTATAGTGGGCCCGAGGCCAGGTGAGTAGCCACGGTCCTTGGCCCAGTCTTCCATCGTTTTCGACATGTCTTCCCTCATTCAACCGTGCCCTTCCTTTCTTCGCTCGCCGTTGCCGGGGATGGGCCCGCGTGAAGAAATCTCGACGCGCCTCTCGAGAAGGTGGGTCGCGCGAACGTGCCTCAGAGCAATTGGAGGATGGAGGTCCGGGATTCCCGCGGGGAAGCCGATGTCGCGGATGCGGGCCTCGAGCGGGCCTCGGCTGATGCGCTTCCTTCTAGGGAATGGTTACACCGAATCACTTGTCCTTGAGAAAGCCGGAGATAGTCCGGTTCAGGAACTCGGCGTCTCCGGGGCCTCTCCCGGCGCCGGCCCCATGGCCCCAAATCGACGGTATCGGAACGAGCTTCGCGCCGGGAATGAGCCGGGCCTCGTGCTCGGAGTCGGCAACAGGAAAGTAGAGGTCGGTTTCCGATGGCATGAAGAGAACCCTGGCCTTGATGGAGCGGAGCGCTTTTTCGAAATCGCCTCCGAAGCCGGGGGTGTCGCCGACGTTGTACCTCTGCCACATCTTCGCCTGCCAGAGCACGTTGTTCGCGTCGCGCCCCAACCAACTCGCTTCCGCCTGAAGAAGCCACGCCTCGATGCTGTCGTAGCCGAGCTCACGGTATGTCTCACGGCGCCACCATTCCTGGGAAACCCCCCAGGACGCCCAGTGTCGCGCCAGCGCCTTGAGGCCCACCTCGGGCGGCTTGTCGTAGCGGCCGCCGTTCCACGCGCTGTCCGCCATGAGAGCGCTCTTCGCTCCCTCGAGGCGCACGATACCGAATGGATACTCCTTGGCGTTGCCGCATATGGCGACGACGGCCTCCACCATCTCCGGGTAGCTCACGGCCCACTGAAGCGCCTGTTGAGCGCCCATCGAGAATCCGATCACCGCTCGCAGGCGCCGGACGCCGAGCTCCTCGCTGAGGAGCTTGTAGGTTGCTCTCACGTTGTCGCGGATCGCGATCTCGGGAAAGCCCGGTCCCGCGAACGGCGGCGGCGTGTTGCTCGGTGAGGACGAAAAGCCGTTCGCGAACATGTCGGTGGCCACGATGAAGTACACGGCCGGGTCGAGAGCCTTTCCCGTGCCGATGAGAAACTCGTAGCCATGATGATCGCCCGAGTACCAGGAAGGCACTAGAACGGCGTTGGTCCCTTCGTCGTTCAAAGCTCCACGGGTCGCGTAGGACAAACGAGCGTTCGGTAGCTCGACCCCGCTCTCGAAGCGAAAACTGCTCAGCTCGAGGATTTTGTTGTCTTCGTCGGCGGCGACGGGCGGACCTCCAAACGCGAGCTCGGCGAACAGAAGAACGGCAAGACCCGAGCCTCTCGCCTGGAATCGGCTGAATTGAAGTCTCGTCATCGGCGCACTCCCTTTGCAGGTGCACAGGATATCGCGCTTTACCCCGAAACGGTTCGAGCTCCGATGCCGCTCAAGTTGCGGAACGCGGGTGCTAGAATCGAGCACGATGTCGCCACCGCCTTTCGTCCTCGGCGAGTGGTGCGTCGAGCCCTCCCTGAACCAGTTAACGCGGCTCGCGCGCGGCTCCGCCTCCCAGCGGATCACCCCCAAGGCGATGGAGGTCCTGCTGGTCCTCGTCTCTCGCGGCGGCGAGCTGGTCACGAGAGAAGAGCTCCTCGCGAGCGTTTGGTCCGACGTGCACGTGCAGGAGGAGGTGTTGACCCGCGCGGTCGCCGACTTGCGAAAAGCGCTCGACGACGACCGCAAGGACCCCCGGTACATCGAGACCATTCCCAAGAGAGGTTACAGGGTCATCGCCGCCGTCACCCCGGCTGACCGGAGCTCTTCACGCTGGAGGTTCCCTCTCTGGGCAGGAGGAGTGCTCGCGGCCGCGGCGGTCGCGAGCGTTCTCGCTTTGGGCTCTCACGACGCGGACCTTGAGGAGGCCCTGGCTCTCGAGGGACGGCCGCTCACGACCCTTCCCGGCCGGGAGATCCAGCCGGCGCTCTCACCCGATGGCGCCCGCGTCGCGTTCGTCTGGCAGGGAGCCTCCGGTGATAACTGGGATCTCTACGTGAAGACACTTTCCGAGGAGACCCTCACGCGTCTCACCGAAGATCCCGACGTCGACCTCGCGCCGAGCTGGTCGCCCGATGGAAAACGGATTGCGTTCGCGCGTTATCCGGCGATGGGGGATTGCCGCATCCTGGAAGTCGACGCGCTCGGCGGGACCGAGCGCGAGCTCGGCTCCTGCGGGAAGAGCCAGAACCCGGATCTCGTCTGGTCGCCCGACGGCCGCTACCTCGCATTCTCGGATCGCGAGAGCGACGCGGAATCTTTCGGGATCTATCTCTTCGCTCCGGCGACCGGCGAGAAACGGAAACTGGTCTCGCCTGGAGGCCAGCACTGGGGCGACAAGGATCCCGCGTTCTCTCCCGACGGCCGATGGGTTGCGTTCACGCGGAGCGTGAGCATGAACACCCAGGACGTCTATCGCATCGAAGTCGATGGAGGAGAGCCGCAGAGGGTGACTTTCGACGGGCGCGAAGTGCGTGGAGTCGCTTTCACTCTCGACGGCGGAAACCTCGTCGTCTCATCGGCCCGGAGCGGCACACTCGGCCTTTGGAGGTTCCCCCTCGGCGAAGGTCCGCCCGCCCGCCTGGTTTTTGCCGGAGGAACGCCGCGAGCTCCCGAGATCGGATCCCGGGGAGAGCTCCTGTTCGAGGAGCGGTGGCGCGACTCCGACATCGAAGCCCTCGCGCTCGGAGTGACGGACGCGGCGCCGGAGCCGCTCCTGGTGTCGACACACGAGGATCGCGAGCCCGCCCTCTCCCTTGACGCGAGCCGCATCGCCTTCGTCTCGAGCCGGTCGGGCTCCCCTGAGATCTGGGCCAGCGATGTCTCGGGCGGGAGCGCTCGACGGCTGACGAGTTTCGGCGGCCCTCAGGTTGGAGCGCCGTCGTGGTCGCCCGACGGACGCTTGATCGTTTTCGACGCGCGACCCGAGGGCCACGCCGACCTGTTCTCGATCTCGACCGACGGAGGCACGCCAGAGCCCATCGCGCCATCCCCCGCAAACGAGGTAGCCCCCGTGTTCTCTCCCGATGGAAGTGAGGTGCTCTTTGGCTCCGATCGATCGGGGACGTGGCAGATCTGGAGCTCCGAGAGAGAGACGCCGTTGACGTCGGACGGCGGCTACGCGGGCCGTTTCTTCGGGGACGGCACCACGCTCTATTTCACGAAGTTCGACTCGCCCGGGCTCCATCGCCTCGATCTTGAGTCGGGCGCGGAGGCGAAGGTCGCGGGGACGGAGACGCTCGCAGACTCGGTCGCATGGACGCTCGACGCGAGCACGTTGTGGTTTCTCGGCGCCGAATCGGGGGAGATTCAGTTGTATCAAATGGACCTGCCTTCGGGAGCGCTCTCGAATCTGAGGACGCTCGACGCCGATCCCGGAGGCGGGCTCGAGCTCGATCCGACCCGCAAACGGCTGCTGTTCTCTCGCGTCGTTCGGAGCGAGAGCGACCTGGTTCTCGCAATGCCGTGATAGCTGGCTGGCGTCGTTCCTTGACAGAGCTGGAACGAGTAGTGAAAGCGCAAGAGTTAAGGGTTGCGGTTGGGGTGTTACTAGCGCTAACATTAGAGATCTCAACGGGTTCTTGCGAGGAGGGCAATGATGGATCACAAAAAGATTGACGAAATCTTGGAATCCTGTCCCTCTGCCGTTCGTCTCAAGGAGATCATCGACGAACAGTTGGATCGTTTCTCCGAAGAGGAGCAAAAGGCGATGGTTACAGAAGCCCTTTCTGTCGAAGTTCGTGGCAAAAGTCGCGAAAAGCTTGAAGACCAGCCTCAAAAGCTTCCATACCGTCGTAGAGCTTGAGTTTGTGTAAGGCTTCCCTGAAGCCGTCCTCGTCATCAGCCTTGGCAAATTCCCAAGCCTTGCCGATTATGTAGCGCCCGCCCTCTCCCTTCACAAACCGCCTAGAGAACTCAGGCTCGTCCTCATCCCTCTGTTTTTCTTCTGCGTTGCCTTGTGCCATCTTCTCGATCGTCCTCGCCTTTCTTCGACTAGCTGATGACCAGTCAGATGCCTCGACTGCAATCTCGATCTGTCGCTCCAGGAAGCGGCGCATTTCAATGCCGGCGGCTTCGAGTTGCTGGGGGATGAAGGACGCCCGAGTCAGACCCGGAAGCGTGTTGATCTCGAGGAACACCGGACCTTCTTTTCCCATGATGACGTCCGTACGGGAGTAGCCGCGGCATCCCACCGCCTCGTGGGCGGAGAGGGCCACCGATTGGGCAGCTCGAGACTCCTCTGCCGAAACATCGGCGGGCGTGATCTCGCGAACGCCCTTTCCCAGGTACTTCCCGTCGAAGTCGAATGTGCGTCCTGCCTCGAGGACCACCTCGGAGCAGGGCAGGGCTTTGAGACCGTCCTCCTCCTCGATGATTCCTACGGTGAGCTCGCGGCCTTCGATGAAAGCCTCGGCGAGATGACGGATCCCGGGGTGCGCGACGATGTGGACGAGGGCGGCGTCGAGCTCGCGCTCGTGCGAGACGATGCGGACACCGTGGCTCGATCCATCGGCGACGGGCTTCACCACGATCTTTTCGTGGGTCTCGAAGAGCTTCGCGAGCCTTTCGTGCGTCGCCGCATCGGCGGTCACGGTGCAGGCTTCGGCGACCCGGACTCCCCGGGTCGATACCCTCTCCCGGGCGGCGAGCTTGTCGAACGCGAGCCGGCTCGCTTCCGAGCCGGAACCGGTGAAGGCGAGACCCCTTTTTTCCAGGAGGGCCTGTACGGTTCCATCCTCACCGGATCCTCCATGGAGAGCGAGGAAGAACGTAAGGCCTCGCGCTTCGGAAGAATCGAGAGCGGCTGCGAGGTCGGGCCAGGAATGCGAGAGCTCGGGCGAGAAGTCGCGCTCGAAGGGGCTCTCGAACGCGAGGAGCTCGGACCGCGCGACGGAAGCCACGGATCCGTCGGGTCTCCAGAACCACAGGGAAGCGCGATCCAGAATCGACGCCACGTTCTGGGCCGAGGCGACCGAAACTCGATGCTCGCTTCCGTCGCCCCCGAAGAGTATGGCGAGAGCGGGGGGCATGGACTCTAGGCGCAGCCCAGGTGGGCCCGCGGATTCTCCGAGCGGAGCGTCTGAAGCTCTTTGACGAGCTCGAGCTCGCGGGGCTGCAGCTCCTTCGGAACCACCACGACGAGCTTGGCGAAGAGATCACCGGGCTCCCCGGCCTTTAGCGGAGGCATTCCCTTGCCCTTCAGCCGCATGAGCCGCCCGGTCTGAGAGCCGGCGGGAATCCGGATGCGCGCCCGCCCCGAGAGCGTCGGAACCTCGATCTCGGCGCCGAGCGCCGCTTCGGCGAACGTCACAGGCACGTCGACGTAGAGGTCGTCTCCTTCTCGCCGGTAGAGGGGGTGGGGTTGGATCTTGACCTCGAGGTACAGATCCCCGGCGCTGCCGCCCAGGGATTTCTCTCCCTTGCCGGACACGCGGACTTTCGATCCGTCTTTCACGCCGGGGGGAATCCGCACGTCGAAGTCCTGCGAGCCGGGACCGCCCTCGATCGACATGCGTCTCGTCGTGCCCTGGTGGGCCTCCTCGAGGCTCACTTCGACGACGGCGGAAACGTCGCGCCCGGCCTCGGAAGCGGCTCCGAATCCCCGCGCGCTTCTCTGGCGCCGGCCGCCGCGGACTCCGCCGCCGGCGGAATGGCCGAACAGGTCCTCGAGATCGACGCCGCCGCCGAAGAACGTCTTGAAGAAGTCGGAGAACCCGCCTCCGGCTCCGCCCGGACCGTCGAAGTCCACGCGAAAGCCGCCGAAGCCGCCGGGGCCAGAGGGTGAGGGCCCCCTCGCGTACTGCTCGTACTGCTTCCAGTTGGCGCCGAGCTGATCGTACTTGCGCCGCTTCTCGGGATCGGAGAGGACCTCGTGCGCCTCGTTGATCTCCTTGAACTTCGACTCCGCCCCGCGATCCCCCGGGTTGACGTCGGGATGGTGCTTGCGCGCGAGCCTGCGGAACGCCTGCTTGATCTCCTTCTCGCTGGCGTTCTTGGCGATGCCGAGGACTTGATAGTAGTCCTTGTAGTCCACGGGCCGTTACTGGACGCGCATCTCCGACGACTTTCCCGCGGGCGGCGGCGGCACCAGCTTGATGGTGAGCGCCGGAAAGAGGATTGGAAGCACCTCGTCGAGAGTCGCGACGAGATGAATCTTCATCTCACTCCGGATTTCCGCCGGGAGATCTTCCAGCATCGACTTCTCGTTGAGCTTGGGGATGAGGACCTCTTTGATCCCGTAGCGATGGGCCGCGAGGAGCTTCTCCTTGATCCCGCCAACGGGAAGCACGTGGCCCGAGAGGGTGATCTCGCCGGTCATCGCCACGTCAGGCCGGGACGGGGTGTCGGTCAGAATCGAGACCAGCGCCGCGACCATGGTCACCCCCGCCGACGGACCGTCCTTGGGGGTCGAGCCTTCGGGGACGTGGAGGTGGAGATCCATCTTGCGATAGAAGTCGGCCTCGAGCCCTAGAGACAAACTCTGCCCGCGAACCCAGGTCAAAGCCGCGGTCGCGGACTCCTTCATCACGTCGCCGAGCTGGCCCGTCAGGGTAAGGTTCTTTCCTCCCTTGAGCTTCGAGGCCTCGACGAAGAGGATGTCGCCCCCGACCGGAGTCCAGGCGAGACCGATGACCACTCCGGGCACTTTCACGCGATCGTGGATCTCTCGCGAGAGCGACGTGGGCGCTCCCAGGAGCTCCTGAAGCATGTCCGGGGTGGCATGGAGCGGTTTCGTCTCTCCTTCCGCGATCTTGCGCGCGGCCTTGCGGCAGATGCTGGCGATCGCCCGCTCCAGATTGCGGAGCCCGGCCTCGCGCGTGTAGTAGCGAATGAGGTGGGAAATGGTCGCCCGCTCGAACGTGGGAGCGATCGCGGGATCGGTGAGACCGTGGTTGTCCAGCTGCCGCGGGACGAGGTGGCGCTCGGCGATCTGGATCTTCTCCTCCTCGGTGTAGCCTGCGAGGTTGATGACCTCCATCCGGTCCTTCAGCGCGGGCGGGACCGGGTCCATCATGTTCCCGGTCGCGATGAACAGCACCTCGGAAAGATCGAATGCCAGATCGATGTAGTGATCGCGGAACGTGTCGTTCTGCTCCGGGTCCAGGACCTCGAGGAGCGCCGCGCTCGGGTCCCCGCGAAAGTCCATCCCCAGCTTGTCGACTTCATCGAGCATGAACACCGGGTTCTTGGAGCCGGCGCGGACGAGGCTCTGGATGATCTGGCCGGGGAGCGCGCCGATATAAGTCCGGCGGTGGCCGCGGATCTCGGCTTCATCCCGTATCCCGCCGAGGCTCAGGCGGACGAACTGGCGCCCGAGCGACTTCGCGACGGATTTTCCGAGACTGGTCTTGCCGACGCCGGGAGGGCCCACGAAGCACAGGATGGGCCCCTTGATGTTCGGCTTCATCTTGCGAACCGCCAGGAACTCGAGGATGCGATCCTTGACCTTCTCGAGATCGTAGTGATCGGCTTCTAGAATCTCCTTCGCCCGGGGGATGTCGTAGACGTCCTCGGTCCTCTTGGACCAGGGAACGCGGGTGAGCCAGTCGAGATAGGTCCGGCCCACGGTGTACTCCGCGGACGCGGGCGGAATCTTCGAGAGCCGGTTGAGCTCGCGAAGGGCTTCCTTCTCGGCCTCCTCCGGCATCTTTGCTTCCTGGATCTTCGTCCGGAGGTCCTCGATCTCCTTGGTGCTCTCGTCGTTCTCGCCGAGCTCCTTCTGGATCGCTTTCATCTGCTCGCGGAGGTAGTACTCGCGCTGGGTCTTTCCGACCTCGTTTTTGACCTGGGACTCGATCTTGCTTCCGACCTCGAGAACTTCCTGTTCCCTCAGGAGCGCTTCGTGGACGGTTTTGAGCCGGTCGCGGACCCTCGGTGTCTCGAGAATCTTCTGCCGGCTCTCGGTGTCGAGATTGGGGAGATTCTGCGCGACGAAGTCCGCGAGGCGGCCCGGGTCGTTGAGCGTGGCCGCGAGCGAGCCGACCTCGTCCGCAAGCTGCGGCGACATCTCCACGACCTTGGAAAAAACCGAATGGACCCCGCGGGTGAGCGCGTCGACCTCGATCTCGTCCTCCGTAGGAAGGAGGGTCGGGAGGACCTCGATGTCGGCCCTGAGATACGGATTCACCTGGACCACGCGAAGGATGCGGAAGCGGAAGCCGCCCTGGACCACCAGCCGGACCGAGCCGTCGGGCATGCGTACGGACTTGTGAATGCGAACGCTCGACCCGACGCCGTGGAGGTCATCCGCGCCCGGCGCCTCGACGGCGGCGTCCTTCTGGGTCACGACGCCGATGAACTCCGCGCGGTCCGCGTTCTCGTTGAGGAGCTTCACGGTGCTTTCCCGGCCTACGGCGAGCGGCAGAATCGACTGAGGGAAGATCACGGTGTCCCGAAGCGGGAGAATGGGAACGCCCCGATGGATCTCGCCCTGAA
>Ga0184637_10000034_pt1 | contig 84983 bp, 88 predicted proteins | sample PLM3_127_b2_FD_133143 | JGI IMG/M metagenome (GOLD analysis project Ga0184637, IMG submission 133143) | Groundwater sediment microbial communities from an aquifer in East River, Colorado, USA - PLM3_127_b2 | ecosystem: Environmental > Terrestrial > Soil > Riparian zone | place: USA: East River...
GATCTCCCGCGCGTAGTCCCTGAGCGACGAGAACCCGAGCGAGATGAGCCGCTCGCCGACCGTCAGCGCCGCGAGCCCCTCCCCGATGGCGACCTCGAGCGCCCCCTCGATGCGCGCGGTCTGCGCGAGGAGCAGCTCGCACGCGTCGGACTCGTTCTCGCCGCCGTGAACGAGGGCGCGAAGCTCCGGCGGAGTGCACGGCTCGAGCGCGACGGAAGGCGCGTCGAACCCCACGCAGACCGCGTCCTCGACCTCGATGCCGACCATCGCGAGCGCTGGGAAGGCTCCGTCCATCGAGCGGATCCTCGCACGCGGGTCTGACACTGAACGTCGATCCGCCGCGTGAACCCTATTGACCCACCGTCACGATCTCCGCCGGTCGCAACTCACCCGCTCGGAGTCCGTCGCGAGCGTGGTCGGCTCGAGCGTGCCCACACGGGCGCCCTCAAGGCCGCCCCTGGAAGCAAGCCCGCGCGACCTCCGATCCACCTCCCGCTCCGCGGCGCCGCCGCCGCACGAGTCGCGCCCAGCCACGCGCGGGACCGACGCGGGCGCATCCGCCCTGCCCAAGCAGCGCCACGTCTCCCACGCACAGTCCACGGCGATGGATCCGCCCACGCCACCGCGGCCACACGTTAGCCGCTGCACGGTGACGCCTCCCGCGCGCGGTCACGTCCCGCCAGCCGCCCCCCTTCGTTGCCGTTCCCCTTCCTCGTCCGTGCAGGGACGCACGAGCTTGCGGTCGCGCCCCCGGTCGCGGTCGACGTCGACGCCAGAGGGGTGGGCGAGGAAGAGGACCTCTTCCACGAGCCGCAGGGCGCCGCCCCGCCCGAAACCTTCGCGGTGCTTCGCTCCGCCGAGCGTGTACTCCGTCGTGTCGTGCGCGATTACGCGGGAGCAGTCAGTCACCGCCTTGTGTCCTTCGGCTTCTTCCTGCGCCGCGCCGCGCCGCGGCGCCCGCCTCTCGCGCCATCTCCAGCATCGTCGGCCGGAAGCCGAGCCGCTCGAAGACGGCCTGCGCCTCCGGGTTCCTCGCGGCGACGTCGATCACGACCTGCCGGGCTCCGCGCGCCTCGAGCCGCTCGCTCAGCGCCAGCACGAGGGCGCGACCGGTACCGCGACGCCGCTCCGCCGGCTCCACGAAGAGGTCGATCCCGACGCCGCACGCCTCGCGCAGCGTGTTCCAGTCGCGCGGCTCGAGGCGGCCATAAGCGTACCCGACCACGCGCTCGCGGCCGCGTGACGCGCGCACGGCGGCGAGCACCACCGCGCTCCGGTTCCGCCGCTCCTTGCCGAGCCACCACGCGTACCCGGTCTCGAGCTCGTCCGTGACGAAGAAGCGCGCCGGATCCATCCGCTGGTGCATCCGCGCGAGCCTCGCGCCGAGGCGAGCGAGCGCCGGCAGGTCGGACTCGAGGGCGTCGCGGACGAGCGCAGCGGCGAGCGGGCGAACGGTCATCCCCGCATGATCCAGCGCACGGCGCTCCGGGGCCAGCCGGCGTCGGCGCTCGCGCGAGCGTGCCCCCTGCGCGCCGGCCGCCCCCCGTCGCGGGCGTGCGCGCTCGGACCGCAGGCTCTCAGGGTGGCCCTCTCTTTCGACGTCCGCGCGCACCGCGGGGCGAGACACTCGTGGCGCTCATCCGGCGCTCGGACGTCGTGACGTTCGCGCCCGGCCCGCCGCGGAGGTCCGCCATGTCCCGCCGGCTCGGCCACGTTCCGGGACCTGTCCGTCTCGTGGCTCGCGCCAGAGCGAGCCCCCGGCCTCCCTACAGCTCCGTCTTCATCACCGCGCCGGCCGCGGCGTTCGAGACGAGCAGCGCGTACCGCTTCAGCCACGACGACGACACGGCCTTCTTCTTCGGCCGGAACGCCGCCCGGCGCCGCGCGAGCTCCGCCTCCTCCACCTCGAGCACGAGCGAGCGCGCGTCCACGTCGATGGTGATCCGATCGCCGTCCTGCACGAGGCCGATCGTCCCGCCCTCGGCCGCCTCGGGCGAGACGTGCCCGACGCAGGCACCGCGGGTCGCGCCGGAGAAGCGGCCGTCGGTCACGAGCGCGACGGACTCGCCGAGCCCCATGCCCATGATGAGCGAGGTGGGCCCGAGCATCTCCTGCATGCCCGGCCCGCCCTTCGGCCCCTCGTAGCGGATCACCACGAAGTGGCCGGGCTTCACCTTGCCACCGTGGATCCCGGCGAGGCACTCGTCCTGCGAGTCGAAGCAGATGGCGCTGCCGGTGAACTTCCGCATCGAGGGCTGCACGCCGGCGGTCTTCACCACCGCGCCCTCCGCGGCGAGGTTGCCGAAGAGGACGGCGAGGCCGCCCACCGGCGAGTACGCCTGCTCGAGCGGGTGGATCACCTCGGCGTCGAGGATCCGCGCGTCGCGGATCCGCTGGCCCACCGTCTCGCCCGTCACCGTGAGCGCGTCCTCGCGCACGATCCCGCCGCGGCGGGCCACCTCGTGGAGCACCGCCGGCACGCCGCCCGCCCGGTGGATGTCCTCGATGTGCACGGTGGCGAGCGACGGCGCGATCTTGGCGATGTGGGAGACCTTGCTCGCCACCGCCTCGATGTCGGAGAGCTTGTACGAGACGCCCGCCTCGCGGGCGATCGCGAGCATGTGGAGGACGGTGTTGGACGAGCCGCCCATCGCCATGTCCACCACCATCGCGTTGTGGATCGCGTCGCGGGTCACGATCTTGCGCATCGTGAACCGCTCGTCCCCGGCGATCTCCACCGCGCGCCGCGCGGCCCTCCGCACCAGCGCCTCGCGCTCGGGGGTGAGCGCGAGGATCGTCCCGTTCCCGGGCAGCGCGATCCCCATCGCCTCGCAGAGCACGTTCATCGAGTTGGCGGTGAACATGCCCGAGCAGGAGCCGCCCGACGGGCAGGCCTTGCACTCGATCTCGTAGAGCTCTGCGTCACTCATCTCGCCGCGCGAGCGCTTGCCCACCGCCTCGAACGCCGTGGTGAGGTCGATCGTCGTCCCGTCCGACATCACGCCGGCCTTCATCGGCCCGCCCGAGACGAACACCGTCGGCACGTCCACCCGGAGCGCGCCCATGACCATGCCGGGCACGATCTTGTCGCAGTTCGGGATGCAGAGGAGCGCGTCCAGGCAGTGCGCGTTCATCATCGTCTCGATCGAGTCGGCGATGAGCTCGCGCGAGGGGAGGCTGTAGAGCATCCCCGGGTGGCCCATGGCCACGCCGTCGTCGACGCCGATGGTGTTGAACTCGAACGGGACGCCCCCCGCCTTGCGGATCTCGTCCTTCGCGATCCGCCCGTACTCCTGCAGGTAGAAGTGGCCGGGGATGATGTCGACGTGGCTGTTGGCGATCCCGACGAACGGCTTGTCGAAGTCCGCGTCGGTGAGGCCGGTCGCCCGGAGGAGGCTCCGGTGAGGGGCCCGCTCGAAACCCTTCTTGATCGTGTCGCTGCGCACGCACACGATCGAGCATCGATGCCCGCCCCCTGTCAACCGGCGCCCTCCTTCGAGGAGGCGGTGTCCCGCATCCGCGCCGCGCTCGCGGCGCGGCCGGCCCGCACCCTCGCGGTCCCGAGCTTCCGCGCGGCCGGGGTGGCCGTCCCGCTCCTCGCTCGGCCGGCGGGCCCCACCCTCCTCTTCACCGTGCGGGCCGAGACCCTGCCGCACCACCGCGGCGAGATCTCGTTTCCCGGCGGCGGCTGCGCCGCGGGCGAGGACGCGGCCGCCGCGGCGCTCCGCGAGGCGGAGGAGGAGGTCGGGCTCCCACCCGATCGCGTCGAGCTCCTCGGAGCGCTCGACGACCTGCCGTCCATCTCGCGCTACGTGGTCACGCCGCTCGTCGCCGCGGTGCGGGACCCGCCCGCCGTCTTCGTCCTCGCGGCCGCGGAGGTCTCGGAGGCGTTCGAGATCCCGCTCGCCACGCTGCTCGACCCGGGCGTGCGGCGCGCGGCCCTCTGGGACCCGGGCCGGCTCCCGCCCGAGGTGGGGGACGTGCTGCGCGACGTGCCGGTCCCCGTCGAGGAGATCGATCCCGCCACCGGCCACTGGCGCGTCTGGTCGTTCCACCCCGCCGGCGAGCGGAACGTGTGGGGGCTCACCGCGCGCATCCTCGCCGAGCTGCTCGACCGCGCATTCGGCGGCGGGGCCGCTGCGGTCGCGCCGCCCTGAGCGGCGCTCCCTGGTATCGTGCGCGCCCGGTGACCGCGCTCCTCGCCCTCGCCCTCCTCGCCGGCGTCTCGCCGCCGCCCGCGCCCTGCGCCGCGTACGAGGCGATCTTCGCGCGCGGGCAGCTCCTGCCCGGCGGCGAGCCCGCCTGCGCGGCCGCGCTCGCGGAGGCGTGCGACTCCGGCCGCCGCCTGGCGTGCGCGGCGCTCGGCGCGGCGCTCTCCGTCGGCGCGGGCGTGCCGGCGGATCTCCCGCGCGCCCGCGGCCTTCTCGAGCGCGCCTGCCGCGCGGGGGTCGCCGCCGCCTGCGCCGCCCTCGGCGACCTGCGCGCGCGCGCAGGCGACGGGACGGGTGCCGCCGCCGCGCGCGCCGAGGGCTGCGCGCTCGGGGACGGCGCCGCGTGCGCCGACCTCGCGCGCGCCGCGCCCGAGGGGAGCTCGCGCGCGCTCGAGGAGCGGGCCTGCGATCTCGGCGCTCCGGAGGGCTGCATCGGGCTCGCCCGGCGCGACGCGACGCCGGAGGTGGAGCGCGCGGCGCTCGTCCGCCGGGCCTGCGCGCTCGGCTCGGCGGAGGGCTGCGAGGCGGCGCGCGCACCGGAGCTCGCGCGCGGCTGCGACGCCGGCGAGGCGCCCGCCTGCCTCGCGCTCGGGAAGCTCCTCCAGGAGGGCCGCGCCCTGCCGGGCGACGGCGCGCGCGCGGCGGCGCTCTACGGGCGCGCGTGCGACGCGGGGCTCGCCGAGGGCTGCGTGCGGCTCGGGCTCCTGCACCGCTTCGCCGCCGGCGTCCCACTCGACGAGGACCGGGCGGCCGTGCTCCTCGAGCGGGCCTGCCGGCTAGGGGACGACGACGGCTGCCGGCTGCGGGACGATCCGGTGCGGCTCCGGGCGGACCCCGAGCGCGCCGCTCAGACGCCGTGAACGTGGGCGGGCGCGCTCGGCCGGTAGACGGCCCGGCGCGTCACGCCGCCGCCGGACGCGGTCACCTCGATGGTGCCGCGCTCCTTCACGCCGTCCGTCCGCAGCTCCACCTCGAAGAGCTGGACCGCCTCCCGCGCATCCCACGCCGTCACGTGCGCCACCTGCTGGCGGCGGCCGCGGCCGGACGAGTACGTGCACCGGAAGAAGGTCTCGCGCTTCGGGGTCATGTGGGTTCCTGGCCGTGATGAGGCAGGCGGGATACTAGCGGCCGACCCGAGGCGCTTCATGTCACGATTTCGTGACGGAAAGCTCACCGACTCGTCTCACGCAGGATCCCGGAACGGCTAACCATTTCGGCGCGGCGAGGCGGCATGGACCCAAGGGGCCGCGAGCGGCTGCCGCGTTCGGTGAGCCCCGTACGCGGGGCTCGACTCGAGGGCCAAGGATGATCCAGACCCGAGTGTCGGCGCGACCGTCGCCGATCGCAGCGCGACCGTTCGGAGGGGCTACGCCGTCGAGCGGCCCGCGCGCGGGAGCCAGCGCTTGGTCGCGAGCAGCCGAGCGATCGCGCCGAGCACCGCGCGCTCCTCGATCGGCTTCGGCAGGAACATCGTCGCGCCGGCCGCGAGCAGGTCCTCGCGCGCTCCGGCCCGCCCCGAGATCCCGATCACCGGGACGCAGGCGAGGCGCTGATCCGGGCTGGTGCGCAGCGCTCGGATCAGCTGCGACCCCGACATCCCCGGCATCGCCTCGTCCACGATGCAGAGGTCCGGAGGATCCGCGAGCGCGAAGCCGAGCGCTGCCTCGCCCGAGTCCGCCTCGACCGCGGCATGCCCGGCGCCCTCGAGGATGAGGTCGAGCAGTCTGCGGATGAGGTGGTTGTCGTCCACCACCAGGACGCGCACGGGGTCCATGTGCCCTCGGTCGGCCACAAGGTAATTCACAAAAGGTCAATCTGAGAAGGGCTCGCTCTGCACCGCGATCCGGGGACGCCGATCACGAGCCGAGCGGCGGCGGCCCCGTTCGGCCGGTACCCAACCGCGGGGGGGGATACGCCCGCCAGGCATGCGATCCCCACCCGATGGGTGTTGAAGCGAGCACGCCCCGCGACGCAGCGCGCGTCAGCGGTCCGGCGCTTCCTGCTCGGCCCGGGCCTCCGCCTGCGCCCACAGATCGTGGTCGCGCAGCCGCTCCATGAGCCCGATGCCGATCGCGCAGGCGAGGAACACCGCCAGCGCGAGCATCCAGGGCCGGAAGTCGAGGAGGGCCTTCAGCACGTTCGTAAGTAGAACGCGTTTGCTGGCGGATGCAACTCCTCCTGCGGAGGGGGCGGACCACACGGGCGCCGCCGCGGTGCGCCGGACGGCCGACCCACCGGTCGGCGTACTACACTCGAGCGACATGCTTTCGACCCTCCTCTTGACGGTGCTCGTCGCCGCTCCCCCTGCCGCCGCACCCCGCGCGTTCCGCGTGGACCTCTTCCACACGGGCGACGCGACCTCCGAACGCTACAGCCTCGACCGGCTCGTCCTCGAGCCGCTCCCGTTCCCCGGGCGGCCGGATCGCCCCGTCGACGACACCGGCCTCGGGAAGTACGCCTTCGAGGTCCGGGACCTCGGGACGCAGCGGGTCCTCTACTCGCGCGGCTTCGCCTCGATCTTCGGCGAGTGGGAGACGACGCCCGAGGCGACGAAGCTCGCGCGGACCTTCTCCGAGTCCCTCCGCTTCCCCGCGCCGGCCGCGCCCGTGCAGGTCGTGGTGAAGAAGCGCGGCCCCGACCGAGCGTTCCGCGAGATCTACGCGCTGGTGGTCGATCCGGCGGACCCGGCGGTGGACGACGCGCGGCCGCCCTCGTCCGGCCCCGTGATCGCGCTGCAGCGGAGCGGCGACCCGGCCTGGAAGCTGGATCTCCTGCTGCTCGGCGACGGCTACACCGCGTCGGAGCGGGGCAAGTTCGAGGCCGACGCGCGCCGGCTGCTCGTGGCGCTCTTCGCGCAGGAGCCGTTCCGCTCGCGCAAGGGCGACTTCAACGTCTGGGGCGTCGTGCCCGCCGCCGAGGAGCCGGGCGTCTCCCGCCCGCTCACGCGCCAGCACCGGCGCACGCGCATCGGCGCGACCTACGACGCGTTCGGCGCCGAGCGCTACGTGCTGTCGTTCGAGAACCGCTCGGTGCGCGACGTGGCGGCGAGCGCGCCGTACGACGCGCTCGCCATCCTCGTCAACGCCGAGACCTACGGCGGCGGAGGCATCTTCAACCTCTACACCACCGTGGCGGCGAGCTCGCGCTGGGCGGAGTACATCTTCGTCCACGAGCTCGGCCACTCGCTCGCGGCGCTCGCCGACGAGTACTTCACCTCGGATCCCGTCTACGCGCCGAGCGCCGAGCGCCCCGAGCCGTGGGAGCCCAACGTCACCGCCGACCCGCACGCCGCCAAGTGGAAGGACCTGCTCACGCCGGGCGTCCCGCTCCCGACGCCCTGGCCCCGCGAGGCATTCACCAAGCGTTCACGCGAGCTCCAGGATCGGCGGAAGCGGATCCGCGAGGAGAACCGCCCGGAGGCCGAGATGGACGCGCTCTTCCTGCTCCAGCAGCGGGAGGAGCGCGCCATGCTCGGGCGCGCGCCGCACGCCGGCAAGGTCGGCGCCTTCGAGGGAGCCAACTACGAGGCGACCGGGTATTACCGGCCGCAGGTGGACTGCATCATGTTCACGCGCGATCCGGTGCCCTTCTGCGCGGTTTGCCAGCGCGCGCTCGGCCGCGTGATCGACCTCTACGCGGGCGAGCCACCGGCTGGTCGCTGACGGCCACCGGGGGTCCCTCCCGAAGGGCAGATTCCGCGCCGCTGCCGTTTCATGGCGCGACGCGTTATGATTCGCCGGTCAACGGGGGCGGAGGCCGACATGACCGACAAGAAGACCGCGAGCTTCATGCGCTCGCTCTGCGCGGGCGAGATCGAGGAGGAGATCGTCCTCCCTTACCCGGAGCTCCGCGCGCCGGAGCGCGAGACGCTCTCCGCGATCTTCCCGACCCTCAAGGCGGTGCTGGGCGGGCGCGAGCAGGAGTTCCGGGCCTGGGACCGCGCGGGTGAGTTCCCGCCGTCGTTCGTCCAGGAGCTGCGCGACGCTGGCCTCTTCTCCGTCGTCATCCCCGAGGCGCACGGCGGCCTCGGGCTCGGCGCGATGGCCTACTCGCGGCTCGTGCAGGAGCTCGGCAAGTACGACGGGTCCACCGCCGTCACGGTGGGCGCGCACAGCTCCATCGGCATGCGCGGGCTCCTCCTCTTCGGCACCGACGAGCAGAAGGCCCGCTTCCTGCCGAGGCTCGCGACGGGCGAGATGATCGCCGCCTTCTGCCTCACCGAGCCGAGCGCGGGCTCCGACGCCGCCGGCATCAAGACGACCGCCGTCCGCGACGGCGACGACTGGGTGCTGAACGGCGAGAAGCTCTGGATCACCAACGGCGGGATCGCCCAGTTCTACACGGTCTTCGCGAAGACCTCGCTCGAGGGGCGCGGCCACATCACCGCCTTCATCGTGACGCGCGACATGAAGGGCGTCTCGACCGGCCCGCACGAGGACAAGATGGGCATCCGGGCCTCGTCCACCACCACGGTGGTGCTCGAGGACGTCCGCGTCCCCGCCGCGAACGTGCTCGGCGAGGTCGGCAAGGGCTTCAAGGTCGCGATGAAGATCCTGAACTCCGGGCGGACGGGCCTCGGGGGCGGCTCGGTCGGCGGCATGAAGCGGCTCATCGCGCTCGCCACCGCGCAGGCGAAGGACCGGGTGCAGTTCGGCACGCCCATCTCCACCTTCGCCTCGGTCCAGCAGAAGCTCGGGCAGATGACGATCGACTGCTACGCGGCGGAGAGCATGGTGAACCTCGTCGCGGGGCTCGTGGACCGCGGCTACGAGGACTACGCGGTCGAGGCGGCCATCTCGAAGGTCTTCTCGAGCGAGGCGCTCTGGCGGACCTGCGACGAGGCGCTCCAGATCGCGGCGGGCCAGGGCTACATGCGCGAGATGCCGTACGAGCTCGCCCTGCGCGACAGCCGCATCAACCGGATCTTCGAGGGCACCAACGAGATCCTGCGGCTCTTCATCGCGCTCACCGCCATGCAGGACGTGGCGGAGGAGCTGCAGGACCTCGCCGCTTCCGTGCGCGGCGTGTTCGCCGATCCCATCAAGGGGTTCGGCCTGATGAGCGACTACGCGCGGAAGCGCGCGCAGCTCGCGACGGGCCTGCGGCGCGAGAAGTCCCGCTGGACGATGCTGCACCCGTCGCTCGCCGCCGAGGCCGCGCTGTTCGAGGAGGCGACGACCGAGCTCGCCCGCGCCGCCGACCGGATCCTGCGCAAGCACGGGAAGAAGATCATCGGCGAGCAGCTCGCCACGCGGCGGCTCGCGGACATCATGATCGACCTCTTCGCGCTCGCGGCGATCCTCGCCCGCGTGTCGACGCAGATCGACGACCACGGCGAGGCGTCGGCCGTCACCGACCGCGAGATCCTGCGGGCGTTCGCGGGCCAGGCGAAGCGGCGCGTCGACGCGACCTTCGCCGGGATCGACGACAACGAGGACGCCGCGGTGCTCGGGATCGCGAAGCACGTCCTCGAGACCGGGAAGTACGGCTGGGACAATGTCTGACGGGGGGCTGCGATGTCCGGCCGTTTGTCGCACGGAAACGATCCGTCATTCGCGCCGCAGGCGCGCCGCGCGGGAGCGCGCGCGCACCCGCGAATGCGGGCGCGCGCGATCACGGCCCCGCGCGAGCGGGGGTGGGGCCCCGTGAGCTCCGCTCACGGGGCGGGGGGCGCAGCCCCCCGCCTGGACACCGGGCTCGGGTGAGAAGCCGCGCAGGGGACGCGGCTCAGCACGCGTGCAGGAAGGCTGCGAGCACCTTCTTCCAGCCCTCCTCGCCGAGTAGCGCGGGAGCCGGGGCGACGAGGTCGCCCCCGTCGGCGGCCGCGAGGCCGAGCTCGTGCTCCACGAACCGAGAGAGCCGGCGCTGCTCGGCGGCGAACCAGGCCTCGGCCTGATCCTCGCGCGGGAACTTCATGTAGCCGTTCTCGCCGGGCACCACCGTGAAGAGCCACCCGCCGCCGTAGGGATCGCGCTTGAGGAGCGAGGGATCGCGGCGGACGCGGGCGTTCACGCGGCGTACGGTGCCGGCGATCGGCGCGCCGATCCGGACGACGTGGCCACCGGCGCGCACGACCACGATCGGATCGCCCTTGCCCACCTCCATGCCGACGCGCGGGAGCTCCACCGAGCTCGCGGAGGGCAGGAGCCGCTGGCCGAAGTCGTCGAGGCCGACCGCGAGCTCGCCGTTGCGGCGCGCGGCGAGCCAGGTGTGGTTCGGCGCGTACCAGTTGGAACGGCGCCACGCCACGCCGCTCGCCCGGGCGAGCGTGCGGTCGCGGCGGCGCCGCAGCGCGTGGACGACGATCGCGAAGGCGAGCGCCGGCGCAGCCAGCGCGAAGCCGGCGAGCAGCGCGACCCCCGCGCGCCCCACCGCGCCGACGATGAACGACCCGAGGGCCTCGAGCACCGCGATCACGTCCGTCATGGCGCGTCCTCCGGGGCCCCGGTGCGGCGCGAGCCCGAGCCACGCACTCGCAAGGGCCGAGCCATGCGGCGTCCCCGCCAACTGGCCGTAAACACGGCAGCACGCCGCGGCGCCGCGATCGCACGGTGTCGAGGAACTCGACGATTGGCGAGCCCCGGAGGCGCGCGCCCCACGCGGATCCGCAGGCTTACGCCTGCCGGACGCGCCCCGTGGAGATCCTCGACAGGTGGTGAGGTTCGACACGGGGCGGAGGCTTGCGTCTCGCCGTCCGCCCGCGAATGTTCCGGACGGAGGAGCCGCCATGACCCGCCGTCACACCGCCACGCTCGCCGCCCTCATCGCCCTCGGGACGCCGAGCGCCCGCGCGGAGCCACCGCGCGCCGAGGGGCGCATCGTGTCGGACGAGGGTCGGGTGGAGATCCTCGGTCGTCCGTACCGGGTGGGCGAGACGATCGAGCTTCCCGAGGGGTACATGCGGGTCGAGGAGGCGGGCCCGGAGGACGGCCAGGTCGGGTCCTTCTCGGTGGTCGCCGCGCGGGTGGTGCCGGAGGAGGAACCGGAGCACATCGCCGCCGAAGCCGAGCCGCCGGCCGCGCCGGAGCCTCCGCGGGCCGCGAGCCCCGCCCGGCTCGCCCCCGCCGCGGCCCCAGGGGGCCCGGACTGTCGACCTCAGCGGGCTGCCTACCTCGCCGAGCTGATGCGCCTCTCGGGGATCGAGGTCTCATCCCCCGCGGCCCTCATGGAGGGGCTCGAGGCCGGCGACGGGCAGGATCTCGGCTTCTACTGGTTCGCGCTCCAGACCGACCCGTTCCGGCCGCTCGCGTGGAGCTCCGAGCTGCGCTCGCGCGCCGAGGCGCTCACCCGCTGCGTGCGCGGCGGCTGACCTTCACTGCCAGGCGATGTCGTACTCGGCGTCGAGCGGCCCCGTCTCGCGCAGGGTCACGACGGGGTCGCGCGCGTTCGATGGCTCGAGCGCCGCGAGGATGACGCCGCGGTGGAACGCCGGCGGGAGGAAGTCGCGCTTCACGACGAGGCGCGCGCGCTTCTCGCCGAGCCACTCCACGGTCCGCTCGCCGTAGCTCGCGGCGGCGCGGTACCCGGTCGGCGCGGCGGCGAGCATCCGGCGCGGGTCCCTCCCGGCCACCGCGAAGATCGCCCGGCCGATCGTCGAGCCGAGGAAGCCCGTCACCGAGCGCCGCCCGAGCGAGTCCCAGAAGGCGTCGACGCCACCCAGCCCCGGCGCGAGCAGCTCGCCGGCCGCCCACGCGGCGTCGAGGTACTCGCGCACCGGGTAGGCGAAGAGGTCGAAGCGCGAGCCCTTGCCGCGCGGATCGCAGCGGCGGGCCGCCTCCGGCCCGGCCCGCTCGCGCACGAGATCGAAGAGGCGGTTGAAGTTGAGCCCGCGCGACGTGTCCGCGTCCGTCGCCGCCGCGAGGCGTCGCTCCAGCTCGGCCGCGTCCATGAGCATGCGGCGATGACAGCACGGCGCGTGCGCCGGATCTACGTCCGTTCCAGGGCCTCGAGCGCCGCGCGCACCCGCGCGACCTGCGCGTCGGCGCGCGCTGCGCGCTCTTGCGCGGAGCGCGCCGTGGCCTCGAGCCGCTCGGCCTCCCGCCGCGCGGCGCCGGCCTCTGCCTCGGCCGCGCGGAGCGCGCGCCGCGCCCGCTCGAGCGCGCGCTCGCGGCGGCGGGCCTGGGCTGCCTCCTCGCGCTCGCGGCGGCGCGCGGCCTGCGCGGCGGCCTTCGGCGGAGCCGGCTTCGCCGTGGCGGGCGCGTCCCGGGTCGAGGGTCGGGCCGCTCCCCCGGCCGTGACCGCCTCGAACCCGAGCGCCGCCTCCGGCTCGCGTACGAGCGCCCCCTGCCGGAGCGCCTCGCGCGTGGCGGGGTCCGCGCCGGCGGCCACGCGCACGAGCAGCTCGAGCCGCGGGAGGTCGATCGAGCGCGCGCCCTCCGCGGCGGCCGCCCGCGCCGCCACGAGGCGCAGCGCGCGGGCCGCCGAGCGAAGCGAATCCTCGGCGTCGCGGAGCCCCCGCGCGCCGCCCCCGCCGGCGCGCAGCCCGTCCGCCGCGGCGAGGAGCGCCTCGACGTCGCCGGGCGCATCCCGCGCAGCCCGGTTGAGGAGCCACGCCAGCCCGACGGGCCGCCGCAGGGCGCGCACGGCCGCCGCCGCCGCGGGGTCCTCGCGCGCGAGCCTCCGCGCGAGGTCGTCACGGGCGGCGGTGAAGCGGGCCGGGGGGAGCGCGAGGAGCGCACGCGCCTCGTCCGGCAGCGGACCGTCCCGACCGCCGGCGGCGCCGGCCCGGCGCGCGCTCACCGCGGCTTCTCGTGCTTCGCGCCGCGACCCTCGCGGTCGGCGTCGCCGGACGCCTCCTTCCCCTCCTCCTCGCTCACGATCGGCCGGTCGTGGTGCGTGTGGAGGGCGAGCTGCTTCTTGAAGACGGGGTCGTTCCGCCGGAGCCACTCGAGGACCATGGATGCGTGCTCGATCTCCTCGTCGCGGTTGTGCTTGAGGATCTCGCGGAGCTCCGGGTCCTCGACCGCGTCGACGCGCTGCTGGTACCAGTCCACCGCCTCGAGCTCCTCCTGCAAGGAGACGATAGCCCGGTGGAAGTCCTTCGTCCGCGCGGGGAGGAGCTCCTCGCGCTCGTGATACCCCTGGGAAGACGCCATGCGGCGATGGTTGCGCAGCGGCGCGGCCGGCGGGAAGCCCCCGGCGCGTGCTCCCGGCGCGCCCCGTCGCCCGGCGGGCCCCCGGCTCCACCTCCGGCCGGCCCGTCCGGGCAGCGCGGGATTGCCGCAGGGGCGTCCACCTGCGAGCCTGCGAGCAGGAGGGGTCACGTGAGCCCAAGCACCTCGGACGTCCTCGCCTTCATGGCGGCCCAGCTCGAGCGGCAGCAGCGCTACTTCGGCTCGAAGGCGCCCGACAGGTTCCTCGCCTACATGGGCTCGACCAGCGCGCCGGGCGTCCACCTCTCGGTCAGCGCCCACCGCGTGGCGGGGCTCGAGCGCGGCGTCGCCGCGAACGAGCTCTTGGTCCGGCTCTCGGGCGCGCCCCCCCGCACGCCGCGGTCGCGCGAGATCGCCACCGTCACCCTGTTCAGCAGCTACGTCGGCTACCAGCTGAAGACGCGCTCCGCTGGGCCCGCGCCCATCACCTCCACCGCGGAGGGGACCTCCGTGCGCGGCGGGCAGGTCTTCACGCTCCACCACAGCCCCTTCATGATGACCGCCTTCGAGAAGGTGCCCGTCGAGGAGGTGCTCGCGAACGTGAGGGCCTCGCGCTTCGCGCTCGTCGGCGTGGGCGCCGACGCGAACCTCTCGCCCCGGTTCTGCTTCCACCACGAGGTCCGCAACGGGAAGCTCGTCCTGTTCCACGGCGACGGCCTGCCGCTCAAGACGTACCTGAACCTCAAGTCCAACCCGAGCATGACGCGCGTGGTGATCGACCCGGAGACGTTCGAGGGATACCTCGCCACCGGCACGGTGGCCGAGTTCCGCGCGGAGGAGGCGCCCGAGGCACACGCCCGGATCTGCGCCGGGTTCGCGGCCGGCGGCTGGGGCAAGCCAGCCCGGACGTTCCGCTTCGTGGCGGAGACCTGGGCGCCGATCGCCCCCCTGTGAGCCGGGCGCGATCCGTGCCATGGATGGCCGGTGGATCGCGCTGCCGAGCTCCTCGCCCGCTGGCACTATGCCGGCCTCTTCGCGGTGATCCTGGTGGAGGAGGCGGGGGTGCCGCTCCCCTTGCCCGGCGACCTCTTCATCCTCGCGATGGGGATGCTCGCCTGGCAGGGCGGCGCCGCGTTCCTCCCCACCGCGGCCGTCGTGACGAGCGCCACCGCCCTCGGCGCGTCGGCCCTCTACCTCGTATCGCGCCACGCGGGCCGGCCGCTCCTCGTCCGGATCGCGCGCCGGTTCGGCTACACGGCCGAGCGCGAGGCGCGGCTCGAGGGCTGGCTCGCCGAGCGCGGCGCGCTCGCCGTCGTGGTCGGGCGGCTCGTGCCGGGGCTGCGGATCGTGATGACGGTGGTGGCCGGGGCGCTCCGGCTGCGCGCGCCGACCTTCCTCGCCGGTACGGTGGTCGCGGGGCTCGTCTGGGCGACGATCTACTTCTGGCTCGGCTGGGCGGTCGGGGCAGGGCTCGGCTCGCTCGAGCCGGGATCCTGGCCGGGCGGCGCCTGGCCCATCGCGGCCGGTGCCGTGATCGCCGGGGCCGCGCTCCACCTCGCCTGGCGTCGCCGGGGCCGCGCGCGCGCCGCGAGCGAGGCCGAGCGCGCCTCCTGACCCGGGAGCCCGCTCGGCCCGCCTCCCGAGCGAGGCGCCTCCGCGCGGTCGGGGCTGTCCATCGTGTGCTCCGTGATGGACGCGGTGGTCATCCGCAGGATCCTCTTGGTCGACGACGACCCGGGCATGCGCTCGGCCATCCGGGCGCTGCTCGAGCGGGCGGGGTTCACGGTCGTGGTCGCGCGGGACGGCGCCGAGGCCTGGGAGCTGCTCGCCCGGGGACCGCGCCCGGTGGCCATCCTCGCGGACCTCTACACGCCCCGCATGACCGGGCACGACCTCGTCGCGCGCGTGCGGCGCACGCCGCGGCTCGCGGCGGTGCCGATCATCGCGATGAGCGCCGAGCGAGCGAGCCGCGGCCGCCCCGCCGCGCACGCCTTCCTCGAGAAGCCGTTCTCGCGCGAGCAGCTCGAGTGGGCGCTGCAGCGCGTCGGCGCGGCGTGAGCGCCGGCGGCCGGCGCCCCACGGCGCGACGCCGCTACGTCTGAGGCTCGACCCCGACCTGCGCCTCGCGCGCGGCGCGGGCGAGCTCCCGGAGCCTGAGCACCGCCGGGAAGGCGAGGAGCGCAGCCGCGAGGCAGGCGATCTCGCCGAGCACCGCCAGGACGCCGAACGAGAACAGCGCCTGGTTGCGGGCGACGAGCAGGGACGAGTAGCCGATGATGGTGGTGAGCGAGCAGAGCGCCACCGCGCCGCCGGTGGTGCGGATCACGTCCGCGATCGAGCGCGCGTGGTCGAGCCGGCGCCGCTGGAAGATGTTGGTCGCGTAGTCCACGCCGATGCCGAAGGTGATCGGCAGGGCGATGAAGTTCAGCATGTTGAGCCGGAGGCCGAGCAGCCCCGCGAGCCCGCCGAACCAGAGCACGCCCACGCCGAGCGCGGCGAGCACCCAGCCCGCGTCGGCGAGCGAGCGGACCGAGCGCCGCCCGAGCCCGAACGCCACGAGGACGAGCAGCACCACCCCGCCGAGGGACAGCGCCGTCGCGCGCGGCCCGTCGTGCTCGATCGCGTCGAGCACGTCCGAGAAGACGAGGAGCGAGCTCGCCGCGGGCGCGTCCGGCGGCAGGCCGACCGCCCGCAGCTCCGCCGCGAAGCGGCGCACGTCGAGGCCGTTCCAGACGTCGATCTGCGCGGAGGGGTAGACGAGCACCGGCGTGCCGACCTTGCCGTCGAGCTCGGTGAGCTGGCGGCGGAGCTCGTCCGGGAGGTCGGCGGTCGTGAAGGGCGCGAGCCCCGCGGGCGGCAGCACCTTCTCGACCGCCATCCGCTTGTCGGGCGCGAGGAAGGCCAGGTTGCCCGGCGTCGCGAGGGCGCGGATCTCCTCCACGATCGGGAGCTTCTCCGCCTGGTTCGGCGGGACGAGCGCGTCCACCGAGAGGATCGAGCCGAAGGTGGTGTGGGGGTTCGCCCGCCGCGCCGCCTCCACCTGCTCGGCGACCACGCGCGCCTGGGCCTCCGAGCCGGCCAGGATCGCGGTGGGCGTGAGGTGCTCGCCGAAGAGCACGTCCACGCGCTGGTCCCACCAGGCGGGGCCGCCCTCGTTCATGGCCGACTGGTCGCGCAGCTTGCGGAAGTCGTGCTCGATGGGATCGGAGAGGAAGCGGGTCAGGCCGAGCACCGAGGCGAGCGACGCGAGCACCGCGAGCGCCACGGTGACCCGCGGGGCGCGCGTCACGATGAGCGACACGGCCTGGGTGAAGAGCGGGCGGGCGGGGCGCTGGCCGGCCCGCGGGATCGGGGAGATGCGCTCCCAGGCGAGCACGAGGGCCGGGGTAACCGCGTACGAGAAGACCCAGGAGAAGGTCATCCCGATCCCGCCGATGAGGCCGAACTGGTTGAAGCCGCGGAAGTCGGTGGCGAGGAGCGAGGCGTAGGCGACGCCGGCGGCGAGCGCGGCGGTGAGCGTCGCGAGCCAGGTTTCGCCGACCGCCGTCTCCATCGCCCGGAGCGGGTCGTGGCCGTGCCGGCGCTCCTCGAGGTAGCGGGCGAAGAAGATGAGCCCGACGTTGATGCCGTTGCCGACGACGATGGAGCCGAGGAAGGCGGTGTTGGAGTTGAGGTGTCCGACGAGCAGCTCGGCGAGGCCGAAGGTCGCGAACGTCCCGGCGAGGAGCGGATAGCCGACGGCCGGCACCGCCTTCCAGGTCCGGTTGTAGACCGCCACCGCGAACGAGACGGCGAGCACCACGAGGAGCGTCGCCCACACGAGGTCCTCGGCGAGCGCGTCGTGCTCGAGGATGTTGGACGCGACGTAGCCGCCGTACGAGACCTTCAGGCCGGGCGGGTAGGTCGCGGGGTCGATGGAGGCGACCGCCTCCTTCACCGCGCGCATGAGCCCGGTCACCTTGGAGTAGTCGCCGGGCGCGCCGCCGAGGCGGACGATCATGGCGAGGATCGTCAGCTCCTCGCCGGGCTTCGCGCCGGGCACCTCGCCCACGAAGTAGCCGTCCGGGAAGCGCCCGAGGAGCGACTCGCGATCCCCGGCGATGCGGCGGAGGAGCGGCTCCACCGGCGGCGCCGTCCCGCCGGTCTCCGGGCCGGCCTGCTCGAACGCGATGCGCGCGGCGAGCGTGTCGCGCAGCTCCACGAGCTCCGCCTTCGACGGGAAGAGCAGGAGCCGGGGCCGGTAGAACTCGCCGATTGCGTCGGAGCGGTACTCGACCCAGCGCACGAGGTCGCCCGGCGCCGCCTCGAGCTTCTCCGCGAGATCGTCCGCGAAGAGCTCGAGCGAGAGCCGGTCCGCGCCGTGGAGGACGACGGTGAGCTCGGCGAAGCCGCCGGAGCGCTCCGTCACGTGCTCGAGGTCCACCGAGCTGCGGCTCGACGACGGCAAGAGCTCCGACATGTCCGGCCGGAGGTCCGTGTAGACCACCACCGTCCCGACGAGCCCGGCGAGGGTGACGAGGGCGGACAGCGCGAGGATGGCCCAGCGGTGTCGGTCCGAGAACCGGACCCAGCGTTCGGAGGTGCGCATCGGGGTCGGAGATCTACCTCAAATCCACGGGGACGCCGCCCGATTCCCGACCGCGCCGCGGCGCGTCCTCCGCTCCCAGGGCGGCGAGCCGGGCGCGGCCCGCTTCGAGGACGAGGTACGAGAGGCCACTCGCCGCGAGCGCCCCCGCGTTGACGTAGCGATCGCCCGGCGCGAGGTGGGGGCGGTGGACGTGGCCGAACACGCCGAGATCGCACCCGGCCTCGTCCAGGAGCGCCAGGCAGCGGCGCCGGAACAGCGCGATCATCCGCTCCTCGGCGACCGCGCGCGCGGCCCGCTCGGCGAGCCGCGCCGCGCCGCGGACGAGCGCGAGCCGCCCGTAGCGGCGCGAGATCCCGTCCCCGAAGCGGCCGAGCGCCGAGCGCGAGAGGGGATCGGCGGCGTGCCCGTGCGCGACGAGGACGCGCCCGAGCCCCGGGACCTCGAGGACCTCGCGCTCGACTCCGGCGTCCGGGTCGTGGTTGCCCCGCGTGCGGGCGAGCCGTCCCTCGGCCGCGAGCGCGCCGATGGCCGCCGCGATCTCCGGGTGCGCCGCCTCGGCCCGTCCCGGGCCCGCGAAGAGGTCGTCGAAGACGTCGCCGTTCAGCACCACCCGGGCGCCCGCTTCCCGCGCGCGCGCGAGGAAGCGCCGCGCGAGGGCCGCCTCGCCGGGCGGCGTCTCGGGCGCGAGGTGCCAGTCGCTCGCGATCCAGACCGCCGTCACGGCGCGCCGTCCTTCCCCGTGCCGGGAGCCCCGCGCCGCGCGAGGAGCCGATCGTAGAGCGCCTGGGTGCGCTCCCAGGCGAGCCGGTGGATCGGCCCCACCACCCCGGGATCGCGCGCCCGCTCGGGCGCGCGGGCGACCGCGATCGGCTCGCCGAGCGCCATGTCGAGCCGCACGGGCAGCGGGACCGGCGACCAGAACGAGAGCCGCCGGAGCTTGAACCCCGGATAGGCCTCGGCGCCGCCGACGACCGCCACCGGCACGATGGGCGCGCCGGTCCGCAGCGCGAGCCGCACGAAGCCGTGCCGCCCCTCCCAGCGGAGCCGGTAGAAGTCGCGCGACGGCTGCGCCTCGCGCATGCCGCCCGGCGTCACGAGGAGCTGCTCGCCGCGCTCGAGGACCGCGAGGCAGTCCTCCTCGGAGGTGCCGATGATGCCGACCCGCTCCTTCACGCGCGGGAGGCCGGGCAGGAACCGCTCGATGCGCGACTCGGCCCCGACGATCCGGAGCGGGACGTGCGGCTCGCCGCGCTCGAAGAAGCCCTTCCACTGGAGGAAGTAGCCGGCGAGCACGAGGTCGAGGACGAGGTACCCGGCGCCGTGGAGCGTCACGTAGATGCAGGGCCCGGCCGGCGGCGGCCCGCCCTCGAGCGACATGCGGTGGTAGCGCGAGAGGGCGCGGGCGAACGGTAGGATCGCGCGCCGGTAGCTCCAGTGGCCGTCGTCGAGCGGCGCGGGGACGGGCCGGCCGGGGGTGGGTGTCATCGCAGGCTCCAGAGCGGCCGGCGCCGCGCCGCGGCCCGGTCGAGGAGCGCCTGCGTCGCCGACCTCGCGGACGCCGCGCAGGCGGCGATCCCCTCCGGATCGCCGGCGTCCGCAGGGGCGATGGGGTCCCCGAACCAGAAGTCGAGCGGCACCGGGAGCGGCACCGGCGGGAGCCAGAGCGTCGCGCGCTTCCCGAGCCTCAGCGCGAGCGGGTGCTGGTGGTCGGCGCCGGCGATCGCGAGCGGCACGATGGGCACCCCCGCGCGCGCGGCGATGCGCGCGAAGCCTTCTCGGCCGCGCCACGCGACGGCGTCCCTCGCCCCGTGCAGCTCCCGCGCGCCGCCGGGGAAGAGCAGCACCGACTCGCCGCCCGCCAGCGCGGCGAGCGCGGCCCGCTCGGTGGCCGGGATGGCGCCGACGTGCCGGCGCACCCAGCCGAGGCCGGGCAGCCGGTGGAGCGAGGTGCCCCGCTTCTCCATGGGCCGGAACGGGACGCGGTCCTCGTCCCAGAACGTGAGCAGGGCGAGCAGCATCACCTCGAGGTAGAGCCAGCTGCGCGGGTGCTTGCCGACGTAGACCACCGGCGCGCGCCGCGGCACCGCGTCGAGGCCGTGGACGCGCGGCCGGAACCAGAGGCCGAGGGCGCGCGCGGCGGGCACGATCACCGCGCGCTGGCGCCAGGTCCGGGGGAAGCGGGCGTCCATCGTCGCCTCTCCCTAGAGCGCCAGCTCGCCGGCGGGCGCCTCGCCCGGCGCGGCGCGCAGCGCGGCCTCGTACACGTGCAGCACCCTGCGCGCGACGCGGGTCCAGCAGAGCGCGTCGGCGCGGGCCTTGCCGCGCAGGACGAGGCGCGCGCGCATCTCCGGGTCGAGCCCGGCGCGCCAGAGCCCCACCGCGAGCGCGCCCGGGTCGCCGCGGGGCACGAGCAGCGCCGCGCCCCGCGCCGCCTCCGCGTAGCCGGGCAGGTCGCTCGCCACCACCGGGCAGCCCGCCGCCATCGCCTCGACGAGCACCATGCCGAAGCTCTCGCCGCCGAGCGAGGGCGCGCAGAAGACGTCCGCGCGCCGGTACGTCTCGGCGAGCCGCGCGTCGGAGACCCGCCCGAGGAACCGCGCGCCGAGCCGGTCCGCGCGCCGGAGGAAGCGGTCCGGCGCGCCGTCACCCGCGACGTCCACCTCGACGGGCCGTCCCTGGCCGCGCAGGAGCGCGACCGCGTCGAGGAGCGCGGAGAACCCCTTGCGCGGCTCGCCGAACCGGCCGACGAACAGCACCCGGAGCGGCCGCGCCGGCGAGACGGGGGGCCGCGGCTCGGGCGCGCCGACCTGCTCGAAGGCGAAGCGGGAGAGGTCCACGCCGTTCGGGACGATGGCCGTGCGCCCGCGGTAGATGGCGCGCGCGAACTTCTTCGCGGCGCGCGAGACGGCGATGCCGAGGTCGATGCGGGAGAGGCCCGCCGACGCCACGGTCCGCAGCGCCCGCTGCACGCGCAGCTCCTGCTCGGCGCTGGCATGGAAGGTCGCGACGACCGGGCAGCGCGCGAACCGCAGCGCGTGCCGGCCGGGGCCGGGCACGATCGGCTCGTGCACGTGCACGAGGTCGAAGCCGCCGTCCTCGAGCAGCGCGCGGGTGCGCGCGGGGGAGACGAGCAGCCCGATGCGCGCCACCGAGCCGTTGGCGCGCACCGGTACCACGCCGGAGAGCCCCTCGCACCCCTCGGGCGTCGCGCCGCTCACCGGCCCGACGAGCCGCACGTCGTGCCCCGCCGCGCGGAGCTCTCGCGCGAGGCTCCGCGCGTGGCTGTTCACGCCGCCCTCGTGAGACAGGTCGTACGGCGTGACGATGCAGACGCGCACGCGGGCTACGGCGTCCGCGGCGGCGCCACGGGCGAGCGGGCCGGCGGCGGGACCGACGGGACCGACGGGACCGGCGCAGCGGGCGCGGCGGGCGCCCGGGCGCCGGGCTCGACCTTCGGCGGCTCCGCGCGGATGAGCATCCGGTGGATGACCCACAGCCGCGCGGCCGCCGTGCCGGTCGCGCCGAGCGCGACCGCGGCGGTCACCCACCGCATCAGCGTCGTCGCGTGGGGCTCCGGCACGAAGGCGGCCGCGAGCAGCGCGAACATGACCGCCACCACGCGGTGCGGGCGCTCGAGGCCGAAGGTCGGGCAGGCGACGCCGAGCCCCTCGCCGCGTGCGCGCGCGTAGGAGACCATGAGTGAGCTCGCGGTCGCCCAGAACGACCAGAACACGCCCAGCCGGTCCGTGAAGGCCATCGCGAAGCCCGCGAAGAGGACGATCTCCGAGATCCGGTCGAGGTTCGAGTCGAGGAACGCGCCGGCCGGGCTCTGCGTGCCGGTCTGGCGAGCGATCTCCCCGTCGAAGAGGTCGCACCAGGCGCCGAACACCAGCACGAACCCGGCCCAGCCCCACGCCCCCACCGCCGCGAAGCCGGCGGCGACGAGCGTGAGGCCGAGGCCGATGGTCGTCATGCCGTTCGCGGTGATGCGCACGCCGATGATGGCGCGCAGGAACGGCCTCGAGACCCAGTAGGCCCAGCGCCCGAGCGACGGGATGGGCCCGATGCGCCCGGCGAGCCGGGCGGGCGAGGGCGGGCGAGCGATCAGGTACGCGATGCTCGTCAGGGACGCGGTCCCGAGGAGCGCCACGATCGCGAGCTGCGCGCTCTCCCGCATCGCCTACCCCACGGCCGAGCGGGCCGGCTTCATCGCCTGCGCGTACGTGCGGAGCTTCTCCTGCAGGTTCGTCTGCTGCTGGAAGAGGTCGTGCACCGCGGTGCGGCCGGGGACGGTGACCGGGCTCTTGAAGAAGAAGGAGAGCCACTCCTGCGGCCCCTTCTCCCCCGCGCGCTGCGCGAGATCGCCGAGGAGCGCGAGGTCGAGCACGATCGGCGCCGCGAGGATCGAGTCGCGGCACTGGAAGTTCACCTTGATGTGCATCGGGTAGCCGAGCCACCCGAACAGATCGATGGCGTCCCAGCCTTCCTTGTTGTCGCCGCGCGGCGGGTAGTAGTGGATCGTGACCTTGTGGTCCACGTGCGCGTACAGCTCGGGGTGCTGGCGCGGGTCGAGGATCGAGTCGAGCACGCCGAGCTTCGAGACCTCCTTGGTCTTGAAGGAGGCGGCGTCGTCGAGCACCTCGCCGTCGCGGTTGCCGAGGATGTTGGTCGAGAACCAGCCGTCGAGCCCGAGGAGCCGCGCGTGCAGCATCGGCGCGATGGTGGTCTTCATGAGCGTCTGGCCGGTCTTGAAGTCCTTGCCGCCGGTGACGACGCCCTTCGCCTCGGCGAGCTCGCGCAGCGCCGGGACGTCCTGCGACAGGTTCGGCGCGCCGTTCAGGAACGGGACGCCGGCCTGGATCGCCGCGTAGGCGTACATCATCGAGGGCGCGATGGTCGGGTCGCTCCGGTCGAGCGCCGCCTCGAAGGCCGCGATCGACAGGTGGGCGGGCCCGACCTCGGCGTAGACCTCGGTGGAGCCGGTCCACACCATCACGGCGCGCGTGCAGCCGTTCTTCGCCATGAAGCCGCGGATGTCCTCGCCGAGCGCCTCGACCTTGGCGCGGTGGGAGCCCTTCTTCACGTTCGGGCCGTCGAGCCGGCGCACCCAGGCGGTGTCGAACACCGCCGGCATCGGCTTGATCGCCTCGAGCTCTTCCCGCAGCGGGTCGACGTGCTCGCGCTCGAGCACCTTCGCGCGCAGGCAGGCCTGGTAGACGTCGTCCGGGATCGGGTCCCAGCCGCCGAAGACCACGTCGCCGAGTGCCGCCAGCGGCAGGATGTCCTTGAGGAGCGGCCCGTGCTGCCCGGCGGCGTCGTCGAGGTGGCCGAGCTGCGTGAGCGAGCCGACCGGCGCGGCGAGGCCGCGCTTCACCGCGGCGACGCCGGCGATGGCGGTCGTGGCGACCGCGCCCATCCCGGGCAAGAGCACCGCAAGCTTCTCCCCGGAACGCAAGGGCATGAGACCTGAGCCGACTTTCATGTGCACCTCTTGGGGATGGTCGCGGAAAGCGACCCATCTAGACCGTCCGGTTCGAGCCCGTCAACCGGGCGGAGGCTCGTTCCTCCGCTCAGCGGGCTCGCCCCCCGGCTTCGTTCCAGGGCGCCCGGCGGACAACCCCGCGCCGCGCGTCCACCCGGTCGAGGCGCGGTTCTACCGCATGGCGCGCCGCGGCGAAAGGGTATGCCACCTCGAGGGGCGGCACGTCGCCCCGGCCTGTATCGCTCGCCCCTGACGCCGACAACGGCGCGGAGCGCGACGGCGAGCGGGGGAGGTGGGCGCTCCAGCACAGCGGACCGTCGGTACGACGGGATCGTCCAGTGTAATGGACGACCACCGCGCGCGTGGCCTCGACGACCTCCGCCCGGATGACCGGCGCTCCGGCCGCGGCACGGTGCGAGCGACCGCGCGGCCTCGGCAGCCGCCGGGTAGACTCCGGCCGCCAGGAGGTGCGCTTGCGCAACGGGGTCGAGCGGGTGCTCGCGGCCATCGACGTGGGGACCAACGCGGTTCGGCTCGAGATCGCGCGCCCGCTGCCCGACGGCTCGCTCGAGACGCTCCACCAGGAACGCGATCCCGTCCGCCCGGGGGAGGGCGTCTTCGCCACCGGCTCCATCGCCCGTCCCGTCGCGGACCGGCTCATGGCGACCCTCTCCCGCTACGGCGCGCTCTGCCGGCGCCACCGCGCGCGCGTCCGCGCCGTGGCCACGAGCGCGGTGCGCGAGGCGCGCAACCGGGAGGAGATCGTCCGCCGGGCGCGGCGCGAGGCGGGCATCGCGCTCGAAGTCGTCTCGGGGCGCGAGGAGGCGCGGCTCATCTGCCTCGGCGTGCTCGACGGCCGGCGCCCGCGGAGCCGCGCCCTCGTCGTCGACATCGGCGGCGGCTCGACCGAGGTCGCGCCCGCGCTCGGCGACAAGCCGACCGCGCTCTACAGCGTTGGGCTCGGGGCGGTCCGGCTCACCGAGATCTTCAACTCCGCCGGCAAGGTCTCCCCCGAGCGGCTCGCGGTGATGCGGAGCTTCGCGGCGGAGGCGTTCCAGGAGGCGCTCCCTCGCAGGCTCCCGCGCGTGTCCGCCGCGCTCGGCAGCTCCGGCACCATCAACGCCATCGTGGCGGCGCGCGGCGACGCGCGGCGCATGACGCTCCGCAAGGTGGAGCGCGCCGTCGAGGAGATGGCGCGCATGTCGCTCGAGGAGCGGCGGCGGACCTTCGAGCCGCGCCGCGCGGAGATCATCGTCGCGGGCGCCGTGATCCTCGAGGCCGCGATGCTGCAGCTCGGGCTCGAGGCGGTGGTGGCGGTGGACCGGGGGCTGCGCGACGGCGTGCTCATCGACCTGGCGCGCCGCTCGCCCGCGGCGGCGGCCGCCGCGGCAGCGGGGCGGAGCGAGGCGGCGGTCGCGCTCGGGCGCCGCTTCGGCTTCGACGAGCCGCACGCGCGCAAGTCGACCGAGCTCGCGCTGTCGCTGTTCGACCAGCTCGCGGCCGTCCACCGGCTGCCGGCGAGCGCGCGCAGCGTCCTCGAGGCGGCGGCGCTGCTGCACGACGTGGGGCACGCCGTGTCGCCGAGCCGCCACCACAAGCACACGTACTACCTCGTCTCCAACGCCGACATCCCCGGCTTCTCCGACGAGGAGCGGCAGCTCGTGGCCCTCGTCGCGCGCTACCACCGGCGCAGCGCGCCCGAGCGTCACCGGCCCGACCTCGAGGCGCTCCCCGCGCCCGCCTACCGGATGGTGCGCAGGCTCGTCGCGCTCCTCCGGGTCGCCGACGCGCTCGACCGGAGCCACCACCAGCCCGTCGTCGCCGTGCGCACGGCGGTCCGGAACGGGACGGTCCGCGTCCAGCTCCGGACGCGCGGCGCGATCGACCTCGAGCTCTGGGACGTCGCGCGCGAGGCGCCGCTCTTCCGCGCGGTCTTCGGGAAGCGGCTCGAGGTGGAGCCGGGGCGGCGGTAGCCCCCGGAGGCGAACGTGCCACCGCCGGCCCGCGGGCCCGCCGCCCGGAGCGCTCGCTCGTCCTCCCGTCCACGCAAGTGTGTGCGCTTGCCCCCTGCCTGCGCGGTGGTGATCGTTCGGCGGAGGGGAACGGGGGGGACCGGCGAGGGTGGCGGGCGCGGCGACGTGCCCGTCACCCTCGCCGCCCGGTCTTCGGCCTTCACTTTCCTTCACGCAGCCGTCATCGACGCGCAAGCGCCCGCGGACATCCTCTGCGCGTGAACGCGGCGCGACCCGGACCTCTCGAGCTCGGCGACCCCTGCGGGGCGACCCGCCGAGCCGCAGCCCCGTCACGGGAATCGCCCTCCCGGCTCCCTGTACCTTTGACAGGCGCCGGCGCGCGCGCGAAATACGCGCCACCCGGCCGCGTAGGGCGCCGGCACGTGACCTCATGACCACCACCGAGCTCGCCCAGGACGGGTCCGTCGTCGTCCGCACCCTCCTCGCGCCCGGCCGCGGCCTCGCCGAGGCGATCGGCCGGAGGCGCGTCGCGACCGCCCTCGGGGTCGCCACGCTGGTCTCGATCGTCTTCGCCGGCGTGCTCGCGCCGCGGCTCGACTACGACGCGGTGGTCGCGCGGAAGCTGGCGCGCGCCACCCCGGAGGCGGAGACGGAGGCGGTGGAGCTGACGCAGCACCAGCGCGAGGAGGCGGTCGCCACCGCCCGCAAGCTCGGCAACGTCTCGACGTGGACGGCGGCGGCGCTCTGGCCCTCGGTCGCGGCGCTGCTCGCGGCCGCGGCCCTCTTCGTCGGCTTCCGCGTGGCGGGCACGAAGCCCGCATTCAAGGAGACCTTCGCGGCGGTGGCCCACGGGATGATGCCCGTCTGGCTCGCGCCCTTGCTCGCCATCCCGGCGGTGGTCGTCCGTGGCACGCTCACGCCCGACGAGGTGCCGCGCCTCCTGCCGTCGAGCCTCGCCGCGCTCGTGCCCGCCGCGCCCCCGCCGCTCCTCGCCGCGCTCGGCGCCCTCGACCTCTTCTCGCTCTGGGCGCTCGCGCTCGTCGCGCTCGGCATGGCGCGCGCGAGCGGCGCGTCGCGTCGGCGCGCCCTCGCCGTCACCACCGTCCTGTTCGTCGCCTACGTCGCCCTGCTGCAGATCTCGCTGCCCGCCCTCCTGGCCGGCGGCCCCGGACCGAATGGAGGCTCCTAGCCTTGGCCCGCATCGTCGCCATCGCGCTCGCCGCCGCGCTCGCCGCGCCGGCGGGCGCAGAGACCCCCATCACGCTCGACGACGCCCTCGCCCGCGCGGCACGGGCCAACCCGGATCTCGCCGTGGCGCGCGAGGACGCCGCCACGGCCGGCGCCGACGTGACGGCGAGCCGCGCCGGCGTGCTGCCGCGGCTCGACCTCACCTCGTCGTTCGGCCACACGTTCAGCGGCCGCGCCGCGGATCCCCGCCTCATCCCCGACCCGATCACCGGCGAGCTGCGCGAGCTCGGCGCGGCGAGCGACGCGGAGGCCTACTCGCTCGGGCTGCAGCTCTCGCAGCCGCTCCTGGACTGGGAGGCGTTCAAGGACGTGACGCGGGCGCGCTCGCAGGCGCGGGCCGCCGACCGCCAGCTCGACGAGACCCGGCTCGCGGTCGCGTTCGACGTGATCCGGCGCTTCTACGACCTGCTCCGCGCCGAGCGGACCCTCGCGGTCCTCGAGAAGTCCGCCACGCGATCCGAGGAGCTCGTCGCCCGGGCCGACGCCCTGTACGCGGCCGGCCGCGCGGCGCGCAGCGAGATCTTCACCGCGCGCGTCAACCTCGGCAACGACCGGATCAACGTCGAGGCGCAGCGCGCGCAGGTGGACGTGGCGCGCACCGCCCTCGCCCAGGTGCTCGGCGAGCGCGCGCCCCTCGATCTCACCGCCGTGCCGACCCCGGCCGTGTCCGGCCCGCCCGCAACCGCCCAGCCGCCCCCGCTCGCCGCGGTGCTGGAGGCCGCCCGCGCCCGCCGCCCGTCGCTCGCCGCGCAGCGGGCGCTGGTCGAGGCGGCGGACGCCGCGGTGCAGGGCGCGCGCGGCGGCTACTTCCCGACGGTCCGCGCGCAGGCCTCGTACGCGCGCCAGGGACAGGAGCTCGCCGGCAGCGGGGGCGTCTACTCGGATCCGACCGAGGAGTACCAGGCGAGCGCGCAGGTGGTGCTCGCCTGGAACCTCTTCGAGGGGCGGCGCACCGCGGCCACCGTCGCCCGGGCGGAGAGCTCGGCGCGCCGGGCCCGCGCCAACCAGGACCGCGCCGCCGTCGCGGTGGAGAAGGAGATCGCCGACGCGCGCTCCACCGCCGCCGCTCGCGCCCGCCAGGTCGCGCTCTCGGCCGAGAACCTCGGCACCGCCGAGCAGGGGCTCGCGCTCGCGCGCGAGCGGCTCGACGCCGGCCTCGCTTCCCAGCTCGAGGTGCGCGACGCCTCCCTGAAGCTCACCCAGGCCGAGCTCTCCCTCGTCGAAGCCCGCATCGATCACGCCGTGGCGCTCGCGGATCTCGCGCGCGCCGCGGGAGGACCCCTCTAGCCATGGCGCTCCAGAACCCCGCCTCGAAGACTTCCGCCGAGCCCGGCCGTACGCCGGAGGGACCCACCGTGACCGCCATGCCGCCGCCGGTGCGCATGAGCCCGACGAAGCGGGTCGTCGCCGGCGTCTTCATCGTCGCGGTGATCGCCATCACCGTCGCGTCGCTGTGGCCGCGGCCATTGCCCCCGATCCCCATCCAGGCGAGCACCGCGCGCAAGGGGCCCATCACGCGGCTCGTCACCGCGGCGGGGAAGCTCCAGGCGGCGACCGAGGTGAAACTCTCCTCCAACATCACCGGCGACCTCCTCTCGCTCGCGGTGAAGGAGGGCGACCTCGTCGAGAAGGGGCAGGTGCTCGGCACGATCGACGCGCGCCGCTACGCCGCCCAGGTCTCGCAGCAGGACGCCGCGCGCGCCTCGGCCGCCGCCGACCTGCAGACGCAGCGGGTGGCGGTCGCCCAGGCCGAGCAGGAGCTCGCGCGGGTCGAGCGGCTCGCGAACGGCGGCAACGCCAGCCCGGCGGAGGTCGAGAAGGCCCGCTCCGACGTGGCCGGCGCCCGGGCGCGCGCCGACGCCGCCGCCGGGCGGATCGCCCAGGCGGACGCGTCGCTCCGCGAGGCCCGCCACTACTACTCGCTCACCACGCTCACCTCCCCGATCGACGGCGTCGTCACCAAGCGCGAGAAGCAGGTCGGCGAGCGCGTGCGCGGCTCCGACTTCTCCGAGGACGTCATCCTCGTCATCTCAACCCTCTCGCAGATGGAGGTGAAGGTGGAGGTCGGGGAGCAGGAGGTCGTCTACGTGAAGGAGGGAGACACCGCCGACGTCGAGATCGACGCCTTCCCGGAGCGGAAGTTCCCGGCCCAGGTGGTGGAGGTGGCGCGCAACGCCACCGTGAAGAACCAGGGGACCGAGGGCGAGGTGACGACGTTCTTCGTGCGCCTCGCGCTGACCCAGCCGGTCGAGGGGGCGCTGCCGGGCATGAGCGCGCAGTCCTCCATCTCCACCGACACCCGCGAGCAGGCGATCGTGGTGCCGATCCAGGCGGTCACCGTCCGGCCGGAGCGCGAGGTGGCCGGCGGCGGGCCCGCGCCCTCGGAGCGCCCGCTGCCCCAGGCCGCGCCGGGCAAGAAGCCGAAGCGCGAGCCGCTGCAGAAGGTCGTGTTCGTGATCGACGGCGGCGTCGCGAAGCTCCGCCCCGTCGAGACCGGCCTCGCGAGCGAGACGGAGATCGAGATCGTCTCCGGCCTCGCCGAGGGTGAGAAGGTGGTGGAGGGGCCGTACCGCGTCCTCTCCCGCGAGCTCGGCGACGGCAAGCCGGTCACCGAGGAGGCGCCGGGCGGCAAGGGCAAGGGCGGGACCGACCGAGACGCGCCCCGCGGCGCGAAGGGGTAGCCGTGCCAGAGCCCCTCATCACCGTCGAGGCGCTGCACCGGCACTACGAGCTGGGCGGCGAGACCGTGCGCGCGCTCGACGGCGTCTCCTTCGCCATCGCGCGCGGCGAGTTCGTGGCGATCGTCGGCCAGTCCGGCTCGGGCAAGTCGACGCTCATGAACCTGCTCGGCTGCCTCGACACCCCCACCACCGGCACCTACCGCCTGAACGGCGCCGACGTGGCGGGGCTCTCCGACGACGCGCTCGCGGACCTGCGCAACAAGGAGATCGGCTTCGTCTTCCAGACGTTCCAGCTCCTCCCGCGCGCGAGCGCCCTCGCCAACGTGGAGCTGCCGCTCGTCTACCGCGGCCTCTCGCGCCGCGAGCGGCGCGCGCAGGCCGAGGCGGCCCTCGCCGCCGTGGGCCTGGCGAACCGGATGCACCACAAGCCCAACGAGCTCTCCGGCGGCCAGCGCCAGCGGGTCGCGATCGCGCGCGCGCTCGTGGGCGAGCCGTCGATCCTGCTCGCCGACGAGCCCACCGGGAACCTCGACTCGCAGACCGGCGAGGAGATCATCCGGCTGTTCGGCGACCTGCACGCCCGCGGCCACACCATCCTCCTCGTCACCCACGAGCCCCGGCTCGCGGCGCGCTGCCCGCGGGCGATCCGCCTCTCCGACGGTCGGGTGGTGGGCGACGGCCCCGGGGCGGAGATCGCCACGCTCGGCGCCGCGCGGGCGGTGCTCGGATGAGCCGCGCGCGGCGCGCCTGGGTGCGGGCCACCGCCGAGGCCTCGGAGGGGCTGCGCATCGCGCTCGGGAACCTCGTCGGCGCCCGCCTGCGGAGCGCGCTCACCACGCTCGGCATCGTCATCGGCGTGATGACCGTGATCGCCATCGTCGCGATCATCCAGGGGCTGAACGCCTCGTTCGAGACCCAGATCTCCACGCTCGGCGCGAACACGGTCTACGTCTCCAAGTTCGCCTGGATGACGCAGGGGCGCGACGCCTGGTGGGAGATGCGCAACCGCCGGGACCTCGGGCGGGCCGAGCTCGAGGCGATCGAGCGCGACTCGGTCCACGCCCAGGCGATCGCGCCCATGGCGATGACCCGCGGCACGATCACCCGCGGTGACGAGGAGGTCTCGGGCGTCCAGCTCGTCGGCACGAACGCGCAGTACCTCAGCACCGGCGGCGGGAGCGTCGCGACGGGGCGCTTCGTCGCCGAGACCGACGTCGACCTCTCGCGCAACTCGGTGGTGCTCGGCTCGGAGGTGGCCGAGCGGCTCTTCCCCGCCATGCCCGCCGAGCAGATCATCGGGCGGAAGGTGGTGGTGCAGGGGAAGCCGTTCACGGTGGTGGGCACGCTCGCGCGCCAGGGCCAGCTCCTCGGGATGAACATGGACACCCGGGCGCTGCTGCCCTACACGACCTTCCTGCGCGACCTGGGCGGGAAGCGCTCGCTCAACATCGCGGTCACCGCCGCGACGGAGGAGCTCCCCGCCCTCGAGGACGAGCTCACGGGCATCCTCCGCCGGGTCCGCCGGGTGCCGCCGGAGAAGAAGGACGACTTCGCCCTCAACCGGCAGGAGGCGTTCCTGCGCTTCTACCGGCAGATGACGGGGGCGCTCTACGGGGTCGCGGTCGGCGTCGGCGCCATCACGCTCGTGGTGGGCGGCATCGGGATCATGAACATCATGCTCGTGTCCGTGACCGAGCGGACGCGCGAGATCGGGGTCCGGCGCGCCATCGGCGCCCGCCGGCGCACCATCCTGCTCCAGTTCCTCCTCGAGTCCTCGCTCGTCGCCGCGCTCGGCGGCGCGGTCGGCACGGCGCTCGGCCTCGGCGTGGCGCAGGTCGTCGCGCTCGCCACCCCGCTCGCCGCCGCCGTGACGGGCTGGGCGATCGCGCTCGGCATCGGCTTCTCGGCCGTGGTCGGGCTCCTCTTCGGCGTGTGGCCCGCCTGGCGCGCCTCGCGCCTCGATCCGGTGGAGGCGCTGCGCTACGAATGACCTCGCTCCTCGACACGATCGGGATGGCGCTCGGGACCCTCCGCGCCAACGTCCTGCGCTCGGTGCTCACGCTGCTCGGGATCGTCATCGGCGCGGCCACCGTGGTCGCGATGATGTCGTTCACCGAGGGGCTCCGGATCCAGATGACGAGCAGCTTCGCCATGCTCGGCGCGGGCGCCTTCCAGGTGCAGAAGTGGCCCGCGTTCCAGTTCGGGCCTCACGACCGGCGCAAGTACGACGCGCGCCCGGACCTCACCCGCGAGCAGGGCGAGGCGCTGCGCGAGCTGCCCAACGTGGCCTGGGTCTCGATCGAGGAGTGGACCAAGGGGCCCCAGGCGCTCTCCACGCGAGAGCGGACCACCAAGCCCGCCTTCGACGTGGTCGGGGCGGTCCCCGACTACGAGTACGCGAACGGCGTGACCGTGGCGCAGGGCCGCTTCCTCACGCCGACCGACGTCCAGCTCGGCCGGCGCGTCATCTTCGTCGGCGCCGACGCGGTGGACGCGCTCTACCCGGGCGAGAGCGGGCTCGGCAAGGAGATCCGGGTCCGCGGCGTGCCGTTCGAGGTGATCGGCGTGGCGCAGCGGCAGGGGGCGATCCTCGGCCAGTCGAAGGACGCCTGGGCGGCCATCCCCTGGACCGCGTACGAGCGCGCCTTCGGGCGGATCCGCAACAACAACATCGCCATCGTGGCCACCTCGCCCGAGGACGCGCCGAAGGCGCTCGAGCAGGTCATCGGCAAGCTGCGCCGGCTGCGCGGGCTCTCGCCGCAGGAGGAGAACGACTTCGAGATCTTCTCGAACGAGACCTCCGCGCGGCTCTTCGACAGCCTCGCGCGCATGGTGGGCGCCGCGACGTTCGGCATCTGCGGCCTCGCCCTGCTCGTGGGCGGCATCGGCATCATGAACATCATGCTCGTGTCGGTCTCGGAGCGGACCCGCGAGATCGGCATCCGCAAGGCGCTCGGGGCGCGGCGCCGCCGGATCCTCTCCCAGTTCCTGGTCGAGTCCGTGACGCTCTCCGCGCTCGGCGGGCTCGCCGGCGTGGTGGTCGGAGGCGGGCTCGCCCTGGGGGCGAAGGCCATCTTCGACCTTCCAGCGAGCATCCCGCTCTGGGCGGTGGTAGTGTCCCTCGCCTCGTCGGGCGGGGCGGGCCTCCTCTTCGGCATCTACCCCGCCGCGAGGGCGTCGAAGCTCGACCCCGTCGAGGCGATGCGGACCGAATAGGGAGAACCGGGGCGCGTGGAGCGAGCGAAGCTGATGAGGGAGATCCGGGGGTGGACCATCACCATCCTCGCGGTCCTGGCCTTCCGCACCTTCCTGTACGAGGCGGTCTACATCCCGTCGGGCTCCATGATCCCGACGCTGCAGATCGGCGACTACGTCATCGTCGAGAAGTGGGCCTACGGCGCGCGCCTCCCGTTCACGGCCAAGGCGCAGGTGACCTGGGCCGGGCCGGCGCGCGGCGACATCGTGGTGCTGCTCGCGCCGCCCGGCAACGCGCGCAACGACGACCTCATCAAGCGCGTGGTCGGGGTCGGCGGCGACACGGTCGAGATCCGGGAGGGGCACCTCCTCGTGAACGGCGCGCCGGTGGCGCGCGAGCGGGTGCCGGGCCCGTGCAGCTACTGGGATCGCCGCGAGAACGTCGGCTGGCGCGAGCTGCCCTGCATCGACTTCGTCGAGCAGCTCGCCGAGCACAGCTACCACACGAACTGCTCGCCCCAGTACCCCTGCGGCGACGTCGCGCCGCAGCAGGTCCCGCCCGGCTACGTCTGGCTCGCCGGCGACCACCGCGACAACTCCGCCGACAGCCGGGTCTTCGGCCCGGTGCCGGTGGGCCGGATCAAGGGCCGCGCCTGGATGGCGCTCGTGTCGTGGGGACCGGACGGTCCGCGCTGGGACCGGCTGTTCCACGGCGTGAAGCACTGATCGCTTCGCGCGCTCCGCGCGCGAAGCTCTGGCGGCGGGGCCCCCGACACCCGCCACGAGCGATCCGGACGCTGCCGCGATTCGCCCGCGAAGCGCGCGAACCTGAAGGCGGCTCGTCGAAGCGCCCCTCGAACCGAGCGCGCTAACGGACCCTCCGCGCGCTCCGGATCTTCACGGGCGGCATGAGCGCCTGCTTCTCCGCCGCGGCCGCGTGGATCCGCCGCACGACGTCCATCCCGCGGACCACGCGCCCGAACGCGGCGAAGCCCTGGCCGTCCGGGTTCCGCCGCCCGCCCTCGTCCAGCTCGGGCTGATCGCCCACGCACACGAAGAAGTCGCTCGTCGCCGTGTCCGGCCCCGCGCGCGCCATCGACACGGCGCCGTCCCGGTGGCGGAGGCCCGTCCGGCCCGTCCGCTCGAGGGCGACCGGCGGGAAGCCCTCGCGCTCCCGCTCCGGCGCGACCCCCGCCTGCACGACCGCGATCCGGACGCGGTCCCTCGGCTGGTTGTCGGCGCGGACCGTCCGGTGGAAGCGGCCGCCGTCGTAGCGGCCCGCCTCGACGTAGCGGAGGAAGTTCCGCACCGTGGCCGGCGCGCGCGCGGCGTCGAGCTCGAGCTCCAGCTCGCCGAGGTCCGTCTCGAGGACGACGCGAGGTGCGGCGGCCGGAGCTCGCTCAGCCGCGGGCTCCGCGCTCCCCTCGGCGGTCGCGATCGCGATCGGGGCGAGCAGCAGGGCGACGACCGTGGCGATCCGGGGCGGGCTCATGGAGCGCGACGAGAGCACGCTCGGCACGGCGCGTCCACCGGGGCCGCGCTGCGACCGGGCGTGCCCGGCGCGGACCTCGCCCGAGGCGGGGCGCGCGTGAATCCTGCCGATCCGGCGCGCTCCGCGCCTTGCACCGCTTGCGGGCATGCCCACCGTGAGCGAGTTCTTCGGGATCGTCATCGCGATGTACTACGCGGACCACGCGCCGCCCCACTTCCACGCCCTGTACGGAGGCCGCGAGGCGCTCGTCGGCATCGACCCGCTGCGGCTCCTGCGCGGGGACCTGCCGCCGCGGGCGCTCGCGCTCGTCGCCGAGTGGACGATCCGCAACCGCGACGCGCTCGTGGACGACTGGCTGCGCGCCCGGCTGGGCCTGCCGCTCGAACCCATCCCCCCGCTCGATTAGGATCCTCCCGTGCTCCGCATCCGCACCGTCCGCCCGCTCGGCGAGCTGTTCGTCGCGCTCGGCCTCACCGACGGGACCTCGCGCGTGGTGAACCTCGAGCCCCTCATGAACGGTCCGATCTTCGAGCCCCTCAAGGCCGATCCGGCGCGCTTCCGCTCGGTGCGGGTGGACCCGAGGCTCGGGACGATCGGGTGGCCCGGGGGCGCCGATCTCGATCCCGACGTGCTGCTCGGGGTGGCTCCGCCGGCGCCCGCGCCGTAGCGGACCGCTCACCGCGGGCGACTCGAGCCGGACCGACGCGCGAGCCCGGCGCCTCAGGAGAGCGGCGCGCCTTCCGCGTCGGCCGCGCCGGTGTCGCCGCCGTCGCCCTCCCGCCGGAGCTGGGCGGAGTGGAGGGCGCGGACGGTGTCGATGGTGTCCGCCTCGTCCGGCCGCTTGTCCTCGCGGTACCGCTTCACGCGCGCGAAGCGGAGCGCCAGCCCCGCCGGATAGCGCGGGCTCGACTGGAGACCGTCGAACGCGACCTCCACGACCAGCTCCGGCCGGACGTGCACGACGTAGCCGTCGGTCGTCCCGAGCGCGAGGGCTTGGAGCCGCTCGGTCTGCCAGACGAGCATCGCGTCGGTCATGCCCTTGAACGTCTTGCCGAGCATGACGAAGCCGCCGGCCACGGGATCGCGCGCGCCGAGGTGCAGGTTCGAGAGCCAGCCGCGACGGCGACCGTTGCCCCACTCCGCGGCGAGCACGACGAGGTCGAGCGTGTGCGCGCGCTTCACCTTGAGCCAGCCTGCGCCGCGCCGGCCCGCCGCGTAGGGCGCCTCGAGCGACTTCGCGAGGAGGCCCTCGTGGCCCCGCGCGAGCGCGTCGTCGAGGAAGGCGCCGGCCGCGACCGGGTCGGCGGTCACGAGCCGCGGCACCCGCAGCGGCTCCGGCAGCGCCGCCGCGAGCGCGCCGGCGCGCGCGCGCCCGGGCGCGCCGAGCAGGTCCGCCCCGTCCGCGTGGAGCACGTCGAAGAAGAGGACGGAGAGCGGCAGCTCGCGCCGCAGCGCCTCGACGTCGAGCTTCCGCCCGAAGCGGCGCATCGTGATCTGGAACGGCTCCGGCGAGCCATCCCGGCGGAGCGCGATGGCCTCGCCGTCCAGCACCAGCGACCGCGCCGGCAGCGCGCGGACCGCCTCGACCACCTCCGGCACCGCGGGCGTCACGTCCCTGAGCGCCCGCGAGAAGACGCGGACCTCGCCCGCGTCCTTGTGGACCTGGACCCGAGCGCCGTCGAGCTTCCACTCGAGCGCGGCCTCGCCCAGCGCGCCGAGCGCCTCGGCGACGTCCGCCGCCGGCTGCGCGAGCATCGGCTGCACAGGCTCGAGGAGCCGGAGCCGGAACCGCGCGAGCCCCGCAGCGCCCTCGGCCAGGGCGGCCTCGGCGACGGGCGGCAGCGCCCCGGCCATCATCACGGCGCGGCGCACCTCCGCGGCGGGGAGCTCCGCCGCGCGCGCGACCGCCTCGATCAGGACCCCCTCGAGCGCGCCCTGCCGGAGCTCGCCGCGCGCGAGGCGCGCGAGGAAGTCGCGTTCTGCCTCCGTGGCGCGGCCGAGCAGGGAGGCGAGGAGCCGGGTCCGCTTGGCGCCGCGCGCAGAGGCGATCCGGTCGAAGGCGGCGTGCACGTCGGCGACCGAGAGCGCCGGGACGGAGGCTGGGGCGCTCGCGGCCGTCGCGGCCCTCACCGCGGCGGGGCCGATCCCGATCCGGCCCTGCGGGAGGTCCCCGGCGAGCCAGCTCGCGCCCGCGACCCGCTCCTCCGGGGCGAGCGCACGGAGCGCGGCCGCGAGGAGGGCGATCTTGTCGAGCCGCCCGGGGGTGTGGGCCACGGCGTCGGAGGTGTGGACCAGCTCGGCGAGCTGCACGGGGGAGAGGTAACCGTTTCGCCGGGGGGCGGCAGGGTCATGAGTGGTTCCGCGCGACGTGTGGGGCGGGGATTCGCGAACGGGCCGGGCTTCGCGCTCGCCCGACGCAGTCACCCGCGAGGGTGAACTCCCCTCTCCCGGCGTGGGGATTCACCTGTCGCCTGCGACACGGACGGATGCCGCTCGCGCGAGGGAGCAGGAGCTCTGGCGACCGACGCCCAGGACCGGGCGACCTGCGATGCGAGGAGGCCTTCACCGTTCGTCACTTGATTGGGCGATGTCGACCGGTCGCCACTGAAGCGAGGCATGCACCCCGCGTCAGAGGCGCGACGTACACTCCGAGGCATGGCTGGGTCCCGTAGGCGCTCTCGCCAGCTCGCCCTCGACCTGCCGGAGGCACCGCGCTGGGGTGGCCCGCGCGCCGGCGCCGGCCGCAAGCCCTCCGGGGTCGAGGCGGGCGTCTCGCATCGACGTGAGCTGCGCGTCACGCGCCACACGCCGATCCACGTCACGCTGCGCGCACGCAGCCATGTCTGGAATCTCCGCAGCAGGCGAGGTCACCGGGCCGTCGAGGAGGCGCTGCGCGGGGTTCACGGGCGGCCTGGCTTCCGCGTCGTCCACTTCTCCGTGCAGGGGAACCACGTCCATCTCGTGGTCGAGGCGGACGACCGCCGCGCGCTTGCCTGCGGCATGAAGGCTCTGACGCGGCGACTGGCGGCGGCCCTGAACGCCCTGATGCGCCGCGCCGGGCCCGTCTTCCGGGACCGCTACCACGCCCACGTGCTCCGCACGCCGCGCGAGACGGCGAACGCGCTCGCCTACGTGCTCGCGAACTTCGCGTCCCACGCGGCGCGCCGGGGCGAGCGAGTCGCGCGAACCTACCTGGACGAGTACTCGTCGGCCGCGCCCGCTGGCCCGGACGGCTCGCCGCCTCCCGTGAGCGCGCCGCGTTCGTGGCTGCTTCGACTCGCGGGGGAGCGCCTCGCCACGGAGGTTCACGGGCCTGACCTCCCCGGCGCCCGCGCGCTCCGCGGCGGGGGTGACGAGCGGCCGTGACGAAGCAGGCGCGCAGCCATTCCGGCCTCGCGCCGTACCCGCCCACCGCGCGGAGGACGAGCCTCCCGTCATCGCTTGCTCGTCGTCGGCCGGATGTCGGGCCGGCTTCGCCGCGGTCCTGCGCCGACATTTCACCGCCGTGGCTCGGAGCGCGGGGGCCGGTGCTCGAACGCGCGTGCCGGCCGGGCTCACGCGGGTGGTTCGCCGCCAGACCGCCCATTCAAGTCGCGCAGAGTGAATGCGCCTCGCGCTCGCGCCGGCCCGCCGCCGGCTCAGCGCTCCGCCGCGCCCTCCCCGCTTCCGATCCGCGCAACCGCCGCCCGCACCGCCGCGGCGGCCGCGGGCACCGCGGCCGCGACGGCGGGGGAGAGCCGTTCACCCACCGTCTCCATGTCCTCCACCTCCACCGCGACCACGTGGACGAGCGAGGGGACGGGCGCGCCGGCGGCGCGGGCGCGGCCGAGCGCGGAGGGCAGACCGATGGCGTGGGGCGACGGGCCCTCGGGCGCGCGCAGCTCCTCGAGCGGGAACGAGAGCACGGCGCCGGGCGGATGCGCCCCCGTCCGCACCGCGTCCACCACCACGACCCGGTCGAAGCCCTCCATGTCGTCGAGCAGGTACAGGCCCGACGCGGCGCTGCGGCGGATCTCCGCCCCGGCGAGCCCGTCGCGCGCGAGCGCGTCCGCGACGTGCAGGGCCACCGCGTCGTCGGAGCGGATGAGGTTCCCGAGGCAGAGGACGAGGATCACGGCGCGTCGTCCGGCACCCGCCGCCGGATCACCTCGCGCACCGCGCCGTCGGCGCCGCGGATCGTCACCACCAGGGGCAGCTCGCCGGGGAGCGCGTGGGACGCGCACGCGTTGCAGGGGTCGTAGGCGCGGAACGCCATCTCGAGCAGGTTCAGGAGGCCGTCGTCCACCTTGCCGTTGCGGATGAGCCCGCGCGCCGCCTTGCGCACGGAGATCTGCACCGGCGCGGCGTTGTGCTGGCTCGCGACCACCAGGTTCACGGCGGTGAGCAGGCCGTCGGGGCCCGCCTCGTAGTCGTGGATGAGCGTGCCGCGCGGCGCCTCGACGACGCCGACGCCGCGGCGCGGGCCGTCGATCGCCGCGGGCACGCGCCGCACCTCGGTCGACTCGAGCTCCGGATCGGCGACCAGCGCCTGGATCACCTCCGCCGCCTGGAGCGCCTCGACGAGCCGCGCCCAGTGGAACGCCAGCGTCTGGTGGGCGGGCCAGCCGAGCGCCTCGAAGAGCCGCTGCCGCTCCGCCTCGGCGCGCGGCGTCGCCATCGCCTTCGCCACGTTGAGCCGCGCGAGCGGCCCGACGCGGTAGAGGCCGCTCTCGGACCCCTCCGCGAACCCCTTCCAGCCCTTCTTCTTGAGGAAGGTGAGCTTCGCGTACGTCCAGGGCTCCACCCGCTCCGCCACGTGGTCGAGCCAGTCCTCCGGCGCGAACAGCGCGAGCTCCGCGCCGGCGGGGTCGATCACGCGGATGCGGCCGTCGAGGAAGGTGAGCCGGCCGCCCTCGTCCACCATGCCCATCGAGTGGCAGCGGACCCGGAACACCTCGCTCGAGATCGCGGTGGACCAGTCGGGGTTCTCGAGCACGGCCGCGCGGAACGAGGCGAGCGTGTCGACCGCGAACTGCACGAGCCGCGGGGCCGCCTCGCGCGCGCGGCGGAGCGTCTCGGCGTCGAGCGGGTGCGAGACGCCGCCCGGGATGGAGAAGACGGGGTGGATCGTCCGCCCGGCGATGGCGGCCATGACGTCGCGCGCCTCCTTGCGCACCGCCAGGATCCGCTTGCCGAGGTCGGCGCCGACGCGCGCCAGCACGCCGAGGATGCTGCGCATCGGCGCGGGGGCCTTCGGGCCGGCATAGAAGTCCGGCCCCCCCATGTACCAGTAGTGGAGGAGGTGATCCTCGAAGATGAAGAGGTTGTAGTAGAGCGCCTGGATCCGCCGGGCGGCGACCGGCGCGGTCACGCGGTAGAGCGCGTCGAGCGCGCGCGCCGCCGCGAGGTGGTGGGCCGCCGGGCAGACACCGCAGACGTGCGCCGTGAGCTGCGGCATCTCCTCGGCCGTGCGCCCCACGCAGAACCGCTCGAACCCGCGCAGCTCCGGCACCTGGAGGAAGGCGCTCGTCGCGTTCCCCTCCTCGTCGAGCAGCACCTCGATCTTCCCATGCCCCTCGAGGCGGGTGATCGGGTCGATGGTGATCCGGCGCGTCACGGGCCGTCCCCCTCCGGCTTCACGCGGTTCGGCACGAGCCCCGCGGCGTACGAGTAGCGCCAGAAGGTGCCGGCGGGATCGGGCAGCGCCGCCGCCAGCGCCGCGACCTCCGCCTCGCCACCCGCGAGCAGCGAGGCGAACGCGGAGAGCATCGCCGCGCCGCCGTCCCGCACGCCGTCGAGCGGGCCGAAGCAGCCCCGGCACGGCATGCCCACCTCGACGCAGCCGGGCTGGCAGCCCTGGCGCGTCGCGGGTCCGAGGCAGACGAGCCCCTGGGCGAGGAAGCAGCGGTCGTCGATGGCCGAGGTCCCGAGCCGCTGCAGCGCGCGCACCTCGATCCGCTCCGGCCTCGACGCCTTGCGCGGGCAGGCGTCGCAGAGCGAGACGTTCGGCGCGAGCACCGCGCCGCGCGGCGGCGGCGCCTCGGACAGGAGCCGCTCGATCGCCCCGGAGATCACCGCGGGCGAGGGCGGGCAGCCCGGGATCGTGTAGTCCACCGGCACCACCTCGGCGAGCGTCAGCGCGCGGGCGAGGAGCACCGGGAGCGAGAGGTCGTGCTCTCCCGCGCGGACCGCGTGGCCCGGCATCGGCGACTCGGGGTTGGAGACGGACGGGAGGCGCCGGTAGGCGGTCTCGAGGATCTCGTCCTTGCCGGAGAGGTTGCCGAGCCCGACCACGCCGCCGAGGTGGGCGCAGGCGCCGAACGCGACGAGCGTGCGCGCCTTGCGCCGCAGGAGCTGGGCCCACTCGTCCTGCTCGGTGAGCCGGATCGCGCCGTTCACGAACGCGACGTCGATGCCGCCGTCCGGCAGCGCCTCGACGTCCTTCTTCTTGAAGTCGAGGGCGACCGGCCAGAGCACGACGTCGACCTGCTCGAGCAGCCCCGCGAACCCGTCGCCGAGGTCGACCACCGCCTCCTCGCAGCCGCCGCAGGAGGCGTTCCAGTAGAAGGCCACCCGCGGCTTGCCCGGCGCGCGCGGCGGCAGCGCCCGCGCCTCCATCTCGTCGAGCCGGTGGGGCGCGAGCCGGATCGCGTCCTCCACCGCGTCGAGCGCGCGGCGCCGGTAGTCGAGCGGCCCGAGCGCGCGCAGCGCCTCGGTCATCTCGGTCACGACGCGGGCGAACTTCTCCCCTTCGCTCGCGCTCGCCCAGGCGAGCCGCACCCGGTCCGGCTCGATGCCCGCCTGCTCGAGGGCGCGCGCCAGCACCGCGTGGCGCGCGGCGGCGCGGAGGTTCCCGTCGAGGTAGTGGCAGTCGCCGGGGTGGCAGCCGGCGATGAGCACGCCGTCGGCGCCCTCGCGAAACGCCTGCAGCACGAACGCGGGCTCGACGCGCCCGGTGCACATGACGCGGACCGCGAGCAGGCTCTGCGGGTAGGCGAGCTTCGCCTGCCCGGCCTTGTCGGCGGCCGAGTACGCGCACCAGTTGCACAGGAAGCCGACGATGCGGGGCTCGTGTCCCATCGGCCCGCCCTACCCGCCGCTCGCGAGCAGCGCCGAGATCTCCGCCGCGATCTGCGCGCGCGTGAAGTGCCGCGCGCTCGCGGCGCCGGTCGGGCAAGCCGCCGCGCAGGTGCCGCAGCCGCGGCAGTGGACCGCCTCGACGCGGGCCTTGCCGCGCTCCGCCGAGAGCGCGACCGCGCCGAAGGGGCACGCCGCCGCGCAGATCCCGCAGCCGCCGCACAGGAGCGGGTCGACCTCGGCGGCGAGCGGCTCGAGCAGCTTGCGCTCGCCCGGCGAGAGCGACGCGAGCACCTGGCCCGCCGCCGCCGCGCCGTCGCGGATCGCCTGGTGGATGGTGCGCGGCCCCGCGGCGGCGCCCGCCACGTACACCCCCGCCACGCGCGTCGCGGTGGGCTCGAACGGGCTCGCGCCCCGGTCGCGCAGGAAGCCGTCCGGCCCGCGCTCGATCCGGAGCAGCGCCGCGAGCCCCTCGGTGCCCTCCGCCGGCCGCGAGGGCGCGTGGATCACGACGAGGTCCGCCTCGACGACGCCGTCTATCGCCCCATGACGCGCCCCATCGCGCAGCCGCGCCGCGAGCCCGGCCCCCGAGGCCCGGACCCCGTCCTCGACGAGCGCGCCGGGGAGGAGCTCCACGCCCTCGGCGGCGAGCTCCGCCGCGCGTCGCGCGAGCTGCGGGATGCGATCGACGCCGCCGGCCACCACCACGCGCGCGCCGGGCAGCCGCCCCTTCACGAGGTGGGCGAGCTTCAGCACCTCGGACGCGGCGAGCTCCGGATCCGCGTCCGGCGCCGCCGCGAGCAGCACGGCGCGCGGCGGCCGCCCGCCCGCGCCCCGCACCTCGCCCGCGGTGGGGCCGTCGGGGTGGAGCATCCGCTCGAGCTGGTACGTGGAGACGAGCCCCTCCGGCGGCGCCGCGCCGCCCGCGCCCGCCACCTCGCCCGGGCGGTGGCCCGTCGCGACCACGATGGCGCCGACCGTCACCTCGACGGTGCGGGGCGCCTCGTCCAGCCGCACCGCGCCGAAGGCGCACGCCGCCGCGCAGGCGTCGCACGTCCCGCCGGCGTGGCGCAGGCACGCGCTCGCGTCGAGCACCGCCACGTGGGGCAGGCACCCCGTGTACGGGAGCGCGATCGCCTTGCGCCGGCCGAGGCCGGGCGCGTACGGGTCCGGCACCTCCACCGGGCAGAGCGCCGTGCACTGGCCGCAGCCGAGGCACGCGGCGGGATCCACGTGGCGCGCCCGGACCGCGAGCTCCACCGCGAAGCGGCCCTGCGCGCCGCGCACGCGCGCGACCTCCGCGCCGGTGAGCACGTCGATCCGCTCGGAGTGGAGCACCGCGTCGAGCACCGGCTCCATGAAGCAGCTCGCGCACTCGAGGTCGGGGAAGATCTCGTCGAGCTGGTTCGCGAGCCCGCCGAGCGCGAAGGCCCGCTCGGCGACGATCACCTTGCGGTGCTTCTGCGCGAGCGCGAGCGCCGCCGAGAGCCCCGCCGCGCCGCCGCCCACCACGAGCACGTCGGCGGAGACGTCCACCTCCTCCGCCGCGATCGGCCGGTGGAGCGCCACGCGCCCGAGCGCGGCGCCCACGAGCGCGCGCGCCTTCGCGGTGGCCGCGCCCGGCTCCCCCCCGACCCACTCCACCTGCTCCCGCAGGTTCACCACCTGGAGCAGCCATGGGGACGCGCCCGCGCCGGCGAGCACCCCGCGGAACGTGTGCTCGTGCTCGCGCGGCGAGCAGGCCGCGATCACCACGCGCTCGAGCCCGCCCGTGCGGATCCGCTCGGCGAGCCAGGCCTTGCCCTGCTCGGAGCAGAGCACGTCATGCACGCCGACGTCGGCCGCGGCGGGCCACGCCGCGCCCTCCGCCAGCGCGCCCAGCTGCACGACGTTGCCGAGGTTGGGACCGCAGCGGCAGAAGAAGAGCCCGGTGGCGCTCGTCGCGCGCTCCTGGGCCGCCCCGGGGCGGGACGTCGACTCCTTCTTCACGTGCCCATCAATACTGGATCTGGATGACCGTCTTCACCCCGTCGCCGCGGATGGAGAGAAGCGTCTTCTTGCGACGCTCGCAGAACGTCCGGATGTCCTTCTCGAAGGTGGGGCAGTCGCCGATGATCTCGACCACGGTGCCGGCCGGGGTCTCGGCCGTCTCGACCGCGAGCTTCAGCACGGGCTGCGGGCAGCGCATGCCGGAGCAGTCGATGCGCATCAGGTTCAGGGGCACTTGCTTGCGCTCCTTCGGTGCCGGGCGGCGAGCCCGCCGGCGCGGTGGAAAGATGGCCCGGACCGGAAAAACGCCGGGCGTCCTGGGACATTAGCCCTCCCGGGACGGGGCGGTCAAACCGCGAGTGTACCGTGGGGTGAGCCGCCGCCTCCCACCCATGACGCGGCTCAGTACTTCGCGTCCTCCAGCTCGAGGAGCCGATAGATCTCGTCGGCTCCCTGGGCGCGGAGGATCGCCTCGCGGAAGGCCGGCGTCTTGAAGATCCGGCTGATGCGGGCGAGCGCCTTGAGGTGCGTCCCGGCGGAGTTCTCCGGCGCGAACAGCGTGAAGAAGAGGTGGGTGGGGCGGCCGTCGATGGCGCGGAAGTCGATGCCGGCCTGCGACCGCCCGAAGGTGGCGAGCAGCCCCGGCAGGCCCGGCACCTTGCCGTGCGGGATCGCGACGCCCTCGCCGATGCCGGTCGACCCGAGCTTCTCGCGGTCGAGGAGCGTCTCGAGCAGCCTCTGGGCGTCCACCTTGTGGGCCGCCACGAGCGGCCGGCAGAGCTCGGCGAGGACCGCCTGCCCGGTCTGACCGGCGAGGCTCGGGATGACGGCCTCCGGCCGGAGGAACTCGACGATCTTCATGGCGGACCGGGCTGGAGCTAGCACAGGTGCGAAGCGGTCGGCAAGCAAGGGCGGGCGGGGGCGACGGCCCCCCGCCCGCCCGGGCGCTCCCGTCGCTTCACGCGGTCCGGGCCTCGATGAGGCCGCAGTTCCCGTCCTCGCGCCGGTAGACGATGTTGATCGCGAGGTCCTTCGCGTTCTGGAAGACGTAGAAGGTCGTGTCGAGCAGGTCGAGCTGCAGGATCGCCTCGTCCACCGTCATCGGCCTCGCCTCGAAGCTCGTGCTCTTCACGACGCGGTGGCTCGGGCGCTCCGGGTGCTCGACGATGTCGAGCACGTCGTGGCGGACGTCGAGCGGCTTGCCCTGCGCGACGACGTGGGTCGCCTTGTGGTGGTCGTAGAGCCGCTCCTTGTGCTTCTTGAGCTGCCGCTCGATCTTGTCCGCGGCCGCGTCGATGGACGCGTACATGTCCGGCGAGCGGGCGGTGCCCCGCAGGAGGAACCGGCCGGCCTTCACCGTGATCTCCGCGTGATGGGCGAGGTTCTCGACGTGCAACACGGCGTGGGCCTCGCTCGGACGGTCGATGAAGCGCTGCACGTGCTCGACGCGCCCGCGGACGTGAGACTTGAGAGCCTCGGTGGGATCGAGATGCCGGAAGGTGATGTTCACCTGCATGGACACGCCTCCTCGTGGAGCTCCGGAGAATGCTTCGGCCGCGGCCGAAAGGATCCCGAGATCCCTCCGGTTCCGCGGCCGTGTCGATGTTGCCGAAGCAGGCAACATGCTCGCGATCATCATAATGCGAGGCGGGGTTCGGTCATCCCGATGGGCCGCCGCGGCGCGCGCTCTGTCGGGGCGTGGGTCGAGCGAGGGCCAGGTCGGTCCCCGGGTCCGGGCCCGCCCGGGTCCGGCTAGAAGTACTTCTTGCGTCTCGAGCTCGGCAGGATGCCGAGCACCTCGCGGTACTTCGCCACCGTGCGCCGCGCGATCTCGATGCCCTGGCCCTTCAGGATCTCGACGATCTTCTGGTCGGAGTGCGGGTGCCGCGCGTCCTCCGCCGCCACGATCTGCTTGATGTGGTTCTTGACCGCCTCGCTCGCGATCTCGTCGCCGCCGGTGCGGTTGATGGCGGAGTTGAAGAAGAACTTGAGCTCGTAGATGCCCTGCGGCGTGTGGACGTACTTGTTGGTCGTCACGCGCGAGACGGTGGACTCGTGCATGCCGATGTCCTCCGCCACGTCGCGCAGGATGAGCGGCTTCAGGTACGCGATCCCCTTGTCGAGGAAGTCGCGCTGGAACTTCACGATCGACTCGGTGACCTTGTAGATCGTGCGCTGCCGCTGGTGGATGGAGCGGATGAGCCAGACGGCGCTGCGGAGCTTGTCCTGGATGTACTCCTTGGCCTTGCCCGCCTGCCCGTTCTTGAGGGCGGCGCGGTACATCCCGCTGATGCGGAGCTTCGACAGGCCGTCGTCGTTGAGGACGGTGACGTACTTGTCTCCCATCTTGTGGACGTAGACGTCGGGGGTGATGTACTGCGCGTCCTCCCCGGTGTATGCGCGCCCCGGCTTCGGCTCGAGCCGGCTGATCACCTTCACGGCCTTCACGACCTCGTCGATGCTGATCTTGAGGTCCTTCGCGATCGCCCCGTAGTTCTTCGACTCGAGGTGCTTCAGATGGCGCTCGACGATCGCCACGATCTCGGGCGTGTCGGCGTTCTGGTGCCGGACCTGGAGCAGCAGGCACTCGCGCAGGTCGCGCGCGCCGACGCCGATGGGGTCGAGCGTCTGGACCCGCTTCAGCACGTTCTCGGCGAACTCGACGCCCATGCCGGACTCGAACGCGATGCGGACGAGCGGGTCGCGGGTGGCGGACTCCTCGCTCTCGCCCTCGACGGTCGGCATGCGGAAGTAGCCGTCGTTGTCGAGGTTCCCGATGATGAGCATCGCGACGCGCTCCTCCTCGGGCGTGAAGTGCGAGAGGCGAAGCTGCCAGACGAGGTGGTCGACGAGGTCGGTCTTGCGGGTGAGCGTCGCCTCGTACCCGGGTAGCTCCTCGTCCTGGAGCCCGCGGTTCGACGGCGCGGTGTGGCCCTGGAGCTGGTAGTGGTCGAGGTACTGGTCCCAGTCGATCTCGTTCGCGCCCTCCTCGCCCTTCACCTCCTCGTTCGACTTGTCCGGCTCCTTGTGCTCGGGCTTCGACTCGAGGTCGGCGGCCTCCGCGGGCGAGGAGCCGCTCTCGACCGGCTCCTCGTCGGGCTCGTCCGCGCCCTCGAGCAGCGGGTTCTCGTTCACCTCCGTGCGGATGAGATCCACGAGCTCCATGCGCGAGAGCTGCAGGAGCTTGATGGCCTGCTGCAGCTGGGGCGTCATCACCAGCTGCTGCGTCATCTTGAGGTGCTGCTTCAGCTCGAGGCTCATCTGCTAGGCCACCCCTTCGTCGTCCAGCCTGAACTTCTCGCCGAGGTACACCGCGCGCGCCCGGGGGCTCGCCGCGATCTCGGCCGGCGTGCCCGCCTCGAGGAGCGTCCCCGAGGAGAGGATGTACGCCCGCGTGCAGATGCCGAGCGCCTCGCGCACGGCGTGATCGGTGATGAGGACGCCGATGTCCCGGTCGCGCAGCGAGCCGATGAGCCGCTGCAGCTCGCCCACCGCGATGGGATCGACGCCCGCGAACGGCTCGTCGAACAGGATGTAGCGCGGGCTCGAGAGCAGGCTCCGCGCCACCTCGGCCCGCCGCCGCTCTCCGCCGGAGAGCTGCTCGCCGAGGCTCGACGCCACCTTCTCGAGCCGGAACTCCTCGAGCAGCGCCGCGGCCCGCTCCTCGCGCTCGGCGCGCCCGACGCCGAGCGCCTCGAGGACCGCCGTGAAGTTCTGCCGCACCGTGAGCTTGCGGAAGATCGACGCCTCCTGCGGCAGGTAGCCGATGCCGAGCCGCGCCCGACGGTGCATCGGCAGGCGGGTGAGGTCGATCTCGCCGAGCAGGACCTTGCCGGCCTCGGGCGTCACGAGCCCGACCACCATGTTGAACGAGGTGGTCTTGCCCGCGCCGTTCGGCCCGAGCAGCCCGACCACCTCGCCCGGCGCGACGTGGAACGAGACGCCGTCCACCACGCGGCGGCCCCGGTAGCCCTTCACGAGCCCCTCGGCGCGCAGGACCAGGCTCACCGCCCCGCCTCCTGCTTCCTGCGCGCGCGCTCGGCCTCGAGGGCGCGGCGGCGCGCGTCCACCTCGGCGCCGGGGAGCGTCACCTTCGCGCCCTCCAGCCGGACCTCGTCCGCCTTGAGGTCGTAGACGAGCCGGTCGCCGCTCGCCTCGCTGCCGCCGTCGCGCAGCACCGGGTGGCCCTCGCACACGAGCCGCTCGGCGGGAGCGTCGAACCTCGCGCGGTCGCAGGTGATGCGCCGCTCGGCGCGCGCGAAGGTCACGTCCCCCTCGCACTGCGCGCTCACGATCTCGCCCCGCGTGTCGCGCTGCGCGACGAGCCGCCGGCAGGTCAGCTTCGCGTCCTGGTGCGTGAGCGTGACGGGGTCGCCCGAGAAGACCACCTCGCGCGTCTTGAGCGCGTAGCGGGCCTCCTTCGCGTCGACGTGGACCGGGCCGCCGGCGGTCGAGGCCTTGGGCGCGGCGAGCGCGGCGTGGACCGGGCCGCCGCCGGTCGAGGCCGGAGGCGCGGCGAGCGTCGCGAGCGCGAGGAGGATGACACCCGTCACCGGCGCCCCGCCAGCTCCGCGTCGAGCTTCACGGCGCCGCGCACGACGATCTCGCCCACGCGGGGGTCGAGCTCGAAGCCGTCGCCCCTGAGCGCCAGCCCGTCGCCCTGGACGACCACCGGCTCGTCCCCACGAACGAGCCCGCCGTCGGGCGACGGCTCGTAGCGGGCGCTCGAGGTCCGCGCGACCGCCTGGCCCTGCGCCACGGTGACGCCGCCCGAGGCCGAGAAGGTCCGGTCCCGCACGACGCCCTGCCCTGCCGGCGCGGTGATCCGGACGTCGCCCCCGGCCGCAGGAGCGCCCGGGAGCACGGCAGCCAGGTTGCGCGCGATCAACTCCGTCGAGTCGCGCCGGAGGGTCGCCCGGGCGGCCTCGCCGCTGGCACGGAGCGTGTCGCCTCGGTAGAGGCGAAATCGAACCCCGTCGAGCTTGAGCGCCGGCGTCACTTCCTGGGCCTCCCCTGGGCTCGAACTCCGGCAACCCGGAGCTCCGACGGCGAGCGCGACGAGGGTCGCCGCGGCCGCCGCTGTCTTCCAAAACCGCCAAACCATAGCATTCTTTCCCCGTGCGATCGACGGGCACACCCTTTGCTACACGTGGGGGTTTCTAGCTGCCGGAAAGCTCAGCAGTTTTGGGCATCGCGCTTGCTTCAGGACTCGCCGCGTCGTCCGGCGCCCGCGTTTTCCAGCGCTCGTGCATCCACACCCATTCGGCGGGGGAGCGCCGGATGGCCGCCTCCAGCGCCGCGGAGCAGGCGGCGGTCACCCGGACCACCTCCGCCTCGCGGTCGGGGGCGTCGGGGTCGCAGGGCACCTCGAGCACCTCGATCTCGTGCCCGGCGCCCGGCGCCGGTCCGCGGCGCCGGCACCAGCCCACCACCACCGGCGCCCGGAAGCGGAGCGCGAGGTCGGCGGCGCCGCGCGGCGTCCAGGCCGGCCGGCCGAAGAACGGGACGAAGACTCCCTGCGCCTTGATGTCCTGGTCGACCAGGATGCCGAGGAGCTTGCCCTGCTTGAAGCAGCGGATCATCGCGCGCGCGGTGGCGGGATCCTCGCGCCAGAGCGTCTCGACCTTGCCCTCCGCCCGCGCCTTGCCGATGGCCGCGGTGAGCTTCGGGTCGTTGCCGGCGCGCGCGATCGTCGCCGAGGGGATGAAGGCCGCCACCCTCTGGGCCATGAGCTCCCAGTTGCCGAGGTGGCCGGTGACGTAGACGAGCCCCTTGCCGCGCGCGTGCACCTCGCGGAGCCGCGCCTCGGCGCCTGGCGCGAACCCGACCTGCTCCTCCAGCCGGTCGCGGTAGGTCCGGAGCGTCGCGACCTCCGCCGCGAGGCGGGCGAGGTGGAGGAACGACGCGCGGCCGATGGCCTCGCGCTCCTCGGGGGTCCGGTCGGGGAAGGCGATCGCGAGCTGCGCGAGCATCAGGCGGCGCGTGCGGCCGGCGAGCCACCACCCGGCGCGCCCGACGAGCCCCGCGAACGCGAGCGCGGGCCGGAGCGGGACGAAGGCGAGGAGGCCGATCACGGCCCGGAGCAGGACCGACCGGAGGCTTCGCTTGATCCGCTTGCGCAGCGGGGGCGGCATCGGCGCGGGACGCTAGCACGGGCGCTCCGCGCGCGGCAGGGCGGCCCCGCCGTTCGCCCGCCCGGACGCGAGACCGGGTGTAGGCTCCGGCCATGATCGACCGAGAGCCGCCGGCGGGCGGGGCGCCGCCGCCGCCCGCCCCGCCCCCCACCCCGCTCCAGCAGGCCTTCCTGCGCCCGGCGGCGGCGACGCGCGGGGTGCTCATGGTCGTCGCGCTCGTGTCGCTCGCCGCGTTCCAGCTCCCGGAGCTCGCCCTCGCGCTCCGGAAGGACAACGCCGCCATCCGCGCCGGCGAGGTGTGGCGGCTCCTCACCGCCGGGCTCGTCCACGGCAACCTCCTCCACCTGTTCATGAACGGCCTGGTGCTGAACAACGTGGGCGGCGTCGTCGAGCGGCTGCTCGGGGCCCGCCGCATGCTGCTCGTGCTCTGGGGCGGCGTCTTCACCGGCTCGCTCGCGAGCTTCGCCACGAACCCGCACCCGAGCGTCGGGATCTCGGGCGGCGTCTTCGCGCTCGTCGGCGCGCTGCTCGCCGTCGGGCTCCGCTACCGGCGCCGCCTCCCGCCCCCGCTCCGGGGCATGCTGATCCGCGGCCCGGTGGAGGTGATCATCCTGAACCTCGCGCTCGGCCTCTCGCTGCCCATCATCGACAACGCCGCCCACCTGGGCGGCCTCGCCGGCGGCTTCCTGCTCGCGCTCGCGGCCGGGCCCCGGCGCGAGCTCGCGGACCTGCTCGAGGGGCGCGCTACGCGCCCACTCCCTTGGCGCGGAGGATGAGGTCGCAGAGCTCGCGGACCGCGCCGCGGCCGCCGGGAGAGGACGCGACGAAGTGGGCGGCGTCGCGCGCCTCGGGGCGCGCGTCGGCGGGGGCGGCGGCGAGGCCGACCTTGCGGAGCAGCGCGACGTCGTTCACGTCGTCGCCCATGTACGCGACCTCCGCGTCGGGCACTCCGAGGTGCGCGAGCCGCGCGTAGCCCGCGAGCTTGTCCCGCTCGCCGAAGACGAGGTGCTGGAAGCGCAGCTCCTCGAGCCGGCGCTGCGAGGCCTTCCCCGGGCGGCCGGAGATGACGCCGAGCTGGACGTGGTCGCGCAGGAGCACGATGCCGTGCCCGTCCTTCACGTCGAAGGCCTTCAGGGCCTCCCCTTCCGGCCCGTAGTAGAGCCGGCCGTCGGTGAGCACGCCGTCCACGTCGAGCAGGAGGAGCCGGATCCCGGCTGCGCGCCGGACCAGCTCCTGCGGCGCGATGCGGGCGCGGGAGGCGGGCTTCGGCCCGCGCGGCGGGCTCACGGCTGGCCCAGCGCCTTGCGGATCGCGAGCACGTCCGCGAGGAGCCGGTCGGCCAGGTCGAAGTCGAGCGAGTTGGGGCCGTCGGACTTGGCCACGGCCGGGTCCTCGTGGATCTCCATGAAGAGCGCGTCGATCCCGACCGCGGCCGCGGCGCGCGCGAGCGGCGCGACGAACTGCCGGTCGCCGCCGGTGGTGTCGCCGCCCGAGCCCGGCATCTGCACCGCGTGGGTCGCGTCGAGGCAGACCGGCACGCCGAGCTCGCGCATCTGCACGAGCGCGCGCATGTCCACCACCAGGTTGCCGTAGCCGAAGGTGGCGCCGCGCTCGACGAGCAGGACGTTCTCGTTCCCCGCCTCGCGGCACTTCGCGACCGCGTGGCGCATCTCGCGGGGGGCGAGGAACTGCCCCTTCTTCACCGAGACGCTCTTCCCGTGCCGTGCGCAGGCGAGGACGAGATCGGTCTGCCGGCACAGGAAGGCCGGGACCTGGAGGACGTCCACCACCTTGCCGGCCGGCTCCGCCTGCCAGGTCTCGTGCACGTCGGTGGTGCAGGGAAGGCCCGTCTCGCGCTTCACCGCCTGGAACGCGGCGAGCCCGGCCTCGAGGCCGACGCCGCGGTAGCTCTTCCCGGACGAGCGGTTCGCCTTGTCGAAGCTCGCCTTGAAGACGACCGGGACGCCGTGCTTCGCCGCGAGCGCCTTCACGCGCCGCGCGTGCGCGAGCGCGTGGGCCTCGGACTCCATCACGCACGGGCCGGCGATGAGCAGGAGCTTCCGCCCGTCGCCGACCTCGTGCCCGCCGACGCGCGCCAGCACCGGAGCGGGGGCCGCCATCTAGCTGCTCTTCCCGACGGGCAGCTTCGTGACCGCCGCGTGCGGCGCGCGCTCCGCCTGGTCGCGGTGCGCGCGCGCGGCCCGGACGAAGCCGGCGAAGAGCGGGTGCGGCGCGAACGGCTTCGACTTGAACTCGGGGTGGAACTGGCAGCCCACGAAGTGCGGGTGGTTGTTGAGCTCGATCATCTCGACGAGGTGGAGCTCCGGGTTCACGCCGGAGAAGACCATCCCGGCCGCCTCGTACTGCGCCCGGTAGCCGTTGTTGAACTCGAAGCGGTGGCGGTGGCGCTCGTGGACGAGCCCGGCGCCGTACAGCTCGTGCGCCTTCGTCCCCTCCTTGAGCGAGCAGGCGTAGCTGCCGAGCCGCATCGTGCCGCCCTTGTCGGCGACGCCCTTCTGCCCCTCCATCAGCGTGACCACCGGGTGCGGCGTCCCCTCGTCGAACTCGAGCGAGTTGGCGCGCTCGAGGCCGAGCACGTCGCGGCCGAACTCGATCACCGCCATCTGCAGCCCGAGGCAGATCCCGAAGAACGGCACCTTCTTCTCGCGCGCGTGGCGCACCGCCAGGATCTTCCCCTCGGTGCCGCGCACGCCGAAGCCGCCCGGCACCAGGATCGCGTCCACGGCGTCGAGCTCGGAGAGGTCGCCCTCCTCGAGCTTGGTCGACTCGACGAACACCAGCCCTACCTTCACGTCGGTGGCGATGCCGCCGTGCACGAGCGCCTCGTTGAGGCTCTTGTAGCTCTCGGCGAGCTCCACGTACTTGCCGACGATCCCGATGCGCACCTCGCCGTGCTTCGGCTGGGTGACCTTCTCGACCACCTGCTCCCAGCGCTCGAGCCGCGGCGCGCGGCTCCAGATGTTGAAGAGCTCGGCCAGCTTGTCGTCGAGCCCCTCGCCGTGGAGCGCGAGCGGCACCTCGTAGATCGACTTCGCGTCTTTGGCGGTGAAGACCGCGCCCACGTCCACGTTGCAGAAGAGGGCGATCTTGTCCTTCATGTCGCGCGGGATGTCCCGGTCCGAGCGGCAGAGCAGGATGTCGGGCTGGATGCCGATCTCGCGCAGCTCCTTCACGCTGTGCTGGGTCGGCTTGGTCTTGAGCTCCCCCGCCGCGGCGATGAACGGCACGAGCGTGAGGTGCGCGTAGACCGCGTTCTCCTCGCCCACGTCGTACTTCATCTGCCGGATCGCCTCTAGGAACGGGAGCGACTCGATGTCGCCCACCGTGCCGCCGACCTCGACGATGAGGATGTCGGCGCCGCCCGCGGCCTCGCGGATCACCGCCTTGATCTCGTCGGTGATGTGCGGGATGACCTGCACGGTCTTCCCGAGGTACTCGCCGCGCCGCTCCCGCTGGATGACGTTCAGGTAGATGCGACCGGTGGTGTAGTTGTTCTTCCGGGTCATCTTGGCGCTGGTGAAGCGCTCGTAGTGCCCGAGGTCGAGGTCCGTCTCCGCGCCGTCGTCGGTGACGTAGACCTCGCCGTGCTGGAACGGGCTCATCGTGCCCGGGTCCACGTTGATGTAGGGGTCGAGCTTGAGGTGCGAGACCTCGAGCCCCCGGTTCTCGAGGAGCGCGCCGATGGACGACGCGGCGAGCCCCTTCCCGAGCGAGCTGACCACGCCGCCCGTGACGAACAGGTACTTCGTCTTCTTGCCCCGCTTCACCATGGCCGTCCCCGTTCCTTCCGGTTCGAAATAAGAAATCAGCCCCGCGCCGCGAGGAGGGCCCTCGCGCGCTCGAGGTCTTCCGGCGTGTCGATCCCGAACCCCCGGTAGCGGGTCTCGGCCACCCGGATCCTGTGTCCGTGCTCGAGCGCGCGGAGCTGCTCGAGCGACTCCTCCGCCTCAAGCCGCCCCGCTGGCAGCGCCGCGAACTCCTGGAGGAACGCGGCGGTGAAGGCGTAGATGCCCACGTGCGCCCGCGCGAGCGGGCTCTCCCCGCCCGCGCGGCGGCAGGGGATGGGCGCGCGAGAAAAGTAGAGCGCGTCCCCGTGGACGTCCGTCACCACCTTCACGACGTGGGGTCGGTCGAGCTCTCCCGGCTCGAGCGGCCGGGCGAGCGTCGCCATCTTCGCACCCGAGCCTGACATCGCGGCGACGAGCGTCTCGATGGCCTCCGGCTCGATGAGCGGCTCGTCCCCCTGGAGGTTCACGACGAGGTCGGGCGAGGGCGAGAGCCTCCGGGCCGCGGTCGCGACCCGGTCCGTCCCGGTGGCGGCGGGCCCCGTCAGGACCGCGGTGGCGCCGGCTGCCTCGGCCGCGCGGGCGATCCGCTCGTCGTCGGTCGCGACCGCGACGACGTCCACGCCGCGGGCCGCGCGAGCGCGCTCGACCACATGAGCGACGAGGGGGCGCCCCGCCAGATCGGCGAGGGGTTTTCCCGGGAACCGCTGCGCTCCGAACCGGGCCGGAATGATGACGGCGATGCGCCTCAAACCGGGGCTTCAAGCTAGAGGAGCGGATCCCCGGAGTCAACGGCGGCGTCGCGAATGGGCGCCGGGCGGGCGAGCGGGCTCGGTCGAGCCTCTCCGGCCGCGGTGCGGTCGACGCTCAGGGCGGGACGACAGGAGCCGCCCCTCGCTCGCGCGAGGCGTCGGCACGCCCGGGTCCCAGCGGAGCACGTCGCGGTTCGTTCGCGCCGACGAGCACGTCTGACCCTCGTCCCGCACGGGCGCGCTGGACGTCTCGGGCGGGCGCCGCTGCGCCCCCGGGCCGCCAGGTGTGGCGGGCGCTCCCGGGCCGGGCGTCGGCACCTCCCGGAGGAGGCCCTAACGTTTCCTCGCATGGACCTCGGCGAACGCGGCGGGATGGTGCTCCACGTGGTCGGCGCCCGGCCCAACTTCATGAAGGTCGCGCCCCTGATGGCCGCGCTCGGGCGGCGCGGGACCCCGCAGGTGCTCGTCCACACCGGGCAACACTTCGACGAGCGGATGAGCGGCGTGTTCTTCGAGGAGCTGGGCCTGCCGCGGCCCGACGTCGACCTCGGCGTGGGCTCCGGGAGCCACGGCGAGCAGACCGGGCGGATCATGATCGCCTTCGAGCGTGCGCTCGCGGCGCTGCCGCGGCGCCCGGCCATGGTGGTCGTCCCCGGCGACGTGAACTCCACGGTCGCGGCGGCGCTCGTCGCGTCCAAGCTCGGGATCCCGGTGGCGCACCTCGAGGCCGGCCTGCGGAGCCGCGACCGGACGATGCCGGAGGAGCTGAACCGCATCGTCACCGATCACCTCTCGGACCTGCTCCTCACCCCGAGCGCCGACGGCGACGAGAACCTGCTCGCCGAGGGGATCCCGGCGTCGCGCATCGCGCGGGTGGGCAACCTCATGATCGACACGCTCCACGCCCACCTGCCGCGCGCCCGCGCGCTGGGGGTGCCGGCCCGGCTCGGCCTCCCGGAGGGCGGCTACGCGGTCGCGACGCTCCACCGCCCGTCCAACGTCGACGACCCCGCCACGCTCGCGCGGCTCCTCGACGCGCTCGCGCGGATCGCGCGCGAGGTCCCGGTGGTCTTCCCGGTCCACCCCCGCACGCACGCGCGGCTCGCCGCGCCCGAGCTCGCGGGGCGAGCCGCGGCGCTGCGGCTGACCGAGCCGCTCGGGTACCTCGAGTTCCTCTCGCTCACCAGCGCCGCGCGCGTCGTGCTCACCGACTCCGGGGGACTACAGGAGGAGACCACCGCCCTCGGCGTCCCGTGCCTCACGCTGCGCGAGAACACCGAGCGGCCGATCACGGTCTCCGAGGGGACCAACGTGGTCGTGGGGACGGATCCCGAGCGGATCGTCGAGGAGGCGCTGCGCGCGCTCAGGCGCTCGCGCAGCGCCGCCCGCCGGCCGTCGCTCTGGGATGGCCAGGCCGGCGAGCGCGCGGCGGCGGCGATCCTCGCCCACGTGCGCGGCCCACTCGCCGGGCTCCCCGTCGCCTCCGGCGCGCTCGAGGCCGAGGCTGCGTCCGCCGGCAGCGCGTAGCCCAAGCGGGAACGGGGCACACGGCGCTGCCGCCCGCCGGAAGCACAGCCGTCGCGCTCACGCTCACGCGCGCGGCCACGGCCACGGCCGAGGTCGCGCGGCAGGCGCGCGCGCCGACCCGCGCGCGGAGGCGAGGCGTCGAGTGGTATGGTGCCGCCGTGCCCATCCCGCCCGGTCGCGAGATCATCCGCGTCCGCTTCACGGTCGAGCGGAACTACGCCGGCTGGCGCCTCGACCGCTACCTCGCGGAGAAGATCCGCCGGCTCACGCCGGAGCGGATCGCGCACCTCATCGCGCACCGGCTGGAGAGCGCGGACGGGGCGGCGCTCGAGGCCGGCACGCTCGTCACGCCCGGGCTCTCGTTCGCGCTCTTGCGGGAGGTCGAGGCCGAGCCCGACACGCCGCTCGAGTTCGGCGTGGTGCACGACGACGGCGCGCTCCTCGTCGCCGACAAGCCCGCCGGCCTGCCCGTCCACCCCACCGCGCGCTACCACCTCCACACGTTCACGGCGCTCGCGCGGGCGCGCTTCCCGGAACGGAAGATCGACCCCGCCCACCGGCTCGACCGCGAGACCTCGGGCCTGCTCGCCTGCGGGGGGAGCCCGGACGACACGAAGCGGCTGAAGCGCGCCTTCGCGGAGGGGCGCGTCGCGAAGACGTACCTCGCGCTCGCGCTCGGCCGGACATCGGACGAGGCGTTCACCGTCGACGCCCCGCTCGCGCTCACCGGCGCCTCGGCGGTCCGCGTCCGCATGCACGTGGATCCGGCCGGCCAGGGCTCGCTCACCGAGTTCGAGGTGCTCGAGCGGCGCGTGGCGCCCGACGGCGCGCCGGTCGTGCTCCTCGCCTGCCGGCCGCGCACCGGCCGCCAGCACCAGATCCGCGCCCACCTGCACCACGCCGGCCTGCCGCTCGTCGGCGACAAGATCTACGGCGCCGACGAGAACATCTTCGACCGCTTCACCAAGCATGCGATGACGCCGGAGGACCACGCGACGCTGCGGCTCCCGCGCCAGGCGCTCCACGCCTGGCGGCTCGAGCTCCCGCACCCGCGCAGCGGGGAGCCGGTCCGGCTGGAGGTGCCCCTCGCGCCGGACCTGGCGGCGTTCTGGGAAGGGTGCGCGTAGGCAGCCGCGTTCTCGGCCTCGAGCGTGATCGGGGGCCGCCGCGCGGCGCGTCGAGCAAGGCCTCCCTCACTGCTCCTCGTCTTCCTCGTCCTCCTCTTCGCCGAACGAATCCGCGTCGTCCTCGTCGCCGTCCGGCTCCTCGGCCTCCCCCCTCAGCGCCTCGGGGTCGAGATCGATGCGCCGCCACACCTCGTCGCCGAGCCGGAGGCCGCCGTCGAGGGCCTCCACCTCCCACTCCAGCTCCGCGCCGTCCGCGTACCGGACCGTCGGTTCAGCCGGCCGAACCACCCTCGTCGTGCCCGCGCGCGGCACGCCGCGCCGCCCGCTCGCTCACCGCCAGCGCCTTCGAGATCCGCGCGCGCTGCTTCACCGCGAGCAGGTAGAAGCGCTCGCGCAGCGCCTCCGCCTCGGCCTCGTCGAGGTCGCCGTGGCGCCCGCGCTCGGCCTCCCGCCGCTCGATCGCCTTGGCGAGCGAGATGGCGGCGGCGACCGAGACGTTGAGCGACTGGACGAACCCGCGCATCGGGATGGCATAGCTCGCGTCCGCGAGCGCGAGCGCCTCGTCCGACACGCCGCTGTGCTCGTTGCCGAAGACGAGCGCCACCTTGCCGGCGAAGGACAGCTCGGCGAGCGCCCGCGAGCCCGGCCCGAGGTGCGTGACGTAGATCGCGAACCCGTCGGCCCGCAGCGCCTCGAGGCAGGCGCGCGTGGACTTCCAGCGCCGCACGTCGAGCCACTTGTCCGCGTTCTGGCTGACCTTCTTGTTCCGGTCGAAGGCCTTCATCGGCCCCTCGATCACGTGAACGGCCTGCACGCCGAACGCCTCGCACGTGCGGAGCACCGCGTTCACGTTCTGCGGATCGCACATCGCCTCGATCACGACCGTGAGCGTGCGCGTCCGCTGCGCGACCACCGCGTCGATGCGGGCCTTGCGCTCCGGCACGAGGAAGCCGGGATCACCGAGGCGCGGCCGGGCGTCGCCGGGCGCGGGGGGGCCGGCCGGCGGGGCCCCGCCGCTCCCCGCCCCCGGCGCCGCGCCGCGCGCCCGGCCGCTCCTCACTTGGCCGCCCTCGGCTTGCCGAGCCGCTTGCCGGCTCCCTCCCGCCGCGGCGACGCCTCGCGGTAGAGCACCTTCCCCACCGCGTCGAGCAGCGTGTCGAGCCCCTCGCCCGTCACCGCCGAGACGAGCTGGACCTTCACCGGCTTCTTGCGCTTGCCGAGCAGCTTCGCGAGCTTCTCGCCGCCCGCGCGCGCCTCCGGCACGTCGATCTTGGTGACCGCCAGGATCTGCGGCTTCTTCGCGAGCTCCGGCGAGTGGAGCGCGAGCTCGCGGTTGATCGCCTCCCAGTCCGCCTTGGGGGCGCGGTCGGGGTCCGGGTTCGCGCCCTCGACGAGGTGGATGAGCACGCGGCAGCGCTCGACGTGGCGCAGGAACTGGTGGCCGAGGCCGGCGCCCTCGTGCGCCCCCTCGATGAGCCCGGGGATGTCGGCGACGACGAACGATCGCTCCCCGCGCCAGGGCACCACCCCGAGGTTCGGGACGAGCGTGGTGAACGGGTAGTCGGCAATCTTGGGCCGCGCGCGCGAGATGCGGCTGATGAGGGTGGACTTGCCGGCGTTCGGGTAGCCGACGATGCCGACGTCCGCGAGCAGCTTGAGCTCGAGGACGAGGTCCTTCTCCTCGCCCAGCGTCCCGTCCTCGGCGAAGCGCGGCGCCTGGTTGGTGGAGCTCGCGAAGTTCATGTTGCCGAGGCCGCCGCGCCCGCCCTTCGCGATCACGTACCGCTCGCCGGGGGTGCCGAGGTCGACGATCGTCTCGCCGTTGGCCGCGTCCTTCACGACCGTGCCGGGCGGCACGCGCAGGGGGAGCTCCGGCCCGTTCCGCCCGTTCATGTCGGACCCCTGGCCGTGCTCGCCGCTCCGCGCCTTGTGCTCCCGCACGTAGCGGAAGTCGAGCAGGGTGGAGAGCTGCGGGTCGACGACCAGCACCACGTCGCCGCCGTTCCCACCGTCGCCGCCGGCCGGCCCGCCGCGCGGGATGAACTTCTCGCGCCGCCACGCGACGGCGCCGTTGCCGCCATCGCCGGCCTTCACGTGGATGCGGACCTCGTCGACGAACTTCATCGGATCTCCTGGGCGCGTCGCGCCGCGGCCCCCGGTGCGCGTGGCGCGCGCCGCCGGGTCGAAACGCGAAGCGCCGCGGACCCCTCGGGCCCGCGGCGCATCGGGTACGTCTGACTCGGGCGCGCGCGCCGGGCCGTCAGGCCCCGGGCACGATCGACACGAAGCGCCGGTCGCCCCGGGCGCGGGAGTACTTCACGGTCCCCTCGATGAGGGCGAACAGCGTGAAGTCCTTGCCCATGCCGACGTTCTGGCCGGGGTGGATCAGCGTCCCGACCTGCCGGACGAGGATGTTGCCCGGCACGACCTTCTGCGACCCGTAGATCTTGACGCCGCGGTGCTGACCGGGAGAGTCACGCCCGTTGCGAGATGAGCCCTGTCCTTTTTTGTGAGCCATGACCTGCTCCGATGCGGGGCGCTACGCGCGGACCGCGGTGATGAGGACCTCGGTGAACGGCTGCCGGTGGCCCCGCTTCTTCGTCCAGCCTTCCTTCTTCTTGCGGAAGTGGACGACCTTCTTGTGCTTGCCCTGGCCCACGATCTCCGCGTCGACCGCGGCGCCCGCGACGACCGGCGCGCCGATCTTCGGGCCGCCCTCGCCGCCGACGAGCAACGCGTCGAAGCTGAGCTTCCCGCCGACGTCGCCCACGAGCTTCTCGATCTTCAGCCGGTCGCCCTGCGCGACGCGGTACTGCTTGCCGCCGGTCCGAATCACCGCGTACATCGCCTTCTCCTCGGAATCTGGGAGGTTTTAGCCGGCGCAGCGCCTCGAAAACATCGCGCCCCGGGCCTCCGGAAGGGCGGTCATATACGATCGGGCCTGCCACACTGTCAAGGATTGCCGGGGGTTCGCGCCCGGAGCGCCCTGATCCCGCGGGGGTGGAGCACCTCCGGTCTCAATTGCCCGACAGCTGCGTACATTGCGAAGCCGCCGGAATGTCCCGATGCTGAGGGACATGCGCAAGCTCATCCTCGTCTTGGCCGGGGCGATCGCGTTCCCGGTCCTCGCGTCGGCGCAGGCGTCCGCCTCCGCCTCCATCGACCTCCGCCTGAACCTTCCCGTCGTCCTCCCCCAACTCGTCATCGTGACGCCGGGCGTGCAGGTGGTCCCGGAGGTGGAGGAGGAGATCTTCTTCGTCGACGGCTACTACTGGGCGCGCCAGCCGCACGGCTGGTACCGCTCGAGGAGCCACCAGCACGGCTGGGTGCTCGTCCCGGGCCGCCGCGTGCCCGCGCGGCTCGTCGCGATCCCCGCCGGCAGGTACCGGCGGTACAAGCCGGCGAAGCACGAGCGCCACGAGGAGCGCCACGAGCGGCGCGAGGATCGCCGCGACGACCGCCACGACCACGGGCACGGGCACGGCCACGACAAGCACTGACCGGCGCCGGGGGAGCTCCTAGCTCGGCTTCCCCGCCGGCGACTGCGCCTCCAGGCCGAAATGGGAGGGGCTGAGCCCCTTCCACGCGCAGTAATCCCGGAGCTCGCGCTTCACGAGCCCCCACGTCAGCGCGACGACCAGCAGGTCGTCCGCGTAGCCCGCGGGCGCGAGGAAGTCCGGCACGAGGTCCACCGGCGAGAGCACGTAGGCGACCGCCGCGACGAGCGCGGCGATCGCCTTCCACGGGATCTTCCGGTAGCTGCCGTTCAGGTAGTCCCCGAAGACCATCCAGAGCAGCCGGAGCTTCGCGCGGAACGCGCCGGGCGTCCGCCGCGCGTACCAGGGCGGCCTGGAGAGGAAGCGGCCCAGCGCGGCGGCGCGCTCCGGCAGCGCGTCCGGCGTCACGTCGCGCGCCTCGGCCGCGAGCTCGCTCGCGGCCGCGTCGCGGCAGGTGACGCAGTCGCCGTTGGTCCCGAGGGTGCGCCCGCAGGCGGGGCAGGTCCGCTTCGACATCCAAGGAGCCTAACCCGCGCGACGGCCGGGGGCGGGCGCCTCGACGGGGAGCGTGTCGTGGAAGCGCCGGTAGTCCACCGTGCGCCCGCCCCTCCGGTCCGTCTTCACGATCTCCTCGAAGCGCACGTTCCAGCGGATCCGGTCGGCCGCGTAGACGTGGCGCGCGTAGATCACCCGCGTGAGCTCCTCGTCGTAGCCGGAGAGCGTCACGATGAGCTCGGCCTCGGCCTCGAGCAGCCGCGCCTCGGTCGCGCTGAAGAGCGGGCTCTCGCGCCCGATGGGATGGACCGCGGTCCACGCGTGGGAGAAGAGGGCGGTGCCGCCGCGCGCGAGCGCGAGGTCGTGGGCCCGGCGCACCGGCTCGCCGCCCTCGCCGAGCTCGTTCCAGACGAGCATGACGGAGACCTTCGCGTCGACCATGTGGCTGGTCCGCTCGTTGGCCATGCGGAAGAGCAGCGCGCGGCCGCTCTCGTGCGGCGCGATCACCGCGACGCGGCTCCACAGGACGCGGGCGGGGATGCGGGTCGCCTTGGCGATGAGGATGGCGGCGCCCACGCCGAGCTCGAGCCAGCGCACGAAGCCCTCGATCGAGCCGAGCGCCCCCACCGCGAACCAGCGCGGCGAGAGGGGCGCCGCGACGACCGGCGGCGCGTCGACCGCCGCCGCGAGCGCGGGCAGGAGGCCGCCCGCCGCCGCCGCGTCCGCCGCGAGCGCCAGGTGCACCGCGGCGAAGATCCCCTGCGTCGCGAGGTAGACGGCGGCGTAGACGAGGACGAGCCGCGTCCACGAGCCAGTGACGAGCCGGTGGTAGAAGTCCGCGAGCGGGCGGCGCGGCAGCCCCACCGTGCGGACCTCGCCGGTGGACTGTCCGAAGACGCGGGTCGAGCCGAGCTGCGCCATGCGCGGGGATGATAGGCGGGCGTGACGCGCCGTGGATAGGCGCCGGGGTCCTACCCGCCCGCGAGCGCCTGGAGCCCCTCGTCGAAGGGCCGCCGCACCACGCCGCGCTCCGTCACGAGCGCCGTGACGAGCCCGGCGGGCGTCACGTCGAACGCGGGGTACCGCGCCGGCACGCCGATCGGGGCGATGCGCTGCCCCGCCATCATGACCACCTCGTCGCCGCCGCGCTCCTCGATGGGGATGGAGGCGCCGGACGGCGTCGAGAGGTCCACCGTGCTCCACGGCGCCGCCACGTAGAACGGCAGGTTGTGGTGCGCCGCCAGCACCGCGAGCGCGTAGGTGCCGATCTTGTTGGCGACGTCGCCGTTGGCGGCGATCCGGTCCGCCCCGACGACGACGCAGGCGATCTCGCCGCGGGACATGAGCCAGCCGGCCATGCCGTCGGTGAGCACCGTGACCGGGATGCCGTCGCGGTGCAGCTCCCAGGCGGTGAGCCGCGCGCCCTGCAGGAACGGGCGGGTCTCGTCGGCGAAGACCGAGATGGCGTTGCCCGCCTCGACCGCCGCGCGCACCACGCCGAGGGCGGTGCCGTAGCCGGCCGTGGCGAGCGCGCCGGCGTTGCAGTGGGTGAGCACGCGTGCGCGGGGCGGGATGAGCGGCGCGCCCAGCGCGCCGATGCGCCGGCAGGCGGCCTCGTCCTCGTCGCGGATGGCGTGGGCCTCGGCGAGCACCTCCGCCGCGCCGAGCCCGAAGCGCCGCGAGATGCGGCGCACCGCCCAGGACAGGTTCACCGCCGTGGGCCGCGCGTGGGCGAGCAGCTCGGCCGCCTCGCGCAGCCGGGTCACGTCCGCGCCGCGCCGCGCCTCGACGGCGAGCCCGTACGCGGCCGCCACGCCGATGGCCGGCGCGCCGCGCACGGTCAGGTCGCGGATCGCCGCGGCCACCTCGTCGGCGGTGGTGAGCTCGAGCCAGACCTCCTCGGCCGGCAGGCGCTTCTGATCGAGGAGCCGGACGTGGTCCTTCCCCTCGTCGTACAGCACCGGCCTGAGCGGCTCCCGCGTCATCCTCGCTCCTTCCCGAGCCCCGCGAAGAGCCGCAGGGCGAAGTAGACGGCGGCCACGGCCGCGACGCCCGCGGCGGCGTACCGGTGATCCGCGACCAGCACCGCCGTGACCACCGCCGCGCCGCCGAGCGCGACGGCGAGGAAGGCGCGGGTCGGCCCCGCCGCACCGGCGCCCGACGGCCCCGCGCCCCAGCCCGCCCAGCGACCCACGGCTAGCCTCCGAGCTTCCGGCGGAGGACGGCGTTCACGAGGGCCGGGTTCCCCTTGCCCTTCATGAGCTTCATCACCTGCCCGACGAAGAAGCCCATGAGCTTCGTGTTCCCGCCGCGGTAGCGCTCCACCTCCGCGGCGCTCGCGGCGAGCACCTGGTCCACCGCGGCCTCGATGGCGCCTTCGTCGGAGACCTGGGCGAGCCCGCGGGCGCCGAGCACCGCGTCCGGCTCGGCGCCGGTGCGGAAGACCTCCTCGACCACCTGCTTCGCGCCGGGGCCGCCGAGCGTGCCCGCGTCGACGAGCCGGAGGACCGCGGCGAGGCGCGCCGGCGTGATCTTCCAGGCCGACGCCGCGAGGCCGCTCTCGTTCGCCAGCCGGGCGAGCTCCCCGTTCACCCAGTTCGCCACCTTCTTCGCCGCCTCGGGCGCGCCGCCCGAGGCCGCGACGGCCGCCTCGAACCACTCGGCGGTCTCCTTCTCCGCGACGAGCAGCTCTGCGTCGTGGGCGGGGAGCGCGAGGTCGCGCCGGTAGCGGGCCGCGCGCGCGTGCGGCAGCTCCGGCAGCGCCCGGCGCATCCGCTCGACGAGCTCGGGCGGCACCCGCACCGGCGGCAGGTCGGGCTCCGGGAAGTAGCGGTAGTCGTGCGCCTCCTCCTTCGAGCGCATCGAGCGGGTCTCGCCGCGATCGGGGTCGAAGAGCCGCGTCTCCTGCACGACCTTGCCGCCCTCCTCGATCAGCGCCACCTGCCGGCGGACCTCGAAGTCGATCGCCTGCCGGAGGAACCGGAACGAGTTCATGTTCTTGATCTCGCAGCGGGTGCCGAGCTTCTCCGAGCCCCGTGGCATGACCGAGACGTTCGCGTCGCAGCGGAACGACCCCTCCTGCAGGTTCCCGTCGTTCACCCCGAGCGTCATCAGGATCGCGCGGAGCGACTTGAGGTAGGCGATCGCCTCGTCCACCGAGCGCAGGTCGGGCTCGGAGACGATCTCGAGGAGCGGCACGCCCGCGCGGTTCAGGTCCACGCCGGAGCTGCCGTCCGCGGCCACGTCGTGCACGTTCTTGCCCGCGTCCTCCTCCATGTGGATGCGCGTGAGCCGGACGCCCTTCTCCACGCCGCCGAGCGCGACGGGCACCGCGCCGCCCTCGCAGATCGGCAGCTCGTACTGCGAGATCTGGTAGCCCTTCGGCAGGTCCGGGTAGAAGTAGTTCTTCCGGGCGAAGACGCTCGACTCCTTCACGCGGCAGCCCAGCGCGAGGCCGGTGAGGACCGCCAGCTCGAGGACCCGGGCGTTGAGCACCGGGAGCACGCCGGGCAGCCCCAGGCAGATCGGGCAGGTGTGGGCGTTGGGCTCGCCGCCGAACGCGGTCGTGCACCCGCAGAAGATCTTGGTCTTGGTGAGGAGCTGGGCGTGGACCTCGAGCCCCAGCACGACCTGGAAGTCGGAGACCGGCATCTACCCGACCTCCGGCAGCGCGGGCGGCGGCAGCTCGCGCTCGAGCGCGCGCGCGGCGCGCAGGAGCGTGACCTCGTCGAACGGCCGGCCGACGAGCTGCAGCCCGACCGGGAGGCCCGTCGCGGCGTCCTGGCCACACGGCACGGACAGCCCGGGCAGCGCGGCGAGGTTCGCGGTGATGGTGAAGACGTCGGCGAGGTACATCGCGAGCGGGTCCTGCGCCTTCTCGCCGAGCCGGAACGCCACCGTGGGCGACACGGGCCCGGCGACGAGGTCGCAGGTCCGGAAGGCCTCGTCGAAGTCGCGCCGCACGAGCGTCCGGACCTTCTGCGCGCGCAGGTAGTAGGCGTCGTAGTAGCCGGAGCTGAGCGCGTAGGTGCCGAGCATGATCCGCCGCTTCGGCTCGGCGCCGAAGCCCTGCTCGCGCGTCTCGGCGTAGAGCTCGCGCAGCCCTCGCGCCTCCGCGCGCAGCCCGAAGCGGATCCCGTCGTAGCGGGCGAGGTTCGACGAGGCCTCGGCCGGAGCGATGAGGTAGTAGGCGGCGATGCCGTAGCGCGTGTGCGGGAGCGAGACGTCGACGAGCGTCGCGCCCATCGCCTCGTAGGCCTGGAGCGCGGCCCGCACCGCCCGCTCGACGCCGGGCTCGAGGCCGCCCGCGAGCCACTCGCGCGGCACGCCCACGCGCAGCCCGCGGGCGCCGCCCTCGAGCGGCGCGAGGTAGTCGTCCACCGGGCGCGTCGAGGACGTCGCGTCGCGCGGGTCGTGGCCGGCGATGACCTGGAGCAGGAGCGCGGCGTCGCGGACGCTGCGGCCGAGCGGCCCGGGCTGGTCGAGCGACGAGGCGAACGCGATGACCCCGTAGCGCGAGACCCGGCCGTAGGTGGGCTTCACGCCGACGACGCCGCAGAACGACGCGGGCAGCCGGATGGAGCCGCCGGTGTCCGTGCCGAGCGTGCCGTGCACCTGGCGCGCGGCGAGGGCAGCGGCGCTCCCGCCGGAGCTGCCGCCCGGGGTGCGGGCGAGGTCCCACGGGTTCCGGCACGGCTTGAACGCGCTGTTCTCGTTGGACGAGCCCATGGCGAACTCGTCCATGTTGAGCTTGCCCGTCACGACGGCGCCGGCCGCCTCGAGCCGCTCGACCACCGTCGCGGAGTAGGGCGGGACGAAGCCCTGGAGGATGCGCGATCCGGCCGTGGTCTCGAGCCCCCGCGTCAGGAAGATGTCCTTCAGCGCGATCGGGACGCCGTCGATCGCCGAGCGGCGCGTGCGCCCGCGGGCCCGGGCGTCGGCTGCGTCCGCGGCGGCGAGCGCGCGCTCGGGGGCGACGCGCAGGAACGCGCCGATCTTCCCGTCGGTCGCGTCGATGCGCGCGAGGGCCGCCTCCGTGAGCGCGCGCGCCGAGACCTCGCCGCGCCCGACCGCGTCCCCCGCCTCGGCGAGCCCGAGGCGGCCGAGCTCCTCGGCCCCCCGGGTCATTCGATGATCCTCGGCACCCGGAACGCCGTGCCCGCGCGCGCGGGCGCGTTCGCGAGCGCCTCGTCGGGCGAGAGGCTCGGGCGGAGCTCGTCCTCGCGGAGCGGCGACGGCTCCCCCGCGGCGAGCGCGTGCGTCATGGGCTCCACGCCCGAGAGGTCGAGCGCGGCGAGCTCGTCCACGTGCGCGAGGACGGCGGAGAGCTGGCCCTGGAAGAGCAGCTCCTCCTCCGCCGAGAGGCGCAGGCGGGCGAGCGCGGCGATGCGCCGGACCTCGTCGAGCGAGAGGCTCACTTGAACCAGTTGAGGATGGAGCTCATGACGCCCTTCGACTCGGGCTTCTCGATGTGCTCGAGCTCGCCCGCGTCGAGGAAGACGCCGTTGCAGGAGAAGCAGACGTCCACGTCGACGCCCCGCATCTTGACCTCCTGGAGCTGCAGGCCGCACTTCGGGCAGCGCATCCAGTGGAGCGCCTTGAGCCGCTGCTGCTCCGAGGCCTCGGTCTGCTTCTTCAGCTCGAGGGCGATCTTCCGCTTCTTCTCCGCGTCCTCGCGGACGAAGTACTCGTCCTCGCTCTGCGTGGGCTTGCCGCTCTCCGCCATGGTCATCTCCTCAAGGTCTCGACGGCGTTCCTCGCGACCGGCGCGTCCTCGCCGTCCGGGTGCTCCGAAAGGTACTTCTCGTAATACGTGATGGCCTCGGCGGGACGCCCCTGCCATCGATAGGTCTCGGCGAGCCCCAACAGTGCCTCGGGTGCGGTGGGCTCCACCGCGAGCGCCGCCTGGAAGCTCGCCTCCGCCGGGCCGTACTCCTCCTGATCGAGATAACACAGGGCGCGGCCGGTGAGGGCGCGGACGTGCTCGGGGTTGCGGGCGACGATCCGGCCGTAGAGCTCGAGCGCGCGGGCGCAGTCGCCGCGCACGCGGAGCCGGTCGGCCTCGGCGAGCACGCCCTTCGGAGCACGAGGAGCGGCGGGCGCGGCGGGCGGCTCGTTCGTGGGCGCCGGCGACGGTTCGGTCGCGGGAGGGGTCGCACTGGCAGTCGGGGTCGCGGCGGTCGGGGTCGCGGTCCCAGTCGCGGTCGGGTCCGGCGTCGGCGTCGGGGTCGGCGTCGGCGTCGGGTTCGCGTCCGCCTTCCCAGGCGTGGGCGTGCTCGACTCGCCTGCCTGCGGCCTGGCGCGCGCCTGCCCCCGCACCTCCAGCTCCGCGGGAGCGGCCGAGCGCGGCGGCGCCGGCGCCAGGAGCCCCGGCGCGAAGACGTAGATGCCCGCGCCGGCGGCGACCACGAGGAGCAGGACCACGAGGACCGGGAGCGCGGCGCGCCTCCGCGGCGGCGCCGGCTGCTTCGCGGGCGGGGCCTCGGGCCCGGCGGCGACGGGCGCGGCGGGCGCGTCCACCGGCGGGGCCGCCGGGAGCGCGAGCGTCGGGAGCGACGGCGGCGGCCGCGCGGGCAGGGCGGACCGCGGCTGCGCGAAAGACGGCGGCGGAAATCCCGAGGGCGGCGGGGGCAGCCCGGCGCCGGCCCCCACCCGTGCGGATGGCATCGCCGGCTCGGTCGTCCCCTTGAGCCGCCCCCGCTCCGCCGCCTCGACCACCTGGAAGAACGGCGCCAGCTCCGCGATGCTCCCGAGCCGGCGGAATCCCTCGCCGGTCGCCGAGAGCTCGTCGTCCCGCGCGACGCGTCCCTCGACGATCCACTTCTGCAGCGTCGCGAGCTCTCGGAACGTGAGAACCTCGCCGCTCGCCTGCCGCAGCCGCCACTCTCGCGCGCGCTCCGCGTCGGCGCCCACCGGCCTCGGCGGGCGCGGCGCCACGGACGTGGCGAGGAATGGCGTGCCCTCGAGCTCCCCGGGCTTCACCGCCACCGTGACCACCAGCTCCTTCTTCTTGACCCGGAAGACGTGGCCGCAGTTGGTGCACTGGACCGTGAGCCCCGACGGCGTGATCTGCTCGTCGTCGAAGACGTACTGGGCCCTGCAGCGTTCGCAGCGGACGTCCATCGGGGTACCGGCGGTCAGCGGATTGTAGGTCAGGACCCGACGAACCCGAAAAATTGACCCCCCGAGGTCGGCCGATATCCTCCGGCTGGCAGGCCCTCGTCCGCGCGGGCGGCATCGAGCGAGAGGTGGGAGCGGCCATGGGCAGGCCCAAGGGAAACCGGCGGCTTTCAGGAAGGGACCGTCCGAAGAAGGGCGGCGACGCGAAGGGCTCCAACAAGGCGCCACGCACCGGCATGGCGCGCGACATCGCCGCCGTGATCCTGGGGGCGGCGGCGGCGGGCGGCGGGCTCGCGCTCGCGACCTACTCCTCGCTCGACGGCGCGCTGATCGCCCGCGGCTTCACGCCCGCCAACCTGGTGGGCCCGGCCGGCCACCAGCTCTCGACGTTCGTGTACGGGGTGCTCGGCTTCTCGGCCCTCGTCCTGCCCTTCGGGCTGGGCGCGGCCGCCTGGCGCCTGTTCCGCGGCGCCCCGCCCCGGATCACCGTCGTCTCCGCCCTCGCCTACACCGCGCTCACGCTCGCGGCCGCGACCCTCGCCCACCTCGCGCTCGGCGCCCGCAGCCTGGCGCCGTTCCCGGCGGGCGGCGCGGTGGGCGCGGCGCTCGCCCGCGCGTCCGAGGGGCTCTTCTCCACCTGGGGGAGCGCCATCCTGGTCGGCGCGGCCGGCCTCGTGGCGCTCATCGTGGCCGCGGACGTGAAGCCGCACGACCTCGTCGTCGCGCTCGGCGCCGTGGCCCGCCTGCTGGCGCGCGCCGGCCGCGCGCTGCTCGGGTTCACCTCGGCGCGCGTCTCCGAGGCGATCGACGAGCACCGGGCGGCGGTGGCGGACCTGCGCGCCGAGGAGGCGGAGCTCCGCGCCGCGCGCGAGGCCGAGGCGGCCGCGCTCGCCGAGCGCTCGGAGATCGAGGCCCAGGACGAGGACTCGCGCGAGGAGGCGCGGGCGGTGGTCGGCGCGCTGGCCGCCGAGCAGCTCCGCCGCGGCGCGTTCGAGGATCCGGCCTGGGTGGTCGCGTCGGCCGAGCCCGGCGAGGACGAGCCCGAGGCGCCGGAGGCCGAGACGGCCGCGGAGCCGCCGCGCCGCAAGCGCCGCGAGAAGCCCGCCGCGGAGTCGGCGCCGCCGCTCGAGGCCGCGCCCGCGGCCCTGCCCGAGCCCATCCCCGCGCCCGGCCCCTCCGCCCCGGCGCTCCCCGAGATCGTCGTCTCGCAGGCGATGCTCGAGCGCGGCAAGCGGAAGAAGAAGGACGAGAAGAAGGAGGCGCCCGAGTTCGCCTTCACCAAGGCGGGCGAGGTCTTCCGGCTCCCCTCCACCGACCTCCTCGACGCCCACGAGGAGAAGGCGAAGGCGGTCGACGAGGTGGGGCTCACCCGGACCGCGGAGGCGATCGTCGCGACGCTCCGCCAGCACGGCGTCGACGGCGTGATCCGGCACATCCGCCCCGGGCCGGTGGTGACGCTCTACGAGTTCTCCCCCGTCGCGGGCGTGAAGCTCGCGCGCATCGAGAACCTCGACAAGGAGCTCACGATGGCGCTCAGCGCCATCCGGATCCGGATCATCGCCCCGATCCCGGGCAAGGGCGTGGTGGGCATCGAGGTGCCGAACCGCGACCGGGCCACCGTCTACCTGCGCGACATCCTCGAGACGGAGGCGTTCGCGCAGGCCGGCGGCCTCCTCCCCCTCGGCCTCGGCAAGAACATCGAGGGGCTGCCCTACTGCGTGGACCTGCAGCGGATGCCGCACCTGCTCATCGCGGGCACCACCGGCTCCGGCAAGTCGGTCGGGCTCAACACGATGATCTGCTCGCTCCTCTACCGGCAGACGCCGGCCGAGGTGCGGATGATCATGGTGGACCCGAAGATGACGGAGCTGTCGCTCTACGAGGACGTGCCGCACCTCCTGCTGCCGGTGGTGACCGACCCGCAGAAGGCGGCGCGCGCGCTCCAGTGGGCGGTGGACGAGATGGAGCGGCGCACGCAGATCCTCGCCGACACCGGCTCCAAGGACCTCAAGTCGTACAACGGCAAGGTGGAGAAGCTCCGCGCCGAGGGGCGGACCTTCGGCGACGAGGAGGCCGTCACCCCGGCGAAGAAGCTGGTCGTCGTGGACGTCGCCGCCGGCGAGACCGAGGACGAGGCCGCGGCGCGGGCCGCGGCGGAGGAGCGCGCGCCTTCCATCATGGACGCGCCGTCCGCGGCCGGCGACCCGCTCGCGCCGCCCCCCGCCGCGAGCCCCGAGTTCGAGGATCCGACGATGCCTCCGCCTCGTCGAGCGGAGGCGCTGCCGGCTGAGGCTGCGTCGGAGCGAGCGGGGGGTCCGGGGGGGCTTCATCCCCCCGGTCCGATCGAGAAGCGGCTCCCGCAGAAGCTCCCGTACATCGTGGTGGTCATCGACGAGCTCGCCGACCTCATGATGACCGCGCCGCGCGAGGTGGAGATCTCGCTCGCGCGCCTGGCGCAGAAGGCGCGGGCGACCGGCATCCACCTCATCGTCGCGACGCAGCGGCCGTCCACCGACGTCGTCACCGGGATGATCAAGAACAACTTCCCGGCCCGCATCACCTTCCGGCTCGCCTCGCGCCACGACTCGCAGACCATCATCAACGGCCCGGGCGCCGAGACGCTGCTCGGCGACGGCGACATGCTGGTCCTCACCGCCACCCAGCCGGTGACGCGCGTGCAGGGCGCCTTCGTCTCCGAGGGCGAGCTCGAGCGCGTGGTGGACTTCCTGAAGGAGCAGGGGAAGCCGGTCTACGACGACTCGATCCTCAAGGCGCGCGACGGCGCCGGCGACGGCGGCCGCGGCGCGGACGACGAGGACGACCCGGTCTACGACCAGGCGATCGACCTCGTCTCGCGGATGGAGGAGGTCTCGGTCTCGAAGCTCCAGCGCGAGATGCGGCTCGGCTACAACAAGGCCGCGAAGATCATCGAGCGCATGGAGCGCGAGGGGATCGTCGGCCCGCCGAACGGCGTGAAGCCGCGGCAGGTGCTCATCCGCCCGGTGGGCGAGGTGTCGCCGGTGCCGAACGTGTGACGGCGGCCCGCGTCGCGGGCCGCGCTGCGCCGCCTGCACGCCACCTCTCGTGATCACGGGAAGGGTCTCTCCGTTCCACTCGGGTGGAGCGCGACCCGTCGCCTGACGGCGGTGCGCGGGCCCAGCGGAAGACGCGGATTCCGCTCGGCAATGGGTCGCCGCCCCGGCGCCGTAGCGTTCCCCGGATCGCTGGCGCCGCCCTTGCACCGAGCCGCGTCGACTCGTCGCCGAGGCACGGCCGTCGCGGCCGGCGCGGCCGGCCGGTGCGCCGGCGACCGCGATCACGCCACCGCCTCCCGACCCCGCTGCGCGAGGACAACGACATGAACCGCTTCCTGCTCGTGCTTTCCACCGGCGCACTGCTCTTGCTGCCGACCATCGGGCGCTCGGCGGAGCCGGTCCGCTACAGCGGGTCGTCGACGATCGGTCAGTCGATCCTCCAGCTGGGCGGCGCGCGGCGGGCCTTCGAATCGAGGACCGGGCTCAAGTTCGCGTCCCTCGAGGTCCCAGGCTCCGGCAAGGGCGTCGAGGCGCTCGTCGCGGGCAAGGCGAACGTCGCCGGCGTCTCGCGCCCGCTCAAGGCCGAGGAGAAGGCGAAGGGCGTCGTCGGCACGGTCATCGGCTTCGACGCGGTCGCCGTCTTCGTGCACAAGGACAACCCCGTCCAGAAGCTCTCGAGGGAGCAGCTCAAGGGGATCTTCACGGGGCGCATCAAGAACTGGAAGGAGGTCGGCGGCCTCGACGCGCCGATCGCGGTGAACACCGAGATCCAGGGCGCGAAGCGCGCGACCATGGAGATGTTCAACGAGATCGTGATGGACAAGGCGCCGTACGGCGCCGGCTTCAAGGAGATCGATCTCCCGAAGGACCAGATCATCGAGGTCGCGAGCAACCCGAACGCGATCGGGACGCCGAGCCTCGGGCTGCTCTCGACGGTGGCTCCCGTCGTTCGCGCGAGGGTGAAGACCGTCGCGGTGGACGGCATCGCTCCCTCCAGCAGCTCGGTCCGCTCCGGCACGTACCCGATCAGCCGCCCGCTGAACCTCGCGACGATCGGCGCCCCGGGGGGTGACGTGAAGGCGTTCGTCGACTTCATGCTGTCCGCCGAGGGGCAGGCGCTCGTCGAGAAGGACTTCGTCGCCGCCCAGGCGCGCCCGTAGTCGTCACCCGCGCGCGAGGGACGCCGTCCGCCCCGGACCGCTTCTCGCGCGCGGCCCCGCCCGCGTGGGAGTCTCGATGCTCTCGAGCATGTCGATGGCGAGGAAGCTGCTCGCCGCGCTGGTCCTCGCCGCAGCGGTGCTGCTGATGGTGGGAGGGGTCGCGTGGTCGAGCGCCCACGCGATCCAGACGCGGCTCGACGACGCCACGAACCACGCGATCCCGAGCCTGCTGGCGCTCGCCCAGGTCGACGAAGCCCAGCTGGCCATCGCGGACTGCATCCACGGCGCGCTCCTCCGGCACACCTCGACCGACGAGCACCGCAAGGCGCTCGCGAAGGCGGCCGCGAAGCGGGCCGCCGTCGGCGAGGGCGTGAAGGCGTTCGAGGCGCAGGGGCACGATCCGGAGACGCTGCGGCTGTGGGCCGCCTGGAAGGCGCCGTTCGACGAGTGGATCTCGGGCGTGGACCGCACGATCTCGATGCTGGAGGAGCGCGACCTGCTCGCGGACGGCGGGAGGGGCAGCGACGATCCCGACCGCATGGCCGTCGAGGACCAGGCCTGGGCCGCTTACCAGGCGGGCGCCGGCGTCCTCGAGCGGGCAGCGCAGGCGATCGTCGCGGTGAAGGAGAGGACGATCGCCGACGCGCAGCGCAATGGTGAGGACGGGACGGCGGCGGCGGCGAGCGCGATGATCACCATCGCGGTGGCGGTCGGCCTCGCCACGGTCGGCCTCCTCGCCGTGGGGCTGTTCCTGTCACGACGCATCGCGGCCACGGTCTCGTCGCTCATCGGGGAGGCCGGGCGGCTGCGCGACGCCGTCGCCGCGGGGAGCCTCGACGTGCGGGGCGAGCGCGTGCGGGTGGACCGCGAGTTCAGGCCCATCGTGGACGGCATCAACGAGATGATGGACGCGTTCGTCCTTCCCATCCGGGCGACCGCCGACGCGATCGGCCGCATCGCGAGGGGGGACATCCCGGCGCGCCTCGCCGAGCGTTACCAGGGCGACTTCAACGGGATCCAGGACAACCTGAACCGCGCGATCGACGCGGTCAACGCGCTCGTCGAGGACGCCTCGTCGCTCGCCAAGGCGGGCGTCGAGGGGCGGCTCGCGACCCGCGCGGACCTCGGACGGCACGAGGGGGACTTCCGCCGGGTGGTGAAGGGCGTGAACGACACGCTCGACGCGTTCGCGGTACCCACCCAGCTCGCGGCCAGCTACATCGCGGAGATCGCCCGCGGGAACGTGCCGCCCCACGTCACCGCCGATCTCCAGGGCGACTTCGCCCCCGTGAAGGAGAACCTGAACCTCTGCATCGACGCGATCGCGCGGCTCGTGAGCGACGCCGAGCTGCTCGCGACCGCGGGGGTCGAGGGCCGGCTCGGGACGCGCGCGGACCCGTCGCGGCACCTCGGGGACTTCCGCAAGATCGTGGAGGGCGTGAACCGCTGCTTCGACGCGGTGGCCGGGACGCTCGAGATGGCCACCCGCAAGGTGGACGCCATCTCGCGGGGCGCGATCCCGGAGCCGATCCGGGAGGAGTGCCGGGGCGACTACGCCCGCATCCAGCAGAGCCTCAACACGTGCATCGAGGCGATCAACCGGCTCGTCCTCGACGCGGGGGATCTCGTCGAGGCCGCGGTCGGCGGGCGGCTCACGACCCGCGCCGACCCTGCGAAGCACCAGGGGGACTTCCGGCGGATCGTCGAGGGGATCAACCAGACGCTCGACGCCATCGTGGCCCCGCTCGACGACTCCGCTGCCGTGCTGGAGCGGCTCGCGCGGCGGGAGCTCTCCGCCCGCGCGACCGGCAGCTACCCGGGGGACTACGCTCGTGTCCAGCAGTCGCTGAACGGCACGGCGGAGGCCCTCGACGGCGCACTCTCCCAGGTGGCGTCGGCCGTCGAGCAGGTCTCGGGCGCCGCGACGCAGATCGCGTCGTCCTCGCAGGCGGTCGCGTCGGGCGCGTCGGAGCAGGCGTCGGCGCTCGAGGAGACCACCTCCACCCTGAAGTCGGTCGCCGCCATGACGGGGCGCGCGGCCGACGAGGCGAGCCGGGCGAACGGCCTCGTCCAGGAGGCGCGCGGGGCGGCGACCGGAGGCGCGCTCTCGGTCGAGCGGATGCAGGGCGCGATGACCAAGATCCGCGCGAGCGCCGAGGGCACCTCGCAGATCATCCGGGACATCAACGACATCGCGTTCCAGACGAACCTGCTCGCGCTCAACGCGGCGGTCGAGGCGGCGCGAGCCGGCGACGCGGGGCGCGGGTTCGCGGTGGTCGCCGAGGAGGTCCGCAGCCTGGCGCTCCGCTCGAAGGAGGCGGCGAGCAAGACCGAGGCGCTCATCCGCGAGTCGGTCCGGCAGGCGGGCGAGGGCGAGCTGACGGCACGCGAGGTCGCGGGCAAGCTCACCGAGATCGTGGTCGGCGTCGCCAAGGTCTCGGAGATCGTCTCGGAGATCGCCACGGCGGCGAAGGCGCAGGCGGCGGGGATCGAGCAGGTTAGCCGGGCCGTCACGGAGATGGATCGCGTGACGCAGCAGAACGCCGCTTCCGCGGAGCAGTCCTCCTCGGCGGCGAGCGAGCTCTCGGGACAGGCCGAGGAGCTGGCGTCGATGGTGGCGACCTTCCAGCTCGGGTCCGAGCGAGCCGCCGCGGCGGCGGCGGCGCGGCCCACCGCGCCCTCGTCGCGCGCGCTCGGTAAGGGAGAGCCGCCGTCCATCCTCGCCGCGGACACGAGGTTCGCGCGGCGCGCCGGTGCAGCCCCTCCCGCGACGTAGCGAGGGAGCCTCAGACCCGCTTCTCCTCGCCCCGCACGAGTCGCCGGATGTTCTCCCGGTGGCGCAGCCCGATGAGGGCGGCGAGCGCGAGCCCGGCCCAGGAGACCGGGCTCGTCCAGCCGTGGTCCACGAACGTGCCGAGCGTGCAGACCGCGGTGCCGACCAGCGAGCCGACCGAGGAGATCTTGGTCGTGCCGTAGGCGGCGCCGTAGCTCACGACGCCGGCGAGCGCGGCCCAGGGGGAGAGCACGAGGAAGATGCCGAGCCCCGTCGCGACGCCCTTCCCGCCCTTGAAGCCGAGCCAGACCGGGAAGAGGTGGCCGCAGAACGCGGCGAGCGCGACCGCCACGGTCCAGAGCTCCGCGCGCGGGTCCCCGGCGAGCAGCGCGCGCGCGGCGAGGATCGGGACCATGGCCTTCGCGGCGTCGAGGAGGAGCACCGCGACGCCGAGCTTCTTGCCGCCGGCGCGCGCCACGTTGGTCGCCCCGATGTTGCCGGAGCCGACGGTGCGCACGTCCACGCCCGCGACCAGGCGCGCGAGCACCACGCCGAAGGGGATCGAGCCCGCGAGGTAGCCGGCGACGACGAGGGTGACACCGAGGACGGTACCGCTCACGACGCCACCTCCCGCGCGACGAGCCAGGCCCAGTTCAAGAGCAGCGCCACCGCCCCGGCCGCGACCCCGGTCCGCGCGGCGCGCGCCCCCACCGCGGGGAGCGGCGCGCCGAGCGCGATCCGCACGACGTCGGCGAGGGCGAGGAGCCAGAGCCCGCCGGCGAGCAGCGCGCCGAGGGGGCTCGCCGACCACGCCGCGGCCGGGTCGCCGTGCGCCAGCCAGACGAAGGCCCGGGTCATGCCGCACGTCGCGCAGGGGATGCCAGCGAGCGCCCTGAGCGGGCAGGTGAACGGGACCGACAGCACCGGCACGAAGCGAGCGACGGCGAGCGAGAGGAGCGCGATGAGCGCGAAGACCTCCGCGTGGCCGAACGTCCGCTCCGCGCGCGAGCCGCCCACGGGGACCTCAGAGGTTCACGCCGCCGCCGGGCGTGCCTTGGCCGAGGTTCATGAGCCCGCCCACGCCGATGGCGAGCGCCGCGCAGACGCAGAGGCACAGGAGCAGGACGGGCGCGAAGACCGCGGCGGCCGCCTTCCCCGGCCCGCAGCGCTGCGCCTCGCCGAGGCCGACGACGAGGACGACGAGCGTCCAGACCAGCCACAGCAGGCTCCCGCAGAGCGGCACGGCGAGCAGCAGCGAGAGGCCGGTCGCGTACCCGACGGTGGTGAGCGTGGCGTCGAAGCGGCGCGGCGTCGCGCTCAGGACGAGCAGGACCGCGTGGAAGAGCGCGGCGAACACGTAGATGCCGACGAAGCCGACCACCGGGGCGAGCACCAGGTGCAGCACCGCGAACCCGCCGCCCATCCCCTGCAGGAAGGCGGTGACGGCCTGGCGCTGCTCCTCGGGCACGGTCTCGAGTCCGCGCTGCATCATCCCGAGCAGCTGGGCGCCGGCGAGGAGATCGTAGAGCTGCGAGATCACGGAGCCGACCGTGTACGCGAGGACGCCGAACAGGACGGCGCTCCACGTCCGGTCCGCCGCGACCCTCCGGAAGAACTGCTGCGGCTGGGTCGCGACGAGCTTCCACGTCTCGAAGAACGCGGGCAGGAACCCGAGCCGGCTCCGCTCGGCGAAGGGCGCCGGGAGCTCAGGGCCGGCGGGCACGGCGCCGGGCGGCGGTGGGCCCCAGCCGCCGGGGGGCGTGGGCGGCGGGGGGCCCCCGTAGCCTCCGGGCGGCGCGCCGGGAGGAGGCGGCAGCTCGCCGCCCCAGCCGCCCTGCGCGGCGGCCGGCGGTGTGGGGCTGGGTGGACCGAAAGGTGGCGCCGCGGAGGGCGGGGGCGCGCCCGGCTCGACCGGAGCGGGCGGTGGCGCGTTCGGGTCCGCGAGGAGCAGCTCGGCCCCGCAGGTCGGGCACTTCTGGACGCCGAAGTGGTCGGTCGTGAAGGTGGCGTGGCAGCGTGCGCAGCGCGCGAGCATGCGCGGAGCTTACCCCGTCCTCGCCCGGCGCGGCGCCCCGGAAACGGGGCGGCCGCGGACGGCGCCCCGCTCACTCCCGCAGGGCGCGGACCTCGTCCACGTTCACGCCGCCGCGGGTGCGGTAGATCGCGATCACGATGGCGAGGCCGACCGCGGCCTCGGCCGCCGCCACGGCGATGATGAAGAAGGCGATGGCGTGGCCGTGGATGTTGCCGCTCTGGCGCGCGAACGCGAGGAAGGTGAGGTTCGCCGCGTTGAGCATGAGCTCGACGCTCATCATGACGATGAGCGCGTTGCGCTTCAGGAGCACGCCCGCGAGGCCGATCGTGAAGAGGAGCGCCGCGAGCCAGAGGTAGTAGGTGATCGGGACCATGGCTAGATCCGCTCCTTCGCGACCACCACCGCGCCGACGATGGCGACGAGCAGAAGCAGGCTCGTGACCTCGAAGGGCAGGATGTACTCCGTGAAGAGCATGGTCCCCACCGCCTTGACGGTGCCGAACCGCTCGGGGTCGGAGAGCGGCGCGATGCTCGTGTCGGACATGCGGGCGATGGCCGTGCTGAGCACCGCCAGCAGCCCCACCGCACCGAGCACGCCGACGTACTGCATGAGCCGGTGGCGCTCCGGCTCGAGGTGCTCCTCGCCGGTCGAGAGCAGCATGATCACGAACAGGAAGAGCACCATCACCGCGCCCGCGTACACCAGGATCTGCATGAACGCGATGAGGTGGGCGACGAGCAGGACGTAGATGCCGGCGAGGAAGAAGAACGTGCCGACGAGGTTCATCGCCGCGTAGACCGGGTTGCGCGAGAGCACCACCCCGAGCGCGGTGACCACCGTGAAGAAGGCGAAGATGACGAAGGTGATGGACTCGGCGGTGAGGCTCATGGGTCAGTACCTCACCGGCCCGGCGACGGCCGCGCGGCTGGACTGGTCGAGCCCCCACCCGTGATCGCCCTGGGGGCAGCGGCGCTCCTCGGCGTGGCGGAGGAACTCGTCCCTGAACTTCTTGACGAAGGACTGGACCGGCATCGCGGCCGCGTCGCCGAGGGCGCAGATGGTCTGGCCGCCGATGTTCCCGGCGAGCTGCTCGAGCTTCGCGACGTCGGCGGCGATGGCGTGCCCGTGCTCGAGCCGCTCGCAGACGCCCTCCATCCAGCTCGTCCCCTCGCGGCAGGGCGTGCACTGCCCGCAGCTCTCCTCCGCGTAGAACTTGCAGATGCGGGCGAGCGCGCGGACGAGGCAGGTGGACTCGTCGAAGACGATGACGCCGCCCGAGCCGGCCATCGTGCCGGCCGCCTTGAGCGCGTCGAACTCCATGGACACGTCGATCTCGTGGGCGGCGAGCACCGGCGCGGACGAGCCGCCCGGGATGACCGCCTTCACCTTCCGGCCCCCCACGATCCCGCCGCAGTCCTCCATGATGAGCTGCTTCAGGTTGTAGTGGACCGGCTTCTCGTAGACGCCCGGCCGGTTCACGTGGCCGGAGACGCAGAAGAGCCGCGTGCCGCCCGACTTGCCGGTGCCGAGCGCCGCGAACGCCGCGCCGCCGTGCTCCACGATCCAGGGGATGTTCGCGATGGTCTCGACGTTGTTGATGATCGTCGGCTTGCCCCACAGCCCCACCACCGCGGGGAACGGGGGCTTGAGGCGCGGGTAGCCCTTCTTGCCCTCGAGCGACTCGAGCAGCGCCGACTCCTCGCCGCAGATGTACGCGCCCGCGCCGCGGTGCACGTGGATGTCGAGGTCGAAGCCCTGCTTGCCGAGCAGGCTCGGGCCGAGGATCCCCGCCGCGCGCGCCTCCTCGATCGCCTTCTCGAGGATGCGGGCCTGCTTCGCGAACTCGCCGCGGATGTAGACGTACGCGAGGTGGATGTCGAGCGCCCAGGCGGTGATGGCGATCCCCTCGATCAGCATGTGGGGATCGTGCTCGATGATGTAGCGGTCCTTGAACGTGCCGGGCTCGGACTCGTCGGCGTTCACCGTGAGGTAACGAGGCCGGATGTCCTTGGGGAGGAAGGTCCACTTGAGGCCGGTCGCGAAGCCGGCGCCGCCGCGGCCGCGGAGGTTCGACCGCTTCACCTCCTCGACGATGGCGCCCGGATCCATCGAGAGCGCCTTCTCGAGCGTGCGGTAGCCGCCGTCGGCCCGGTACGAGTCGAGCGTCGCCGACCCCGGCTTGCCCCAGCGCTTCGTGAGGATGAGCGTCTCGCTCACGCGAGCCTCCCGACGATCTGGTCCACCTGCTGGAGATCGAGCCGCTCGTGCATCTCCTCGTCCACGAGCATCGCGGGCGCGGTGCCGCACGCGCCGAGGCACTCCACCTCGCGGAGCGTGATCCGCCCGTCGGCCGTCGTGCCGCCGTTCTTCACCGCGAGCTTGGCCTTGAGGTGCTCGAAGAGCCGCTCGCCGCCGCTCAGGCAGCAGGAGACGTTCGTGCAGATCTCCACGAGGTGCCGGCCGATGGGCGCGGTCAGGTACATCACGTAGAAGGTGGCGACCTCCTCCGCGCGGGCGGGCGACGTGCCCAGCCGGTCGGCGCAGAGGCGCTGCACCTCGGGCGAGCACCAGCCGAAGATCTCCTGGCCGAGGTGGAGGGCCGGCAGCATCGCCGCGGCCATCCGATCGGGCGGATACCGCTTCACGATCAGCGCGAGCTCGTGGTCGAACTTCTCGACCTTCTCGCGCGGCAGATCTCCTGAGACGGGAGCCGTCGAAGCGTTCGTCATAGGGTCTCGGGGCACGGGCGGAAGCGCGGGCGAAGCTAGTGAGCGGGTGTAAGATTGTCAAGGAGATCCGGGCCGCTATACTCGACCGCTCCGGATGGAGAACGACCACGAAAAGCGCCGCGATCCGCGTGTCCCGCTCGTGCTCCGCGTCGATTACCCGGGCCTCCAGCAAGCCGTCCGCGACGTCACCGAGAACGTCTCCTCCGGCGGGCTCCTCATCCGCACCGAGCGTGATCTCCGAGAGGGCGCTCGCCTGCCGCTGCAGATCGGGTTTCCGGGCCTCCTCGAGCCGATCGAGGTGGAGGTCGAGGTCGTGCGGCAGCGTGCCGCCGCGGCCGACGGGCCCGCCGCGGTCGCGGTGAAGATCCCGATCGACCGCATCGACGACCGGCACAAGCTTGCGCGCCTCGCCGAGACGGCGCGCTCCGGCTTCGGCCGCGCGCGGAGGGCGTACGTCGTCCTCGTGGTGGAGGACAACCCGCGGGTCGTCGAGATGTACGAGTACGCGCTGCGCAAGCTGCGCTCGGCGGACGCCCGCGTGGAGCTCGGCGTCGAGTACGCCGGGAACGGGCACGATGCGCTGCGCCGGCTCGAGGAGCCGCCGCGCGTCGACCTCGTCATCTCGGACGTCTACATGCCGGTGATGGACGGGTTCGGGCTCGTCGAGCGGATGCGGGCGGAGCCGCGCCTCGCGGCCATCCCCGTGCTCGTCATCAGCGCCGGCGGCGCCGACGCGCGCGACCGCGCGGCGGAGCTGGGCGTCGACGTCTACCTGCAGAAGCCCGTGCAGTTCGGCGACATCATCAACACGGTCCGCACGCTCCTCAAGATCAGGGGCTGAGCCTCGCGGCTCGCGCCGCCGCGGCGGGCGCGCGCCCGGCGCTACAGCCGCTTCCGCATCACCACGTGATCGATGCCGGCCTCGACGAAGGGCTCCCCGGCGCGGACGTAGCCCGCGCGCGCGTAGAACGCCTCCACGTAGCACTGCGCGTGGAGCTCGATCTCGCGGAGCCCGTCCGCGCGGGCGCGCGCCTCGAGCGCCTGGAGGAGCCGCTCGCCGACCCCGCCGCGCCGCTCGCCCCGGTCCACCGCCATCCGGCCGACCCGCCCGACGCCGCCGGGCTGGGCCACCAGCCGGCCGGTGCCGACCACCCGCCCGTCGCGCAGCGCCACCGCGTGGAAGGCGGTGGCGTCGTGCTCGTCCCGCTCGAGCGCCTCCGGCACCTGCTGCTCCCCGACGAAGACGCGCCGCCGCAGCGCGAAGGACTCCTCCCGGAGGGCGGGGGTGTCGGCGGCCGAGACGACGAGCTCCATGGCGGGCTCCACGAAAAGATAGACGCCCGCCGGATGGCCGGCGGGCGCCTGGAACTTCACGCTGGAAGGGAGAGCTACTTCTTGCCCTTCTTGTTGAAGATGTCCTTGAGCGCCTTGGCCGGCGTGATCTTGATCGCGGTGCGGGCCGGGATCTTGATCTGCTCGCCCGTGGCCGGGTTGCGGCCGATGCGGGCCTTGCGGTCCACGAGCTTCACGGCCCCGAGGCCGCCGAGCGGGATCTTCCCCTCGCCCTTCAGCCGCTTCTGCACGACCTCCTCGACCGCCGTGAACACCGACCGGACCTGGGCCTTCGACAGCTGCGAACCCTCGGCCACCGCCTGGAAGAACTGAGCCTGCGTCATGTTCGGTAAGCCCTCCTGTCGCCCGCCACACCCAGGGCGGCGAATTGGCTGCCGTGATATCGCTTCCAGATCCGCGCGTCAACTTCATCGACGTCACGATCCGCCTGGAAAAAGGGCGGATCATGACGATCGCCCCCGCTCCGGGGGGCCCGCCTCCCGGCTCGCCGGACGGACGCCGCCCGGCGGGGCATCGCTGCGGGGCAGCCAGAAGAGCGCGTTTCGTGCCGCTCCTGGCCCGCGCGGCAGACGTCCGGACGTGCCTCGCCGCGCGGCGCGGAACGCTCGCGGCACCCTGCGGCCGTGGGCGTCGCGGAGCAGCCATAACCGACCGTGAAGGCTGACGATCTCTCGTGGTGAACCTCGTCGATCCGGCTGCGAGGCCCGCGCGCCGGAGCGTGCACGGCGAGCCGCGCGCGGCGGCCGCCGCCTGGCGCGCGCGGTGAGTGCCGGCCGCTCCGCCCTCCGCCTCGCCGAGCCTGTGCAAGGGCCCCGAGGCGCTCCGCGGGTAATCGACCTTTGGTGAACCGAGGCCCTCATCAGGGCGTCACCTTCGAAGCACGGTGCGGGCCCCTTCGCCGCGATCCGCGCGCTCCGGACGCGCACCAACGAGGTGTGTCGCGCGTCCCTCCGGCCGTCCCTAGATCGCGTGTCTTGCTGCGAAGGCCCCCGAGGATTTCATCTAGGGAACAAGTCTGGGGGATTCTCGTGGGTGAAGACGTCCTCAACCCGAGGCGCGCGCCGCGCGTCCCGGTTCGATACACCGTGGAGCTCCGTCACCGGTACTCGTCCTGGATCGGCGAGACGGAGGACCTCGGTCCGGCCGGCTGCCAGATCGTGACGCCGCGGCTCCTGTCCCGCGGCCGAGAGCTCCGCGTCAGCCTTCGCGCCTCCGGGACGGACCGGGTGATGGACCTCGACGGACACGTCGTCTGGACCCGCCCGGAGACGCCCGCCCGCATCGGTGTCGTCTTCGTGGCCGCCCCTGGCGGCACCGCGTGGTTCCACGACCTCCTCGCCGCCGACCCGGTGGCAGCGCGCGTGGTCGCGCGCACGCCCGAGCGGCTCCCCTCCACCGCGCGGCTCTACCTCGGCTCACCTCCGCGGCAGGTCCCCGACGACCTCGGCGCCGCGGGTCTCGCGATCCTGCGCGCCGCCGCGGGCGGGCTCACGGTCGCGGCGCTCTCGCACGCGCTCGGCAGCGGGTTCGACCGCGCGCGCGGACACCTCTTCTCGCTCGTCGCGCGCCGCTTCGTCGTGCTCGACGCAGGGAGCTCGGTCTCCCCGCACCGCTGGCGGCACGTGATCGGCGACGTCCCGCACCTGCGGAACGAGCGCGAGCGCGCGACGCGCCTGGAAAGCCGGCCGCCCGCGCAGCGCCTCTACGACGAGGGGATCGCCCACCTCAACGCCGGCCGGCTGAACCTCGCGGTGCAGCGGTTCCGCGAGGCGCTCGAGACCGAGCCCGGGGACGAGGTGCTGCAGGGCGCGGTCCGCCGGCTCGGCCCCTGGGCCGGGTGAACTCGGGCGTTCACTCCCCCGCAGACGGCGCGCCGCGCTCGATCCAGCCGAGCAGCTCCTCCGGCACGATCGGGTGAACGCCACCTCCCGTGGCGATTCCGCGGCGCCGATCGGCCGTGGTGCAACCCGTGACGACGGCCACCAGACCGCGGACCCGCGCGGCGCTCCGACTAGCCGCCCACCACGCGCAGCGGCGCCGCCGCCTGGCGGCGCGGGAACTCGACGAGGTACTCACCCGAGAAGCACGCGTCGCAGAACCCGCTGCGCTCCTCGCCGAGCGCGGAGTAGAGGCCGGCCTGCGAGAGGTAGCCGAGCGAGTCGGCCGTGACGTAGGTGGCGATCTCGTCGACCCCGTGCGTGCTCGCGATGAGCTCCTGCCGCGTCGGCGTGTCGATGCCGTAGTAGCAGGGCCACGCCGTCGGCGGGGACGAGATGCGCAGGTGCACCTCTCGCGCGCCCGCGCTGCGGATCATCTTCACGATCTTCCGGCTCGTGGTGCCGCGCACGATCGAGTCGTCCACCACCACGACGCGCTTGCCCGCGAGCACGTCCCTGAGCGCGTTCAGCTTCAGCTTCACGCCGAAGTGGCGGATCGACTGCTGGGGCTCGATGAACGTCCGCCCGACGTAGTGCGAGCGGACGAGCCCCATCGCGAACGGGATGCCGGATCGCTCCGCGTAGCCGATCGCCGCTGGAACGCCGGAGTCGGGGACCGGGAGGACGAGGTCGGCCTCGACCGGGTGCTCCTCCGCGAGCCGCTTCCCGAAGGCGTGGCGCACGGCGTAGACCGACTTGCCGAAGAGGACCGAGTCGGGCCGCGCGAAGTAGATGTGCTCGAAGACGCAGCGGCCGAGCCGCGCGGGGGGGCGCTGGTCGGGGAAGAGCCGCTCGCTGCGGAGGCCGGAGCCATCCACGAGGACGATCTCGCCCGGCTCCACCTCGCGCACGTACTCCGCCTCGATGAGGTCGAGCGCGGTGGTCTCGCTCGCGAGCACCCAGTTCCCCTTGAGCCGGCCGAGGACCAGGGGCCGGAAGCCCATCGGGTCGCGCACGCCGACCATCGCCTTCGGGGTCATGAAGAGGAGGGAGTACGCGCCCGAGACGCGGCCGAGCGCCTCGCGGATCGCGGCGAGGAGCTGCTCGCTCGAGCCGGGCGCGCCGACGGGCCGAGCGCGCGCGAGCAGGTGGACGATCACCTCGGTGTCGGTCGAGGCCTGGAAGATCGAGCCGGCGCCCTCGAGCTCGGCGCGGAGCTGCTCGGCGTTCACGAGGTTGCCGTTGTGGGCGACCGCCACCGCGCCGCCCGCGTACTGCACGGCGATGGGCTGGGCGTTCTTCACGTGCGACCCGCCGGCCGTCGAGTAGCGGACATGGCCGATGGCGGCGCCGCCCTTCAGCGTCTCGAGGATCGGGGCGGTGAAGATGTCGGCCACGAGCCCCATCGCCCGGTGGACGTGCAGGGTCTGGCCGTCGGTCGCCACGATGCCGGCCGACTCCTGGCCGCGGTGCTGGAGGGCGTGCAGGCCGAGGTAGGCGTAGTTCGCGGCCTCGTCGGTCTGCCCGGCACCCCAGATGCCGAAGACCCCGCACTCGTCCTTCTGCTTGTCCCAGACCGCGTCGTAGCCCATGAAGCAGCGGAGTATAACGGTCCCCGCTTGAAAATTCGCCGGGTCCTCCGCGCCGTGCGGGCGCTCGCGGGTTCAGCCCTCGTCCTCGGGGTCCTGCTCGGGCTCGCATCCTTGCCGTGGCGCGCCATGCCGCCGGCGGGGCCCCCCCGGCTCGTCGCTGCGGCGCGCGGGGAGGGGCCTCTTTCGGCGGGGTTCGCCGCGGTGCGGCTCGAGCTGCCGGACGGGGTCCCGCTCGGCGGCTTCGCGCGCCTCCGCTGGCGAAGCGAGGGCGTCCGCGACCCGGTGGGCGCGCGGGCGATCGTCCTGCGGGCAGCCGGCCTCTCGGTCGCCCTCGTCGCGGTGGAGCTGGTGCTCGTGCCGGCGGAGCTCGAGGCGGACGTACGCGAGCGGCTCGAGGACCTGGGCCTCGGCGGGCTGGTGGTCGCTGCCACGCACACGCACGCGGGCCCGGGCGGCTTCTGGCACCACCCGCTCGGCGAGCGGGCCGGGACCGGACCCTACGATCCGGCGGTGCGCGACCTCGTCGCCGGCGCGATCGCGCGCGCCGTCCGCGAAGCCGCGGCGACGGCGGTCCCGGTCATCGCCACCTCGGCGGCGACGCGCGCCGAGACGCTCGTGCGAAGCCGCTCGGGCGGCGAGAGGGACGGCCGGCTCACCGTCGTCCGGCTCGACCGCGCCGACGGCGGCGGAGCGGTCGCCGAGCTCATCGTCTTCCCCGCCCACCCCACGATGCTCGGCAGGCGGAACCGGCTCGTCTCGGGCGACTGGCCGAGCCGGCTGCTCGCCCTCGGCGACCGCAGCCCGCGGATCTTCTTCCAGGGAGCGGTGGGAGATCAGTCCACGGCGGGTCACTCGACGCCCGAGGCGTACGGGGAGGCGGTGTCACGGATCGTGGATACCACCTCGACCTCGACCCCAACCTCGACCCGGACCTCGACCTCGACCTCGACCCCGACCTCGACCCC
>Ga0184637_10000035_pt1 | contig 84283 bp, 78 predicted proteins | sample PLM3_127_b2_FD_133143 | JGI IMG/M metagenome (GOLD analysis project Ga0184637, IMG submission 133143) | Groundwater sediment microbial communities from an aquifer in East River, Colorado, USA - PLM3_127_b2 | ecosystem: Environmental > Terrestrial > Soil > Riparian zone | place: USA: East River...
CCGCAAAGGTGCGCTCGCTCCGCTCGCAACTTCCGCGAAGAGAGGCTCGGGGGAGGTTCGGCCATAGGCTGGCCGGTCTAAGGCCAGCCGAGATGAACATACTGGGCGTGCCCCCCTCCGAGTGACGAGGAGTGGTTGGAACTCCCCCCCGACGACGAACGTGAAGCGTGAAGAGGTGTGGTCATGAGCGACAAGGTCATCAAGTCCGACGCGGAGTGGCGGCGGCAGCTCACGCCGGAGCAGTACGAGGTGTGCCGTCAGAAGGGGACCGAGCCGGCGTTCACGGGGCAGTACTCGGACAGCAAAGAGGCAGGCATCTATCGCTGCGTGTGCTGCGGGAATGAGCTGTTTGCCTCGGATACCAAGTTCGATTCGGGCACCGGTTGGCCCAGTTTCTGGGCGCCGATCGCCCTTGAGAAGATCGGCACTGAAGAGGATCACAGTTTTCTTATGCGGCGCATCGAGGTCGTCTGTGGCCGATGCGACGCCCACCTGGGCCACGTGTTTGACGATGGCCCTCCGCCGACGCATCTCCGCTACTGCATCAACTCGGTGGCGCTGAGCCTTGAGAAGAATTCGCCGTGAACCAAAGCCCGAGCAAGCCATCAGCGTTCAGCTTTCAGCCACTTCGAGCGCGGGCTTTGCCCGCGCAAGCTCGGGGGGAGGTTCGGAAGGGGGGCGTGCCCCCCTCCGAGTCCAATTGAGATGATGATTCGTCTCTACACCGGCGAGGACGGGGAGTCACATTTCGAAGAGATCGCCCCGTCGTTTTCGTGGGATGATGGCCTTTGGCGGGCCCCGCTCGAAGCGACCACGGGTATCATCTTCACCCGGCACCCGGCCGGGCATTTTTTGGGCTGGCATAACGCGCCTCGTCGCCAGTACGTGATCATCCTCACCGGGCAGGTCGAGTTTCAGATCGGAGATGGAAGCATCCGGCGATTGGGGCCAGGGGACGTCCTCCTGGCCGAGGACCTGACGGGGCGAGGCCACACGACCCGTGTCCTCAGCGATCGTCTCTCCGCGACGATCCCCCTGGCGGGATAGCTTGTGGCGTTTGAAAGAATCGGTCTGAGCGAAGCCCAAAGACGGGGGGAAAACCATGAAAAGGCCGGGTGCGTATCTCGGGGCGCTGCTTCTGAGTCTGATGGTCCTCGCTCCCTCGTCGTGGGGCCAGGGGAAGATCAAGGTGAACTGGACCGCGGTGAGTGGGGTGCAGAGCGGCATCTGGCTCGCCCAGGAGGAGGGGCTGTTCAAGAAGAACGGGCTCGACGTCGAGCTGATCCATATCCCGTCCAGCTCGCGGGCGATCCAGACGATGCTCGCCGGTGAGATCGCCTTTTCGTACGTGGACGTCCTGAACACGCTGGAGGCGAGCCTGAAGGGGGCGGATGTCGTGCTGATCGGGGGCGTCACCAATCGCCTGATCTTCTCGCTCATGGCCCGGCAAGAGATCAAGAGCGTCGCGGAGCTCAAGGGCAAGCGGATCGGCATCACCCGCTTCGGCTCCTCCACGCACACCGCCACCCTCGTCGCCCTGGGCGACGCCGGGCTCAAGCCGGGCGATTACCAGGTCCTCCCGCTCATGGAGGTCCCCAACATCCTCACGGCCCTCATCGCGGGCCAGATCGACGCGGGGATCGTCTCCCCGCCCACGAACAGCCGGGCCCGCAGGTCTGGCTTCAATGAGCTGGTGAATCTGGCGCGGGAGGGGCCCGAGTATCCGTCCGTCGGCCTGGCGACGACCCGCTCTTACATCAAGGCGAACGGGGAGACCGTGGCCCGCTTCGTCCGCTCCTATGCGGAGGCGATCCACCTCTTCAAGACGAACAAGCCGGCCGCGATCCGGGTCCTCCAGCGATACACGAAGGTCACGGACCCGGAGGTGCTCGAAGACACCTACACCCAGTTCCGCGACTATCTCGAAAGCGTCCCCCTGGTGAGTCGAAAGGGGCTCGCGACGCTCCTGAACGAGCTGGCCGAGAAAGAGCCGAAGGCCCGCCAGGCGAAGCCGGAGGATCTCTTGGAGACCCGGTTTGTCACCGCCCTGGAGAAGGAGGGGTTCTTCCAGAAGCTCTGGGGTCGATGAGCCCGCGAACCTGAGGGAGGGGAGACCCATGGAAGAAATGTCGGTGGGGGTGGTCGTAGAGCACGGTGTGCCGGGCGCGCGGCCGCGAGCCGGCGGAGTCGCTCCGAGAGATCTCCGGGAGTGGCTGGCCCGGGCGGAGGCCCTCGGGTTCGTCAAGCGGATCGCCGAGGAGGTCGATTGGGACGAAGAGATGGGGGCGATCACATACATGTCGTCCCAGGAAATCGGGTCGCCCGCCCTGCTCTTCGAGCGGATCCGGGGCTGCCCGCCGGGCTTCCACGCGCTCTGGAACATGGTCGGCTCGAGCCGCGATCGCTTCGCGCTCGCCATCGGTGAGCCGATGGGCCTGAGCGTCATGGAGCTGATCCAGCGCTGCCGCCAGGGGTTCAACCGGATGATTCCTCCCACGGAGATCGACCCCGGGCAGGCCCCGGTCAACGCCAACCACATGGTGGGCGACGAGGTGGATGTGACGATCTTCCCCGCCGCCCGTCACTGGCCCCGGGACGGAGGACGCTACATCGGTACTGCGGACGCCGTGATCACGCGCGATCCCGATGCCGGCTGGCTGAACGTCGGGACGTACCGGATGATGGTCCACGATCGGAATCACGTCGGGCTCTATCTCTCGCCGGGGAAGGACGCGCGCCTCCACATCGAGCGCTACTGGAGCCGGGGCGAGCCGTGCGAAATCGTCGCGGTCTGGGGTGTAGAGCCCGCGCTGTTCATTACCGCGTCCCAGACGTTCCCGAAGACGATGTCGGAGCTGGACTTCGTGGGCGGGATGAAAGGGGCGCCCATCGAGCTGGTCAAAGGACGAGTCGGGAGCCTTCCGTATCCGGCGCAAGCCGAGATCGTGATGGAAGGCGTGATCCCGCCCAACTCGCTCAAGATGGAAGGCCCGTTCGGCGAGTTCACTGGCTACTACGGTCGGCCCGAGGACTACGCCTTCCTCGTCGAGGTCAAGGCGGTCCATTATCGTGACAATCCCATTCTCACCCACGCCCTCATGGCGGATTACCCCGCCAACGAATGCGCCCTTCTCTACGCCCTGGCGCGCTCGGCCCGGGTGTGGAACGATCTCGAAAAGCTCGGGGTCCCGGGGATCAAGGGCGTCTACTGCCACCCTGCCGCGTCCGGCGGCTTCGCCATGACGATCGTTTCGCTCGAGCAGCGCTACGCGGGACATGCCCCCCAGGCCTTGGCGCTCGCCGCCCAGTGCCCCGGTGGGGCCTACTTCTCGAAGTGGATCATCGCCGTGGACGACGACGTGGACCCCTCCGACATCAACCAGGTCCTCTGGGCGATGGCTACCCGGTGTAATCCGGTCGAAGACATCGATCTCCTCCGGCAGACCTGGTCCACCTGGCTCGACCCCACGCAGAACCCGCCGGAAGAGCGTCCGTACAGTTCCAAGGCCCTGATCAACGCTTGCATGGAGCACCGCTACTTGAAGACCTTTTCCAAACGGACCAAGGTGGGGCGGAAGGTCTATGAGCGGGTAGCAGAACGGTGGAAGGCCTTAGGCTTCCCCGGTGCCCCGCCGAAGCTCCGGGCGCTCGAGGAGTAGAGTGCCGTGGCGATAAGCGTCGCACCTTCGGTGGGTACCCCGCAAAGGTTGAATTTAATGATGCCAATTCTTCGTTATATTTTGAATAGTTGCGAAACACCTTAAGGGTACGTTCCCCACCTATCTTTGCGCCCCCCCCGCGCTTACACAGTAGAAAGTGTTCGGGGCTAAAACTTTGCAATGTAATACAAATATAATACAATAAGGGGCGAAAAAGGCCGGAGAGATGGTCCCAAGTGAAGGTCTCGCTGAAGGAGCCGTTCCGTGATTCCCGCGAGGTCGGCGGACACGAACGGGCCTCACCGATCTGCCGTTGGCGCATGGTCTCGCCGTGCGCGGCTCGCATCGGTCCTCGTCACGACTGTCTTGTATGTACCAGCGTTCCTCTTCCTCTATCCACTCATAGGGTGGCCGAGCGTCGCGCTGTCGCTGCTCCCCGTTGTGGCTGGGGGGTGGGTCCTGGGCCTGCGTGCAGGGCTCGTTGCCGGGTTGATGGTGAGCTTAGTGAACGTGCTGCTGCTTGGCTTGGTGACGAGGGAAGGATGGATCCCGATCCTCTGGGGGGGATCAGCCTTTATCCTTTGGATTGCGGCGGGGGCGGTGGCAGGCTGGTTGAGCGAGCTGCTGGATCGCATGAAGACGCAATCTCGTGAGCGAGAGGCGCTTGAAGAGGAGATTAAGCAGCGTAAGCGAGTCGAAGAGGCGTTGCGGCAGAGCGAGAAGCTGGCTTCCGCGGGACAACTCCTGGCCGGTGTGGCTCACGAACTGAATAACCTCCTCACAATGATTCTGGGAGGGGCGGACCTCTTGCGGACGATGGTCGGCAGTGGGCCGCTACGGGAGGAAGCCGAAGAAATCGCTAAGGCCGCTGAGCGCTCTGCCCGAATCGTAAAAAACCTCCTGGCGCTGTCGCGCCGGCGGCCCCCCGAGCGACAATATGTCTCCCTCAACCAGATTGTCCGCGAGGCGATCGAGCTCCTGACGTACGCGCTCCGGGCGGACCACGTCGAGATCGCCTTCAACCTCGCGCAAGACCTCCCCATCATCTGGGCCGATCCGCATCAACTTCACCAGGTGGTGATCAATCTTGTTTTCAACGCCCAGCAAGCGATGCGCCAGACCAGCCCTCCCCGCCACCTCACCCTTACCACCCAGTTCGATCGGCGTGAGGGGCGAGTCGCACTCCGGGTGGCCGACTCCGGTCCCGGGATCCCTCCGGAGATCCAGGCGCGGATTTTCGAACCGTTCTTCACCACTAAGCCACCGGGAGAGGGAACCGGGCTGGGGCTCTCGTTGTGCCAGAGCATCATCCAGGGGTTCGGGGGAGCCATCCGCGTGGAGAGTCCTCCCGGACAGGGGGCTGTCTTCTCGGTCGAGCTTCCGGTGAACGTGGCGGCCAACGACCAGCCCAAGGCCCGCGTGAGCGAACAGGTGCCTCGGCAGCAAAAAACGATCTTGGTGGTTGACGACGAACCCGGCATTGTGAAGACACTCAAGGCGATCCTCTCCGCCGATGGCCACCAAGTGGAAACCGCCACCAACGGGGTCGTGGCACTCCAGAAACTCCGGGAGCGGGCGTACGATGTGATCCTGAGCGACGTCAAGATGCCCCAGTTGGACGGACCCGGTCTCTACCGAGAGATAGAGCATCTCTACCCGGGGCTCGAGCAGCGGATCATCTTCATCACGGGCGACCTCCTGAGCCCCCAGACCAGGGCCTTCGTGGAGGAGACCGGGGCGTCATATCTGAGTAAGCCAATTGTTGTGGATGAGGTCCGACAGGTGGTTCAACGGGCCACAGCCGTGGTGTAACCCATTCGCGTTCACCGTAGCTGAATCGTGCAAAAGGACGAGATCCTCGAACAATTCCTCAAGCTCCTGGCAAGGGCGAAGAAGATCGTGCCGCTGTATCCCCCAGGAAACCCTGCGGTCCGGCTGTGGGTCCAGCGGCTGCACCGGGCGGTCTCGCAATTCCTCGCCGATGGACTCAGCTTCCCCGTCCGTTTCGAACGAGATCGCGTCCTGTCCGGTGGCATAGCCCTCCAGAGTAAAGACCCGATCCTCGAACGTCTCCCGTTCGACCTCCTCACCCGTGGGATCAAAGAGGTCTCCATCTCGGGGGGCGTAACGGAGCACGAGTTGGTTGAATTTCTGACCCTGCTCAACATGGATCCGTTCGCCATCCAGGAAGGGGGGGGGGCTCGGACCGTCTTGGAGCATCGCGGGGTGCGGCACATCGAGCTCGGCGAGATCGCCCTCGCGCCCCAGGCCGCGCTGGGGGAAGAGCAGGAGTGGCGCACCCTCACGCTGGAGGAGTGGGTCCAGCTTCTCGTGGACCAAGCCCACCGAGCGGTGGCAGCCCATTTCCAGGCCCTGGCCCTAAACCGGAACGGGCTGAGTCAGTGGCTGGAGAGCGTCGGAGATGGAGATCGCACCGATCTGATCTATACCGGCCTCCGAACCGTGTGCGGGCTCGTGGCCTCAGAGCGGGAGTCTAGCATCCTTTTCCGGACCATCGCCGAGGCAGTGTTCACCCTGCCCGAGCCGCTCCAGCTCGCGCTGATCCGTGACTGGCTCTTCCCCCGCGTCGGTGAAGACGTGGAGGCCCTCAACCTGGTCAGCCATTTTTCAGAGGATGATCTCCAGCGCCTTGCTGAGCAGCTCCCCGGGGAGACGTTTCTCGGGCTTGCCAGCACATTGGCGGACCTACCGTGGGAGGATGTCCAAAAGCAGCGGCTTCTGGAATCCCTCACCGCAGCCATCCGCAACCGCGGAGGATTTCGCCCGCCGGGTTTGGCCACGGTGGACGGGGAGACCCTGACCCGCGCCAGGGAGACGGTGATGGCCTCCTTCCACTCCGATCAGCTCCTGGGGATCGAGGTTCGAGTCCTCCTGGCCCTTCTCTTCAAGGGGGAGATCGACGAATACCCGACCTCGGCCGTGGAGGCGCTCGAAGAAAGCATCGGAGAGGCCCTGAACCGTGGCCGGCTGGACCTGGCGATGGAGATCCTGGCCGCGATGCGGAGTGGGGCTGTCCGAGGCGAGTGGGTCGCGGAGCATCGCCAGCGGAGCCAGGCCCTGTTCGCCCGCGCCGCCGACCAGAGCCACATCGCCCTGCTCCTAGGACTCGTCAAAGAGCATCGGACGACGGAGAACGCTGAGCTTACGACCGAGTACCTCCGTTTGGTTGGGGAGCCCGGGATCCGTGAATTTATCGCTCTCCTCGCGGAGGAACAAAACCGTCCGGTCCGCGCCTTCATGTGCCAAGTGCTGGTGCGAATGGGAACAGCGGTGGTTTCCTCCATCCGGCCTTTGGTGAAGGATCAACGGTGGTATGCCGCCCGAAACGCCGTGACCATCCTCGGCCAAATTGGCGATCCCTCCGCCCTGCCCTCCATCATTGAGGCCGCCCGCTATCCAGATCCCCGGGTGCGGAAAGAGGCGGTCCAGGCCCTCGGCACGTGGGGCGGGGATGGCGCCCTCACCACTCTCGTGGGGCTGCTAGAGGATCCTGACCCTACAGTCCAAATGATCGTGATCAACGTGATCGGAAGGCTGACAACCGAGCAGGCGGTACATGGCCTGAAGGAGCTGGTCCTGTCGCGTAACAGCAGATCCATCGGTTTTCCACTTCGGGAGGAGGCAATTCGCACGCTGGCCACCATGAGAACCGAAACGGCACAGCACGCCATCCACGAGATCGCTCACCGCCGTTTGTGGATCTGGCAGCGGCAGGAACGAAGGCTTCGGAGCCTGGCCGCCCAGGTAGTCAAGGGAGAAAGGTTCCCGTGACGCGAGAAGAAATCCTGCGGGTTGAGGCCATCTTTGCCCAACTGCAAGGGGCGATGAGAATCGAGGGCCTGTACCCGCCACGCCACCCGCAGATTCTTGAGGCCCAAAAAAAGCTCCTGGACGCACTTGCCGAGCACCTGACCGCCTCGGACCATCTGACGTACGCATTTCTGGGGGGGATGATCTTCGTCGAGGGGTTCGTGCTACCTCGGGAAAGCCTCGTGTACCAGCGTTTTGCCCAGTTCTGCCAGGAGCAGGCTCACATCAGCAGCCTCACCTTCCTTCGGGGGGTCACGGCGTGGGAGATCGAGGCTCTCGTCCAATTTCTCCACCAGGCAGGGGAGGAGGACGCGGCTTCGTGGGCAACAAAGAAGGGCCTAGTGCACGTCAAGATTGGCCATCTGGTCAGAACGGGGAAGGAAGAGCGAGAGCTGCTGGCTCGCGGCGCGTACCGCGGCACCGTGCAAATCCTGCGAGAGATCGAGATGGCAATCCGGGAGCGCGAGGCGCTAGACGTGGAGCGGATCTGGGAACTCCGGTTTCTCACCAACGCCATCCTGCAGCAGATCATCGAGGACCCGAACCTGGCCCTGCGCCTTGCCAGCATCAAGAGCTACGACGAGCACACCCTCCATCATTCGATGAATGTCTGCATCCTCTCCATCGGGTTGGGGGTCTGCCTGAATCTGCCCGAGTCCCTCCTCAGGGAGCTGGCCGTGGCCGCCATTCTCCACGACGTGGGAAAGGTCGCCATCCCTCTCCACATCCTTCAAAAGCCGGGCCCACTGGATGACGCCGAGTGGCGAGCGATGCACAAGCATCCCGTCACAGGGGCGGACATCTTGAGCCGCCTCTCCCGCACCAACAGGCTCCCGATGATCGTGGCCTTCGAGCACCACACGGGGTTTGACGGGGGCGGCTATCCGTCCATTGGCAAGACGTGGCAGCCGCACCCGTTCAGCCGGATCGTCTCTATCGCGGATGTCTACGACTCGATGACGACTCGGCTCCCGTACAAACAGGGCATCCCTACCGAGCAGGCCCTGGCCTACTTACGCGAGGAGAAGGGGAAACGCTTCGATCCCGACCTCGTCGACGTGTTTGAAGTCATACTTTCCGCCGCGGAGAAAGAGTGATGTTCAAAAGCCTAAGCGTGGAGAAACGGCAGATCACGGTGGAGCTGGAAGAGCCCCTGCTCATCCCTGTCGAGCGGCTCTCTCCAGCTCTCGCGGTTTCGCTCCTCGGCCGGTATGCGATCTTCACCGAGGTCGTCGTCCGAACCGGGACCGAGGAAACCAGGATCAGCCGGGAGGAGGCGGAGGGGTTGGCTCGCGCTCACGGGGGTTTGGAGGAGTTGCTCCGCGAAGAGCAGTGGCAACCGTGGCTGGCGCGGTTCGTGCGGCGGGTGCAGGAGGCAGACCAGCAGATCACTGAGTGACCTCCTGAGTTCTCTACCGTCTCGTCCGCAGAGCGCTTGACACCCCCTTCAACCCCGCCTAGACTGCGATCCAAGTCCTGCCCCTGATCGTGCGGCCTTCACGCTGGGAGGAAACGTCCGGGTCGAGGCCGGAACGCCGGAGCCAACGTGTCTAAGGACGTGCAGAGCTTGCGACGTAAAGGAATCGAATCGTTTGTTTTGGAGATAAAGGCCTTGGTGGGGAAGGAGAAGACGGTCGCTGAGCTGCAGGCGAACTACGTCAAGATTCTTCAGGGACGATGGTGGTGAAAGCAAATCGCGCCGACGCCGAGAAGACGGGGCGGTAGCGTGTCGAGGTTAGGCGAACAAGCAAACTAGAAAGCGGGCTCCACGTGATGATCACGCGCACGTTCGGATCTACCGGGGTGGTTGTCCCGGTCATCGGCCAAGGGACGTGGCGCATGGGCGAAGTCCGGGCGGAGGAAAAGGAGGAGGTCGCGGCCCTCCGTCTCGGCATCGAACTGGGTCTCACCCACATCGATACCGCCGAGCTATACGGGGATGGGGGCGCCGAACGGGTCGTCGCTCAGGCCATCGCGGGAGCGCGCCAGGAGGTCTTTGTCGCCACCAAGGTCCACCCCCAGCAACGCCTCGTACGAAGGGACGCTCAAGGCGTGCGAGCAATCACTCCGGCGGTTACGTAGGGATCATGTGGATCTCTACCTCCTTCACTGGTGGAGCGGCCAGCATCCCGTTGCGGAGACCATGCGGGCGATGGAAGAGCTCGTCAGGCGTGGGCTGACCCGCTTCATCGGCGTCAGCAACTTCGATGTCAGTCAGACGAAGGCGGCCCAGGCCGCGTTAAGGCGGGAGCGGCTCGCATGCAATCAGGTCCTGTATCATCTGCGAGATCGAGAGATTGAGGGCGCACTGCTGCCGCACTGCGAAGCCGAGGGGATTGCGGTCGTCGGGTATACGCCTCTGGCGAGGGGCGGATTCATGCGGGGTGTCGTCGCGGAGATCGCCAGGAAGCACGGCCGCACGCCGCGTCAGGTCGCGCTGAACTTCCTGACGCGTCGCCCGTCGCTCTTCACGATCCCGAAGGCGAGCCAGCTCCAGCACGTCCGCGAGAACGCCGCCGCGCTCGACTTTGCCTTGACACCTGAGGACCTCGCGGCGCTCGACGCCACGCGATGAGACGCGAAGGGGCGCCGGCCGTATCCCTCGCCCAGGCCCTGAGGGGTCGTTGGAACCTCGACCCCACGTCGTGATCGTTGGCGGCGGCTTCGGCGGGCTCTACGCCGCCTTCGAACTCAGCCGGCGGCCGGTCCAGGTCACGCTCGTGGACCGGCAGAACTACCACCTTTTCCAGCCGCTCCTCTATCAGGTTGCGACGGCAGGCCTCTCCCCCGGTGACATCGCCCAACCGATCCGCCATATCCTGAGCCGGAGCGCGAACGTCAAAGTCCTCTTGGCCGAGGCGGTCGCCGTGGATACCGAGCGTCGCCGTCTCCTCCTGGCGGACGGCGAGCTTTCCTACGACTATCTGATCCTGGCGACCGGCGCGACCCATGACTATTTTGGGCATGACGAGTGGCGGCCGTACGCGCCAGGGCTCAAGGGGATCGAGGATGCGCTCGAGATCCGCCGGCGGGTCCTCGGCGCGTTTGAGGCCGCGGAGCGGGAGACCGATCCAGAGCGGCGGCAGGCCTGGCTCACCTTCGTCATTGTGGGGGGTGGGCCCACAGGCGTGGAGCTGGCCGGCGCACTCGCCGAGATCTCGCGCTTCGCGCTGGCCCATGACTTCCGCTCGATCGATCCGACGCATGCCCGCATCATTCTTCTAGAGGGCGGACCGCGACTGCTATCCACCTTCGCCGAGCCGTTGGGCCGGGCTGCCCAGGCTCGGCTCGAGGGGATGGGGGTCGAGGTGAGGACTGGGAGTCCGGTGACGCGAATCGCCCCCGGCGTGGTCGCGGCTGGTCCGTTTGTGGTCGCGACAGAGACCGTCGTCTGGGCCGCCGGGGTCAGGGCCACCCCGATCGCCAAGACGCTCGGCGCCCTTCTGGATAAGGCTGGGCGCGTCTTCGTCGAGCCGGACCTCACCGCGCCCGGACAGTCCAAGATCTACGTGATCGGCGATCTGGCCGCGTTTCATCACCAGGGGGATCACCCGCTCCCGGGCGTGGCGCAGGTGGCGATGCAGATGGGACGCCATGCGGCGCGCAACATCCTGCGAGCCGGGCGCGGCGAGGGCAGGCTCCCGTTCCGCTACCTGGACAAGGGGCTGATGGCCACGATCGGCCGGAACGCCGCTGTCGCCGAGATCCGCTCCCTCAAGCTCTCCGGATTCCTCGCATGGATCGTCTGGCTCACGGTGCACATCTTTTTCCTGATCGGATTCCGAAACCGGGTGCTTGTGCTGTGGGAATGGGTGTGGGCTTACTTTACATACGACCGGGGCGTACGGCTGATCACTGGTGCACGGGGGGCCTCTCTTAATGGACCCGGGTGAACTTCTGGAACGAGCGCAGCTCCCGCGGCGGATTCTCCCGGCGGCCTTTGATCGTGTAGGAGACCTCCGCGACGTAGAGATCGCTTCGCGAGTCCGTGGCAAGGCCGTGGGGCGCGATGAACTGCCCCGGCCCTTCGCCCGCGAAGCGATCCCCGATCCGGCAAACCAACTCTCCCTTGATCGAGAGGATGCTCACGCGGTTGCCGAGGTTGGCGACGGCGGCGTTCACCTCGAGCCCGGTCCCCAGCTCACCGACCAAGAAGAGCCCGCCGTTCTCGTCGTCGTAGCCGAGCCCGCAGGGGCGGTGGAGATTGTTCCACTGGCCGATGTACTGCCCCTTCGGGTCGAAGATCTGGATCCGGTGATTCTCCCGGTCAGCCACGTAGACGAGACCCTCGGCGTCCGTGACGATGTTGTGAGGAAGGTTGAAGCAGCCGGGGTCGGTGCCGGGCCCGCCCCAGGAGAAGAGATACCGGCCCTTCGGGTCGTACTTGTGGACCCGCGAGTTCCCGTAGCCGTCGGAGATGTAGAGATCGCCGGTCCGCGGGCAAAGGGCGACGTGGGTGGGCCGGTTGAAGGGCTTCCCGCTTTGGAGCGGCGCCGGATGGCCCTCCCCGGCGATCGTCATCAGGAGTTTCCCCTCCGTGGTGAACTTCCGGATCGTGTGGTTGCCATCGTCCGTCAGCCAGATCTCATCTTCCGGTCCGATCGAGATGGCATGGGCCCGCCCGACCAGCCCCTCCCCCCAGGAGCGCAAGAAGTTTCCCTGCCGGTCGAAGACGATGACGGGGTGCTCCCCCCTGGTGAAGACGTAGACGTTGTCTTTGGAGTCCACGGCGACACCGGCGGCCTCAAGATAGCGGTAGCCCGGCGGAAGGTTTCCCCAGCCTTCGGCAACTCGATAGGTCAGCCTGCCTGAGCCAACGGTCATGACGCCTCCTGTGAGTCCTTCCGAAGGGTGGGAAGAGCTTCCCGTGCGAAACGCTCAATCTGCTGAACCCGTTCCGGATAGCGAGGCGCGGTAAACTGGAGCGCAATGTGGTGCACGCCGATTTTTTCATATCCTCTCAGGGCCTCAACGAGCTGCGTCGGAGTTCCCTTGAGGCGGTCCGGCTCCTGGGGCACGGGCTCGCTGGTCACTTCGATCGGCCGGCAGCAGGAGAGGTGAACCTCATTGGGGTCTCGCCCGGCGTCTTTCGCCAATTGCCGGACGTTCGCGAACTTCGCGGCCAGCTCCTGGGGCGTGATTCGTACGAAGTAGGAGAACCAAGCGTCGCCGTAGCGGGCGGCGCGCCGCTGGGCCGGCGCGCTTTCGCCTCCGACCCAGATCGGGACCCGGGGCTTCTGGTAGGGCTTGGGGTAGAAGGCCACGTTGTCGAACTGGAAAAAGCGCCCTTCAAATCGAGGCCGCTCCTCCCCCCACAGCTTCTCGACGATCTGGAGGTGCTCGTTGGCCATTTCCCCGCGCTCCTTGAATGGGGCGCCGAGGGGTTCAAACTCCTCCACCATCCAGCCCACCCCAACGCCGAGGATGAGGCGCCCATGCGAGAGGTGGTCGATCGTGGTCGCGATCTTCGCCCAATAGAGCGGGTGGCGATAGGGCATGACAAGCACACTCATCCCGAGGAGGATCCGCTCCGTGCATCCTGCCAAGAAGGCGAGGCACGTGAGCGGCTCAAGAAAGGGACGGTCCGGCGGGACGAGAAAATGGCTTCCGTCCGCATAGTTGTAGGGGTATGGCGTGCGGATCTCCCAGGGGATGAAGATGCGATCCGCGGTCCAGACAGAGTCATAGCCCCAGGCCTCTGCCTGGCGCGCGGCTTCCATCAACGTGGCGCGGGTCGCCGATCGACCCGAGATGGGAAGAAAGATGCCGAGTTTCATTCCTCGCCTCCTCCGAGATTGGGGCTACGTTGGCTGAATACGATCCTCACCCGCTTCCACTCGCGTGATCCCCATTTCTGCGCTTGCGTTCCTCGGCCCATCGGGGGTATTTTAGCAGCATTTCCAGCATTGTGGTCGGAAGGAAAGACATCGCTGAGGTTGGGAGGAAGTCACCATAGGTAGGTGAGAGCACTGTCGTGAAGACACTCGTCCAAGGCGGGTTCGTGGAGCACCCGCTGGCCAAGGCCAGAGTCTTTTCTCAGATCAGGGCTGAACAACGATGAAGCCGGCGATCCTGATATCGAGGATTATCCCTGAGGAGGCCCTGGCCCTGGCCCGGCAGCGGGCCGAGGTGGATCTTCATCCCGGGCCCCACCCGCTTCCGAAGTCCGAGCTGATCGCCCGGCTCAAGGACAAGCAGGGACTCGTCTGTCTCCTCACCGATCGTATTGACGCCGAGGTCTTCGCGTCCGCTCCGCGGCTCAAGGTTGTGGCCAACGTTGCAGTGGGCTACGACAATATTGATGTGGCCTCGGCTACGGCCCGGCGGGTCGTCGTGACCAATACGCCGGAAGTTCTCACCGAAACCACCGCGGACTTCGCGTGGACGCTGCTCATGGCCGTGGCGCGCCGGCTCACGGAGGCGGATCAGTATGTCCGGGCGGGAAAATTCACGCGGTGGGAGTTGATGCTTCTCCTCGGCAATGACGTCCACGGGAAAACGCTCGGGATCCTTGGGTTTGGCAGGATCGGTCGGGCCGTTGCCCGCCGCGCCCTCGGGTTTCGTATGCGGGTCCTCTATCACGACGCGGTTCGAGCCGATCCCGGGACTGAACGAGAGCTCGGAGCGACGTTTGTGGACAAGGCGACCCTTCTCCGGGAATCGGATTTTGTGACGCTCCACGCCCCACTCCTCCCCGACACCCGTCACCTGATCGACGCGGCGGAGCTCAGGCTGATGAAGCCGACTGCCTACCTGATCAACGCCGCCCGGGGGCCGCTGGTCAACGAGGCTGCGCTCGTCCAGGCCCTCAAAGAAAGATGGATCGCGGGCGCCGCACTCGATGTCTATGAGGAGGAGCCTAAGGTCCATCCGGACCTTTTGCACCTCCCCACCGTGGTGCTGGCCCCGCACATCGCGAGCGCTTCGGCCGAGACCCGGCTCAAGATGGCCACGATGGCCGTGGAAAACTGTCTCGCCGTCCTCGAGGGAAAGCCACCCCTGACGCCGGTGAACCGAGAAGTTCTCCTGACGTAGCAGAACGCCAGAAAGTCTTCCCCTTCCCAAGACGCTCTGGTAGGATTTTTGCGTGACCGCGCGGGGTCCTCAGTGATCCATCCCCTCTGGCACACAGGATTCCTTGCCCTGCTGGCCCTCACGGTCTCCTTATTGCGTCTGTCGGAGCCCGTTGCGGCGGTCGTCGTGGTGGTGTTCTTTCTGGCGGTGGCGCTGCTTCACCCTGTGAACGGCGTGACGTTTCTCTTCCTCTTCGTCCCGTTCTTTCTCGGCGAGGCTTATAAGAGCCCGGCCTTTCTCCTTCTCCCCGGAATGGTCTTCGTCGTCATTGTCTTGGGCGTTTGGGCGGGTCTCAGGAGCGGGAGGGCGTGGGTCTGGCCCCACCGGGGGATCCTTCTTTTCTATGTCGCAAGCCTCGTCCTGGCCCTTCCCCTCGATCTCAAGGAGCTTCGGGAAGATCTCTGGGTCTTCCCCCCCGCCGACGTCGTGGCCTTCGTTCTCCGCGGAATCCCCGCGGTCTCCCACCTCAACCCGGTACAGGTCGTCGTCGTGGCCCTTCTCGGAGTGGGCCTCTACGTGGTGGTGGTGAACCTCCGCCCGCCAGGGGAACTCATTCGCCGCACCGTCGTGGCGATGGCTCTGGTCTATGGCGGCCTGGCCCTCCTCGGCATGGTGAAATACTTCGGCGTCATTCCGTACTCCGGCCGGTATCTTTCACTTTCCTTCGCGCAGTATGTCACGGTGGGAAACCATCCGCACCGGCTGACCGGCATCGCGTGGAACCCTGACTATTTCGCCCAGTATCTTGTGTATGGCGCCCCCTGGATGCTGGCTCTCCTCGGTCGCCCCGCCTGGCGAGAGCGCGTGGCGGGGTTCGCGCTGCTCCCCGCAGCGCTCGCCCTGGCCCTCACCTTCCAGCGGGGGGCCTATCTCGGCTTCTTGGTGGAACTGGGTCTGATGGCCTTGTACAGCGTGTGGCTTCATCGGCAGGCGAGGGAAGGGAAGTTCTGGGGGAGACCGTGGGTGTCCGCCAGCCTTCTCGCGTTCCTGGCCTTGAGTGTCCTGACGCTCGACGCGATCGCCCTCGGCGGCGCCGTCCTCGCTCGCGTTCGAGCGATCTGGGAGCTAGGCGACGCAAACCGCGCCCATCTCTGGCGCGTCGCCCTTGCGATGCTCGGAGACCAACCCCTGTTGGGAGTTGGCACCGGCCGATTTGCGTATTTCTTCCCCGATTACTCCTCACTGACGCCGCGAGAGTTCGGCCCGTTTTGGGGAACGGCCCACAGCCTCTACCTCCAGGTCTTCGCGGAGGGGGGAGTCATCGGGTTTTTCGCCCTGGCGCTCCTGATCGGCGCCATCCTTGGCGATGGGCTTCGGGGGCTCAGGGCGGAACACTCGCCTTCGATGACGCTCCTGGGCGCCGCCATGATCTCCCTCGGGGGGTGGATTTTCTACGGCATGGTTCAACACACGTTTTACATCTGGGGTCTCCAGATCTATTTTTGGCTCCTCGCGGCCTTGATCATGAGTCTCGCAGCCGGGACCTCCCCCTCACCACCTCGCGCCGCGTGGCATCGTCCCCTGATCGTTGGCCTAGTCACGTGCCTCGTCTTGGCCGGCGCCTGGCGGGTCACCTCAATCGCATCCCGTCCCAGGGCGCTCGGGTACGAAGCCGGGTTCTTTAGGTGGGAGCGGCAGCCCGACCAAACGCTCGCCCGCTGGACGGGCCGCCGCGCCGCGGCAGTGCTTCCCGCGGGGGGACCCACGCTCGTGCTGACCGCGTCCGCCCCGCTCCCGGGCGTTGATCACCGGCCCCAAGCGCTCACGGCCTGGCTCGATGGAAGCCCGTCGGCCTCACTCCTTTTGCCGGGAAAGGACTGGGTCCAGTTTCGACTCCCCGTGAACCGCCCGCAGGGTCATCCGGTCCTTCTGCGGCTTCAAGCCGCCTATGCCCTGAACCCGAAGCAGATTGGAGCGAGTTCCGATGACCGGACCCTGGGGGTCCTGATGAAGCCTCCGCGATGGGAGTAAGGCCGGATGACCCGGCCGAGAGGGACGACCGGATTAAACCCATTAAACCCTCCGAGCCTGTGGATCGTCAAATGGACGACCTTGACCTTCTCCAGGCAGTCCGCCGGGGTGAGTCTCATGCCTTCGAGGAGTTGGTCCGCCGGCATGAGCGGCAGATCTACCGGGTCGCCTTCCGGTTTTTTCAGAACCGGGTCGACGCTGAGGAGATGGTTCAGGAGGTCTTCGTTCGGGCCTACCGGGAACTCGCCCGGTTTCGAGGTGGCGCGCGACTCGGAACGTGGCTGTACCGGATCGCAGTGAACGCGTGCCTGGATCGGAAGCGTCATCTGGGGAGACGCCGGGAGGTCCCAATAGACGCGGCGTTGGGCGAGGAGGCCGGGACCCCGGATCCATTCGCCCGGGCTGCTTTTCGGGAGTTTGCTGTTCGGGTCGCCGCCGCGATGGAGGAACTTCCCTCGCGACAACGGGCGATCTTGATCCTGAGGATCTATGAGGAGTTGTCACTCCAGGAGATCGCAGAGGTTATGGAGTCGCCGTTAGGAACGGTGAAGGCCAATTACCACCACGCCCTCGTGAAGGTTCGCCGGGCCCTCCAGGATCTCACCGAACGCGCCCCGACGAAAGAAACACCCCGTGACTGACACTTCCCAGACCCCAGACTGTCGGGATGTCCAGCGAGCCATCCAGGAGGCGCTCGGGGCGACGGATCTTCCGGCCGAAGTGGCCCGGCACCTCGATACGTGCCTGGTCTGCGCCCGGGAGGCGGGGAGCGTTCTCCGCCTCGTCGGAGGGCTCCGTTCCCTCCCCGTGGCAGAACCGTCTCAGGCCTTCTGGGAGGATCTCCCGCGACAGGTCTTGACGGAGATCCACGCGGTTCAGCGCCGCCACTCCTGGGTGCTCTCAGCCGTCGCCGCAGCGGCCCTGTTGCTTTTCGCAATCATCCCGGGTGACCGGGGGCGGTGGTCACCTCGGTCTGTCGGAGAGTGGCTGCCAGATCTGGCGGTCCTGGAATCCTGGCCCGATCATCTGGCGGGGGTGTCCGCGGAAGAGGCGGCCAGAGTGGTTCGCCGGGTGGCCGTCGCGTATGACTTCGGACCGCGCGCGATCCAGCGGATGGTCGATGCGACGGAAGAAGAGGCAATCCGCCGGCCTGAGACCGCCGCCTGGAATTTACTTGATACTCTTGGCCCTCAAGAGCTGGAGCGGGTTTTCGCCCGCCTGGAGAAGGGAGTCCGTCAATGAATCAGCGTGGGATGGGGGGAGCGCGATCATGGCTGATCGGTCTCTTCGTAGGCCTTATGGTGTGGGTGCCAGGGGCGGCCGGTCTGGCCCAAAGCCTCAACAAGCCGCCAGGGTCCTCCGTTGAACAGGCCGCCCGTGAGCGGGAGCAGGAACGGTACCGCCGCAGCTTCATTGAGCAGGTGAACCGGGAATTAGAGCGCGCCCGGCGTCAGGTTGAAACGTTGTACGTCCTGCGCCTCTCCGAAACTCTTGCGCTCAATCCCGAGCAGTCTGCCCACGCGGCCGCGGTCATTCGGAAGGCTCAGGAGGCTCGGCGGAGCCTGTTGGACGAGCGGAATCAGATATTGGTAGAGCTGAATGCCCTTCTGGCAGCCGGCGCGGGGGCAGAGCGGATCAAACCAAAAGTGGCGCAGTGGGAGCAGAACGAGGCCCGTCTGGGGCGGTGGCGGCAGGCCCTCTTTCAAGATCTCTCCCGCATCCTCGCGGTTGAGCAGCAAGGCCGCTTTCTCGTCTTTGATGAGAACTTCAACAACGAGGTTCGCAATGCCGTCATGGAGCTTCGGAGTGGCGCGCCCCAGGGGACAAAAGAATAAAAGAATAAGGGAAGACGATGCGGCTGAAGGACCTTTTGATCGAATCAGGCCTGATTACCTCTTCCCAGTGGGCCCGGGCCGAGACCGACGGGCGTCAGGAGGCTCTGGGGCCGATTCAGGCCTTGGTGGCGGCAGGGGTCGTCTCCGAGGAGGAAGTTCTCAGGACCCTCGGGCAGCGGTTGGGGCTGGAAGTGGTCTCCCTCGCTGAAGGGCCCCCAGGCCCGGCCATCGCCAACACTCTTTCCGTCCGCTTCCTCAAGGAGCATCGCATCTTCCCCTATCAGCTCCAGGACGGAACCCTCACCGTGGCCATGGCTGATCCGACGGACTCAGAGGCCATCGAGGGACTCCGGGTGGCGTTGGGTCTCAGAATCCGTGTCTGCCTGGCCCGGGAGGCGGAGATCCTTCAGGCGATCGAGCGGGCCTATTCGAACCCGGCCACGTCGATGGAGCGAATTATTGACGAGATCAGTCCTGAGGAGGGCGAGGGATTGCTCGCCGGTCTCGATAACGATGTCGCCCACCTCCGGGAGGTGGCCCAGGAGGCCCCGGTCGTACGGCTGGTCAACCTGATCATCACCCGGGCGGTCGAAGTCGGCGCGAGCGACATCCACATCGAACCCTTCGAAGGGCAACTTCGCATCCGGTATCGGATTGACGGGGTCCTCCACGAGACCGACGCCCCTCCCGTCAGACTCCAGGCGGCGATCGCCTCTCGCGTCAAGCTCATGGCGAAGATGAACATCGCGGAGCGGCGCCTTCCCCAGGATGGGCGGCTCAAGCTCAAGGTCTTGAACCGGGCGATTGACCTTCGCGTGTCCACCATGCCCACCATTTACGGGGAGAGCGTGGTCATGCGGATCCTCGATCGCGAGAGCGTCTTTCTCACCCTGGATCGCCTCGGGTTTCCGGAGCGGGAGCAGCGCCAGTTCGAGCGCCTCATTCAGCGTCCGTACGGCATCATCCTGGTCACGGGGCCCACCGGGAGTGGGAAGACCACTACCTTGTACGCGGCCCTCGACAAGATCAACTCCCCCGACCGGAAGATCATCACCGTCGAGGACCCGGTCGAGTACCAGCTCAACGGGGTCAATCAGATCCAGGTCAAGCCCAAGATCGGCCTCACCTTTGCCAACGGCCTCCGGCATATCGTCCGGCAAGACCCGGACGTGATTCTGGTGGGGGAGATCCGCGACGGGGAGACGGCGGACATCGCGATCCACGCGGCCCTCACCGGGCATCTGGTATTCTCCACGCTCCACACCAACGACGCGGCCGGGGCGGTGACGCGGCTTCAGGATATGGGGATCGAGAGCTACCTCATCGCGTCCTCCGTGCTCGGCATCCTGGCCCAACGCCTCGTACGCCTCGTCTGCCGCGAGTGCCGGGAGCCCTTCCCGGTGGATGGGGAGATCCGGCGGGAGATCGCACAGAACGGGGACGATCTTGAGACGTACCGTGGGCGCGGGTGCGAGACTTGCAACTACACCGGGTACCGAGGGCGGACCGGCATCTACGAGTTCCTGATTGTGGATGAGGAGATCCGTCGCCTTGTGCTGCAGAAGACGAGCGCCCAAGTCATCAAACAGGCCGCGGTGGCAACGGGGATGCGGACCCTCCGGGAGGATGGGTGGGAGAAGGTCCGGCGCGGGATCACGAGCGTCTCCGAAGTTCTTCGGGTGTCTCAAGAGGAGACGGAAGTGGAGACAGCGGTGCCCCACGAGGAGGCGTCACGGCCGATTCCGCTGACCCCGGGGGCCGCCGCACGGATGACCGAGCCATGACGGTAAAGGTCGCCGGGGTCCACGCGCGTTTCGCCGAAGCAGCTCCGAGCGCGGGCTTTGCCCGCGCAAGCTCTGGGGGGAGGTTCGGCCATAGGCTGGCCGGTCTAAGGCCAGCCGAGATGAATACTGGGCGTGCCCCCCTCCGAGTTAGTTGATGCCGCGCTTTGGCTACCGCGCCGTCAATGGTGCCGGCAGGGTGGTGGCTGGCGAAATGGAGGCCCCAGATCGCCAGGGACTCCTCCTGCGCCTCCAGGTCGAACGGATCTATCCGCTAGAGATCTCTGAGACAGGTGAGCAACCGGCCGAGCGCCGGGTGTGGCGGCGTCGGCGCGTCACCGGCCGCGACGTTCAGCTCTTCACCGAGCAGCTGGCGCGACTCCTTCAGGCCGGGTTGGAGCTTGACCGATGCCTGGAGATCCTGACCCAGCTTGCGCCGACGCCCAGATTTCGAGAGGTGCTGGCCGGGGTTCGGCAACACGTCAGGGGCGGCAGCACGTTCGCAGCCGCCCTCGGCCGCTACCCGGAGGTCTTCTCGCGCTTCTACGTGAGCATGGTCACGGCCGGCGAGGCCGGGGGCGCCCTGGAGCTGATCCTTGCGCGAGTGGCCCAGTTTCTCGCGCGCGTCCAGGAGCTCCGAGGGTTCCTCATCTCTTCCCTGATCTATCCCACCATCCTGGTTACCTTCGGCGGCGCGGCGATTGCCGTCCTCCTGCTCTGGGTGATCCCCCAGTTCTCGACGATCTTCAGTCAGACGGGGCAGGCCCTGCCCGTGCAGACCCAGGTCCTCTTGCTCCTGAGCAGTCTCCTTTCCCGTTACTGGTGGGTGTTGCTGGGAGGAGCGGTCATGACCGCGGTGGCCATCCGCCAAGCCGTGGTCTCTCCCCGCGGGCGGGTCCTCTGGCATCAGTGGATTCTCCGTCTTCCCTTCCTGGGATCGGTCCTGCTCCGGGTGGAGGTCGCGCGCTTCTGCCAGACCTTCGGGACGCTTCTGACGAGCGGCGTACCCGTGCTCCAGGCCTTGACCATCGTCAAGGGAACGGTCAGCAATGAGGTGGTCACGAGGGTTTTGGATCCGGTGACCGAGGGAGTCAGAAAGGGTGCGGGGCTGGCGACGCCCCTGGCGGCGAGCGGGGTCTTTCCGCTCCTCGCGATCCACATGATCACTGTCGGGGAGGAGACAGGCCGCCTGGAAGAAATGCTGATCCGCGTGGCCGAGATCTACGACGAGGAAGTGCGCGAGGCGATCCGGCGGGGCATGGCCCTGGTTGAGCCCGTGATGATCGTCCTCATGGCCTGCGTCGTCGGGTTCATCGTGCTTTCGATGCTTTCGGCGATCTTCAGCATCAACGAGCTGCCGCTCTAACAGGCTGATGAAAAAGGCCCATCTGCGGCGTTGGCTCGGTTGTGCCTCCCTGCGACGTACAACCGCGTACGCCTCAGTCGTCCCAACCTCGCCGCCTTGCATCTGGACCTTTTTGATCAGCCTGCGGCTAGGCGGGTTTTTCAACAGGCTGTGAGGGTCGGAGGGACGAGCATGACGAGGAAACGGCGAATGCGGCGGGGCGAGGACGGCTTCACCCTGATCGAGCTTCTCGTCGTCATGGTCATCTTGGGATTGCTCGTCGCGATGGTGGGCCCGAGATTGTTCGGGAAGGTCGGGCAGTCCAAGCTCGGGGCTGCCCAGGCACAGATCGAGCTGTTCGGGACCGCGCTGGATGCCTTCCGCCTGGACGTTGGCCGGTACCCCCCCACCGCCGAGGGGCTCCAGGCCCTGCAGGAGAAACCCGCGGGGGCTGAGAACTGGGCCGGCCCGTATCTCCGTAAGCAGATCCCCCCCGATCCCTGGGGCAAACCCTACCTTTACAAGGCCCCGGGGGACAATGGCGAGTACGACCTCATCTCATACGGGGCCGATGGCCAGGCTGGCGGTGAAGGAGAGAATCAGGACGTGGTCAGTTGGAAAGGGCTCGGCGCCAAGTGAGATTTCAAAAATCGGAAGGGTTCACCCTTCTCGAGATGGTGCTGGTCCTGGGATTGGCCGCCCTGACTCTGGCCCTTGTCCTCCCCCGTCTCGGCGGAGGGCTTGACGGGCTCCGCGTCCGGACCGCCTCACGCCAGGTCGCGGCGCTCCTTCGGAGCGCGCGGGCCCAGGCGGTTTCCGAACGGCAAGTCGTGACCGTGACTGTCAACCCCCGTGAGCGGGTCCTTCACGTCGAGCCGCTCAGCCGTGCCGGCGTTCTCTCGCGTTTGACCTTGCCCGACGGGATCCAGCTCGCCATCCTCGACGAGGAAAGCCGCCGCCGGAGCGACCGGGCCATCCGAATCCGCTTCTCCGCCCGAGGGGGATCCGACGGCGGGGTTCTCGGTGTCAGTGGAGCCGGCCGCCTGATCCCTATCGCGGTGGACCGTCTCACGGGCCGGGTCACCATCCAATGAGCGCGCGTTGCTCAGCCCGTCGTGAGGCGGGATTCACCCTCTTCGAGGTCTTGATCGCCTTGACGATCCTTGGAATCTCGACGGTGACGGTGATTCAACTGCTCAGCGGCTCTCTCAGACTCAGCCGGCAGATCGTGGACGTCTCGTCGGCGCTTCTCGAGGCGGAGCGACATCTCGGCGAGAGCCTGGTCACCGATGATCTGGCAGAAGGACGGACGGGCGGAAGGGGCTGGGGACGGGAGGTGAGCCTTCTCGAAACAACCACTGAGGGTTCCACCCGGACATACCGAATTCTGGTCTGGAGTCAGGAAGGCGGACGCCGAGTCGAGTTGGCTACGATGCGCACCGTCGTACCGAAATGATGAGTTCCAACGCTCGACCACCAGCTCGGCCATTGATTCGCCCGAGACAGGAGGGCTTCACCCTCCTTGAGCTCTTGATCGCTCTGGCGGCGATGGTCCTCATCAGTATGGTCTTGGGGGGCGTCCTGCGTCTGGGGAGCCGCGCGTGGGAACGAGGCGAGCAGCAGTTGGAAATTCAGGAGCGGAGCCGGGGTCTGGTGGCGTTGCTGAGTCAGGAGCTTCGCTCCGCGTATCCTTACGCGATGGCGGATGGTGACAAGCTCGTCCACTTTTTCCAGGGGGAACGCGGGCGGGTGCGTTTCGTCTCGGCCCTGTCCGACCCATCCCCGGCGGGCGACGCCTCCTTCCGGGTCGTCACCCTGTTCTTGGAACCGGGGCGTGGCCTCTTTATTCGGAGCGCGCCACTGCTGGGCCGGGGGCTTCCGGAGGAAGGACGCGCATCGGCGCATCTCCTGGACAGTCGCGTTCAGGAGTTTCACCTGCGCTATCTCGGTCCCGACGGATGGGTTTCATCGTGGGAGCCTCAGGAGGTCAAGCCTGCCGAAGCGCGAAGCAGAGGGCTCGGGAGTGGCCTAGGGGCCGGGTCGGCGCCTGAGTCGGCCCCGGCCATCCCCCGCGCCGTGGAAATCACCCTGACCGTTGCCCCCTCACGGGCCCTCGGACCCATCACGCTTCCGATCTTTGCGGCCACTGACCTCAAGAAGACCAACCCCGCGGGGAAACCCGGCTCATGAGCGTGACGCCTCCGCGCGGAGAGAGACCTGCACGCTTGACACCTCACGGCTTCACGCTTCACCTCCGAAACCAACACGGCGTCGCGCTCCTGCTCGTCCTCTGGATCACTCTGCTGCTGACCGTGATCGCCGCAGGTTTCGCGGTCTCGGTGCGCGTTGACGGAGCTGCGACGCTCAATGCCCGGGGAGAGGCGGAAGGCCATGCGTTGGCTCTGGCTGGCTTCCAGCGGGCCCTGGCCGAGCTTCTGGAGGCCTGGGACTATAACGCCCTGACCGAGGACAGCCAGGCCGCTTTGATTCGCGTGGCGGGGGGGGAAAGACGCGCTGATCAGCCCACTCAGCCCAGGCCACCAATTGTCCAACGCGAGGGGACCCTCGCCCGCGGAACCTATCGTTACGAAATCGTGGACGAAGAGCGAAAGATCAACGTGAATCTGGCCAGCCGAGACATCCTGATTCGCCTCGTGGAGACCCTGGGACTGCCGCCGGGCTCAGAACGCGACACGATCGCAGACTCCATCCTGGATTGGATTGACCCGGATCCTTTCCACCGCCTCAATGGCGCCGAGGACGACCATTATGAGCGCCTGTCCCCGCCCTACCGAGCGAAGAACGGGCCCCTCGACTCCATTGAGGAGCTGCGCCTGATTCGTGGCGTCACCGCGGAGACCTATGACCTGCTGGCGCCGCACTTGACCGTCTGGGGAAGCGGCCAGATTAATCTCAACACCGCCGCTCCTACGGTCCTCCAGGTGATGGTACCCCAGCTCGCACCGATCATCCTCGCTCAGCGTGAAGTCCAGCCTCTGGCTCAGCCCCAGCGAGGCGGGATCGTCCGCTCGACAGCCTTTACGGTGGAGTCTACGGGGCGGAGCGCAAGCGGAATGCTCCGGACGGTGCGGGGGGTGGTAAAGCTCGAAGGAAAGGATCGCCTTCTCGTGAAGGTGTGGAATGACGTTGTGGGGGCGGGGCGCCCATGATTCGGCTCCGGGAGAGCATCGGGATTGAATGGCGGTCCGACGGGGTCCGAGTCGTCAAGCTCGAGCGGCGTCTCGGAGCCACCCGATGGATCGGAGCCGTGGACCTTCCCCGCGACGGGGAGCCTTCTCTGGGGGAGCGAGTGCGCCAGGCCCTCGGCCCCGTCCGAGGGTCGGTGGTCCTGGGACTGTCGGGGCACCAGGGGTTTCTCCGTCAACTGGCGATTCCGGCCGAAGACCCGTCTCTTCTGAGACGACTCCTCGAGTTCGATCTGGAGCGTCATCTTCCGCTTCCCGCCGAGAAGCTCTACTTCGACTTTGCGCTGCTCGGCCGAAGTAGAGGAACGATGTGGAGTCTTCTTCTGGCCGCCACTCCCAAACAGATGGCGGAGGCGGCAGTGGAACAGTTGCTCGTCGGGGGGATCCGTCCTACCGCGGCAACGCTCGCGCCAGTGGCCATCGCGTCCCTGGCCGCCATGGCCGGGGCCCCGCCCGGCCCTGGCCTGACGGTGGAGATCGTCGACGGCGTTCTTCGAGGAGAGGTGCTCGATGCCGGCCGTTCACTCTGGCAGCGTGAGCGGCCCGTTTCCGGAGAAGCCAAGCGGGAGTGGACCGAGGCGCTTGGCGCTCTCGGGGAGGAAGCACGCCGGGCCTCGCCACTCGCCTGGGTCCTCTGGTTGGGAGAAGGGGCCCCGGAGCCTGTGGAGGCGTGGACGCGCCAGGCGGGCCTCACTTTCCTGAAGCCGTTTGCCACGCTGCGAGGCGCGTCCGCCCAGGTGGACTTCTCGTACGCCGCCGCCGCCGCCCTGGCCCTTCAGGGGCTCGGGCTGGGACCCTGGCGGCTGAATCTCCTCAGCCCGGCCGTGCTTCCATCGAGGCGAACCGTCCGGATGCGAATCGCCGCCGGGGTCGCCCTGCTGTTGGTCATCTTCGGTGCAGCCGGGTGGGTCAATGCCTACCGGCTGGAGCGGCGAGCCCTGGCGAAGAATCTGGCCAAGATCCAGCGACTCGCCCCCGAGGTCCAGGCGGTAGAGGCCGATGCGAGAAAGATTGCCGAGATCCGACGCTTGATCGAAGGGCTGGAAGGGACTAGGCGCGAGCCTTCGAAGCTTGTGCTGCTTCGGGAGCTGACACTTCTGACCCCCCGGCACACCTGGCTCACGCGCATCACATACAAGCGGGGTGAGGTGGAGATCGCCGGCTACTCCAGTTCCCCCCAGGAGATGATCCCCCGGCTGGAGGCCTCGCCCCTCTTTCAGCAGGCCGGCTTTTCCGGGAGCATTGAGCGCGAGGGGAGCCAGGAGCGGTTTACGATCAGGGCGAGGACCAGATGAACTGGAAACTAAAACCAAGAGAGCGCCGGATCGCCATCGCGGGCGCACTTATCGCTCTCGTCGTCCTTGGATACGTCTATGGCGTCGAGCCGCTCTTGAAGAGCCGAGAGGAGACCCGCGCCCAACTCCAGGCCGCCCGACTGAGGGTTGACCGGTACGAGCAGCTGCTACTTCGAAAAGCTCGTCTAGCTGCGGAAGGAAAGGAGCTGGAGGAAAGAGGCGCGGCGCTTCGAGAACGCCTGCTCCCGGGACCCACGCCCACGCTGGCCGCCGCTCAGCTCCAGGACATGGTCAAGGCCGAGGCCCGGCGATCGGCGCTCACGCTCCAGCGGATGGCTGTTGAGCGTCCGGCGCTCACGGGCCAGATCACCGAGGTCCCGGTCCACCTGACCCTGAAGGGGGAGATCCAGCAGGCGTCTTCCTTTATTAGAGGGGTCGAACAGCATCGGCTGGCTCTGACGATTCCTGAGATCACCATCCAGGTCCAGGATCCCAAGAGTCCCAAGGACCTCATCGTCGATCTGGTGGTTGCCGGCTATCTCGTCATGCCGGAGGGAACGAGACGCCCGGCGACCACTTCGAATACCAAGGAGGGACGCGCGCAATGATGGGACTTCAGATAGATCGAAGCAGTGCCGCGGCGATAAGCGTCGCATCTCTTCGTTCTCGGTCGTCGGGACTCCTCAACGTACGACCCAGTACGCTTCCGGGTCCCTCCTCCCTCGGGCCTCGATCTGCTCGCTTCTCACCACGCCACGAGTCGGTGTCAAGACGGAGCCTGACAGAAACGTGCAGATGTTGGGCGAAGAAGCAAACCAGATGGCACCGGTGGGTGGTCCTCGGGCTCGTCTCCGGTCTCGCGGTGATGACTGCGGGTTGCGCCACCTCCCCGGTCCAGCCGCCGGCGGTGACCGCGGCTCCCGGCCCGCCCGCAGAGCCGACGGTCGAGCCCTCCAAACAACCGGCTCCAGCGCCTTCGCCGCCTCCGCGCCCCGTCGAGATGGGCCCTCCGGCTGAGGCCTCGCCGGTTCAACCACCGCGGGCTGCGCCGAGGGTGGTCGCCCAAGCGCCACCAGCCCCGGCGACCCGGACGATCACTCTCAACTTCGACAACGCCGATGTCCCGAGCGTGGTCCGAACAATTGCGCAGCTTCTCGGGATCAACTATATCCTGGAGCCTACCGTGGGATTTGGCCGGGTGACGATTCATGCTGCCGGCAGATTCGCCAAGGAGGAACTCTTCCCGATCCTCGAGACAATCCTCGAGGTGAACAACCTCGCCATCACCAAGGCGGGTCCCCTCTACCGGATCGGCCCCCTCGTCGAGGCCCGGCAGCGTCCCCTCGAGGCGTATGTGGGGCGGGAGGCGGTCGCCACCGGCGACAGGGTCATCGTGCAGGTGATCCCGCTGAACTACCTGCCTGCAAGCTCATTGGAGGGAGTCCTCAGGCCTCTCGTTTCTAAGACCGGCACCTTCCTGCCCGTGCCGGGGACCAATAGCCTTGTCGTGGTAGACCTGGCCTCCAACGTCGCAAAGCTCCTGGAGGTGATCGTGCTCCTCGATATCAACGCGTTTGATCGGATCCAGGTGAAGCTGTATCCGGTCAAACACGTGGATGCCGAGGAGCTGGTTAAGGATCTGGAGGATCTGTTTGCCCAGCTCGGCTACCCGAAAACCACCCGGGAGCCGTTACGATTCCTCCCCATCTCCCGTCTCGGCGCCATCTTGGTCGTGAACGCCTTTGGAGAGCTGGGTCCCACGGTCGAGCGGTGGATGCAGAACCTGGACCAGCCAGCCACCCAGCCCGATCAGGGGATCTTTGTGTACTACGTGGAGAACGGAAAGGCGGCCAACATCGCTGACCTCCTCAACAGCCTGTTCCAGAAAGGGTCGCCCGAAGCGCGGCCAGCCCGCCTCTCTGCGGCCCCACGCGCGCCAGGGGCCGCGCCGGGTCCGGCCGGCGCTCCGCCGACTCCATTGACACCAGCAGTCCCTCCCGCGGGCCAACTGGGGGCCAGAGCGCCCGGGCCTCCTCAGCCGGCAGGGCCGAGCGCACCGGCGCCGCCCGCTCGAGCTCCGTCTGCCGCCCCTTCCGTGGCGCCGGCCGGGGAGATCAGGATCTTCGCTGACGAATCCACAAACGCCCTCATCATCGCCGCCCCGCCCCGGCAATATCCCATGATCCTGGACACGATCAAGAAGCTCGACATTCCCAAAAAGCAGGTGGTCATCGAGACCCTGGTGGCGGAACTCACCCTGGATGACACTACGAAGTTCGGCCTGGAGTGGTCCTTGCGAACCACCGGCCGAGTGAATGTCAACGGCAAGGATTTCTTCGTGACGTCCACGCCCACCGCGAACTTCGGAACCCTCTTTGCTCCTCAATCGACTCTCCTGGGCTTCTCCTCTGTGATTACCGCGACAGACCAGCTCTTGGGACTCATCCAGGCCCTCTCTGTTGTCAACCGGATCAGCGTCCTGTCGAGCCCGAACATCCTTGCAACGGACAACAAGACCGCCGTCATCAACATCGGCGATTCGGTCCCGATCCTGACCAGCACGACCTCCACGGCGGCGGTTACGGGCGGGCAATCGAACGTCACGAACACCATCCAGTACCAGGACACGGGGATCATCCTGACGGTCACGGCTCACATTACCGAGAAGCGGATGGTCGTCATCGACATCAAGCAAGAGGTCTCCAACGCCGTGCGGAACACTCTGTTCGGCGATTCCAGCAGTCAAGTCGTACAGTCTCCCATCATCCAGAAGCGGACTGCCGAGACCTCCGCCGTCGTGGCTGATGGGCAGACCGTGCTGATCGGTGGCCTGATGTCTGAGGAGCGATCCCAGGGCAGGACAGGAATCCCGTGGCTCTCAAAAATCCCCATCCTCGGCTACCTCTTCGGCTCCACGACGGACGAGGTCAAGAAGCGCGAGCTGATCATCCTCATCACCCCCCGGGTGGTGGGGGATCCGGAGGACGCTCGCGGCATTACCAATCAGTTCGAGGAGCGGGTCAAGGGCTTGCAGCAGCAGCTCAGGCAGTTCAGGAAGGAGAATTGATCATGCGTCGTCTAGTGCCGCGTCGATATGCGTCGCCTCACTGTGTTCTCGGTCGTCGCCAATCCTCACGTACAACCGCGTACGCTCCGGTTGGCTCCTCCCTCGGGCCTTGTGATGCTCGCATCTCGGCGCGGCACGAGTGTGGCGTCAAAACCAAAGTCTGGCCGAAACGAGCAGAGGTTGGGCGAACAAGCAGTCTTGTCCTTGCATTCTTGTGCGGCGTCCTCCTGGCCGGCTGCTCCGTGAGCGGGGGCGGCACGACGACCAAGGACACGTCTGAGTCCCTCGTAACCGTTACCAGTATGACGGCGGCCGGCTCCACGCAGAGCGTCATTGCCTCGGACGTTACCGGGGCCAGCGACCTGGCTGAGGTGAAGTTTCAGAACCAGACCAAGAGCGCGTCCATCACCACTCCGTCCCCCTTCTTCGGTGTCACGCTGACGCGCTACCGGGTGGTCTTTAGCCGGGGGGACGCAGGTCCGGTGCCCGCTCCCTTCGAGGCGGCCATGAGTCTCTTTATCCCTGCCCCCACGGTCGCCATGGGCGTGACCACGCTGGGCACGGCTTTCACCAACATCGTCATTGTGCCGGCCAGCGCTAAAGGGGTCTCGCCTCTCGTGGACTTGGAGGGCGGGAAGAGCTTTTCAGCGAACGCGACGGTGACCTTTGACGGCCAGGACGGACTCGGCCGCGAGCTCTCGGCCACCGGCGGGATCGCCGTCATCTTCAGTCGGCCGTAAGCCATCGAGGGCTCAGTGTTGACAGGCGATCTCCCGGTTGTTAGGGTGGAACATCATAGGGAAGCGTGGAGAAATGAGCACATGGTGAAGATGAGACCAGAACACGCGTGGAGGTTCTCAGGGCTCGGAGTTCTCCTGGCCTTTCTCTTGTGGCTGGGAGTGGGTGCAGGGCTCATGGCCCACGCCGAGGAGCCAGCCCAGGCCGCGGCGGCGGAGGCACGTCCCACCGATCTCCAGCAAGAGGTCGTGGCCAAGGTCGGAGAGAGGACGATCACGCTTGCCGAGTTCAATCAGATGCTGCCGCGTGATCCTCAGAACCCCGGAGCCAAGATGTCTCCCGAACAGAAGAAGGCCCATCTCGAGCGAGTGGTCAACGCCCTCCTGTTCTTGGAGGAGGCCAAACAGTTGCGCCTCCGGGAGCGGCCTGAGGTGGCGGCGAAGATCGACGAGGCGACGTCCAAGGTGCTGATCGGGGAATACCTCCGGCTGTCGATTACGGAGAAGGCGAAAGTCGAGGAGTCGGAGGTCAAAGCCTATTGGGAGAGCCACCCCGAGGAGTTCACGGCCCCCCCCCAGGTGCGGGCGCGGCACATCCTCATTGGGATTTCGGGGAGCGGGGTGGAGGAGGGTGAGGCCCTGAAGAAGGCCGAGGCGATCCTCGCCCGCATCCGGGCGGGAGAGGATTTCGGGAAGCTCGCGTCAGAGCTCTCCGAGGATCCCGGCACAAAGGCGCGCGGGGGAGACCTTGGGGCCTTCGGCCCGGGGAAGATGGTGCCGGCGTTCGACAAGGCAGCCTTTGCCCTGAAACCCGGAGAAGTGAGCGGCCCGGTCAGGACCTCCTTTGGTTACCACATCATCAAGGTCGAGGATCGGCAGGAGCCGTTTCGCCGGCCCTTCGAAAGCGTCAGACAGATGATCCACTCCAGGCTTGCGCGGGAGCGACAGCGCGATCAGCTCCAGGTTCTTCTGACGGAGCTGAAAGGGCGCATCAAGACGGAAGTCCACCCGAATATCTTTGACGCCGAGGAATAAGCGCTCGTGGCGAGCCCGGAAACTATTCTCGATGCACAGGGGAAAGTTGTTGCGTGACCGGAGTCCGCAGTGGGCTCCGGGCAGAGATGGAGGGACCCACATCATGACGGAAATTAGACGAAGGACAGCGCCAGGACTCGCGGTCGCGGGGATCGTCGTGGCCCTCATATGGATGCCCGGGGCAGGTGTCCCGGCGCACGCCCAGTCCACCGCGGACCCGCGCGCGATCGTCGAGCAGAATCTCTTTCATCCAAGCCGCACAGTCCCTGCACCGCCAAAAGTTCAGAAATCTCCGGTTGCCAGGCCGGTCCCACCCCCCAAGCCTCAGCCCAAGTTTGAGCTCTCCGGCGTGGTGATGGATGGCGGCAACGTCAGGTTGGCCCTCCTGGCGGAACCCCAGTGGACGCAGGGGAAGGTCCAAATTCTTGGTCTCGGAGAGATGGTCGGTCCCTATCAAGTGGTGAGCATTGCTTCCGATCACGCGATGCTCGCTGAGGCGGGAGAGCCTTCCCTCCGCGTCCCACTCTTTGGATCCAAGCGTCCTTCTGCGCCCGTGAGGGCTTCCGGGGCTGTGCTCCGGCTCGGGCAAGGAGCGGCAGCGACTCAGGGGGTAGCGACACCTGAACAGGCAGGCAATCTGCTGCAACGGAGACTCCGAACTCAACCTCAAGCAGAACCGCAGGCAGAACCGCAGGCGACGGACGACGGCTCGGGCGGAGGCGGTGCGCAGCAGGGGAACGCGCCACGGGGCAACTCGCCGCTCGCCCCCCCGCCCGATACCCCAACTCCGCAGGCAGCCGAAATGAGCCCACCGGTCTCTGAGACGGGCCAGCCGGTCTATCGTCCGGCTTCGGAGGGCCCCTCGACCCCCGGCCCTCGGCCCCCGGCATTCGATCCCGAGGACTTCAGGCGTCAGATTCAGCAACATCTCGGGGGTGCAAAGTAGAGCGGGATCGCGGCGCGCCGTGGTTATGACACGACGACTCGCTGAGCCGGGAAACCCTGCGCCTCGCGACGAATCGCTGGTCCAGATCGATCCGGAAGTCCACGCGCTTGTGGAGCGCGAAGCGCGCTACGAAGCGGAGACGATTCGCCTGATCGCGAGCGAGAACTACGCGTCGCGCGCCGTGTTGGAGGCGACCGGCTCGGTGCTGACGAACAAGTATTCCGAGGGCTACCCGGGCAAGCGCTACTACGAGGGGCAGCGGCAGATCGACGCCGTCGAGGAGCTGGCGCGCTCGCGCCTGATGGCTCTCTTCGGCGCCCCGCACGCAAACGTGCAACCGTATTCGGGCAGCCCCGCGAACTTGGCCGTCTACCTCGCGTTCGCCAAGCCGGGCGAAACCATCATGGGCCTCGGCCTGCCGTCTGGCGGCCACCTGACCCACGGGTGGAATGCCAGCATCACGGGCAAGTTTTGGAAGAGCATCCAGTACGGCGTCCGCCCGGACGACCACCGGATCGACCTCGACCAGGTCCGCGACCTCGCGCGCGAACACCGGCCCAAGATCCTCTGGTGCGGCACGACGGCCTACCCGAGGATCCTTGACTTTCCGGCCTTTCGGTCTATTGCCGACGAGGTTGGCGCCATTCTCGCCGCCGACATCGCGCACGTGGCGGGTCTCGTCGTCGGGGGCGTGCACCCCTCCCCGGTCGGGATCGCCGACGTGATCACGATGACGACGCACAAGACGTTCCGTGGACCCCGGGCCGCCGTCATCCTCTGTAAGGCCGAGCACGCCTCGGCGATCGACCGAGCGGTCTTCCCGGGGCTCCAGGGCGGCCCGCACAACCATACGACCGCCGCCATCGCGGTCGCCGCGAAGGAAGCGTCGGAGCCGGCGTTCAAGGGTTACGCGGCCAGCATTGTCGCGAACGCGTGGGCGCTCGGAGAAGAGCTCGCAGCGCGCGGGTTCCGGCTGATCACGGGCGGCACCGACAACCACCTCCTACTCGTCGACATGGCGCCGAAGAACATCGGCGGAAAGCCCTACGCGCAGGCGCTCGAGCGCGCCGGTATCGTCGCGAACTACAATTCGATCCCGTTCGATCCGCGCCCGCCCTTCGATCCGTCGGGCGTTCGTCTCGGAACGCCCGCCGTCACGTCGCGCGGGATGGGCACCGCCGAGATGGAGCGAATCGCCGCGTGGATGGATGAGGTCGCGCGGCACCCGGCCGACGACGCGCGGCTGGCGCGCATCGCGGGCGAGGTTCGGGAGCTCTGCGCGGCCTTCCCGGCCCCCGGGCTGCGGCTTTAGGGGGTCGCCGGCCGGTGGCGAGGAGCGAGGGCTGGCTCATCGTGCGGGAGTTCCCTGACAAGTCGCGCCGCTTCAACTGAAGGCCCTCCGACGGGTTGGAATCCACGCAGACCGACTCGATGACATGGCCGAGGACGCTCGAAGGCCCAGCCGAGGCCTCGAACTGGAGGCCGTAGCGGCATGCATCCCGCGGACTCAGGGAGTGGCCAGCTCATCCCGCCGTTCGGAGGCCGCCTCGTCACGCTGGTCGCAAGTCTCGAGGAGCGAGACGCACTGACGGCCCAGGCCACGCGGCTGCCGTCGCTGCAACTCTCGCCGCGCTCGCTCTGCGACCTCGAGCTCCTCGCGAGCGGCGCTTTTTCTCCCCTCGATCAGTTCATGGGAAAAGCCGACTACGACCGCGTGCTCCACGAGATGCGGCTCGCGAATGGCACGTTGTTTCCGATTCCGATCACGCTGCCGGTGCCCGACCATATGGAGATTCACCCGGCGCGCGCCCTTGCGCTCCGGACCCCCCAGAACGATTTGCTGGGGGTGATGACCGTCGCCGAGATGTTCGAATGCGGCCGGACCGCCGAGGCCCGGCTCGTGTGCGGCACCACGGACAGCCGGCACCCTCTGGTGGCCGAGATGGCCTCGTGGGGAGCGCGCGCTCTCTCCGGGCCGCTGACCGTCATCAATCTGCCGAAGCACTACGACTTCGCCACGCTTCGTCACCCCCCGGCGGAGGTCCGCCGGCTGCTCGATGCCACGGGCCACTCGAACGTTGTCGCCTTTCAGACGCGAAACCCCATCCATCGCGCCCACGAGGAGTTGACGAAGCGGGCTGCCGAAGCGGTTCGTGGAGCCCTCCTGATCCATCCAGTCGTCGGCCTCACCCAACCCGGAGACATCGACCACTACACGCGAGTCAGGGCCTACAAGGTCCTGGTGGAGAAGTACTACGACCAAGCGCGCACCGTCCTGAGCCTCCTCCCGCTGGCCATGCGCATGGCGGGGCCGCGCGAGGCGCTCTGGCATGCCATCATTCGGCGCAACTACGGGGCTAACTTCTTCATCGTCGGTCGGGACCACGCCGGGCCCGGCAGGGACTCCCAGGGTCGCCTCTTCTACGGGCCGTACGACGCGCAGGATCTCGTCCGGGCCTTCGAGGACGAGATCGGGGTCAAGATGCTCCCGTTCAAGGAGCTGGTCTACCTTCCCGATGAGGATCGCTACGAGGAGCGTGACGCGGTCCCGCCGGGCGCCCGCGTAACCGCGATCTCCGGCACCGAGGTTCGAGATGATTACCTGGGCCGCGGGCGGCGGCTGCCGCCGTGGTTCACCCGACCCGAGACCGCCGCCATCCTGACGGGGCTCTTCCCGCCGTCCCACGAGCGCGGATTCTGCGTCTGGCTCACCGGTCTGAGCGGAGCCGGCAAGTCCACGATCGCCGAGGTCCTTGCCGTTCTCCTCTTGGAGCACGGTCGGCGCGTCACCGTGCTGGACGGCGACGTGGTCCGGACCCACCTCTCGAGAGGCCTCGGCTTCAGCAAGGAGGATCGGGACACGAACATTTTGCGAATCGGCTTCGTCGCGGCGGAGATCGTCCGCCACAACGGGGCGGTGATTTGCGCGGCGGTCAGTCCGTACCGCGCGACGCGGGACCGGGTCAGGGAGATGGTCGGCGATCGGGCCTTCCTCGAGATCTTCGTGGACACGCCCCTCGATGTCTGCGAGCAGCGCGACACCAAAGGGATGTACGCCAAGGCCCGGCGGGGTGAGATCAGGAACTTCACCGGGATCGACGATCCGTACGAGCCCCCGCTGGACCCGGCGATCCGGCTGACCACCACCGACTCGCTCCCCGAGGAGAACGCCAGGCGGATCACCAGCCATCTCATGAACGCGGGCTATCTCCTGGAGGAGAAGGACGGGCCCGAGCACGGGCTTGCGTGACCGCGGCCCTCAGGTGGCCGACGGCCGTGCCGTCGGTGGTTGGTGCTTGTGGATGCGTCAGGGGCCGGCGGGGCGCCCGGGCTCGGACTCTGCCGCGTAGCCGAACCGTGCCAAGGCCTCGCCAGCGACCCGATGAAGGGCTGCCAGCGTCTCCGGGTCGTGGGCGCGCCACCGGCCGAGGGACTCCGGCACCGTTACCTCCTGCCGTGCGATCTCGGCCGCGTCGCCCCGGAGGTCGAAGAACTCCAGGACGCGCCGGATCGTGGGGACGGGGTCGGCGCACAGGTCCTCGAGGCGGACGCGCAGGTATCGGCCGGCGAGGCGGCGCTCCCCGTAGTCCGCGGTGAGGAGGTTGAGCCGGCTCCAGAGCGCGGCTGAGCGCACCGGTTGTGGCCAGGCTGCCTCCGCGGGCCGGAGGAGCGTCTCGCCGTGCTTCATGAGCTGGTTCTGGTTGGAGGAGTAGGCCATGTCCCGGCCGTCACGGAGCACGTGGAGGAGCCGGAGCGCGGGGGACCGCTCATGGAAGAATGGGAGAAGGTAGAGACAGCGGGGCTCCTTCCAGCCCCAGGGGCGCGGCGCGTCCATCAGGGGCGCCAGGTGGCGCGCGAGCACGTCGTCTAGGTCACGGCGCATATCGGCCTCGACGCCAGCGGGCAGGGGACTCGCCCGGTACTCCATGAAGGTGTTGATCCACCGGTCGGAGTAGGCACCGAGGTCCACCGCGTCCTGGGAGACGTTGAGGTTCGTCCCGATGAAGAGTCCGCCGCGCCGCACGATCCGTGCGAATACGCGGGTGCCCGAGCCGCCCGTCGCCCCGATGAGGCACGGCCCCAGCCCGACGAGATGCCCGGCCCACGGCGTCGGGGCCCGCACCCGGTCTCTCACACCTCCCTCTTGCCTGACCGCTCGAGAGGTATGCGGCGAGCGCTCACACGGTGAACCGCACCAGACTGCTGTGCCACATCGTCGTCAGATCCTCTTCCAGAATGCGGTATTCCGCGCTCACGATCATCTGCCGCATCCTTTCGGGCGTGTTGTTCGAGAAGCCTGGATTCATCTGGGCCATGATCTTGGTCTTGTCGGAGTACTGGATCACGATGTTGGCTCCCGGCTTCACGATACCCTTCATGCTTTTCAGATAGGCGTCGATCACGTCGAGGTCGAGATGGACGAACGTGCCGAAGGAGAAGAGGTAATCGATCGAGCCTGGCTCGACGCCGGGAAAGTCGGTTCCGTTGTTCTTGATAAATACCATGTTCGGCTCGTTAAAGTTTCTCCTGAGTTCGTCGAGAAGTTCCGGGTGGTAATCGACCACGTAGAGTCTCTTGAAGCCGAGCAGGTACCGCGTCCAGCGCCCACCGCCGGGTCCGATTTCCAGCGCGGTGTGCTGCGGGTCGACATACGGTAAGACGTATTGATTGCGGATGAACCGCAGCGGCTCGACGACCTCAGGGTCGCCCCACTGCAGGCCATAGATGTCCTTCGACCAGAGTGCGGTCTTAACCGCTCTCACCAGTCGCGAGAGCGCGCTGTTCCGTCGTCGGAAGCTCTCGAGCATGTCGAGATGCAAGGACGTGTTGAGATCGGGCATCGGCTCCCCCGTGTATCTACCGCGGTCCCTCGGCCGACACCTCGTCAAAGAGGAAATGCTGGCGGCGAGGGTCGGATGCGTCCAAGTCGTCATCGGACAGATACGGCCGCAGCTCCGCCTGGCGTGGCAGCTTGATCATGTCCTGGCGCAATCTCGCCCGGGCGCGGTGCCATCCGGCTTCGACCTCCCCGGGGTCGTAGCGCCGCTCGACGTATTTCTGAATCGCGTGGTGGACGCTGAGAAAGAGATAGTGCCGCATGGGGAACGAGTGCGGGTACATCCGTAAGCCCGGGAAGCGGACCTGATGCCCTCCCGACCAGGCGAGCTCGACCAGGCCGGCTTGCGGTTTCCACGCATTCAGCCTGTTCGGGAAGAGAGGTGGCACAAGCGGGTAATACCAGCGCATTGTCCGTTGGAAATCGGGGTGATCGTGGTCTGGCGCTTCCCGGGTCGGCACAAACGTGAATTCGAGAAAATTCACGGCGTTGTAGCCGGCTCGATCCACCTCGGTCAATGCCTCTATTAACCTTACTTTCGTGCTTGGCGGGAGGCGAAACTCGTCTGCGTCAACGTGCAGGAACCAGTCGGCGTCAAGTGTCGTGGCCAGTTCTTCCTTTCGGGAGAGCAAGGGTCGCCAGGCGTGCGTCCCGTGCCGCGGAGCAATCTCTAGCCCGACCAGTCCACGCCGGAGGTACTGCTCGGCGATGGCAACCGTTCTGTCCGTCGACGAGTTGTCAATCAAATACACTTCCACGCCGTGATGAATGAGGTGGTCAAGGCAGGCCCCGATGAACCGCTCTTCATTGAAGGCGGCGAGGATCGCGATGGCCCGCATCGGTTACTTGATCAGCAAGGCGACGTTCCGGGTCAATCGGACGGTCTCCCGTCCCAGATCGCGGGAGAATTCCTCGAACGTGGTGTTCCAGGTGACGTCGTCAGAGACCAGGACGCCGCCAACTCTCAGATGCTCCCACGCGGTCTCGTACTCGAAGCGCATGCACTCCTCGGAATGCTCGCTGTCATGAAAAAAGAAGTCGATAGCTCCGAGACGATGCAAGAGCGGTTTCAGTTCGTCCTGGCTTCGGCCGATGGTGAGTACCCATCGTCGCCGGAGCTCTGCGGGGATCACCCAACCGGGCTCCTTGCCTTTGGGGATGACGGCGCCCTTCTTGCCTGTCCAAAAGGTGCCCTCCTGGTAGGCGGTCTCTGCCACCTCTGGAAAGTCGATCGAGTAAAGGGCGCCCTGACCGTTTCGAGTGAGGGCCGCGAGAATCATGGTGGTCGAGACCCCATTGCATACGCCCGTCTCGACGGCAACGGTCGGGCGGAGCTCGCGAACGAGTCCGTACAATCTGACGCCGGTCTCCGGTGGGATGCCGCCTAAGCCGTATGCATCTCCCCGAGGGGTTGTTCCGGAGACGGTTCGCTCGAACTCGTGCTTCGCCCGATCGATCGCGGCGAGCAGTCCGCTATCGAGGAGCTCCGCGCGGTAGGCGTCCAGCACGCTGGCGCCTTCGGCGATCACCTTCTCCAAGCGGCCGAGTGACGGCGGCTCTTGGCCGGGGCGCATGGGCCTGGTCAGGTCGGTAACGGCTGCCTGTCGAGGCGGAAAATGGCAAGAGGGACTTCAAACACCTTGGGATGGTTGACGCCGTGCCCCCAGTACCCATCCTCGCCAAAGCAGTCACCGTGGTCGGCCGTGAGAATGACAACTGTCTCACCGGGCAGGGCGTCGAACAGGCGCGGCAGACGTCGGTCGAGAAACTCGGCCGCGGCCACCTGGCTTTGGAACGCTTCCGTTGCGCGCCCCGTCGGACCGGATTCGACCGGAGGCCAGGACATTCGCCGTGCCCGTACGTCCACAGGACAAGGGTCCGGCTTCCCCTTGAAGACGTACGGTGCGTGAGTCTCGCCGAAGTTGATGAAGCCAAGAAACGGGCGGCCCGGGTCGATCTCCGAGAGGAGATAGTCGATCTGGCGGTCAGCGTCGGTGCCGGTAAACAAGAAGTGCTCGAATCCGACAGTCAACGAATCCTGCCGGAACCAGTTCATCGCGCCGGCGCCCGCCGTCTGGTACCCTTCGTCCCTCAGTCCCTGAATCACGTTCCACGACGACTCGACCCGCCGGAGCGCATCTTTCACGACCTGCCCCTCGCCGACCTCCGTCAGCCCGATGAGCTGCTTGCAGAAGCGATTGTAGTAGGGAATGTTCTCCCGAGCGTGAGGCAGCATCCCAACAAAGAAGGCTTGGTGGGAAGCGAAGGTGAAGGTGGCTGGCGCCTCGGCCCGAACGATCTTGGCGTACGAATCGAGAACCGGCGTGTCGGCCGCCAGCAGGACGTCGTACCGGCAGCTGTCGTACGTGAGCAGAAGGAGGTTCACCGCACCACTGCGCGCTTGGTATGTCGGGCGACGACCCGGCTCGGTCGTCGTCCCTTCAACAGACAACTCCCGTATGAGACAATATCTATATGGTAGTGAAGGACACGAGTGTGAGCAAGAAGAACGTTGCCGTGCCCGGGGTGGCGACGACGGGTCTCTTCGTCCGTCGAAGGCTCCTCGGGGTGGCCCTCCATCTAGCAGTCCTGCCGTTTACCGTCCTGGCGTGCTTCGGTCCACCCCTCCTCTCGCCGGCCCAACCGCCTGACCCAGCCCGCGATGTCGTCCTCGTGGACCAGGCCGGCCTCGACCGACTCCGCGAGCGTGGCCATGTCATCTCTGCGCCGCGCGGCGAGGTGACCGCTCGGGCGCCGTGCCTCTCGGGAAGCGTGGACCAGCAGTGTGTCGAGGCGGCGCACCAGCGTCTGAGGGAGGCGGCAGCCCAGCGGGGGGCGAACGTTGTCCTTCTGGTGAAGGCGGCGACCTTGCAGAGCCATCCGCCGCAGTACGCGGTGACCGGCGTGCTCTACGAGGTCACGCCGCGCCCTTGAGGCGTCAGGCGATATTCACCACCCCGTCGGGGGCGGCCGGGTGCTCCAGCGAGCCACCCCGACCGCCCCTGATGCTCCGACAACCTTGGCTGCTTTAGGTCCCGCCGTTGGAGAAGCAGAATTGGTGAAGGTCTTCGCTCTCGTCCCCATCTGGGGCGGTGTTCCTAAACTGGGGTGACCCCATCTCCTGGGTAAAGATGGAGCCCGCCGGGCAGCCACCGGCATTGCACCGCTTGTGACTGTTGACGCCGTTGATGTACGGGCCGGGAAAAGCCGCCGCCTGGAACGGATCGGTGTCGAGTGATCCATCCGTGTCCGGCCTCTCGAACGACCCGTCGGGATGCCTCAAGCTGAGCCACCACGGGCCGCCACTCGACCCGCCGGTCTGATCGCTGCCGATATACTTCGACACCAGGCCGTCACTGATAGTCATGTTCACTTCGTACCACTCCGTGGACGCCGTGGCCATGATGCGATTACCCAAGAACGGCGCCGCCTGCGGATAGCCGTACGCGAACGTGGCCTGCCGGCTAGGAAAGTTCCAGGCCCGGCCTGTCGCTCCCGTGATGCTTCCGACCGGGGAGGCGAAGATAGTGCCGGTCATTGCCGTGACAACGCATCCGTAGTCACGGTCGGTAGCGCCACTGGCGAACCAGTTACCTGACACCGCCTCGAAAGTAAAGCCCCAGCTGCCTCGTATACAGCCGGACGGGGTGAAAGACGGGCAGAACAAGAAGCTGCTTGACCAACCACTAGCGCTTCCGCTGCCGTCGTGCACGCAGTGCCCGGCGGTGGCGATCGTGTTGTTGGCGATCACCGACGCCGAGCAGACGAAGCTGGTTCCGTTTTGCACGAAGAATAGCTTCCCGATCGTCGAGATCGGATAGGTGAAATAATTCCCGAACCACGTCCAGCGCTGGAACGGCGCGTAGTCGCTGAAGTCGGTGGGAAGGGCCGGGGGCGAAAACGGGGGACTGGTCTGCGGCTGAGCTGCCAGCGCCCGAGCCTGCTCCTCAGTCAGCTCGTAGCGCACGGTTGGGTCTGGCTTGGGTCCCGGGCCCGGCGGGAACCCCGGGGAGTAGCCCGGACGCGCATCTGGCGGCAACTGGCGTTCGGCGCTTGCTGACACTGCGGCCCCGGCCGGCGGTACGGCCAGCAACTCCATCGGGATCGCGTTCCGCATGCGCTCGGGTGTCCAGTACGCCGCCGCATCCGCACTGGCCGCAGCGGCACTGGCCGCAGCTCCTTGAGGACCGACCTGGGCAGGCGCGTCTCGCGGCGCCAGGATCACCGCCAGCGCCAGACAGGCCATTGCCACGGAGGCGCCCCGCGCGGCTCGCCGAGAGCTGAGTCTGCGATGGTGATAGTGGCTCTGCATTGCTCGTTCCTCCTCATTTTCGGTGTGATAGGGTGGGCTAGGTTGGTAGAGTCCTCCCTCGCATGTTGGAGACTTTGACGTGCCATGTTATAAAAGATCGGCTCCCATGTCAAGGGCCTTTTGCACCCTAAGGTCCGAAAGAGAGGATAATGGCCGGCATTTGAACGAGATAAAAGAATTGGACAAGATGAAAGAATTGAACACGATGAGGAGGGTTATCTTGTCGGGACTTGCCTCCCAGGGCACGGCGGCTAGGCGTCGCATCCGCGCTCCTTGCCCCCTCCCGACTGCGGGCAGCAGCGGTGAGTCGAAGGTGCCTGCCGTGCGGCGATGACTGACCCCGCACTGACGTCGAAACCCGAAGTCGTCTGTGTGCTCGGGATGCACCGTAGCGGGACCTCGCTCATTGCTCGGGCGGGAAACTTGCTGGGCGTCTACTTGGGCCCCGACGAGCATCTCATGCCGCCTGTCGAGGACAATCCGACGGGGTTTTGGGAGCACAAGCTCCTTGGCGATCTCAACGACGAAATCCTCTCGGTGCTGGGCGGGAGTTGGCACGAGCCGCCGGCCTTTCCGGCGGGCTGGGAGAGTGGGCGGACCCTTGGCGGACTCCGGCGACGAGCGAAAGCCGTCATTCAGGAGGACTTCGCGGGCGCGGCGCTCTGGGGCTGGAAAGACCCGCGGACCTGCTTGACCTTGCCCTTCTGGCAGCGATTCCTCCCGCCGATGCGCTACGTCGTCTGCCTGAGGAATCCGGTGGATGTGGCGCGCTCGCTCGAGCGCCGCAGCGGGTTCTCGATCCAAAAGGGGATGAATCTCTGGCTGGCGTACGTGACGTCGGCGCTGAAGCATACCGTGGGCCGGCCGCGGCTCTTTGTCTTCTACGAAGATTTCATGGCTGACTGGCGGCAAGGTCTCCGATCCCTCGCCCACTTCATCGGACGATCGGAGCAGGCCGAAGAGGCCGGGGTGCAGGACGCGCTCCGGGCGTTTATCGAAGCGGATCTGCAGCATCATCGGACGTCGGTCGGCGAGACGGCCGACGACCCCGAGCTGGCGTTTCCGGCGAAGGCGCTCTTCATGGCGCTGAGGCTCTATGTGAGGGATAGGGAGGACGGGCTGGCCCAGCAGGACGAGACCCTTCAAGACGCGCTGAGCGTCTTCGGTCGATACTGTCTCGAGGCTCAAGCGGGTCTGGAGCGGACGCGGTCTCGGGGAGAGGGGCAGACCGGCCGGGGGTTCATCGGCCGAGTCGCCGACCGCGACCACGTGATGCGTGTGCTGATGGACCACCTGGCGAAGAGGGATGAGGCGACGCGAGGCGGCCAGGGCGCAAGGCGCCTGGCTACGACTCTGCGCCAGACCGTTGAGGAGCAAACCGATCACTTGGACAGACTCGTGGAGCAGCTCGAGGCGCTGTCGAGCCGTGAGAGCGAGTTGCGAGCGATGCTCCTCGACGCGCACGAGCAGCTCCTACGCCGCGACGAGGAGATCCGGCAGTTCCGGTCGCGCGTGTCCACGCTGGAGACGGCGCTCGGCGAGCGGACGGCCTGGGCCGAGCGCATGGTCGCGGAGGCCGAGCTGCGGGGCGCGGTCATCGACGACTTGCGGGGCCAGCTCGAGCGCGCCAACCCCGTCCGGCGCCTCGCCACACTGCTCCGGCGGTTGGCGAACCGGCAACGGGGCTAGGGGATCACGGCACCCATGCCTCGGTGCTCGATCATCATTCCCGTCTACAACCTGGCGTCGGTCACGCGCCAATGCCTGAACGTCCTGCGGGCTCGCCCTCCGAAAACCGTCGACTACGAGATCATCGTCGTCGATGATGGCTCGCACGACTTCACGCCGGAGCTCCTGGCCAGCTACGGCGATGAGATCTGTGTCGTCACGCACCCGACGAATCTCGGGTTCGCCACGGCCTGCAACGACGGCGCCGCGGTCGCCTCGGGCGAGTACCTCGTCTTCCTGAATAACGACACGATCCCGCGGGCCGGCTGGCTGGATGCGCTCGCGCGCTCTGCCGAGAGCCATCCCAAGGCCGCTGTGGTCGGGAGCAAACTCATTTTTCCGAACAACACGATCCAGCACGCCGGTGTTGCGGTGTGCCAGGACGGGTACGGGCGACACATCTACGCCGGCTTCCCGGCCGAGCACCCGGCGGTGAACAAGTCGCGACGCTTCCAGATGGTGACCGGCGCCTGCATGCTCGTCCGGCGGGAGGCGTTCGAGGAGGTGGGGGGGTTTGACACCGCCTTCGTCAACGCCTATGAGGATCACGATCTCTGTCTGCGCCTGGGCGACCGCGGCTCCGAGGTCCACTACTGCCACGAGAGCGTCGTCTACCACCTCGAGTCGGTCTCGCGAGAGGGGCGCTTCGAGGACTTCGAGGCGGCCACCCGCCTCTTCCGGAGCCGCTGGGGCGGCCGCGTCCAGCCGGACGACTTCCGCTACTACCTCGAGGACGGCCTGCTCGGCGCGCGCTACTGGGACTTCTACCCGATCCAGCTGTTCGTATCACCGCTCGTGGCGGTCGTGGACGGCGACGAGCGCGAACGGCAGGCCGACAAGCTGCTCCAGGTGCGCGCCCGGCAGGTGTTTGATCTCCTGCGGGAGAACATCCGGCTCGACGTCCGCGTGCGCGAGGCGGAGCTCGGGGCCGCCGGCTCCCGCCGGGGGCAGGCCGAGTCCGAGCGAGCGACCGCCGGACACGAGCAGCTCCAGCTCATCCAGCCGTTGACGAGACAGATCGACGGCCTTCATGCGGAGATCGAGGCGCTCCAGGCGCAATGGCGTGCAGCCGAGGCGGCCGCCGAGGAACGTCTCCGGGTCATCGAGGAGCAGGAGCGCGCGCTCGAAGAAGCTCGTTCGGTGGCGGAAGAGCGTCTACAGTTGATCCATCGACTCGAAGAGCAGATCAATTCGATGCAGGCCCGGCAAGAGTCGGCTCCGACTGGAGGCCAGGCTTAGTCAGCTCGCGCCTGCCCCCCCCTCCCCCGGCAATAGGGTCCTGGTGACGCAGATTGTCATCCGGCGCCCCAACATTGTCGGGGGGCGGTAGGAGGGGCGCAAACCCGGCGAAGGGACACCCCGGGCTTCGTAGCCCGCGTGCCTGACGAAGCTAAGCCCTTGCCACCACTTGCCTTTCTTCGTTGGGCGCCACTTCCAAAGGGTTCATTCGTGGCATGCTTCCTGCACGTAAACCCGATGTGACGACACTTCCCCCAAGAAGAATCCCTGAGCTATCATGACAGACGTAAAACACTCAGCGACCACGAGAGTGTTGGGAAGAACCGCTTGGATGGGATTGGTCGTGCAGCTTCTCGTCACCCCGGAAGGCGGAGTATATTCGGCGGCGATGGGGACCTCTGGACGAGCGATGACATCCATTTCTGATTCTGGACTGACTGCCTCTGCCGAGCGCCAAGTCTCTCTCTCTGGCCGGCTCCACATCATCTGGAACGGTGAGCCGCGCTTCTTCCTGATCGACGACCGGGGCGTGGCCGTCCGCCTCGTGATCGACGAAGCCTTGACCAAAGCCTTCGGGGGGCCGCGGGGGCTCAACCAGAGGCGCGTCACCATCACAGGGGAGCGCGCCGGCGAGCTGCCCGAGGCGGTCCGAGTCCTATCCATCCATCTGGAAACGGAGAGCAAGTAGCCATGCGACACCTCACGCGCCTAAAGATGATCTTCCTTTTCATTACCCTCGCCACCGGGGCGTTGACCTCCGGTTTGGTTTACGCCCACGACGGAAGTGGCGGTGACGCCCGAGGACTGTCAGCGGTGGGGCAAAGCCTCTCCGGGTTCCAACCGGTCGCCGGACCCCCGACAACCCTGTCCGGCTGGTTCCACATCATCTACGGCGACGCCCCGACCGGCTCAAGCGTCCGAACCACCTCAGGCTACGTGCTCATTGACGCCGCCGGCCGGACCACCGAGCTGGTCGTGGATCAGGGTGTGCTGGCTAGCGTCGGTGGCCCGCGCGCGATCAACCATGAGTGGGTAACGGTCGCCGGGCAGCTGGCCGCGGCCTCCTTCGCCGTCGGCGGGACTGCCCCGGTCGACGTGGTCCAGGTTCAGGCGATCCAGCCGATCGCCGCCGCGGCCCCGGTCAGCGCGGCGCCGGCGCCGGCGGTGAGCGGGTCGCAACCGTGGGTCACGGTCCTCTGCCGGTTCGCCGATTCCACAGGGGCGACGCCCAATCCGGCCTCGTACTTCCAGAGCCTGATGCTGCCGGGTAGCCCGAGCGTGGCCCCGGGGCTCGACCACTACTGGCGCGAGCTTTCGTTCAACAACGTGAACCTGACCGGCAGCGCCGTGGTTGGCTGGTACAACCTGCCCCAACCCCGTTCCTACTACCTGCCAGGCGGGAGCCTTGACTTCCAGCGGGCTGCCAATGACTGCAGCGCCGTCGCGGACGCCGCTGTGTTCTTCCCGAGCTTCGTTGGCATCAACCTGATGTTCAACGACGACCTTGACGGGTTCGCCTGGGGCGGGAGCTGGACGCTCACGCGCGACGGGGTGACCAAGACCTATCGCATGACGTGGGTGCCCCCGTGGGGCTACCAGAACCAGGGCCCGGTCGCCCACGAGATGGGGCACGGGTTCGGGCTCCCCCACTCCTCCGGTCCCTACAGTGCGACCTACGATTCCCGATGGGACGTGATGAGCGATATCTGGGACAACTGCCCGCCATACGATCCGACGTACGGCTGCGTGGGGCCACACACGATCTCGTACCACAAGGACATCCTCGGGTGGATCCCGGGCGCCCAGAAATACGTCGCGGCGCCGGGGACCAGCCAGACGATTACGATGGAGCGTCTCGGCCAGCCCACGACCGGCAATTATCTGATGGCGCAGCTTCCGATCGGCGGGTCGGCCACCCAGTTCTACACGGTCGAGGTGCGGCGTTTCGCAGGGTACGACACGAAGCTTCCCGGGCAGGCCGTGGTGATCCATCGGGTCGACACGACCCGCTCCGATCGGGACGCGCAGGTGGTCGATCCCGACGGAGATGGCGACCCGGCCGATGCCGCCGCGATGTGGCTGCCGGGCGAGAGCTTCGTCGATTCAGTGAACCAGTTCACCGTCGCGGTCAACGCCCAGGTCGGCAACGGCTTTCAGGTCACGATCACGAACGGCACGGTCGTCAGCTACACGCTCTCCGTGACGGTCAGCGGAACGGGCTCGGTCTCGAGTAACCCGCCGGGCATCAACGGCTGCTCGTCCGGCACTTGTATGGCCAACTTCACCGCCGGAACATCCGTGAACCTCACGGTCGGTAGCGGGAGCTTGATCGCCTGGGGCGGCGCCTGCTCCGGCACCGGCTCCTGCGTCGTCAGCATGACCCAGAACCGGTCCGTCACGGCGACGTTCACCTCGGTACCGACCGTCACAAGCCTGACCGCCAACGTGACGTTCCCGGTGCCGGTGGGCACGCCGGTGACGTGGACGGCGACGGCGACGGGGGGCGTGGCGCCGCTCCAGTACCAGTTCTGGCGGTATGACGTCAGCACGGGCATCTGGACGATCGTGCGGCCGTACGCGACGAGCAACACGTTTGTCTGGACCCCGGTGGCGGCCGAGGCCGGGCAACACCAGTTCGCGGTCGGGGTCCGGAATGCCGGCTCCACGGCGGTGTACGACGCCATCCTGGGGTTCGGCCTCTTCACGATCACGGCCACCACCACCGCGCCGCCGACGATCACGGCGCTGACCGCCAACGTGACGTTCCCGGTGGCGGTGGGGACGCCGGTGACGTGGACGGCGACGGCGACGGGGGGCGTGGCGCCGCTCGAGTACCAGTTCTGGCGGTATGACTACAGCACGACCACGTGGACCATCGTGCGGCCGTATACCACGAGCAACACGTTCCTGTGGACGCCGGTCGCGGCCGAGGCGGGGCAACACCAGTTCGCGGTCGGGGTCCGGAGCGCCGGGTCCACGGCGGTGTACGACGCGATCCGGGGGTTTGGGTCTTTCACGATCACGACCGGCACCACCACGCCGCCGACGCTCACGGCGTTCACCGCCAACGTGACCTTCCCCGTGGCGGTGGGGACGCCGGTGACGTGGACGGCGACGGCGACGGGCGGCGTGGCGCCGCTCCAGTACCAGTTCTGGCGGTATGACTACAGCACGGCCACGTGGACGATCGTGCGGCCGTATGCGACGAGCAACACGTTTGTCTGGACCCCGGTCGCGGCCGAGGCGGGCCAGCACCTGTTCGCGGTCGGGGTCCGGAGCGCCGGGTCTACAGCGGTGTACGACGCCATCCGGGGGTTCGGGCCCTTCACGATCACGCCGTGAGTGTCGGCGTAGCGCTTGACGGCCGGTCGGGGCGGCTGTTGACGCTGTGACTTCTCGCGCACGCGGATTCTCGTGGAGTGGGACGCTCTTGGCACTCCTCTGCGTGGCGCAAGCGATGGCCGCGTCGCCGAGCGCCGCGACGATCACGCTCCAGCCGGTCGCCACGGGCCTCGATCTCGCCCTCGGCGTCACCCACGCCGGTGACGGCTCGGGCCGGCTCTTCATCACGCTCCAGGCCGGCAAGATCGTGATCTTTAACGGCGCCGGGGTCCTTCCGGCGCCGTTCCTCGACATCACCGACCGAGTCCTCATGCAGGGCGAGCGTGGGCTCCTCGGCCTGGCCTTCCATCCGAGCTACGCGACCAACGGCCTTTTCTACGTCTTCTACACGTCGAAGCCGGTTGGCGACATCGTCATCGCCCGCTACACGGTCTCCGCCGACCCGAACGTCGCCAACCACGATCCTGAGACCGTCCTGCTGACGGTGCCCCACTCGCAGTTCTCGAACCACAACGGCGGGCAGCTCCAGTTCGGGCCTGATGGCTACCTCTACGCCTCGGTCGGGGACGGGGGCGGGGCCGGCGATCCCGATAACAACGCCCAGAACCTCGGCACGCTCCTCGGCAAGCTTTTGAGGCTCGACGTTGACGGCTCCCCCCCCTACGTGCCCGCGACCAACCCCTTCGGGAATGAGATCTGGGCGCTCGGCCTTCGCAATCCCTGGCGCTTCAGCTTTGACCGCCTGACCGGAGATCTCTTCATCGGCGACGTGGGGCAGGGGAGTCGCGAGGAGGTGGACTTCCAGCCGGCCGGGAGCGCCGGCGGCCAGAACTACTGCTGGAAGCACCTCGAGGGCACGCTGCCGTTCGATGGGCTTCCGTGCACCAGCCCCGGAACGCCGACGGCGCCGATCCTCGAATACGACCACTCGGCGGGCGACTGCTCGATCACGGGCGGTTACCGATATCGCGGCTCAGCGGTGCCGTCCCTCTTCGACCTCTACCTCTACGCCGACTTCTGCTCGGGACGCATCTGGGGTGCTGCCCCCAACGGGCCGGGCTGGACCTCGGCCGTGCTCCTCGACTCACCGCACAACATCAGCACCTTCGGCGAGGATGAGACGGCGGAACTCTACGTGGCCCATTATGCAATGGGCGGCACGGTCTATCGCGTCATCGAAACTCCGCCGACCCTGACGGCGTTCACGGCCAACGTGACGTTCCCCGTGGCGGTGGGGACGCCGGTCACGTGGACGGCGACGGCGACGGGGGGCGTGGCGCCGCTCGAGTACCAGTTCTGGCGCTACGACTACAGTACAAACACGTGGACGATCGTGCGATCGTACTCCACGAGCAATACGTTTGTGTGGACGCCGGTAGCGGCCGAGGCCGGGCAGCACCTGTTCGCGGTCGGGGTCCGGAATGCCGGCTCCACGGCGGTGTACGACGCCATCCTGGGGTTCGGCCCCTTCACGATCACGGACGTCCCGACCGGGCCCCCGACCATCACGGCGCTGACTGCCAACGTCACCTTCCCGGTGGGGGTGGGGACGCCGGTGACGTGGACGGCGACGGCGACGGGGGGCGTGGCGCCGCTCCAGTACCAGTTCTGGCGGTACGACTACAGCACGGGCATCTGGACGATCGTGCGGCCGTACACCACGAGCAACACGTTTGTCTGGACGCCGGGGGCGGCCGAGGCGGGTCAGCACCTGTTCGCCGTCGGGGTCCGGAGCGCCGGGTCGACAGCGGTGTACGACGCGATCCGGGGGTTTGGGTCTTTCACGATCACGGCCGGCACCACCGCGCCCCCGACCATTACGGCGTTCACCGCCAGCGTGACGTTCCCGGTGGCGGTGGGGACACCGGTGACGTGGACGGCGACGGCGACGGGGGGCGTGGCGCCGCTCCAGTACCAATTCTGGCGGTACGACTTCAGCACGGGCGTCTGGACGATCGTGCGACCCTACGCCCCGAGCAGCACGTTTGTCTGGACGCCGGGGGCGGCCGAGGCGGGCCAGCATTACTTCGCCGTCGGGGTCCGGAGTGCCGGCTCGACGGCGGCCTACGACGCGATCCGAGGGTTCGGCCCCTTCACGATTACGCCGTAACCACCGGGCCGCCGGTGCCCAGTGAGGGGATTTCTATCGAGAAATTGCCGTGCTTCGCGATCTCAAGCTGGCCAAACGTGTCTGCCACCGACGTTTATGGTACACATGATCCGTTTGCAGCAGATCTGAGATCATTTCGCGGCGGCGGGTTTCCAGCAGGTTGAGCGCAAATTGATAGATCTGTTGGTCGAGCTGCGTGTTCTCCTCGATCAGGTCACGCGCATCCTGAGGGATTTCAAGGAACGGATTGGGGTCGCGGTTGAGCTGGACGGATCGCGAGAACGGCGGCCAACGAAAGGTATAGGTGAGCAGCTCGAGCGAGTCATCAAAGCGCTCGGTGATGCCGACGAAAACGAAATCGTGCAAGCGCGCCTTGACGTGATCGAGCAGCTCCCGCTCCCCGAGGTGATCGCACGCCCTCATCATCAACCCGTTGATGTCGGCCCTCTCCCGCTGCGCAGGCGTCAGGTCTCTCGCCAAGGCGCGCGGATCCGTATCGGCCGCCAGGTTGAACGTCTGGTAGTTCCTGATGATCCGCGCCATCTTAGGATCATGGAGGAAATCGAGCAGCGTCTTGTCATGAAACCTGTCGTGAAGATGATGTTCCGGGGAACGCTTGATGTGCCGAAAGTGCGACACGACCTGATCAACCGGCTCGCGCAGCATGGTGATGCACACCGGGGGGCGCGGAAGGAAGTGGTGGAGCGTGTAGTAGGTGTGCCCGACGATGAGGCGCTGCTTCAGCAGCACAGCCGGTGGGTTCAGGAGATCGCGCAGGAGATAGTGGGGTCGCTCTTCATCAGGGAGATAGTTGTGGAGGAGATCAACGAGCGACGACCCGGCAGTCTTGGGGATATGCAGGAAATAGACTTGGTCATCCTCACGAAGCGTCACGCGGCGCATACCTTATCCTTCACCAAGTATAACTGCAAACGCACTTTCCGGCATCGCTTCGCCTTACCCCCGGAGGGTCCGCCCCTCGGATCATGCCGACGATACCCCGGAGCGCCGGGTCTACGGAGATGTACGTAACGAGCTGGCCGCGCCCGTCCCCGGGCGGACATACAGGCCGAGCGAGCCTCGACCCACGCCGATGTCGTAGCTCCGAACTCGGACGAACTCTCGCGTCAGATACGGTCTCCACACCGGCTGGAGCCTTCGCAGCGACGTCACAAAAGGGTACTCGAACCCACGAGCCGGCGGCATCTGCGCATACGCGACGACCACGTCCGCCCGTCTGAGGTTCTCCAGCAACTCAGCCTCGGTGGCCTGAAAGATTCTTCCACGGGACGGACGAAACTTCGCCACCAGCGCCTCCGCGCCGTGCTCGTACAGGTAGACGTTGAGCGCCAGCGGATGGAACCCGGGATGAACCAGCATCCAGTAGACGACGAGACTCTCCCCGGAGGCACGCGCGATGCGCTCCAGATCCTTGAAGCATCGATTCACGGCCGCCGCCGCCTCCACGCGCGCCACCGCCGCCAGAAACCGGGGCCGCACCGTCGCGTCGGCGTAGCTCGCGAGACCCGCTATGGCGACCGCGACGGCCACCGTCTTGAGGCCGATGGCGGGCTTGAGCCACTCGAATCCCTCCGTCAGGGCCGTCGCGAAAACTGCCACGATCGGAATGGTGAGGACCCCGATCACGACCGGTGACGGCGAATACAGCGTCAGGGGCGCGTAGACCGCCAGCGCGGTCGCGCCGAAGACGGTGAGCACTAGCCAGAAGCTCCCCGTCCCTCGTGGTTTCGGCGCCGAGCCGGTGAGCGCGCGCGATCGGACCCACTCGAACAAGAGGTAGGCCGCAAGCACGGCGCCAACGATGAGGTAGGGAGAGAAGTGCTGAACCGCAGACCTCGGGTAGTAGAGCAGCATGTCCCGCAGTGTCGATGCGCCCATCTCGGCCTTGCGGATCGAATCCTCCGGGCCGAACTTCAGCCCTAGGTAGTAGCCGGCGAACCGGCGCCAGTGCAGGAGGCCAAATACCCCGACCTCGAGCAGGACCCCCGCGAACAGGAGTGACAGCAGCCTGACGCGCCGGCGGTGCCCCTCGTCACGGCGTCCCCACGCGTACTGAAGGCTGAACAGCAGCAGGAGGAGCGCGAGGGTACCGAGGAAGTAGACCATCGTGATGGAGCGAGTGGATAGCGCGGCGGCGAAGGCCAGGAGACACGTCCAGAATCGTGTCGCGCTTGGCTCTCGCACGAATGACACGAGCAACAGGAAGCCGACCCCGAACACAACCATGCCGGCGTAATCGACACGCAGATCGTCGAGGCCCCCGGCCCAGAAGTAGTGGGTCCCGCCGAGAAGGAACAGTCCCCAGGCCAGCATCCCGGCAGCCGGCCCGTGCCACGCGCGCACGAAGCCCCAGACCGCGAGCTGCCCGCAGACAAAGAAGGCAAAGTTGACGAGGGCCACGGAGGAACGATGAGGTCCGAACACCACGGTGGAGATCAAGCCGAGCGTGGGGACGACCCAGCCCTTGAAGGCGCGGGCCTGGATACCCGCAATGGCGGCCGGGGCGCTCGTAAGCCCGTCACGGCGGAGAGAGAAGTACGCGTCGTACACGACGTTGTAGGTCACCAGTTGATCGAAGTTGACAGGATGATAGGGTGTGACATTGACGCGGAGATACGCCGCGAAGAGCAGGTATTCGAGCACGAACAGACCCAGGACAAAGACGAGGCGCCAGTTCGCGAGTCGGCCTGGGGGAGAGGGGATCGGAGAGCTGGTGAATGGCGACGAGGATCTAAGCACGGCCCGAGGTTACCACGCGCTGCAAACTCTTGACTAGGGACTGGCCTTTGGCCAGAATACGTTCGTGATTCCTAGGACCACGGGCCCGCCAGGCATGACTGTGGAGTACGCGTCGCCCCGTCTCGTTTCCGATGCCTCCGAGTGTTTCTTCTACCACGTCATGGACCTGCCCGGCGTCGGCGTCGTGGGCGGACAGTGGGACCTCAGGGACACCGTCGATGACTATCTCGGCCGCTTCGACTTCCGGGGGAAGCGGGTGCTTGACGTGGGCGCCGCCAGCGGGTTCCTCACCTTCGAGATCGAGAAGCGATCGGCGAAGGAGGTCGTCTCGTTCGACCTGGGCCGGGACGCGAGCTGGGACATCGTTCCCCGAGGCGGCCTGTCCGCTGTCGCCCGGGGCGAGGAATCAAAGAGGCGCCATCTCGAACGGCTCGTCAACGCCTATTGGCTTGCCCACCGGCTCCTTGGTTCATCGGCCAAGGCCTACTACGGCGACGTCTACGAGCTGCCCGAGGCGCTCGGGCCATTTGACGTGGTGGTACTTGGCGCCATCCTGCTCCACCTCAGGGACCCGTTCCGCGCCTTACAGGCTGTGTCGCGCCTCTCCACCGACGCGATCATCGTGACGGACCTCTACTTTGCGTCGGAGCTGCCCGTCATGCGCTTCGTCCCCAGCGGAGACAGCGAGACGTGGGACGCCTGGTGGCTCATCTCGGACGCGTGTCTGACCCAGATGCTTGGCGTGCTCGGATTCGAGGTCCGCTCCCGGACCCACGCCGATCATCTGAAGGTGCTCGGCGGGCAGCCACGGCCCGTCACGTTCTCTACCCACGTGGCTAGACGCCGTAGGGATGGGGAGGCTCGGGAGTAAACCGCCACCGTAGACCCTTCGCGTATCGCAGGACGCGGCTCCAGTTGTAGGTCGGGATGATGACCGTGACCCGAGGCCGTAGCATCAGAGGTTGTAGCCGGCCTGCCCAGCGTCCCGGTGGAACATCCGCACGGTCTCGAGGGAGTATTCGGCCAGGTCCCTGCCGACCAGGGGGAGTCTGGCCAGGAGGTCGTGCGTCACCGTGATGATGTCGCAGCCGATCGCGTCGGCCTGAAAGATGTTCAGAACCTCGCGCGGGCTGGCCCAGATGAGCTGCTGGCCCGGGTGCCGTCGGAGGAGCTGCACCGCCGACGCCATCATCGGCACGGGATCGCGGCCGGTGTCGGCGATCCGGCCGGCGAAGACCGACACGCAACTCGCCGGGCCGTCGGCGAGGGCGTCAGAGGCCTCCCGCACCTGCTCGAGGGTCAGGATCCCCGTGATGTTGAGCTTGACGCCACCCTTGGCGACGCCGCGGATCAAGTCGGAAGCCGAGGCGGCCTTGGTGTCGGAGATCGGGATCTTCACGTACACGTTCTCCCCCCAGGAGGCGATCTCGTGCGCCTGGCGCTCCATCTCGTCGAAGTCATCCGAGAAGACCTCGAACGAGATGGGGCGGTCCGGAATCGCCCGGAGGACCTCGCGGGCGAAGGCCCGATAGTCGCGGACCCCAGCCTTCCGCATCAGCGTGGGGTTGGTGGTGAAGCCCGCAATGTAGGGCAGCTGAGCCAGCGCGACCATCGCGTCCAGGTCCGCCCCGTCCGCGAAGATTTTCACGCTAAGCTCTTCGAGCCTCGGCATGACTCATTTCTCCCGTGCGTTTCCCGTCAGGCGCACGATCTCCCGCGCCGCGTCCAGCAGGCTCGCAGCCCGACGGGCCGGCGGGCATTGCCCGGGCGGGTGGTCTGCCGGTGAGGGAACCAGGAAGGTCAAGCACCCGGCCGCCTCGCCCGCGCCGATGTCGCGCCACCGGTCCCCCACCAGGAAGCTCCGGTGGAGGTCGATGCCGTAGCGGGCCGCCGCCTCCAGGAGCAAGCCCGGCTTCGGCTTCCGACAGCCGCAGCCGTCGGCGTCGTCGTGATAGCACGTCAACACCGCATCGAGCGGCAGTCGCTCCAGCAGGTAGCGGTGGATCGCTTCGACCACGGCGTGGGTCTGGGTCCCCCGGGCGACATCCGGCTGGTTCGTGACCACGATCCGGGAGAATCCGTGCTCCGCCAGCAGGGCGAGCGCCTCGGGCACCCCCGGGAGGATCTCGACCTCGTCGACCCCGGCCGGAGGGCTCGGAACGCCGCCCCGCACGATGACGCGGTTGAGCACGCCATCCCGGTCCAGGAACACCGCCTGCCTCAATCGGGACTTCCCCCCACCCTGGACTTCCCACCACGCCCCCGAGCCCCCCTCCCCACCCACCGGGGGAGTAGGGGCGCCGGGCGAGGCGATTCCTCTACAGCCCTCCTAGCGGATCGACTCCCACTTGGTCGCGCCAACCCTCAGCGCGGGATGCGATACCAAGAGGTGCCAGATCACCGACTGAAAGGCTTCGGTATGCGGCGTGACGCTCTCGGTGTTCACCGTGGGCACCACGACGCAGGCGTCCGCAACCCGCGCCGTGTAGCCGCCATCCCGACCCACGATCCCGCCGATCCCCGCCCCGACGCGCCTGGCGTAATCCAAGGCGTGGACGAGGTTCGCACTGATCTTCCGCTGGAGGTCACCGCCCCCCACCGAGAAGACGAGGAGTGCGTCAGCGGCGCCGAGCCGGCTTCCGCGCAGCCACTCGGCGAAGACGCTGTCCCACCCGTCATCGTTCACCCGCGCAGTCAGCTCGGAGACGTTGTCCACCGGCGTGTACGCCTCGATCCCCGCGATCTTGCGGAAGTCGTTGACGGCGTGCGAGGCGTTGGCGGCGCTCCCCCCGACGCCCAGCACGAATAGGCGACCGCCCCTCTGCCTGAGCGCGACGAGAAAGTCCACGAGCCGGTCGATCGCGACCGGATCGAGGCGAGCGCTGATCTCTCGGACCTCGGCCAGGTAGTCCGTCGTGTACGACATGTCAGGTGTTGGCCCGGGCCTGTGTGCGCCCTCGCTCAGCTTCCAGGAAGGCCTCCGTCTCGGCCAGGCCGGCGGGGGAACCGATCTCGTAGAACCGCCGCGTGATCTCAACCCCGACCATGGACCCCTCGCTCACCAGGGTTCGGTATAGGTCGGCCAGGTCGGACGGTCCGTCTGACGGGATGCGCTCTAGCGCGCGATCTCTCAGGAGCGTGGCGCCATAATCAATGTGTGTCATGTCGGGTGTCGGACTCGCCTTATCGTAGCGCAGGAGCTTCCCGCCGAGAAAGAGGACGTTGCTGCGGTCCCACCGGTTCTCGTTGCCCAGCACCGTCATCAACCCGAGCGCGTTCGTCCTCAGGAATTCCGCCAGCAACCCGCGGTAGTCGAGGTCAAGGAGCGTGTCACCATACGTCACCCAGAAGAGTTCGCCGAGGAGCGGTGCGGCCCGGCGCAGGGCGCCGGCCGTGCCCAGGAGGCGGTCGCCGTCGTGCGAGTACCGCACCTCCAGGCCATGCGCGGCCCCGTCCCCGACGTGACGCTCGATCTGCTCGCCCAAGTGGCCCACGCATAGGACGACTCGCTGGACCCCTTGTCGATGGAGGCGTTGGAGTTGATGGTCGATGAATGGCCGCCCCGCCAGTTCGATCAAAGCCTTGGGGACACGCGCGGTCGCTGGACCGAGGCGCCGACTCAGGCCCCCCGCCAGGATGGCGACCGCGACCTCGGCAAGGTCCATCGGCGTGCGCCGCCCTACTGGACCACGATTCGCGTTCCCTCGAAGTCGAAGCGGAACCGCAGCTCGGGCAGCCCCGTCTGGGCCATGGCGCGGCGCACCCGGGTCTTATCCTCGGCGTAAAACATCAGGAACCCCCCGCCACCGGCGCCGATCACCTTGCCACCCAGGGCGCCGTTCCGCATCGCGAGATCGTGCCAGGCGTCGATGTCGTGGTTCGAGATCGCGGCCCCCCGTTGCCGCTTGTGCTCCCAGTGCACGTTCATCAGCTCCGCGAACCCACGCAGGTCCCCCGCCTCGAGCGCCTCCCGGCTCCGGTGGCCCAGGTCCCGGATCAGGTGCAGGTTCTCAAGCATGGCCGCGTCGTCCTGCCTCGTCCGCGCGTCCTGCTCCCGGAGGATCGTGGCGGCGCTGCGACTGTATCCGGTGAAGAACAGGAGGAGGTTGTCCTCGAGGTTATAGAGCGTCTCAGTCGAAAGCTGGAGCGGCCGGACCTCCACCGCCTCGTCGGGCCGGAACTCGAAGCACGTGAGGCCCCCGTAGGCCGCGATGTAGTGATCCTGCTTGCCCACCGGCTCGCCGAGGAGGTCGATCTCGATGTGGCACGCCTGCTCGGCCAACTCGGGCAGGCTCATGAGACGGTTCGTCAGGGCGCCGAGCGCCCGGAGCGTGGCCGTCGTGAAACTCCCCGAGGAGCCGAGCCCCGTCCCGGCGGGGATGTCGGCCATGCTCGTGATCTCGAGGTAGGCCCCGTCGATCCCGAAGAGCCGGAGCGCCTCCCGGAGGATCGGGTGCTGGAGCTGGTCCGCGCGCTTGACGCGCTCGAGCTTGGAGTACTTGACGATCAGCTCGTCCACGTAGGTTCGGTGCACCGTGATATACACGTACTTGTCGATGGCACCGGCGATGAGGAATCCCCCGTAGCGGCGGTAGTAGGATGGGAGGTCCGTGCCCCCCCCGCCGAGAGAAATGCGCAGCGGACTCCGGGCGATGATCACGGCGTCACCTTCTCCCGGCGAGCCGCGGCGGCAGCCGCCCCGGGGGTCACGCGGCCGTTCTGCGCGTACACCTGCTCGATGAGCGTGAGCGCCGCCAGCGCGTCCTCGAGGGTCCCGGATGGCGGACTGCCGCGGGCGATACTCTCGAAGAAGTGCGCGGACTCGATCCCCCACGACGGATCGTCGCCGGGATACTCCCAGAGTGTCGTCTCCGGCGGGCCCATCTCGGGCCGCATCCGGTACCAGGTGAGCCGCTCGACGCCGTAGCTCCCACCGAGCCCCTCCACCTGGAGCTTGCCCTGTCGCCCGAACAGCTCGAAGGAGAAGAGGTTCTTCCACTCGGTGCAGCTCGCGTGGAGCCAGGCCACCGCGCCGCGGGCGCTCCGCAGCCACAGGAATCCGTTGTCTTCGACCGGCATCTCCCAAAAGAACGTCTCCACGTGGCCACGCGCCTCCACGAACTCGCCGGCGAACCATCGGGCCAGGTCGATGAGGTGCACCCCCTGGTCGAGCAGCTCCCCCCCGCCGGCGATCGCGGGATCGGCGCGCCATTCGCGCTCGTAGCCGAGCCGCCCGCCGTGTCCATAGCGGGCCCGCACGTACATGAGCGGTCCGATCGCGCCCTCGTCGAAGAGCAGGCGGGCCTTCTGGATCGCGGGGTGGAAGCGATGGTTGAAGCCGACCTTGACCGTCACTCCGGCGACCCGCGCGGCGGGGATCAGCGGCTCGACTTCGCTCGCCGAGCGGGCGGCCGGCTTTTCGACCAGCACGTGCTTCCCCGCCTGGATCGCCGCCAGGCTCACCGGTGCCAGGAGGTCGTTGGTGGTGGCCACCACGACCGCGTCGACGTCCGCTCGGCCGACGACCTCGCGCCAGTCCTGGGAGAAAACGCAGCCGGGCACGTCGGCTGCGAGGGCCCGGGCCCGCCCCCCGTCCGCGTCCGCAACGGCGACCAACGGGTGGGGACCGAGGGTTTGCGCGCGCTTGGCCCCGCCGCGGCCGCACCCGACGATCGCGACCCGGAGCCTCATCGGACCGTCCACACGCCCGGCCGGTCGTCAGGCGTGATGCGGCGCAGCGTGTAGACGTCGCTGCCGGCGAGCCGCGCGCGCCGCTCCGGGAGCCGGTCCCACTCGTCCCACACGGCGCTCAAGAGGCGCCCCGTGATGCCGTCGCTCGCGGCCGAGGCCAAGAAGACCGCCAGCGCGGCGCCCTCGGCGAGCGGCGTGCCGCCGTCCCGCTGCTGCCGGAGCGTCCGCTCGTAAAACTCGCGCCCGGCGGCTTCCGGCCCCGCAGCCAGGACCTGGTCGAGGAGCCGCGTGTTCAGCGCGCCGGGCGCGATGGCGTTCACGTCCACCTGCGCCTCGCGCAGCTCCTCGGCCAGGGTCTCGGTCACGCGGACGACGGCAGCCTTCGAGGCCGCGTAGGCGCTGAAGCGGGGGAGCGGCGCGGTGGCCCCGCCGCCCGACAGGGTGATGATCTTGCCGTAGCCTTGGGCCCGAAACCTCGGGATCACCGCCCGGCACATAAGCACGGTGCCGAGGAGGTTGATTCTGATCGCCTCTACCCAGACCTCCCAGCTTACGTCCTCCAGCCGCCCGATCGGCCCATAGACGCCGGCGCTGTTCACCAGCACGCACAGGCCCGGCATCAGTTGGGCGGCCCGCTCCACGAGTGTGGCGCACGTCCCCGGGTCCGCGACGTCACCGGGCGCGCCGTGCACCACCTGGCTCGGCTCGGTGACCAGCCCACGCAGCTCGTTCTCGGCTGCCCGCAGTGCGGTCTCGCCGCGGGCGATGAGGAAGACGCTCGCCCCTTCCCTGACAAAGCGCTCGGCGATGGCGCGCCCGAGACCCTGGCTGGCGCCGGTGACGATGGCCGCGCGCCCCAGGAGCGCCCCGGGGCCGCTCCGCGACTCAGTGGGCACCTCCCTCCACCCCACGGCCCCCCCTCCCCACCCACCGGGGGGAGGAGGGGCACCAGAGTCACGCGATTCCTTCACGGGCCCTTAGCGCCCACGGCGACGTAGGTGATCCGCGCATCGCGGCCCAGGGTCTCGGCCAGGAAGCGGCCGGTGTCCACGATCTGAGGCCGGCGCATCAGGCCAACCACTTCGTCGGCCTGCAGGGCCCGGTAGTCGGGCCAGGGCGTCGCCACCAGCGCGACGTCTGCACCCGCCAGAGCCTCCTGGGGGCTGGAACAGAGCCGGACGGCCGGAGGCAGCTCGGGCCCGGCCGCGGTCACCGTGGGATCGTGGGCCTGGACGCCGAACCCCCGCTGGCTCAGCCAGGCGCACGCCTCGATCGCGGCCGAGCGACGCAGCGTGCTGGTGCCTGGCTTGTAGGTCAGCCCGAGCACGGCGACCACCGATTGGCTCAGCGGTCCGGCCAATCGCTCAAGGGTGCGAAGCACCCACGCCTGCTGCTCGGCGTTGCTCGCCCACACGCCGTCCAGCAGCGGAGTGCCGATGCCGCTGCGCGCGCCAAGCTGGCGGAGGAGCCGGACGTCCCGGGCCAGCGTGCCGCCGGCGAACGCCGCTCCGGGCGTGAGGTAGGCGCGGGCCCCGACGCGACCGTCGCTTCGCAGGCCGCGCTCGACTTCCTTGGCATCGGCGCCGGAGACCTCGCACAGACGGCCCACCTCGTTGATGAACGCCACCGAGGTCGCCAGGAAGGCATTCAGCGCGTGCTTGATCATCTCCGCCGACTCCACCGTCACCCACTCGATGCGCGCGCCAAGCGGCTGGAAGAGATCGGTCAACACGGCCCGATCCGCCTCGTTGCGGATCCCGAGGACCACGCGCTCCGGCCGCTGGAATCTCTCGAGCGCCTCGCCCAGGCGGAGGTTCTCCGGGGAGTACGCGCACTGGATCCCCCGCACCTGCCAGTCATGGGCCAGCGCCTCCGTGAAGCCCACCGGCACCTGCGAGGAGATCAGAACCAGGGTGCCGGATCGTACCGCGTCCGCGACCGCCTCGAGCCGGGAGCGGACGAAGCCGACGTCGGCTAGGTCCTGCTCGTCGACAGGCGTGTCGAAAGTCACCCACAGGACGCGGGCATCGGCCAGGGCATTCTCCGGATGGGTCGTGAAGGAGAGTCGTCCACTCCGCAGGCCCGCCGCGGCCAGCTCCGCGAGCCCCGGTTCTTCGAGAGGCGGCCGCCCGCGCTGGAGCCCCTCCACGACCGCCGCGTCGAGGTCGAGCCCGACGACCGCGTGGCCGGCTTCGGCCAGGCACGCGGCGGTGACGCATCCCAGATGCCAGAGGCCGTAAACCGCGACGCGCATGCCGCGAGTATACGCTTCTAGGACTGTTTCGGTCCACTGCAGCGAGATGTTCCGCCGGCCGAGCTTGGCCGCGCGCGATGCGTCACTCCCGGCCCAGCAGCGAGGGATTGGCCTGGAGGTCACGGAGTGTCCTGAGCACCGCCTCGCGAATGCCGACCGTCGGTCGCCAGCCGAGCGCCTGCACGCGCGTGGTGTCGAGGAAGATGAACGGGCTGTCCCCAATCCATCCGCGCTCGCCTCCCGTGTAGCGCCGCTCGGGGCGGACGCCGAGGTGTTCGCAGATCCAGTCCAGCGACTCGTCAACCGTGCAGTGCTCCTCCGTCCCCAGGTTCACGATGGTGATGGCGTCCCGGGCGTGGGCCACGACGAGCCGCATGGCATCGATGCAATCCTGGACGTAGAGGTAAGACTTCCGCTGCTTCCCGTTCCCCAAGATCTCGATCCGGTGCGGGTCGGCGAGAAGCTTCTTGTAGAAGTCGAAGACGTGCCCGTGGGTGTAGCGCTCGCCGAGGATCGACACGATGCGGAAGATCCAGGCCTGGAACCCGAACGCCGTGCAGTAGGCGGTGATCAGGGTTTCTCCGGCGAGCTTCGATGCCCCATACAGGCTGGTCTGGACCGGGAACGGGCAGTCCTCGGGCGTCGGGAACAGGTCCGGCTCCCCGTACACCGAGCCGCTCGAGACGAACGCGATCCGCCGGATCCCGTTCGCCCGCATCGCCTCGAGTACCTGAAACGTCCCGACGGTGTTCTGCTCGAGATCCTTGCGGGGATGGTGCGTCCCGAACCGGACGTCGGCGTTCGCAGCGAGGTGGAACACGACGTCGCAGCCAGCCATCGTGGCCGTGAGCCGCGGGAGGTCGAGCACGTCCGCCTCGACCAACTGGAACCGCGCGCGGGCTCGGGCGGCGTCGAGGAAGGCGCGCTGTCCGGTCGAAAAATTGTCGTAGACCGTGACGGCGTGGCCCTCGGAGAGGAGTCGGTCCGAGAGGTGGCTCCCGATGAAACCGGCTCCGCCGGTCACGAATGCTCGCATCAATCCACCTGGGCCACCCGGACCGCCTTCATGATGAGGCTCGTGCCCGCCGGCACCGGCAGCGCGCGTTCCAGCGCCAGCACGAGTCGGAGCGCCTTCGCGACGAGCGGGCGTCGCCGCGCGTCCCCGGCCTCGGCGACCGGGTACGGTCGGCGCAGGAGCTTGCTGTAGAGGAAGCAGACAGGGATCAGGCCGAACCCGAGGTGCCTGATCTCCTCCACGCGGCAGCCCGGTCCCGGAAGCTCCAGGAGGCGCCGTCGCGTGTAACGCCGGAAGTGCCCCAGGGCCTCGTCGTGGTAGCCGAACAGCCACGGGCCGGCCGGCACCGTCACGATGATCGTGCCACCCGGACGCGATAGCGTCAGGAGCCGGGCGAACGCGGCCCGGTCGTCTTCGATGTGCTCGAGCACGTCGGTGGCCACCACGCAGTCGAACGGACGATCGGTCACGAACGTTTCGATCGAAGACACCTCGAACCGGCAGCGCCCCGCGCCCGCCCGCGCCGCGTTCGCACGGGCGAGGTCGATGTACTCCGGCGTGGGATCGATCCCGACGACGTCGTGCCCCGCCCCGGCCAGCTCGACCGACAGCTCGCCGGATCCGCACCCTGCATTGAGGATCCGGAGGCCGCGGTGTCCTGACAGATAATCGAGGACGATCGCGTACTTCGTCCTCGCATAGAGGTCTTCCGACCGGACCCGCAGATCGTCGTACTGGTATGCGTTGAACCCGCCGTTGCGCTCGGTCGTCACAATCACCGCCCGCGACGGGCTCCTACCGGGTTAGGACGAGCTTGATCGGGCGCGCCGGCGTTAGCAGGCTCGGCCACCGGTACCCGAACTGGAGCACCCACCGCCCGCGCGGGACGTAGGCGACCTCCTCCAGCCGGAACCCGACTGCGAGGCCACTCCGGATCACATGGCCTGGAGTGAACTGGAACGTCATCGGATGCCCGCCGATCGTGATCCGGCGGGCGCTCCGGAACACCAGGCACTCGAACCCGTGGAAGGCCGCGTTCACGGTGCTCTCGATGAGCACCGCCTTCCCGCCCGCCCGCAGGCATCGGTACATCTCACCCAGGGCCGCGTCGAGGTTCGCGTGGTTCTCGCGGGCGGTGCGGCCGGTGACGTGGTGCAGCAGGTTCTGGGCCAGCACGCAGTCGAAGGACTCGCCGGCGAATGGCAGCTCCAGCACGGAGCCACGCCGGTACACGGTGTTGGGATCCGGCCCGGGGCCGTCCGGCAAGAACAGGTCAACGACCGTCACGTGGTTTGCCAGCGACGTGTCGTAGTTGAAGAAGCCGCCGTTCCCGACGTCGAGCAGCGCCTCGACACCGCGGATCTCGTGCTCCACGCTGCGTCGGATGTTCTGGTAGCACTCGAGCCGAGCTTGCGCCTCCGCGTAGTGATGGTTCTCTTGGAACCATGCGATGTTGGCGGGGACGCCGGACTGGATCGGGCCGCTCACGCCTGGTCCTCGGTGCGAGGGGCCAGGGATGCCGTCCCGCGCCCCTTCCCATGGTCGTTCTCCGCCTCGGCCCGCCCCAGCCCAACCGAGCGGTCGAGCGGACGTGGGTACCGCCCGAAGCGGATCCGGAGAAGATCCTTGAGGTTGCGCCAGTTCCCGGCCACCAGATCAAGCCGGCTGTCGGCGTCGTCGTGCCAGCGGACACCGACTTCCTTGATCCGGTAGCCGCTCCGTTTGGCCAGGGAGAGGATCTCGACGTCGAACATGTACCCGTCCACCCGCTGGCGGGCGAACAGGTCCCGGGCGACGTCACCCCGGAAGAGTTTGAAGCCGCACTGGGTGTCGTGGATGTCCCAGAGACCGACGGTCAGGTGCATGGCGACGCCGAAGACGTGCGAGCCGAGCCGCCGGTAGAGCGGCTGGGGCACTTCGACCCGGGAGTCGGCGACCCCGCGGGAGCCGATCACCATCTCGTAGCCGCGGTCCAGCCAGGGCAGGAGCTTCCCCAGGTCGTGGATCGGCGTCTTGTCGTCCGCGTCGATGAAGGCGATGATCTGGCCGCGGGCGAGAGCCACGCCCTCGCGAATCGCGCGGCCCTTGCCGCCGCGCGCCGGGCGCCCGATCGAGAGGAGACGAGGATCTTCCCGTCCCAGCGCTTGGACGACCTCCCGGGTGCCGTCGTCCCCGTCGGCGGCCACGATAATCTCGTAGGGTCGGGCGAGGCCGTCCAGGTAGCGCCGCGCTGCGTTGAGAGTGGCGCCGATCCGCCGGACCTCGTTGTAGGCTGGGATGATCAGGCTGAAGCCTGCTGCGTCCAACGTCGCCCCTCTGTACTCCATCCCCGGCAGGGAACTCCCTTGGAGTATACCACACGAGCCCGACAGCGTTCCCCCGGTCACGCGGGAAGCGGATTGTAGACCGTGTCCGCCTCCGGGAAGAGGTTGGTGTCCTCCAGCAGGAAGGCTCTCCGCCTCAAGGGATCCCGCACGGAGTGCGAGAAGCTCAGCGTCACGACCGTCCGCTCCTCCGGCGCCAGCCTCAGATCCAGACGAATCCGCGTCGCTTGATCACGCCGGAGCGCGTGGGTGCTGAGCACCCGCCGACCGGCTCGGATCTCGAGCCGTGTGTCGATGGCCGCCCGCCCGGCCAGGTAGAGCTCCTGGCCGGGCTTCGTGTTTCTGACCAGGATCTGGCTGGTCGACGCGAGCCAGTTATCCGACCAGTAGCCGTAGAGCGGCCAGTGCTCGCTGACCACCGGCAGCCACTTTGCAGTCCAGCGCAGCGGGCGACCTCTGAAGGCGATGCGGTGCGCCATGCCGAGGCGAAACTCGAAGGCACGCCCACTCGCCACGCGTCTCGCGTAAGAGCGCAGCGCGTCCCAGCTAGCGTGGAGGTGCGCCATGCGCTGGTAGGCGCCCGGCAGCCTTCGCAGCCACCTGGGCCACCCCCTGCGCTTCTCGTAGATGCGATGGTGCCACAACCCCTGGATCCAGTAGAGGTCTACGTACCCGCCGTGCTTCCGACACACGTAGAAGATCTCTCGATAGATGCGCTCCCGGTCGATCAGCGACTTGATCCCGGCGTGGACGCGCCAGGCCGCCAGGACATCGGGGATGTGCTCGATCCGTCCGCCGATCCGGTCGAGGCGCAGCCAGTAGTCGTAGTCCAGCGAGACCAGCTCCTCGTCGAAGGGGCCGACCAGGTCGCCGATGCGGGACCGCCAGAAGGCGGCCGGCTGGCAGATGCAGTTCTGCCGCATGAGCCGCGCGAACGAGTACTCGGTCGTCTCGTACATGCCGGTGACGACCCCGTGCTCATCCAGGTACTGGGCGCGGCCGTAGACCAGGTCGCAGTCGGGGTGATCCCGCAAGTACTCGACCACTCGCTCGATGGCTCCCGGCAGGAGCACGTCGTCGGCGTTGAGATACGCGCGAATCTCCCCGCTCGACCGGGACAACCCCTTGTTGATCGCGTGAGCCTGGCCGCGATCGGGCTCCGACGTCCACCTGACGCGATCGCCATAGGATCGCAGGATGCGGACGGACTCGTCCGTGGAACCGCCATCGACCACGAGGTACTCGATCCGCGGGTAGGTCTGTTTCAGCACGCTCTCGACCGTCTCCTTGAGGAAGCGGCCCTGATTCAACGAAGGGGTGACGATCGAAACCAGGGGCCGCGCGTCGGCCACCCAGCTGGTCCTCCGAGCCCGCACGCCCGCCGTCTCCGCCCGGGCGGCCACCCGATCGAGGGCCTCCATCAGGTTATGCGCCGACCGCTCCCAGCTAAACGCGCCGAGGCGCTGACGGCCGGCGGCGACGAGCTGGCGACGCCGCGCCTCGTCCTGAACGATCGTCGTCATCAGCTCGCTCATGGCCTCGACGTCGGCGGGGTCGCACGTCATGACCGCGTCACCGCCGACTTCCGGGAGGCTCGTCATGTTGCTGCAGATCACCGGCGTATTTACGTTGAAGGCTTCCAGGAGGGGGATTCCGAAGCCCTCGTAGAGCGAGAAAAAGACCAGGGCGCTGGCCTTCTCCAGGAGGGCGCGAAGGAGTTCGGCTCGGACGAAGCCGAGGTGCCGGACGGGCAGGTGGGGGAACTCCTCGCGCAGCTCGCTCCACCCCGCCGGATGTCCGGTGCAAACGAACGTCATGGAACGCCCGGTCTTCTCGAGGAAGCGGGCAAAGGCCTGGAACACGCGCCGGTGGTTCTTGTGCGGCCAGAGATTGGCGGGGTAGAGAAAGAACTCCGTCTCGGGTATCGACGCCCGCTCCGCCGGGCCCAGCTCGTCCGTGGCCGGTCGCTGGTGCTCGACCGCAAGCGCCGGGCTCAGGAGGAACACGTCGTCGCAACGCGTCCAGGGGTACGAGACGATCGACTGTCGGGTGAACTCGGTCAGGGTCCCGATCGCGCCGGCCCCCGCGAGCGCCTGATGGAACGCCACCCGCCGGCTCCGGAGCACCTCGGGCTCGAAGAAGTGCGGGAAGATCTCGTGCTGGATGTCCGGAACGAGGAACACCTGGCGGAACAGCGGGAAGTCGAGATCGTCCTCCACCGGGTAACCCCGGAAGAGCACATCGACCTCACGCGCGCGCCGGTTCAGCTCCTGGACGTAATGGAGGGTAGGAACAACGTGCACCCGTCCGTTCGGGGGAACGGAGTCGAGCAGGCCTCGATTGAAGAGCGTGCAGAAGACGACGAACTCGCGGTCGGGATTGGCGGCGAACAGGGCCCGCAGGACGCCCCGGACGACCTGCGCCAGTCCTCCCGTGTGCCCCAGCGCGAGCTGCCGGAACTCCACGCCGATTCTGAAAGCGGGAGGCGGCCGCATTGCGTCGTACTTCGTCCTCGGCTGCCCGATTGCGCCTTCTCAGTAGCGGAGGAGGCCGAGGCGGTAGAGATTGTGGTAGATGAGATGCCGCCAGAGGTACGACCGGACGTGACGATGCACGACGTCAAGCGACACGGGGTGACCGTGCACGCGCTCCTGAAGTCGTGCGATCTCTCGCTGGCCCACTCCGCTCATCTGCGCCGACGTCTTTTGTGAAGCATGCACGCGAAACGCGCCGAGGAACCGTGGCACCCGGGCAAACCGCGCCCCCGCCCCGCGAAAGCGCAGAAGGAGATCCCAATCTAGGGCGAACTGGAAGCTCTCATCGAACTGCGCCCCAACCCTCTCCCAGATCCTGCGACGCCAAAAGAGCGTCTCCTGCGGCACATAGTCGATCCACCGCAAGACTTCGTCGTCATGAGGCGGCAGCACCCATCGGCCGATCTCCGCGTCGTTTTCCTCAATGAGGACCCGGTGCCCATAGACCACGTCCGCCTCCGGATGTCTCGCGAAGAACCGCGCGACGTAGTGAAGGGCGCCCGGCAGCAGCAGATCATCGCTGTTCAGATACGCAAGAATCTCGCCAGTCGCTCGCCGAAAGCCGCGGTTGAGCGCGTCGCTTTGCCCGGTGTCCTTTGTGGTCTCCACTGCGGCCACCGATGCGCGGTATCGCTCCACCACTTCAAGGGTGCCATCCGTCGAGCATCCGTCCTGCACGATATACTCAAGGCCTCCGTATCCCTGGTCAATGACACTGCGGATGGTCCGTTCTACGAACCGCGCAGAATTGAAGGTCGGGGTCACGATCGAGATCACCGGGCACCACTGGGATGAGCGCGCGCGCCCATACCGCTTCGGCACTTTGAGCGGCTGTGGCGGGTAATGGGATAGACGGCCGAGCCCAGGGGTCAGGAGTCGATTTGCAATTGTCGCGAGAGTGGTACGCACCCCGCCGTGTCGACCGTGTCGCTCGCCCATGTAAGGCCGGGGTCGATCACCCCGACGATTCGTCTCTCCGAGCCGACAGGTTCCGTACCGATTCCTCGTACCACAAGATGGTTCGGCGAAGCCCGTCCTCAAAGGGGGTCCAGGCCCGAAACCCGAAGAGGCGCTCCGCCCTGGTGACATCGAGCGCGCGCCGCGGCTGACCGTTGGGCTTACTATGATCCCAGCGAAGATCCCCTCGGAACTCAGTCAGCCGGGCAATCAGTTGAGCGAGCTCCTTGACGCTGATCTCCATTCCGGACCCGACGTTGACCGGATCCGAGCCGTCATAATGCTCTGCCGCGAGAAGGATCGCCTCGGCGGCGTCATCCACGTAGAGGAATTCTCGCGTCGGGGACCCGTCCCCCCAAACTACGATGTGATCGTCCCCACGAGTCCGCGCCTCCACGCTTTTCCGGATCAGGGCCGGAATCACATGCGACGATTCCGGGTCAAAGTGATCTCCGGGCCCGTAGAGGTTGACCGGCAAGAGAAAGATGGCATTGAACCCGTACTGTGTTCGATAGGCCTGCGCCTGGACCAGCAGCATTCGTTTGGCCAGGCCGTAGGGGGCATTCGTTTCTTCAGGGTAGCCGTCCCAAAGATCTTCCTCACGAAACGGGACCGGCGTCAGCTTGGGGTAGGCGCAGATGGTCCCGACCGCCACGAACTTCTTCACACCTTGCCGCCGCGCTTCCTCCATGACTTGCACGCCCATCATGACATTCTCATAGAAGAATGTCGCGGGATTGGCTTGGTTGGCGCCGATCCCGCCAACCCGTGCCGCCAGATGAATGACCAGATCCGGCCGGCAGTCGTTGAACAGCCGCCGGACAGCGGCGCCCTCCACGAGATTGTAATCCCGCCGGCGCGGCGTGAAGATCTCCCGGCAACCCCGTTGGCGCAACCGCTCAACCACATAGGAGCCAAGAAAACCCCCCGCCCCGGTGAGCAGAACGCGCGTCGTCGTCCAAACTCCCGTCATAAAAAACAAGTATGGGACGGCTTCGCCAAACGTGTCAACGGTTTTTTCGCTGCCGCGGTGAGTCACCCCATGATCTGGTCGTAAAACGCGTGGAGCGTGGCGGCGCTGTTGGTCCAGCTGAAATGCTTCTCGGCAAAGGCTCGGGCGGCGCGACCCAGACCACGGCGGAGGTCGGGATCGTCGAACAGCCGCTTCAGCCCCCCGGCGATCTCCAGGGCGCTGCCCTCCTTGAGCAAAAGGCACTCGACCCCATCGACGAGGTGTCGGCCGATGTTGCAGTGGGGCAGGATGACCGGCAAACCCATGGCCAGAAACTCCGGGATCTTCGACGGAAAACGGTAGTCGTTGAACTCGTCCGATCGTCCCGGCTGGACCAGGACGTCGGCCAGCGCGAGAAACCGCGGGACCTCCCGGCGAGGGCGATAGCCGACGTCGATGACGTGCCGTCGCAGCGCAGCGACGGACTCATTGAGCGGGGCCACGAAGTCTCGCCCCAGGCGCACGAGTTTGACGGGAACGCTGGCGCGGTTGAGCGCGCCGACCGCGAGATAGAGATTGGTGACCTCGGCCGCGTTGACGGCGTGGATGTTGCCGGGGTAGACGACGACATGGTCGCCCTCTCGGATACCAAGCCGCCGGCGCAGGGCCGGGTCCGGGGGCTGGGGCTTGAACAGCTCTTCTTCGAAGGCGGGCCAGATGACCGCGCCAGGCACGGTGGGGGGCTTGAAGTCGAGCAGACGCTCGATGATCGCCGTGACCCCGGCGGCCCGAGCCAGGAACTCCCGGTAGCGGATGGGGTGGGACAACGTGTCGCCCACCACCTGATCCAAGCGCTCCAAGGGGACGAAGCGGAGCTCGGACACGGACATCTGGAGGTGTCGGGCCGTCAGGAATTCTTCGTTGTCTTCGAGATGCACGACGTACCGGCATGCGTGGCGCTCCGCGACCAGCTCGGTGATCTCCCGGACACGCTCGCGCGGCGTCCAGGCGTGGATGAGCGTCGGCCCGCGGCCGTCCGGGAACGGCACGCGTCCCTTCCACACGTCGGCGAAGTTCAGCGACGGGAAAGATGGACTGCCGAGGGCTGCGACGGTCCTCTTGCGATATGGAACGCACACGGCGCAGGCCACGCCGCGCTCGACCAGCTTGTTTGCGAGGTTGAAGATGTGGACGGCGCTATTGCTCGTGAAGTCGTGATAGTTGACGAACAGCACGTTCACGAACGGCGATCCCCATCGCTCGCCTCCCTCGTCGCCTCGATGTACGCCGCGACGACAGACCCCGGATCGCCGCACATCCGGGGCGCGCCGTGATCGAGCCACAGCACCCGGTCGCAGAGTCGCCTCACTTCCGGCATGGCGTGAGACACGAGCACCATCGCGGTTCCCCTGGCCTTGAACCCCAGGAGCCGCTTCTGGCACTTCGCCTTGAAGTGCTCGTCGCCGACCGCGAGGACCTCGTCGATGAGGAGGATGTCCGGCTCGACCTCGGTCGCGATGGCGAACGCCAGCCGGACCACCGTGCCCGAGGAATACGTCCGCAAGGGCGAGTGGATGAACTCTCCAAGCTCCGCAAACTCCACAATGGCCGGCAGCCGGGCCTCGATCTCCTTCCTCGATCGCCCGAGGATCGACGCGTTCAGGTACGTGTTCTCCAGGCCCGTGAGCTCCGGATCGAACCCTGCGCCGAGCCCGATCAGGGGTGCGACGCGCCCGCGCACGTCCACCGTCCCCCGCGTTGGCTTGATGACGCCGGCGATGACCTTGAGCAGCGTGCTCTTGCCGGCCCCGTTGGGCCCGATGATCCCGAATGTCTCCCCCTTCTCGACCTCCATCGAGACCCCGCGCAGGGCCAGGAGCTCTTCGTACGCGATCGTCCCCCCCCGCAGCCGGTGGATCAGGTACTCCTGGAGCGTCCGCGGCTTCTCCCGCGCCATCCGGTAGCGCACCACCACGTCGGCGAGTCTCAGCACGGCGCCCCTACAGATAGTAGACGATGCGGTCCTTGTAGCGATGGTAGAGCGCCCACCCGATGACCAGCGCGATGACGGCCCAGACCAGCCCGTACCACAGATCCGCGCCGAGCGTGGGCGACTCCATGTAGACGGACGCCCGGAAGGCGTTCAGGTAGTGGATCATCGGGTTGATGCGAACCAGCCAGCGGAACCTCTCGGGGATGATCGACACCGGATAGAAGATCGGGGTCAGGTACATCCACGCCAGGAGGAAGACGTCGTAGATGTACATCATGTCCTGGAAGAACACCGTCAGCGTGGACAACGTGAGACCCACGCCACAGGCGAACACGAAGAGCTCGAAGATGGCGACGGGAAGCATGAGGACGTGACGGCTGACGGGCACTCCGATCACGGCGAGCAAACCGAACAGCGGGATCGAGGAGAGCAAGAGGTTCACGAGCGCCGACAGGACCACGGACAGCGGGAAGACGGCCTTCGGGAGCGCCACCGTGGTGATCAGGGGTCTGTTCCCGACGAAGGCCTTGAGCGCCACGGACGTGCTCTGGGCGAAGAACAGCCACAGCACCAGCCCGGAGAGCACGTACGGCGTGTAGTCCTTCAGGGTGACGCGGAAGAGCTCCGCGAAAACGACCGACAGGACGAGCATGGTCAACGTCGGATTCAGCATCACCCAGACGAACCCGAGGACGGATCGCTTGTACCGGACCTTGATGTCCCGGATGACGAGATTCCGGAGCAGCTCCCGGTGGCGGACGATGTCGGCGACCTCGGCCAGGGCGGCGACCATCTTCACGACCCGACCTTGGCGACGAAGTCCAGGACGAAGGGGGGCTCGTCGCGAAGGAGCTCCCTCACGAGTCGCGAGCGCATCTCGCCATTGGCGTGCGCCCGACAGGCCCGGAGGGAGGCCGCGATCTCGCCCGCCCGCGAGTCTCCCGTCACGGCGAACCGCCGCCGGTACATGGCCTCGAGCGCGTCAAGCGTGTAGCGCGGCGCGAGATGAACCGGATCGAAGTGCGCAGTCTCGCCGGCCGCGAGCGCGAATATTGCCCGGTCGGGGACGCGTCGGCGCCGCTGGAGCGCGGCGCGCGGGGCCCAATCGCGCGGGACCCCGCGCCAGAAGTCGGCGACGGCCCGGAGGCCGGCCTGCCAGTAGGGCCGCCGGCCGCACACCCTGAGGAGATGGGCGAGGCTTCGCCGGACCACGAGCCGCGCCATTCGAGGGGTCTCGAGGTTCTTGACCACCGTGTGCAGGAGGTTCCGCTCGAGGAGATAGTGCTTGAACGCGTAGTCGAACTGCCGGAGTGAGGCCGAGTGCACGTGAGCCACGACGGCCTTCGGGGCCGTCCGGAAGCGCCACCCCAGGATGTTGGCCCGGTAGCACCAGTCGACGTCCTCGTAATACATGAAGTATCGCCCATCGAGCGGACCGACCGCCTCGGGGGCGAAGGCGGACTTCCGGAGGAGCGCCGCCGCGAAGCAGGCTCCGAACGCGGGCTCGCTCACGTCATACTGCCCGAGGTCGAGCTGGCCGATCCCGACATGGTACGCCACCATCTGTGTGTCGATGCGCGTCCCGACGTTGTCGATGAGATGCTGGTCGTGCATGAAGACGGTCTTCGGGGCCACGCCGGCGAGACCCTCGTCGCTCCCCATCACCGTGGCGAGCTGGCTCAGACAGTCCGCCTCCAGCTCCACGTCGAAGTTCGAGACCAGGACCAGGTCGCCGCTCGCCGCGAGAATGCCGCGATTCACCCCGCCGGCGAAGCCGAAGTTTCGCCCCAGCCGGAGGATCCGGACGTCGGGGTACGTCGCGGCGATGGAGTCCACTGGCTCTGGGTCAGAGCCGTTGTCCACGAGTAGGATCTCGAGGCGTGGGTAGGTCTGGGCACGGAGGGAGGCGAGACACCGCGAGAGCAGGGCCGGCTCGGCGTTGTAGTTCACGACCAGCGCGCTGATCAGTGGGTCCAGTCGCCCCTCCCTCTCTCACCCCTTCGCGATCGCGCGCAAATGGCCGGCCAAGCGCGGCGCGATCACCTCGACGCTATAGTGCTCCTGTACGACCCGTCTCCCCGCCTTCCCCATCCGCTCCCGCTCCCGGGCATCCCCGAGCAATCCCACCAAGGCGTCCACCCACTCGTCCTCGCTGGACGCGCCGATCCCTATCTCCCCCTTGGCCAGGACCTCCGCGTTCATCCCAACGGGGGAGACCACGACCGGCACCTCGCACGCCATGTAGAGTAGCATCTTGAGGCTGCATTTGCCCCGCTCCCAGCTCGAGTCCGCCAGGGGCATGATGCCGACGGTCGTCCCCTGAATCGTCCCGACCTCGGCTTCGGGCCACCACCGGGTGTACTCCACCCGGTCCGTGGGGAGCCGCCGAAAGCGAGGGGCTCGATCCGAGACCACGGAGAGCTTCGCCCCGCGACATTCCCGAAGGACCCGGCCCAGCGCCCCCTCGATCCGGTAGAGGTACTCAAAGTTGCTGCTGGTGCCCATCCATCCGATCACGACCCGGTCGGGATCCGTTCCCGCGGCCGCCGGCGCGTACCGATCCGTATCCACCGCCGTCGCCACGACCTCCACGCGGTCGTTCCAGCAACGAAAGCGCTCGGCCAGGTAGTCGTTGCCGCAGATTACCGAGTCGGACGCGCGCGCCAATTTCTCCGCGAATCGCCCGCCGCGAAACAGGAAGATCGCGTCGTCCACGTCCAGGACCCGGGGGCGCTTCGTCAAGGGCTCGAGCGTGGCGAACGTCGAGAGCATCTCTCGTTGAAGCAGCGTCACATCGGAGCGGTACGACCAGGCGATGCCGGGCAGCCGCCCCGCGAGCGTGGCCACGCCCCAGGCCGGCCGGAGCCACCTGGCGCGCGGCGGGAACGCCCCGAGTGGCGCCGGCCACTCGCGGAGATCGAACCCCAGTCTGCGCAGCGCGGGCACGTGCTGCCGCACCCGGAACCGCGCGCTCGGCACGTCCTGCCCCCCGGTGAAGGCCGCCACTGTGATCAGGGTGAACCCCTCCTCCTGCGGCCTCACCCCGCCCCGTCGTCGCTTCGCGCGGCGTCCCCACCCCTTCGCGCGACGATGATCACTTCGCTCCCGTTCTTGAACACCAGCTCCACGTCGAACGCCGTGAACTTCCTGAGCGCCAGGAGCAGTTCCAGCATCTCGGTCTGCGTCCACACGTGGAAGTGAATCGGATGATTCCGCTCCATGAGATCGACGATCTTCGCTTCGGCCTCGTCGCGGTTCTCGATCCTGTCGACGAGTCGGACCCACTCCTCGCAGTGTTGCCGCTGAGATCGCCGCGGCCCATCCCGGTGGTCCGCGAGGACGTGCGCCAGCGGGGTAATTGGCCGATCAGCGTCGAACGTGTATCGCTTGTCCGGAAGCGCCAGATAGAGCACCCCGTCGGGCTTCAAGACCCGAAACATGTTGAGCAGCGCGCCGATCGGATCCTGACAATGCTCGATGAAGTGATTGGCGATGACGAAGTCCTGCGTGGCATCGCCGATCGAGCCCAATCGCTCGCCGTCGTCGAGAATGTCCACCGGGACCAACGGGTAGGTCGCGAGCTCTGGGAACTCCTTCCGGAGGTCTTCGACGGGTAACTTATCGACGTACAGGACGCGCGCTGCCCGGGGTGTCCTCATCGGACAGTGCAGGGCGCCGATCTCGATGCCGTGACCACGCAGGTAGAGCTTCCCGATCCGGTCCCGATCAAGCAGCGTCCGTTCGCCGTGGGTCACGCGCCGGAGCCACGCCGGCAGCCCGGCCTGCCACCTCCGGATCACGCGCTGAGATCCTTCTGGCAGCGTGGCGAGCAAACGCTGGGCCCGTTGCCGGAGGCGGCCCGCCGGCCGGGTCACTTCGCTCACGGCGTTTGTCCGCGCGCTATCCACCGCGGTGAGCGGATCCCTCACAACTCGGCTCCGGACGCTCGGGAATCGCCGCCCCCCTGTAGCCCCCGAGCCTGCCGGTGAGACCGTCCCACACCCCCATCGCCACGTCACGCAGCTTGGCCAGTCGCTCTTCTTCGAACAACGCCATTACGAAAGTCATCTTCAGGTGCCACACGGCCGCCGCCAGAGCCCAGCGGAACTCCCGCCTCCAGTACTGGCGCACCACGACGGTGAGGTTCCGACTCGTGAAATACCAGCGCTCAACGGGGTGGTTCTCCGTTCTCAACTCCTTTCCGAGGAGCCGGTGCTTCGTTGCGGCGCCGATCGGATGCGTCATGCCGGGTTCCCGCGCGAGAATCACGCTGAAACCCTTGGCGCGCGCCCGCAAGCAGTACTCGTGATCCACGTGGTCGATGAACAGCTCGTCGCGAAACGGGCCGATCGCCTCGAACGCGGAGAGCGACAGTGCACTGCCGGACGTCAGGACCGTTGCCGTCTCGATCCACGCCCTGCCGTCGTCGGCGCCCGCCCGCCACCGAACGTCTTCGCACTCCGCATCACCGTCGACGTAGTTCGACCCTATGACGGCGATCGTCTTCGTCGCCCGCGCGTCCTCATATACGGCGGCGAGGGTCGGGACCAGGCCGTCCATGGGGATCGTGTCCTGGTCCAGCGTCAGCGCCCACGCGTAACCGCGCGCCCGCGCCCAGTCGATTCCCTGGTTCAGGGCCGCGGCGACGCCGCGATTCTCGCCGTTCGCGATCAGATCGACGGTGGCAGATCTCTCACACAGCTCGCGCAGCATGCGGAGCGGTTCGTCACTCGAATGATTATCGACGATCACGACAGCGCCGACCTGCTGAGCGATGCGCGCGACGCGGCCAGGGAGGCCGTCATCGGGGTGATACGTGACGATGACGGCGCAGGTCTGCCCCTGGTCGAGTCTCTCCACCCTCATGCTTCAGCGATCAGGACGGACTCTTCAGCCAAGCCCGCACGACACCGCGAGCGTGCGTGGGTCAATAGTACCACTGGAGCGCGAGGTCAAGCGCGCAGTGGCGCCGGGCACCTAAGTTTCAGTTGTTGCCATGGGAATGATCAGGGATGGTCGATGGTTAGGGAAGCTCGGCCGACTCAAGAGGGCGACGGCTCCAACCAGGCATCGTGGCCTCCGGAACCGTCGGCTTCAACTTCCTCAGGGTGGCCGGGCGCATGGGCCTAGGGCTCGGAAGGTCTTTTTTTCTTGACAAGCTGCGGGGGGAAGTTATAAAAAGGGGCGTTGTGGCGGACCCGTCTGGGGAGAGGGTAGGAGAAGTGAACCCCCGAAAGTTTTCCTTGACAAGCTTCGGCGGGGTGGGCTATAACTGGCCACGGTCGTTTTTTGCATTTTTCTATGGTAAAGCTGATAAGAGATCAGAGGCCAGCGCGCAAGCGGGTGGCCGGCAAAGGAGGGGAGGCACAAGGGACTTAAAAAATACAATGAGGATGGTCCAGAAGCCAATAGATAGACAGATAGACCCAGATCAGAGGAGAATCGGAGCCATGCAATCCCACACGGAACTTGGAGGTGACGGAATGGCGACAACGTGGAAAACGCTCGTAAGTAGTCTGCTGGTGGTGATCCTCCTCCTGGGCGGGAGCCTCGTCTTCGCCCCGAAGGCGGAGGCGATGCGGGATATCCTCTTCCCCTTCATCACGACGGAGGCGGGCAAATTTACCTTCGTCCAGATCCTCAACGACGGGTCAACCAAGGCCGTACCGCTTATTTACCACTTCACCTACGCGACGAAGGTGGTGCCGGCCGGTGGCCTTGGCGCGGTGAGCAAAACCGATGGGTGTGAGCACTTCGACGGCGACGTGACGACGACCCTCCAAGATCAGATGATCTTCGAGGTGGGAGGGAAGGTGCAGACCGATCCCCCCAGCTTCGTCCTTTTTGAGGGGACGGCGCCTGTGACCTCTACGGCGCTTCCGCTTCTGGTTCCCGCCAGGGTTGGCTTCCTGATCGTAAGCCAGCCGGCGGGTGACGACGCGTTCATCCATGGTTGGGCATCGGTCATAGACGCGGCCTCAGGGCTGGCCTGGACTTACTCCACAGACTGGCTCACGAGCGGCTTTGCCGGGGATCCTGCCGGTGGTGACTTCAGCCGGATCGACGGGTCCGCCGGCTTCGCCGACCGGAAGATGACCGCTTGGTATCCCACCAGCATCGTGAGCCCGCTCTGGTATCTCGTTCCCCTCTCCGCCGGGACCACCATGGCCCCGTCTGGTGGCGGCGGGATTCGTCGGGCCATCAGGACGTCGGTGGACCACGGTGCCCTTGCTGGGACGGCCGGTGCCTTCGACCTTGACGAGCAGTTCTTCTCCGGAGGAAAGGACCTCGGGATCCGCTGCTTTGGATTCTTCGTACAGGCTGATATTCTCCAGCCAGGAGTCGTGGCTGCGACACTCGGCGGTGGCCATTTCTCCACCATCGCCACGACGATCACAGGTCCACCGGACTTTACGCCGGGGGCATACCTGCTCTATCGGATCATGACCACCACGGCCCTGGGCGGCGCGAAGACTACGGTCAACCACGAGCCCGCCCATACGCCGGCGTTCTCTAGCACTCCGTAGCTGACGCGGCGCTGGTCAAAAAGTAAAGAGGGGGTGAGGGTCCTGTCAGGGCCTTCACCCCTTTGTGTGTCAGGGAGGGTGAAATCGTGATGCGGGCGCCTCGGCGTTCTGTCTTCATAGTCTCTCTGTGCGTGGCCTCCCTGTTCGCTTCTCCCGCACGCGCCTCCTGGGTGACGCTCGATCACACCGACGGGCCGGTCACCTTGCCGAATGTCCCGCAGGTCGCCGTCGTCGGCGGCGAGGCGCTCAGCCTCCGCCTCAACCCGCGGGGCGACGTGGTGTTGCGGCGCGGCGAGACGGAGCAGGTCGTGGCGCCGTCACGCACTTCGGGCGGGCGCATCTCGCTCCCGGTCCTCTATGTGGACGGCGCCGGCGTCCACGCCTTCTGGCGGGTGAAGCTGGGGGCCCGGATCCCTGAGGTGGGGGGCCCGGGGGACAAGCTCATCTATGTGCGGAGCTCCAACGACGGGGGCAAGACCTTCGGGCCGGCCTCCCGGCTGAACCAGCAGGGCGGGGCCTTTCAGCCTCGGGTGGCGGGGAACGGCCAGGGGGCCGTCTACGCCGTCTGGGTAGACGAGCGCCACGGGCCGTATCACATCTTCCTGAACCGCTCCCCCGATGGCGGCAAGAGATGGAAAGAAGGGGATGTTCAGCTAGACATCCGGCCGCCCAGCGAGGGCAGGGCCATCGATCCTGCGCTGGCAGCCGAGGGAGAGCAGGTCTGGGTCGCATGGATGGAACCCATCATTAAGGGAGAGGTCAGGCGCGGGGGTAACCGGCCGGGTGCTGAGCAGACTGAGACGGACGGGTTTGGAATCTTTCTTCGTCGCTCCTCCGACCGGGGCGAGAGCTGGGTAGACCCGGTTCTCGTTAGCAAAGTTGCTCTCCAGCCCGTCACCCCCACCCTCCTCCGTGTGAAGGGAAAGCTCCTCCTCTACTGGTTCAACGGGAAGCATGTGCTGGGTGCCATTTCGGCGGACGACGGCCGCACCTGGACCCCGATTGATCCTTTGCCGGGCTCCCAGGAGGCGTCAGGGCTGGCTGCGGCCGCCGATCCGGCATCCGGCCGGGTCGTCGTGGCGTATACCGTGGGCCCCGAGGGGAAAAAGCATGCCCTGTTCGCGACCTCCTCGTCCGATGGCGTCCAGTTCGAGGCGCCCGTCCATCTTCCTCGAAAGACCCCCCATCTGACGACTTCCATCCTCCCCGAGATTGTGCTGGACTGGTCGGGCACTGTAATGGTGCTCTGGCAGGATCTCCGCTACCTCCGTTCCACCGTCTGCGCTCGCGTGTCGAAGGACGGTGGCCGGAGCTGGCTCCCCCAAGATTTCTGTCTCGAGGAGCAGCCCGGAAAGTTCAACGCCTATTTCCCCAAGGGGGCGGGGGATGGGAACGGCCGATTCTATGGGGTGTGGGTCCGCAACATGGACGACCGTACGCAGAAGACCCAGGTGGTCCTGGGCCGGGTGGACCCGGAGCGGCCGCCAGCAGGCCCGCCACCGGGGGAGGCCAGCCGGACTCGGCTGGAGCAGCGGGTTTCGGAGTATTGGAAATCTCGCATCGCCGCCGAGTGGGGGAAGGGCTACGACTTCATGGATCCCGTCTTCCAGAGCCGCGTGCGTCGGGAGGCCTATATCGGGACCCAGGGCGTCGTCAAATACTACGACTTCAACACCACGAAGATGGACCTGACGGAGCGGATCGCGTGGGTCACGGTTCGCTATACCATGGAGATCCCCGAGTTGGACGTCCAGGGGAGACTGTTGAAGGTCCCCAAGGGCGATGAGGAGACGGTTCAGGAGTGGGTCTGGATGGATGGGGACTGGCACCTGGTCTTCAAGGACCTCATGGGCCAGGCGTTCTTCCGCTACTGAGACGGTGCATCGGGAGCCGGATGTCTACCCGTGCTACAGGCAGAATTCCGTGACGCCCGCGGGGTTCAACCAACGTCGCGTAGGTTAGCCGACCGTCAAATCTTGTAGCCGTCAGGGGTGGGGCGTTACGCTCCCACCCCTGACGGCTGTTTGAGGACGGTACGAGACGACCTGGCCCATGCCGTCCATCCACGTCCGACCCTCACACGCGCGGCTGCCTCCGGCCCTGGAAGCTCGTTGACCGGGTCCGGAACTCCGCTTACAATGGGCGTTGCGTCAATGGATCCCCAGGTGCCTTCTCGACGCCCGCGCGTGCTGTCGCCCCTCATCCTGCACGTCCTGGCCCTGGCGCTGACCGCGCTCGCGACCTTTCTGGCCTACTCGAGCTCCCTCCACGGCACGTGGGCGATGGACGACCTCATCGTCTTCGAGAACCGGCGGCCCTCCGGCGAGGCCCTCCTCGCGCAGACGATCATTCGCAAGGTGACGAACCTTTCGTTCCTGATCAACGACGCGATCGACCCAGACAGCCCCGCGAACTACCGGGTGGTCAACATCGCGATCCATCTCCTGGCCGCGTTCGTCCTCTACTGGCTCGCGTGGAAGACCCTCCACCTCCCGCGATTCTCCGCCCGGTTCGCGGCCGACGCCTTCTGGATCGCGTCGCTGAGCGCGGCGCTCTTCGCCCTGCACCCGATCAACATCAACGCGGTGTCCTACATTATCCAGCGCGCCGCCGCGCTGGCGACGCTGTTCACCCTGCTCGCGCTAGTGGCGCACCTCTACGCCACCATCTCGACGCGCCGCTGGGTCCGCCTCGTTCTCCACGCCCTGACGGCCGGGTGCGTGCTCCTCGCGATCTTCGCCAAGGAGAACGGCGTGCTTGCGCTGCCGCTCCTCCTGCTGTACGACGCCCTGCTCCTCGACTCGGCGACGGGCCGCGAGAGGCTCAGGCGTCTCGCCCTCTTGGGGTTCGCGGGGGCGGTGAGTCTGGTCGTCGCGGACCGGCTCATGAACCTCCGGCGGACCGCCGTGGGCCTCCTCCGGATCTTCGCCCGGTACAACGACCCGGTCCCGCCCGTGGGGTGGGCGGCCATCGATGCGGACTGGACGCCGCTCCAACACGTCCTGACCGCGTCGCGCGTCGTGATGCGCTACCTGGCGGTGATCGCCTTTCCGCTCCCCCGGTTTCTCGTGTTCGACTGGTGGGGTTACCCGCTCTCGCAGAGCCTCGTCGACCCGATCACGACCTTGCTCTCCGTCCTGGCCCTCCTCGCCCTCGTCGCCGTGGCCGTGTCGCAGCGCCGGCGAATGCCCCTCCTCGCGTTCGGCCTCCTCTGGTACCTCATCGCCATCTCGCTGGAGAGCTTTGTCGCCGTGGGCTCGGATCTCTACTTCGAGCATCGCAACCACCTGCCGATGGCGGGACTCACATTCGGCGTCGTCGGCCAGTGCTTCGCCTGGCTCGGTCCCCGAGGCGGAGCAAGGCGGTGGGTTCCGGTCGTGGGGATGGTTTGCGTCCTCGGCCTCGGGCTCGCCACGTTCCAGCGCAACCGCGTCTGGGCCGACTCGCTGACGCTCTGGAAGGACACGACCGAGAAGGCCCCGACGAACCTCCGTGCCAAGCTCTACTACGGTTTCTTCCGGTTCCAGGTCGGGGAGGCGGCCGCCGGCGAGGCCCTCTACCGCGAGGTGCTCGTCCAAAGCTCGCGCGAGCGACGGTCACTCCTTCTCACGATCGCCGGCTACAACCTGGGGTTGACCTATCTCTTCCGCGGCGATCAGGAGGCAGCCAAGGAGGTCATCACCCGCCTCGAGGGCGATCAGATCAAGGGCTCCTACAAGCTCGACCTCCTGAAGGGGCTCTCGGCGGCGGTGGGGGGGGACGCGCGGACGGCCCTCCGGACCTTCGACCAGGTGATCGCCAGGTCGCCGGTGCGCACCGACAAGGTCGCGGCGTACGTGTTGAGCGGGGACACGCTGCGCCGAAACGGACAGTGGCCTGAGGCGATTGAGCGACACCGGAAGGCGGTAGAGCTGGAGCCCGCCTTCGTCCCGGCTCGGTACGGCTTGGCCATGGCGTATCGCGACGCGCGAGATGTGGAGCGCGCCGTCGCCCAGTTCCAAGAGGTCCTGCGGCTGGATCCCTCCCACGTCGAAGCGCTCTGCGAGCTGGCCGACCTCATGATGATCAAGAGACAGCCCCAGGCCGCCTTGGACTATGCGCGCCGGGCGGTGTCGATCGCGCGACGCTATGCCCGGCCTTACCTGGCCATGGGCAACAGTCTTCTCGCCCTGGGGCGCCCAGGCGACGCCCACCAGTACTACCGCGCCGCGGTTCAGCTCGGAACCGGCTGGCCGGTCATCGCGTACAACCAGGGGAATGTCCTTCTGCTGCTCGGTGACCGCCTCGCCGCGAAGGCCCGGTTCGCCGAGGTCGTCAAGGCCCCGGACGCCCCCGAGTCACTTCGGAACGCGGCGCGCCAGATCCTCACCGGGCTCTGACCGAGAGAAGAAATTCTTCAAATCTCAGAGCGATCCGCTCCCACGTATAGTTCTTCACCCAATCCCTGCCTCTCTGGCCCATCTCCCTGAGATCCTCTCTTGCGGCGAGGGTCTTCATGGACCGGGCCAGCGAAACCGGGTCGCCGGCCTCAAACGCAATGCCGGCTCTCTGTTCTACGACGGCGTGAAGTTCGGGGATGTTGCTGACCAGAATCGCTTTGCCGCATGCCATCGCCTCGAGAACACTGATCGGCTGGACCTCGTGCCGGGATGGGACGACGACGAATAACGCTTGACGGATCACCTCCGCCTTTCGATCGCCCGAGACCCAGCCCGGGATCTCAATATTTGCCTTGATTTGCGCGGGAAGTTGCATGACCATGGCTTCAAACCGCTTCCGGTCCCTTCCGTCACCGGCGATCACCAGCCTGATTCCCGGGAAAGAAAGATAAAACTCGCGATAGGCCTGGATGAGCGTATCCAATCCCTTGCTATATGGATCGATACGGCCGAAATACAAGACATAATCACCCTCTGAAGGAGAGCAATCCAGCAGATCCGGTGACACGCCGTTGGGGATGACCTCGACGCGGGCATTCTCTCTCAACGTCAACGCTTCGCCGGTGTGAGGACTGGGGACAATCAGGTTCGTGTAGAATCGGGGTCGGAGCCTTTCCATGCCGAGGAGGAAGGCCGCAGAGACGGGGTTGTACTTCCTGAAATAGTGACTCCCCGTATTGCATTGCACCTGAAGAACGAGAGGCTGTCTTGTGAAGGCATGGAGGAATGTGGGAATGGGAGGGGAGAACTCCTCGATGATCATGTCAAATGCAGTCCCATATTTCTTGATAAACTTCACGGAGTGAGCGGCATAGGAAAGGAGCGTTTTCGTCAGACTCTTGCTTTCCGCGCCCACATACAGATGTCTCAATCCCTCGATCTCTTGATCCCGGGCGCCCGGATAACGTTTGCACAAGAGGGTGATCTCATGCCGGTCCTTTACATGCTTGTAGATCTCATACGCCCTGACGCCGGCCCCGCCGACGCCGAAGGGATCTCCCCGGCTTTCATAGAGCAAATGGACGATTCTCATGAAGGGGGAGACTCCGACCGGGTCGGGCGGCTCAGAGGGCCGGGTGTCGGAGAGTTGCTCAACTTGCGCTATCCGGAAATCTTGGGCTAAATACAGTCTAGTGGGACTCCGATGGAGTGTCAACGTCTTTGAAGGATCGCCAAGCCACACGACGCAGAACACTCTGCTAGGAGGGGAGGCAGATTGAAGAAGCACCTGGTCATCATCCCCGCTTATAATGAGGAGCGAGCCATCGAGGAGGTCTTGAGGTATACGCAGCGCGAGATCCCGTTCGCCGACATCTTGGTCGTCAATGACGGTTCGTCAGACAACACCTCGCGGCTCTCTGACCAGCTTGGAGTGATGGTTCTCGATCTTCCTTGTAATATCGGGTATGGAGGAGCCCTCCAGACCGGATTCCGATTTGCGGCGCAGCACGGATACGAGGTCGTCATCACGATGGACGGGGATGGCCAGCACGACCCCGCATTTGCCCATCAGCTGACCGCGACGATGGAGAGGGAGCACGCCGACGTGGTGATCGGGTCCCGCTTCTTGCACGGCCAGTACAGGGTCGGTCTTGCCCGAAAGATCGGGATCAGGATCTTCTCTCGGATCGTGACCCTCTATACGGGGACCGCCTTTACCGACCCGACGTCCGGGTTTCAATCGCTCAACCGAAGGGCGTTTTCCTATCTCGCTCTGAGTGACAACTATCCATTGGATTACCCGGATGTCAACATCATCATGGCTCTTCATCGAATGAAGTTCAAGGTGGTCGAGGCTCCGGTGCGGATGGTCGAAAACCCCCGAGGGAAATCCATGCACAGCGGATTAAAGCCGATTTTCTATGTCGTCAGGATGTTTCTGGCCATCGTCATGGTTCTGCTGAAGAAGGACTAACGATGTCTCTCCAGGTTCGGGTCGTCATCTTTCTCATGGGTCTCGGCTTATTCGCCCTGGTGTTCGGCCTGGTGAGAAGGGGGCGGTTTAGAGAGGAGCTGTCGGTCGTCTGGCTTCTGATTGGGTTGACCGTGATGCTCAGCTCCGGAGCCGATCTCGTGTTAGACCGCCTCGCGTCTAGGCTGGGGGTCAGTTATCCTCCGGTGTTGGTCTTTGTGATGGTGTTCTTCGTCCTGGTGTTCGGATTCCTCTATTTCTCCGTTGTCGCTTCAGACCTCAAGAGCAACCTCAAAGAGCTGGCCCAACAGACCGCGTTGCTCGAGCACGAGCTGAAACAGCTCTCGAAGAAGCTTTCGCAGAAATGAAGATCCTTCAGCTCATTTATGAGAGTCACGGGAGTCCTTTTGGCTTCGGTGGAGCGGGAGTCAGGGCGTACGAAATCTATAAGCGATTGAGGGAGAGGCATGAGATCGACTTGGTCTGCATGAAATACCCCGGGGCGCGAGATGGCGAGAGGGAAGGATTGCAACATATCTTTCTTGGAACAGAGAGCCGGAGTCTGGCGAGGAGTGTTCTCGCGTACACTGTGGGGGCGTCGCGGTACGTAAGAAGATTCGGCAATGAGTATGAGGTGATCGTCGAAAATTTTCTTCCGACCACTCCATTTTTTGCGAAATTCCGGACGAAAACGCCGGTCGTCTTACAGGTGCAGGGGGTGATGAAGGGGCACTATTTCTGGAAATTCCCTTGGTACTACTCGAGCCCGATGTACCTCTGCGAATGGCTGTATCCCAAGCTGTACGAAAGGCTTCTGTTTGCTTCTGACGGCACCAGAGAAAGGCTGCTGGCGCAACATCATGGAAGGCTCAAACTCAGTGAAGTGATCCCGAACGGAGTGGATAAAGAGCTGTTCGGTGAAGGGAATGAAGAGGAAGACTATATCCTATTCTTCAGCAGGATAGACATCTACACCAAGGGCCTTGATGTGCTGGTGAAGGCGTTCGGGGCGCTGAGCGGGCGCTTTCCGCACATGCTCCTCAAGCTGGCCGGTTTTCCAACCGACGACGTGACCGGCCTCATTGGGACTCTCCCCTCGGACGTGCAGCGGAAGGTGGAATACGCGGGATTTGTTGAGGGGCGAGCCAAAACCGCGCTCCTGTCAAAAGCGAAAGTGGTCGTGCTCCCTTCCCGTCACGAATCGGCGCCGATCAGTATTCTGGAGGCAGCAGCGTGTGGGAAACCCCTCGTGGTGAGTGACATTCTCGAGATGGAGGTTGTGGAGAAGGAGGGTTTCGGTCTGAGTTTTCCGGCGGGGTCCGTCGAGGGGCTGAAGGAGAAGATGGAGATCCTGCTGACCGATGAAGCCCTGAGAAAGAGAATGGGCGAGGTGGGGAGGGAATGGGCTGCTGGTTTTTCATGGGATGTGAGTGCGAGAGCGTTCGAGGATGTGCTGAAGAAAGTGGTGTCTGCCGTATAATGCCGCTATGGAGCCACCGGACCTCTCCGTGATCGTGCCCGTCTTCAACGAGGCCGAAAGCCTCGAGCCTCTCTACGGCGAGCTCACTGCCGCCC